>Ga0207650_10000046_pt1 | contig 178190 bp, 147 predicted proteins | sample KBSS63metaG_FD_184325 | JGI IMG/M metagenome (GOLD analysis project Ga0207650, IMG submission 184325) | Switchgrass rhizosphere microbial communities from Kellogg Biological Station, Michigan, USA - KBS S6-3 metaG (SPAdes) (version 2) | ecosystem: Host-associated > Plants > Roots >...
TCATCCGCTCGACGCACATCTGCTTGAACTCGGCTGTGTATCGACCCACTCGTCTCTTTGCCACTTAGCAGCTCCTTTCTGCTCAAGTGTGCCTAATTCGAGTGTCTCAATCTAGGGGTTCAGTCCACAATTTTGTGTCTTTTTGTGCCTCTTTGTGGCAAAATCTGCCGCTGATGAGCGAGAACCTGCTGTCACGTTTGGAACAGAGTCTGCGACAGTCGCGCGCGGCGAGGATGCATTTGGCTGCACGCCTGCGAGAGCTTGAGGCCGAGGCCGATAGCGTTCGCGCTGAACTCGCGGAGATGGATACGCTCGCGAGCCAGACTGAAGCCGCGATCTACCGGCTTCTTTCTTCGGTTCTGGCATCGGGAAACATCAATTTGGGATTGCCATCAGACGCTGAGTTAGAAGCCGCCATGCGGCAATCACAACCACGCGCACAGACTCTCATTGAGCGTCGCCCACAGATCCCGACCGTCCGAAATAACGTCGAAGCTCTCAGCGACCGCTTCATGGACCGCACGATTCCACAAGCCGTGACGCTCCTGCTTCGCGAAGAAGGTGGACCACTGCACGTCAACGAGCTCTACAACCGCCTCCTCGAAGGTGGCTTCAAGTTCACTGGTCAAAACCCGACCATCAGCGTCGCGGTCTCCCTCAACCGCAACACCCGTTTTCGCAAAGTCGCCCCCGGCACCTTCGACCTCGTCATGCGCGACGCCTCCTCCAAGGCTTCCTGACCGGCACGACTGATGCGCGCGATTGTTCTTTCCGCCGGCTACGGTACACGCCTTTGGCCACTCACTGAAGACCGCACTAAACCCGCCATACCGATCTCAGGAAAACCGCTTGTCGGTTACGTCGCCGAATATCTCGCAGGCTATGGCATCGATGAGATCGTGGTGAACCTGCACCATCGTCCTGAATCTGTGCGAAGCGCGCTTGGCGATGGTAGTCGTTTTGGTGTGAAGCTTCATTACGTTGAAGAGCCGGTGATACTCGGCACGAGCGGCGCGCTCGACAACACGCGCGCGTTCTTCGAGCAAGACACGTTTGTCGTCGTCAACGGAAAGATCATTACTGACATCGATCTGAATGCGGCGATTGAGACACACCGCAAAGCAAACGCGATTGCGACACTCGTGCTTCTACCCAACACTCGTCGTGAACGTTTCAGTGTTGTTGAGACTAACGAAGGTAGAATCACGGGATTCGGTGGCATGCCCGTCGCGGATGGCGGCGGTGAGACGCCATTGATGTTCACCGGCATCCACATACTCGAGCCACGTATCTTCGAATACATACCGCGCGGTGTCTTTTCCGATTCGGTGATTCACGTTTACCCGCCCGCGATGGCGAAAGGCGAGACTATAGCCGCGCATGTCGCATCGGGGAAGTGGCGCGAACTCTCGACGTTGAAACGATACCTCGACATCAGTGTCGAGCTGTTGAAAGAAGAAGGGAAGAGTTTCGTTGCGGGTGCGAATTCAAGAATCGCATCGGCGGCGACAGTCAACGAGTCAGTACTTTGGGACAACGTTGAAATAGGCGCGGGTGCGCGCATTAACCGAGCGGTGCTGGCTGACAACGTAAAGATCAGCGCTGATGAAGTGATCGAGAACGCCGTCGTAGTTCCAAGAACGCTGGTGGAAGGCAAAAAGCCCCCGGAAAAGGCGCTTACGGGGCAATTTAGGGGTGAAAACTTTATCGTCCCACTGTGATACAATCGCCCCGCATCTTGGGCATTTGCCTTTTCGACCAACTACATAATGAGTGCTCCAAAACCGGTGATTTCTAACGTATTTGAATCCTCCGCGTCAGATCGACTTGCGAGGTTCATCACTGAGCAGGGAATCGCAAGTTCGGATGTCATCCCACTTACGCCCGACGCGTCGACCCGAAACTATTTTCGAATTCGCTGGAAAAAGAGCACTGCTGTAGCAGCGGTTTACCCCGAACCGTTCGATCCCGAATTCCATCCGTATCTCGACGTGACGCGCCTCTTTCTCGACTGCGACATTCCGGTGCCGGAAATCTACGCAGTCGATGGCAATGCAGGCATCATCGTGCAGGAGGATCTCGGCGACCGGCAGTTGTTTCACATTTACGACGAGTCGGAAGAACTCTGCGACGAGTACAAGGAAAAGGCAATCACGCTGATTGCGAAGATCCAGAACGCTACGGCTCACGCGTACGAGACACAGTCGATCGCGAGTCGTCTCGCGTTTGATGAAGCAAAACTCTCCTGGGAACTCGACTTCTTCTTCGATCACTTCTTCGGCAGCCTGCGCAGCGAGAGTTTGCGCCACGCGGAAGTCGCCGAGCTGAAAGCTGAGCTGAACGACATCGCTGCCGAGCTTGCAGCCGCGCCACGCGTGCTTTGTCATCGCGACTATCACGCGTCGAATTTAATGATCGACAACAAGAAGCGGCTCAGGGTTGTAGATCATCAGGACGCGCGCATGGGTCCGGCCAGCTATGATCTCGTTTCATTTCTGCTGGATCGCCAACCGTGCCCGCCGTCGCTCGCTGAATTGCGCGCGTATCGACTGTTCTTTCTCGAACAGCGTCGTCTGCTCGGTCTCGGCGCGATCGACCCCGACGACTTTGCGCTCGAGTTTAGACTGATGACGATTCAGCGCGGCCTGAAAGCTACCGGAACCTTTTCTTACCAGACAGCAGTCTGCGGCAGAGGCGCGGTCTACCAGCAGTTCATTCAACCCACACTCGAAATCGTTTTGCAGGCCGCTGAATGGCTTGAAAGATTCCCCACTCTACGCCGGATGTTAAAGGAACGTATCAACTGATTTGCACGCTTCGGTTTTTCAATGACAACTCAATCACACGAAATTGCTTCCGATAAGCACACCTACATCAACCAACTTTCAAACCACGTCGGTGCTGAAGTATTCCTTAAAGGATGGCTTTATAACCTCCGCTCGAGCGGCAAGATCGCCTTTCCGCAATTGCGCGACGGCACCGGTGTGGTCCAGTGCGTCGTTTTGAAAACTGCGATCTCTCCAGAGTTGTGGGAACAGTTAAAGGGACTCGGTCAGGAATCGGCGTTGATGATCAAAGGAACTGTTCGCGCTGACAGTCGTGCGCCCGGTGGCTACGAGATCGATGTCACTGATGCTGAGGTGTTGCAGGAGGTTCACGATTATCCGATCACTCCGAAAGAGCACGGCACCGAGTTTCTGATGGACCACAGGCACCTGTGGCTGCGTTCGCGACGCCAACATGCGGTGCTGAAGGTTCGTCACACGGTTATTAAGGCGGTGCGGGATTTTCTCGACAATGACGGCTTCACGCTGATGGATTCACCGATCTTCACGCCCGCGGCTTGTGAAGGGACGACGACGCTCTTTGAAGTCGATTACTTCGATGGTGAAAAAGCGTATCTAACGCAGTCTGGCCAGCTTTACAACGAAGCGACAGCGGCGGCTTTCGGCAAAGTTTACTGTTTTGGTCCGACGTTCAGGGCAGAGAAGTCAAAGACGCGCCGTCACCTGACCGAGTTCTGGATGGTTGAGCCGGAGATGTCGTACGCGACACTCGACGACGTGATGAGTTTGTCGGAACGATTTTTGTCGTACATTGCGGCGCGCGTGCTCGAGACCAGAAGTGAAGAGTTGAAAGTGCTGGAGCGCGATACATCGAAACTCGAAGCGATCGTGCCGCCGTTTCCGCGTGTTCATTACGATGATGCGGTGAAGATCCTTCACGACGGATTTGAGAAAGGTGCGATGGAGGCGAAGTTTGAATGGGGTGGTGATTTTGGATCGCCTGATGAGACGTACATCTCGAGCCAGTTTGATAAGCCGGTGATGGTGCATCACTATCCCGCTGAGGTGAAGGCGTTTTATATGGCGCGCGATCCGCAAAGACCTGAGCTCGCGCTCGGCGTTGACGTGCTGGCGCCGGAGGGCTATGGCGAGGTGATTGGCGGTGGTGAGCGTGCGACGTCGCTCGATTTTTTGAAAGAGCAGATCGCGTTGCATCAATTGCCGCAGGAAGCGTTTGAGTGGTATCTCGATTTGCGGCGGTACGGCAGCGTGCCGCATGGTGGGTTTGGGATGGGGATTGAGCGTTGTACGGCGTGGATGTGTGGTATCGAGCACATTCGCGAGACGATACCGTTTCCGCGGATGTTGTACCGGATCAGACCATAGTTGGACACAGTTAGTACCACTGCGGTAGCGGGTGGGTGCGTAGCTATGTGGTGCGTGCAGAAGGGCTGGCGCACCCACCCGCTACCGCAGTGGTACTGACTGTGGCTCAAGGAGTTTCAGTTATGACTTGTCCGAAGTGTGGTGCGCAGTTACTTGAAGGATCGACGTTCTGCGGTGCGTGTGGGCAACGGTTGACGCCGACCGCGACGCAGCCGATGAATCAATCAGCGGGACGTGGGATTCAGATTGATGAAGATTCGCGTGGACGTGGGCGTGGTTACGACTATGAAGTTTTACATCAACCGTCGTTCTCGCTCGCCGTGCTCCGCCTGCAAGCGGAACAGTCAATCCAGGCTGAGTCAGGCGCGATGGTTTCGATGTCGGCTAATATAGAACTTCAATCACAGATGAAGGGCGGACTGTTCGGCGCGATCAAACGCGCGGCGGGCGGCGAGTCGGCATTCATCTCGACGTTTACTGCGCGCGGTGGACCAGGTGAAGTCACACTCGCGCCTGGTGCGCCTGGCGATGTCGCTGCGATTGAGCTCACGGGCCAGCCGTTCTTCGTACAGTCAAGTTCGTATCTCGCGGGTGATGCGAGTCTCACGGTCGATACGAAATGGGGTGGCGCGAAATCATTCTTTGCGGGTGAAGGATTGTTTGTGTTGATGGTGCAGGGACAGGGGCTTCTGCTCGTCTCTTCGTTCGGCGCGATTCATCGCAAACGATTACAACCGGGTGAGCGTTACGTAGTCGATACCGGACATCTCGTCGCGTGGGAAGGAACGACGCAGTACACGTTGCGCAAAGCGGCGTCGGGATTCTTCCGCAGCATGATGAGCGGTGAAGGTATCGTCGCGGAGTTCACGGGGCCGGGTGAGTTGTTGATTCAAACGCGAAATCTGGCGGCGCTTGCGGGCTTGTTGAGGCCCTTCTTTCCGAGCCAGGGCGGCGGCGGTGGTGGATTCAACCTCAATTTAGGTGGCTGATGTCCACAGAAGTAAAAAGATCTTTAAGTCTTCTTGGTGTGCCGCTTGGTTACGGCGCGAGCATGGCCGGCGTGGATATCGGCCCTGCCGCGCTGCGCGTCGCGCGTATAACCCAGCGCATCGCAGGTCTCGGCTATTCGGTTCACGATCTCGGCGACATGCGTCTCGAACGACCTCAGACATTTCCTGAAGCCGAGGACAAACTCAAATACGTTCGTGAGATCAGCAACGCCTGCGAACAGCTTGCTGTTGAAGTTGAAGAAATACTTAAAGCTGGTCAACTACCGCTCATCGTCGGCGGCGATCACTCAATCGCTATCGGATCGTTCGCCGGTGTCGCCTCATACTATAAAAAACAAAACGAGACGCTCGGACTGATCTGGTTTGACGCGCATGCCGACATGAACACGCCTGAGTCGACACCGTCAGGCAATATTCACGGCATGCCTCTCGCCGCGCTGCTTGGCTACGGTACGCCGGAGCTTACGAATGTCGCGGGCTTCGCACCGAAACTCGATCCACAACTGTGTGCGCACGTCGGCGCTCGTGACGTTGATCCCGGCGAAAGAGAAATGATCAAGAAGCTCGGCATTCGTTTCTTCACGATGCGCGAGATCGATGAGCGCGGCATGAAAAGCGTCATGGACGATGCGATCAAGATCGCTTCGCGCGGCACAGCGGGATATGCTGTCACGTTTGATGTTGATGTTCTCGATCCTGGTGATGCGCCTGGCTCAGGCACACTCGTGCGCGGCGGGCTGACGTATCGTGAAGCGCATCTCGGCATGGAGAAGATTGCTGAAGCAGGCGGCATGCGCTCACTCGAGATCGTCGAGATAAATACCGCGCTCGATGTGAACAACAAGACTGCTGAGCTCGGTGTCGAGCTGATTCTTTCCGCGTTAGGCAAGACAATTCTGTAAAAGGCTGGACTAAGAAGAGTGCCAAAAAAACTCCGCGTCGGAGTGATCTTCGGCGGACGTTCAGGTGAACACGAGGTTTCGATCAGGTCGGCGCGAGCGATCGTTGAAGCGATCGATCGAAAAAAGTTTGACGTAGTTCCGATCGGCATCACCAAAGAAGGGAAGTGGCTCGCCCCGGCGCACTCGGCCCAGCTTCTTCCTGACTCAGTTCAACCCCTGTTACCTTCAAAGACCCACACGGCAACAGCAGACATCGCACTGCTCGGCGATCCGTCGCACAAGGGTCTGATTTCACTCGAAGGTGATACTTCGGGTGAGAAGCTCGACGTTGTCTTTCCCGCACTGCATGGACCATTCGGCGAGGACGGCACTCTTCAAGGATTACTTGAGATGGCGGACGTGCCTTATGTCGGTTGCGGCGTGCTCGCGTCGGCGTGTGGAATGGACAAGGTGACGATGAAGTCGCTGTTTGTGCAGGCGGGACTGCCGATATGCAAGCATGTGTGGTTTCTAAGATCTCAGTGGCGAAGTGATCCAGCTAAAGTAATACGTAAGGTGACGAGCGAGATTGGTCTGCCGTGTTTCGTGAAGCCGGCGAATCTCGGATCGTCTGTCGGCGTCTCACGCGCAACGGACAAGAAGTCGTTGAGTGACGCGATCGATCTGGCGGCTGAGTACGATCGGAAGATCATCGTTGAGGAAGAGCTTGTCGCGCGTGAGATCGAGTGTGCGGTGCTGGGGAATGATGAGCCGAAGGCGAGTCTGCCGGGTGAGTATGTCGTTTATGACGAAGCGGCGCGGTTTCTCGATTACACGGAGAAGTATTCGAGTACGGGGAACGTCAGCTTTGTCGTGCCGGCGCCGTTAACGAAGTCGATGACGACGAAGATACAGCGGATGGCGATACGTGCGTTTCAGTCGGTTGATGGTGCAGGATTGGCGCGCGTTGATTTCTTCCTGACAAGGGATGGCGGCGAGCTCGTGATTAATGAGTTGAATACGCTGCCTGGACTGACTGAGGTGTCTGGTTATCCGAAGATGTGGGAGGCTTCGGGGCTGCCGTTTCCGAAACTACTTGAAGTGTTAATTGAGCTCGCCTTTGAAAGGCACCGCGAGAAAGCGCTTACCAAGACCTCACGCTAACGCCGAAGGCGTTCGCTAATTTGAGCCCAGGGTTGGGACAACCCTGGGGATAAAATCAAGAACAAGCGAAAACCCTGAAAGGGTTCCGCGGTTGGCGAACCCTTCCAGGGTTATTTCGTTACTCTCACGTTGATCCCAGGGTTCTCGCTTCGAACCCTGGGCTGAAATTAGCGAACGCCTTCGGCGTAGTGGCTACTTAGGTGCTCGATATCCTTTGCGCGTCCGAACTGTCGCACCGTCTCGCATCACCTTCACTTCAAGCGTCCGCCACTTTCCATCACGCTTCGTGTTCGCCGGCCGGTAAGAGATCGTGTACTGGTGACCGAGCTCGTCCGCAATTCCTGTAAAGGCATCACGCAACTGTGGTCCACCAGGCGTCGTGACGAATCGGCCGCCAGTCTTCTCCGCAAATCCCTTTAACGAAAGCGCACTCTGCCTGCCCGACGTTCCTGCCACTTCCAAACTCGACATATCAACCGCGTAGATACTCGCGCCGACGGCCAGCGCAGTTTCAACCGCCTTATCACTCGACGCTTTACTGAACGTGTCCATTCCATCCGACAACACAACGATCGCTTTGCGCACCTCTGTGCGATCGGCAAGCGTCTTCGACGCCTCAACGATCGCATCATTCAGCGTTGTCATGCCCTTCGCGCGAATCGCATAAGCGGTGGGTGCGAGATCTCGTCCACCAGAAAATTCCTGCACACGCTCAACCTTCGAATCGAATCGATAGACGGCAGCGACATCTTCTGGTCGCAGTCCATCAAGAAACCTGATCGCCGCCGAGCGCGCGAGGGAGAATCGTGCTTCCATGCTGCCCGAGCTGTCCAGCAGCACGACCGCCGCATACGGCGACTCCTGCAGCGAGAAGCTCGCGATCATCTTTGGGTTTACTTCAACGCCATCTTCATAGACCTTGAAGTCAGACGCTTTCAGTCCTTTGACGTACTGTCCTGCTTTGTCAGTGACGGTGACGTTCAGCACCACGAGCTCGGTGTTGGTGCGGATCACGTCATCGTCCTGAGCGACAACAACTACAACGTTGATGCACAAGAACGCGAATAAGAAGAGAATTGTCCTGAACATGAGTTATGGCTGTGGGCGAACGAAACTTCGAGCTAACCGAATCAGTTCAAGTAAAACATTAGCGTTATTGATTACCGATGCTGACACAACACGACGCGGCGTGTTCTGCACGTCTTTAGATAGCGTCTCACTCGCTTCAGAGATCTGCTTCATCGCAGAAGGGAGATCGGTCGGACGAGGAGTGATAGTTATCTCCTCATCGTCGCCGCCCGCTTCACTACGCACTTTCTTCGTCAGCTTTTCAAGACGCTCGATCTTCTTGACGCAATCGCGATCAAGAGTCGAGTTATCTTTGAAACCCTTCAGTTGTTTGCCGATCTCGGCAATCTCTTTCGCACGATCGAGATTTTGCTGATGCTCCTTTTCGGCGATCTTGATCTCGCGTTTCGCGCGAATCTCCTCTTCGAAAGTCGTCATCGGAGTATCGTCTTGATTCTTTAAGGTCCCATCGATTGGACGCAGCGGCGGAGTCGGAGAAGGCTGAGGAGGCGGAGACTTAACCTGAGAGAAGACGACGTTCGCACAGAACACGATCATTACCAACGTGTATGTCGTAACTGAAACTTTCCTCATTCGACTCTCAGAGTTCACCTTAACAATCGGCACGCCGACTCCTAAACAAAAACTTCAATCGTTAAAGTTGGGAGACTACGGAACGCGAACAGGATTGTCGGGTGTATTAATAAACTCACCTGGCTTCCCGGCGCGCTTGATCACGATCGTCTTCGGCTCGAGTCGTTCCGGGGTTCGCTTCTTTCCCTGTGATGAGCTGTAAGCGATTAAAGATGACTGGGGATCAGCCTTCAAGCCCGCGAGGCGAATCGAAGCGTATTCCAGAGCTGACACTTTCAACGAATAAGAACCCTCTTGCTCAGGTTGTAGTTGAGCCGGCGTAACGTGCAGCAAATTCTCTTCGACGCCGCTGTCCTTGCGTCTGCGTAACTCAATCACGACTGAAAGATTGTTCAAATCCTGCTTCGAAATATTCTTAACGACACCGCCAATCGTCGTCATTCCTTTTTCCAACGTTGGCTCGTCGACCACGACATGGGCCAGCGGCACTTTCTTCTCGGCAGCCGGCGGTGGCGTGTTTTCAGCAATGACTTTTTGCGCGTGATACTTCCGGATGTAGCCGTAGCCAGCGAGGAGAACGGCGCTTATGCCTACCGCACAAACAACCGCGAGCAGTTTTCGTTTACTCGAATCCCGCTCGCGCGCGATTGCGTCTTCAGGGTGAAAGGGGTCGTTAATCATTTATCTCTAGCTTATGTAAAACCTTAACCTCACGGCTGGCTTATGGCTGAATAGTTCGTCCCGGAGCTGCCGCACCGGTAACTGCCAGTATCAATCCTTCCAGAAATTGATCTTCAGCAAGACCGCTGCTGCGCAACGTGGTCCACTCAGCGCCAGTGGCTCCATCAGTGCGACCTTCAACCTTTGCATTAACTGCGATGTTCGCAGTCGAGCCATCGATCGGTTGAACTTCAACGGTCAAAGTGTAACGACCACGCGTCCATCCTCTCGCGGCAGAGGTAGGCACGTCTGCGTACCTGCTGAGATCAGCTTCGGCAACCACTGCGCCCTTCGTAAACGTGAAAGGCTGGCTGACGATGATGCCGTCTGCGAGCCTCGATGCAGATTCATCGAGGACCAGCTTTCGATCGCGCATCAGATCCTGAACGGCCGTGATGATCACATCGCGACGTCCACTAAGACGATACGGGTTCGGCAACGGCGGCGCCTCGGCACTCTTTCCACTGCCGAAGTCGATCCCGCGACCAGCGCCGACGTCTGTCTTGTTACCATTGTTCGCCGGCGTGCGTTCTGAGCCGCCGTCTCGGACGCGCTCGCTTTGCTTGTCGACGCCCTTTGCAGCTTGTGCGAATGCTGGAACTGAACAGGCAATCAACACCAGTAGACCAGTAATTATGCGCAACATAGCCATAACCCTCTTCCTTGACTGACAATGAACTACTTAGGGGAACCGTGAACCTGAGAATAGATTAACGGTCGATCAAAGACAAGCTACAGTTTGAGAGTGTAGAAATAAAGAATCTGTTGCCTTTATTAGCCGCAAAAAGGCACAAAAAGCACAAAATAATTTAGCTCTGTCAGGGCCAAATTCATTTTGGGCTTTTGTGCTTTTTTGTGGCTAGTATTCTTTGTGCTTTTTGTGGCTACTGTCCGCCTTCGCGTTTCTTCCGTGCTTCTTCTTCGTCGCGCTCGCGTTCCCAACGACGCAATGCCTGGACACCTGTCTCAAACGCCGCTCCGTTGCTGTAGAAGTTGTGTGCGCCGTCGTCACGATCGGGATTGCGAACGTAGTAGAGATAGTCAGACGTGGCAGGATTCAATGCTGCTTTGAGCGAGCTCTCGCCGGGTGAGGCAACTGGGCCTGGCGGTAGTCCAGCGTAGATCCGAGTGTTGTAAGGCGAACGTCGCTCGATGTCACTGCGATAAACGCGACCATCGTAACGCCACTTGCCTTCGAGTTTCGACGCATAGATCACACTCGAATCGACCGCGAGCGGAATCTCTTTCTTCAGACGGTTGTAAATAACAGACGCGACGAGCGGACGCTCTTCCGCGAGTTTCGCCTCAGTCTCGATAATCGAAGCAGTCGTGACGATTTGTCGCGGCGTGAATGAGAGACTGAGTGCACGCTGAGTCCAGTCAGGCTTCCAGACACCCCGAAATCGCTTCACCATCATCTCGACCAACTCGGCCGCCGTCGTCTCAGGCGAAAACTCATAAGTATCCGGGAACAGATAGCCTTCGAGATTCTTCGCTGCTGGATCGATATCGCTAATCAGGCTCACGTTATTCATTAACTCCAAAGCCTGAGCATCGCTCGTCAGACCAAACTCGGGCACCTGCGTCATCGCACGGGCGATGTCCCAACGTGTCCAACCTTCAATGATCGTGATGCGATTGAGTCGACGTTCGCCCTGCTGAAGCCTCGCGAGGACGCCGAGTGGCGAAATAGGCGAGGGGAAGTCGTATTCACCGGCTCTTAGCGTTGAGCCTTTGCCGGTGGCCTTCAAGTAAAGCTTTAACGGCCACTCGTGTTTGATCACTCCTTCAGTGGCGAGTCTGTGGACAATGGCGCTCGGAGACGTACCTTTGGGTATATCGATGTACTGTCCGGTTTTGCCGTGGGCGATAGGTTTGCGGAGGTCGGAATAGGTCCAGAAGCCGAGTCCGGCGACAGCCAGAATTCCAACCACGATTATCAAAAGTATGAGCCGATTCATCTTTGGTTTAGGAGAGTACTAGTCAACTTGATCTGGATCGAGGCGAATTCGTTTTTGATCCGTGACCAGAAAGTCGCGCAGGATCGTTGCCGCCGCTTCGCCGTCGATGAGTGCCGGGATTTCTTCAGACTTGACACCCTCTGCTAATAAATTCTCCATCGCCGCCCGGGAAGTCAAGCGCTCATCCTGTAAATAGACCGGCTGCTGGACCGATTTGGCGAGGTTCAGTGCAATCCGGCGGGCGCTCTTCGCAGCGTCGCCTACATTTCCATCCATACTTAACGGCAAACCAACCACTATCGTTTTGGCGTCAAACCGCTCCAGCAGGTGCCGCACGTCCTGAAGCAGTTTTTTCCAGTTTGAGCGCTTGAGTGGCGGGAGACGTTTGGTCGTGATGAGTCGCTCGTCTGAAATAGCGGCGCCGACGAGTTTCTCGCCGAGATCGAGGGCAAGCACCGGGCCGATTAATGGATCCGTTGTTTTCACCTTAGTTAATAGGATTTCTTTAGCTTGCACCCTGTAAATACGGCCTGTATCATACGGGACCGGAGCTCTAACGTAATCGAAGAGGTAGTTAAATGTCATTTCGCACCAAGTTTATTCTGACTCTGCTGTCTGCAACGCTGACTCTCTATACGGCGGTTGGCGGCTGGATTTCCACCCGCGCACAACAACCGGCAAACGATCCAAATGCTCAGTTGCGAATTTTTGAGAGTGTGCTACAGCACATTCAGAACGATTACGTCGATGAGCCAAACATGGATAAGGTTCGCGCAGGCGCCTTGCGCGGCCTCGCATACGGACTCGATCCATATTCAACTTATCTGACGCCCGACCAGGTTAAGGAATACAACGGCGGCAACAAAGACAGCGTCGTTGGCATTGGCGCAGAGCTTTCGCAAGTCGCTTCGTATCTCTACGTGATCGCGCCGATGAAAGGCTCGGCTGCTGATCAGGCCGGAGTCAAAGCGGGCGACATCATCGAATACATCGACAACAAAGCCACTCGAGACATCTCGCTTTACGACGCCAAACAGCTTCTGAACGGTTCTGCCGGCACGGAAGTTAAACTGCGCGTTTTGCGAGCGAATTCAAGCCCATTGACGCTTAACGTGAAGCGTGGTGGCGCGCACGCCGCGGCTGCTGAATCACGCATGGAAGCAGGTAAGGTCGGCATTCTCCGCATCAACAGTTTTGCTGACGGCGACTCCACAGAAATCAAAACCCGTCTGCAGGATCTTCTCAAACAGGGCGCACAGAAGATCGTGCTCGACATGCGCGACACGGCCGGTGGCTCGCTAAACGAAGCCGTGACTGTTGCGAATCTCTTTATCAAAGACGGTACGCTGGCTCAGACAATCGGTCGTGAAGGAAAAGCGTTGAAGACGTTCACGGCAGATCCGAAAGCGACGTTGTACTCGGGACCGCTCGTGGCGTTGATCGATAACGGTACTGCCGGCGCGGCTGAGGTTGTGGCTTCGGCAATCACTGAACGAAACCGCGGTCAGATTGTCGGTGAGAAGAGTTTTGGTGCGGGAACCGAGCAGCAACTATTTACGCTGCGTGGTGGCGACGGCCTTCTGCTGACCACAGTTAAATGGGCGAGCTCGAATGGCAAGACCTTCCTCGGTGAAGATCGTGCGCATTCCGGTGTCACTCCGAATGTCGAAGTGAAGGGTCAGGAAGTAACTGACGCAGTCGATCCGGACGAGTTGACCGGCAACGACGACGACGCGATCACCAAACCGGAGCAGGGAAATGAGAAACCAAATACCGCACCCGCTCCGACCACCAAGCCAGCCCCTGCTGAAGATCTTCAAATGAAGAAAGCGCTCGAGCTGCTGAAAGACAAACCGGCACAACGGGCCGCTGCTTAGTATTTATTTAGCCGCGGATTTACGCGGATAAACGCCGATCTTAAATCCGCGTTCATCTGCGTTCATCCGCGGCTAATTCTTTGTACCGATATCGAGTACCTCAAAACCATATCGGGTATCCCCATCCTGGCTTTATCTTGCGAATTTCTTGCAACAGACATTTTTTCGTCTGCGATTGCTAGAATTACGCGCACTTACCCGACTTAGCCAATTCTCCCGACATTTAGGAATGGTGCTTGCAGAATTCCCGGCAGCTTGGGAAGTACTCGACCTTTAGCAAGAACTAGCAAGGAGAAGCAGAGCGATGATTATGACTAACAAATTACTTCCAGTGGCCTTGATCGCCGCCCTCGTCGGTGGCTCCGTCGGCGCACTGGTGATGCACAAGAGTCAGCCAGCCACGGCTGAAACCACAACCGCCGCAGCGCCGAACACTACCGCAGCTCCGACAGCTGAACCGGCTACGGACAATGAAATGGTTCCGGCTGAGTTCAACACTGCTGGTGAGCAAACAGCTTACAAGACCGGGTTTGCAGACGGGTTCGCCGCAGCGGCAGAGACTCGTCAGGGCGCGGCAACAACTTCATCCGCGCGGCGTAGTACGCAGCGAGTCGTTTATCGAAACACTGGCAGCAGGGCTTCGTCCAACCGCGTTTACTACAACTACGAACCTCGTAAGCGTAGTTTCTGGGACAAGCACCGCGATAAGCTGACCGTCGCGATTGGTACTGGTGCTGGTGCGGCCGTTGGCGGCTTAATCGGTGGCAAGAAGGGCGCTGCGATTGGTGCTCTGTCAGGTGCCGGCGGTTCAGCCTTGTGGACGTACAAGCTGCGCAACCGCAACCGGAACTACTAATTCATACTTAGAGGTCCCGGCAGTGAGTAAAGCTAAACTTGCTATCGCTCTAAGTACTCTCATTGTTGCCACAGTTGCATGGGCGGTTCCTATTACGGGAATCGCCCATCAACGTGTTCAGCAAGCGAGAGCCGCCGACATCATGGCGCTCGTTCGCCTGAAGGACGAACGCGAGCGCGGGTTGTTGGCGCAGGGCTGGATAAACGGTGCAGGCCCGTTCGTGTTCGTGATCGACACGGGCGCTGGCGTTTCTCTCATCAGCCGCAACGTGGCCGCGCAGACGCGGCTTGCGGTGACCAAATCACGGCGGACGCTCGTGGGCGGTCTTAGCACGTCGCCGATCGCTTCGAATGAGGAGACGCGAATCGCAGGTCTTGCGCTAGGTCAGCGTAACAACAACGTGCCGGGAGGTTTTACTGCGGCGGTTGTTGCGAATCTACCTGGGTCGATAGATGGAATTCTCGATCCGACGGACGTGTTCCGGCCTTACGGGTATTCAGTCGATATTCCGAATCGCGAGCTGCGAGTGTTTGATACTGCCGCGCACCGCTTGCGCGTGACAGACGTGGCGAAGGATGGCGCAGTCGTGCGTTGGGTCGGTAATGATCGGCCATTTGTCAGGCTCAGCGATGGACGACTCGCGTTGATCGATACTGGATCGACTCTTGGATTCGCATTAAATGAACCGGGACGTGTGGCTGGATCCAATCACACGGTCACACACGATCTTGGCGGTGGATCAATTCAGTCGCGTCGAGTCGCGCCACAGACGGTGAGTATCGGCACGCTCGTTCTCAATAAAGTGCCGACCGATATGCTGACGGGAGTCGCGCCAGGAACACCAATCATCCTCGGCCGCGGCGCACTGTTCCCCTTCAAGATCACCTTCGATCCCGCTTCCAGGTTGATCGCCTTCGAACCAACGGAAGAGTAGCCACAAAAGGCACAAGGAAGCCCACAAAAAGCACAAATAGATTTCTCCTCAATGAGCTAAATTATTTTGTGCTTTTTGTGGGCTTCCTTGTGCCTTTTGTGGCTAAAGAGGAATGTTGCCGTGCTTGCGTGGTGGATTAGTGTCGCGTTTGTTTTCCAGTAAAGAAAGGGCGCGGATGAGCTTGGGCCGTGTGTACGCTGGCTCGATCACTTCGTCGACAAAACCACGCTCGGCGGCGATGTAGGGATTGGCGAACTTGTCCTGAAGCTCCGCGATCTTCGAGTTGCGCACGGCGTCTTTGTCCTGTGCGTCGTTTAGCTCGCGGCGATAAAGAATTCCGACCGCGCCCTCAGCTCCCATCACTGCGATCTCCGCGGATGGCCAGGCGAAATTAACGTCAGTGCGAATGTGCTTCGACGCCATGACACAATACGCGCCGCCGTACGCTTTGCGCGTGATGACCGTCACCTTCGGCACCGTCGCCTCAGCAAACGCATAAAGCAACTTAGCGCCGTGCGTAATGATGCCGCCGTGCTCCTGCGACACGCCCGGCAGAAATCCCGGCACGTCTTCAAATGTGATCAAGGGAATGTTGAAGCAATCACAGAAGCGAACGAAGCGCGCGCCTTTGACTGACGCGGTAATGTCGAGCACACCCGCGAGAAACGCCGGCTGGTTTGCGACGATACCGACCGTGCGACCACCCAAACGCGCGAAGCCGACACAGATGTTCGGCGCAAACATCTGGTGCACTTCGAAAAAGTAGCCGTCATCAACCACATGATTGATAACGTTGCGAATGTCGTACGGTTGATTTGACGCTTCCGGAACGATCTCGTTCAACTTCGGCTCTATGCGATCAATAGGATCACTTGCGTCGAGACGCGGCGGATCTTCGAGATTGTTTGGAGGAATAAACGAGAAGAGCTCGCGCACGATCCGCAATGCATGCTCGTCGGAGTCGGCAGCGAAATGCGCGACACCGGAAACGCTGTTGTGAGTAACAGCGCCACCTAACTCTTCTTTCGTGACTTCCTCGTGCGTCACGGTCTTGATCACGTCCGGTCCAGTGATGAACATGTAGGACGTGTCTTTAACCATGATATTGAAATCCGTGATCGCCGGACTATAGACAGCGCCGCCTGCGCACGGTCCCATGATGCAACTGATCTGCGGCACCACACCGCTCGCAAGCGTGTTGCGGAGAAAAATATCTGCATAACCGCCAAGGCTGACAACACCTTCCTGAATACGCGCGCCGCCCGAATCGTTCAGACCGATGATCGGCGCGCCGACTTTCATAGCGAGGTCCATCACCTTGCAGATCTTCTCAGCGTGAGTTTCCGAGAGGGAACCACCAAATACAGTGAAGTCCTGCGCGAATACAAACACGTTACGACCATCGATCAAACCGTGACCAGTTACAACGCCATCTCCGGGATAAAGCTGCTTATCGAGTCCGAAGTCTCTCGAGCGGTGGACCACCAGCTTGTCAAACTCTTCAAACGATCCTTCGTCGAGCAGAAACTCGATTCGCTCACGCGCGGTCATCTTTCCGGCTTCGTGCTGCTTCTCGACGCGAGCGACACCACCGCCCTGCTCGGCCTGAACACTTCGCTCGCGCAGTGTCTCCAACTTCGATTTGGACTGTTTTGGTTGTTGTTTTGAGGCCATATTATTCGTTGAAGGGAAACGCCCTCGATGCGATCAGTCCGGTCAATTCGTCCACCGCACGGCGCGCATTTGCCTGAACCTCGTCGGGGTAAGCATAGCGCCGGGCGTTCTCTTCAAAATCTTCGACGTCGAGGATCTTGTAAGTGAGGTCAGGAGCGACCAACACATCAATGTCGAGATCGATGTAGCTCAACACGCGCCCATCAAAACTCGGCGGCTGATTCACGTTGCAGTAATAGTTCTTCAGTCCGCCGTTCGGATCGCTGAAACGAAAGACGTTGTACCAACGGTCCAGCCAGTAATACTCCGTACTGAGCGTTCCCGACGAGATCGTACCGAGTAGATCGTGTTCGATCTCGTCTTCAAAAACGGCGTCGAGGACCAACAGAGGCCCTTCGATCTTCGCTATGCGTGCGGGCCAGCGCCGATGCTCGAGACCATCGTACTTGAGCACGCTGACGACGACGTCATTTTCTCCCACCTATTTTCTACCGCTTTTGGCCCAGTCTGCGAGAAACTGTGCTTGTCCTTTGTCCGTCAGCGGGTGATTGAACAATTGATCGATCACCTTGAACGGTATCGTCCCGATGTCTGCGCCGATGCGTGCGGCTTCGATCACGTGAATCGGGGACCGGAGACTCGCGGCCAGTACTTCGGTTTTCCAGGTGTAATTCCGGTAAATCTCAACGATGCTTTCGAGCAACAGCAGACCGTTCTCACCGATATCGTCAAGACGACCGAGAAACGGGCTGATAAACGCCGCACCTGCTTTTGCAGCGAGTATCGCCTGCGCCGGCGAGAAGCAAAGCGTCACGTTTACTTTAATGCCTTCGTCGGTAAGTTGGCGTGTCGCTTTCAGACCTTCGCGCGTCAACGGGCACTTGATGACGACGTTTGGAGCGATCTTCGCGTACTCGCGTCCTTCGCGAAGCATGCCTTCCTTGTCCTGGCTGGTCACTTCCGCTGAGACAGGCCCCTGAACGATCTCGCAGATGGCGGCGATGTGTTGTTTGAAGTCGACGCCGCCCTCCTTCGCGATCAAAGAAGGATTCGTGGTCACGCCGTCGGCGAAACCTAATTCTGCTGCTTCGCGAATCTCGTTGAGATTTGCAGTATCAAGAAAAAATTTCATAACAAGACTCCTACCCCGGTGCTACCGCACTCGGTTCTGTAATATGCCGATGCCTGCTACTTCCACTTCCACGATATCGCCGGGCTTCATGCGCGAGACGCCCGCGGGCGTTCCGGTCGCGATCAGGTCTCCGGGATACAGTGTCATGATCTCAGAGATGTACCTTATAAGAAAGGCGACAGGGAATGCCATGTCAGCCGTGTTGCCTTTTTGTTTTACTTCACCGTTGACGCGGGTCTCGACCGAGACATTTCCCGGATCAATATCTGTTTCGATCCAGGGTCCGACAGGACAGAACGTGTCGAAGGATTTGCCGCGCGTGAACTGCACGTCTTTACGCTGAAGATCGCGTGCAGTGACGTCGTTCACGCAGGTGTATCCAAGAACATAGCTCAGCGGATCTTCATGGCTCGGAATGTTGCGCGCGACACGTCCGATCACGACGCCCAGCTCACCTTCGTGCTCGACTTGCTGTGACGCGCTCGGCAACACGATCTCTTCACCTGACGAGATGATTGCCGACGGCGCCTTCAGGAAGAGCAGCGGCTCGTCCGGCATTTTATTGCCCAGCTCTGCAGCGTGTTCGCGGTAGTTTCGTCCAACACAGACGATCTTTGAAGGACGGATTGGTTCTTGTAGTTTCATCTCTTTAAGGCGCCTTCTCCGAGCCGACCTCAGACGGTGGACTGACGTTGCCGGCTTTATCGACCGCCTCGATGTAGTAATAGTAAGTCTTGCCTGACTCAACGCGGTCGTCCTGATAAGTAGTGCGCGTTAACAGCGACTGGTTCAGCTTGGTCCAATTCGATTTCGGCAGATCGGGATCGGTTGAACGATAGATGTTGTAACCGGCGATGTCAGTCTCTTTGTTTGCCGCAAAGAAGATTGCCAGTCGTGCTGACGACGGTTCGGGCGCGGCGACGCTCGGGCGCTCAGGCGCAGCAGGCGGAAAGACGTCACGCGGCGCGACTGTCACATCGTTCGAGTTAAGACTCTCGACCTGCGCGCCCCCTGTTCCGAGTGACACCGCACGGACGATGTAGCGATAGTTGTTGCCAAACTGAAAAGTCTTGTCCGCGTATGTTGTGCCTGATATCAGTTCTGAATTGAGCGGCTGATTACCGGCGTCGGTTTGCGACTCGTCTGTGCGATAGACGTTGTAACCAAGAAGATTTACAGGCGTCGAATTATCGATGTTCGCTCCAGGCGCTTGCCACGTGAGCGTGATTGAATCTTCGAGAACTTTAACGTCGGTTGAAAGTGCCGGAGCTTTCGCGATACGTGCGGCCGGCTCGATCGACAGGAAGTTAGAGAAGGCTGCACGCTGGCCGGAGGCGTTGACGTAACGAATCGCGTAACGCAGGCGAGTGGGCTGGCCGGCGAGCTCGAGTGCGTCGCGGTAAGTGATTACGTCGCCCGCAGTTTGGATCTGTTCGGAAGTGACAGAGCCGACGAGTGTCGCACGCGCAGAGAATTCGTCCTCGGTTAACGCGAGCGGAGCGCCGGGTTTCTCAGCGAGACGATAGACATCGATGCGACGAATGCTTTGCACACTACTGTCAGGCGCATTTCGTCGCGGCGCGGGCCAACTGAGTATCACTTCGTTGCCTTGTTGCGCGCCCGAGAGCAGCTCGGTGCGCTGCTGCACGCGCTCGACGGGAGGCAGAGGAGGCCGGCGCTTCCCGCAGCCTCCAACAACTATTGATGCAATTAGAAAAGCACAAAGACCCAGAGCTTTGCTGAGGTTCATTCGATTTGTGTGACTTCTGTGCTTTCTAGAGAATATAACGACTGAGATCCTGATCCTTAACAGTCTCTGCGAGCATTCCCGAGACGTACGCGCCATCAATGCGCTGGTGCTTCGGATCCAGATCGGGTCCTTCGAAACTGATCTCCTCCAAAAGCTTCTCCATGATCGTCTGCAAACGACGCGCGCCGATGTTTTCAGTCTGCTGATTCACCTGCCAGGCGTAATTGGCGATCGAATCGATCGCGTCAGCAGTGAACTCGATCGTCACGCCTTCAGTCTCCATCATCGCCTGGTACTGCTTGATTAGCGCGTTGCGTGGCTCCGTCAGGATACGTTTGAAGTCCTCGATCGTCAGCGACTCGAGCTCGACTCGAATCGGAAAACGACCCTGCAACTCGGGAATTAAATCCGACGGTTTCGAAACGTGAAACGCGCCCGCAGCGATGAAGAGAATATGATCCGTGCGGACCATGCCGTAACGAGTGTTTACAGTGGTGCCTTCCACGATCGGAAGAATGTCGCGTTGCACGCCTTCGCGCGAAACATCTGGGCCATGGCCCGACTCACGCCCGGCAATCTTGTCGATCTCGTCGAGGAAGATGATGCCGGAATTCTCAACGCGCTCGATCGCCGCGCGTGCCACCTGGTCCATGTCGATGAGTCGCTCTTCCTCTTCCTGCATTAAATACTCCATCGCCTCATCGACGCGCATCTTGCGTCGCTTCGTGCGACCCTGAAAGAGGTTGCCCAACATGTCTTTCATGTTGATGCCCATCTCTTCGACGCCCTGTGGACCAGCCAGCTCGATCACCGGAAAATTCTTCTCTCTGACTTCAAGCTCGACGAGACGATTGTCGAGCTTGCCGCTGCGTAACTGCGTCCGCAGCTTCTCACGTGTTTTTTGAAACTGCTCGTCACGCGCGGGACTATCGAGCTCGGTTGACTGTTCGTCACTCGTGTCAGCATCAAAATCGTAAAAACTGGAAGCGGATCGAGGCGGCGGAAGCAACAAGTCGAGAATGCGTTCTTCGACGTTCAGCTCAGCTTTCTCGGCGATCTCTTCACTCTTGTCCTGACGCGTCAACTCGATCGAGATCTCGGTGAGATCACGGATCATGCTCTCGACGTCGCGCCCGACATACCCGACTTCAGTAAACTTCGACGCTTCAACTTTCAGAAACGGCGAGTTGGACATGCGCGCAAGACGGCGCGCGATCTCCGTTTTACCAATACCCGTCGAGCCGATCATGATGATGTTCTTCGGCATCACGTCGACCGCCATTTCCGGCGGCAATTTCTGACGTCGCACACGATTGCGCAGAGCAATGGCGACGGCTCGTTTCGCGTTACGCTGACCGACAACGTGCTTATCGAGCTCAGTCACGATCTGACGAGGCGACATCTCGTCAAGCCGCGCCTCTTCATCAACTTCTCCAGCCAAATAAATAACCATGCTTAAACTTTCTTAGCCACAAAAAGGGACAAAAATCACAAAATCAATTTTGAGCTTTTGTGGAACTATAATTCCTCAACAATGATGTTTTGATTTGAATAAATGCAAATCTCACCCGCGATGCGAAGCGACTCCACCGCGATCTCACGTGCCGACATATCGGTATGCTGGATCAGTGCACGCGCCGCAGCAAGGGCATACGAACCACCGGAACCGATCGCCAGCACACCCTCATCGGGCGCGATCACGTCGCCGTTTCCGGACAAAAGAAACGAAGTCTTGTTATCGGCAACGACTAACAGCGCCTCAAGATGTCGCAACATCTTGTCAGTGCGCCACTCTTTGCTGAGCTCGATTGCCGCGCGCTCGAGATTCCCGTGATACTGCTCCAGCTTGCTCTCGAACCGCGTCAAAAGAGCAAACGCATCGCCCGTCGCGCCGGCGAACCCCGCGAGAATCTGATCGTTATAAAGCCGCCGCACCTTCCGCGCGCTGGCCTTCATAACAGTCTCGCCCATCGTAACCTGCCCGTCTCCCGCAAGCGCGACGTTTGCGTCTTTCCTGACGAGCAGCACGGTTGTGCTACGTACCCGATTTTTTTCCTTGTGCATTTTCTTTAACGAGACTATAGGAACTCGTTTGAATGTAAGTCAAGGACGCCTTCCGGCGCGGTAGTGACGCAGTTTTGAACACATAGGTTATGATAGCGGAGGAGGGAAGTGCTGCTGACGGAATGATACAAACACGACCACGCATCGGCATCACGATGCGCATTGAACAAACAACCAATCGTTTCTATCTTGGACGAGATTACAGCGAGGCTGTCGAGGCCGCCGGCGGGCTTCCGATCCACATCAGCCTGATTCCAAAAGCGGAGTACATCGACTCGGTCGTCGCACAAGTCGACGGCATACTGCTTCCCGGGAGCGACTCCGACGTCGATCCGCTGCGCTATGGTCAACAACCTCATCCACAGCTCGGCACGGTCCAGACTATTAAAGATGAAACCGATCTGCTGGTCATCGCTGCTGCAGAACGAAGAGGAATCCCCATCTTCGCGATCTGTTTCGGCATGCAGGTGCTGAATGTGTCCCGTGGTGGAACGCTGATCCAGGACATCAACTCACAAGTGCCCGACGCGATCAAACACGAACAGGGCGCGCCGCGCGCTCGTCCCTCGCATCGCATCAAGCTCAACGAGAACACGCGACTTTCAAACATCAGGGGCGCAGTTGATGCACTCGTCAACAGTCATCATCACCAGGCAATTGAATCAGTCGGCGCCAATCTCGTTGCAACGGCGTGGGCCACGGATGGAGTAGTCGAAGCACTGGAAGATCCGCGGCCGGACAGATTCATCGTCGGTGTTCAATGGCATCCCGAGATTGGCTGGCAAAACGATGGATTCTCTCAACGTCAGTTCCGCGCGTTTGTAAACGAAGCCGCGAACGCTCGTGAATTCGAGCTCGCTTCAGTGTCCACACCTGCATGAATCTAGGGTTGGCAGATCGTATCGCCATCGTGACGGGCGGATCGAGAGGCATCGGGAAGGCCGTTGTCGAGCTACTCGCCTCGTGCGGCGCTCACGTCGTCGTCAATTACGTCAGAGACGCTGATGCCGCAAACGCTACGGTAAACCTTGCCCAATCGCACGGCGTAAAAGCTATGGCCATTCAGGCCGATGTTGCGCAACTGGATCAGTCTGAGCGACTTGTTCAGGAAACAGTTGAGCATTTTGGTCGCGTGGATTTTCTGATTTGCAACGCGGGTATTTGGGTGGGCGCTGGTGTTGAATCGATTTCGGAAGAACTCTGGGACAAGACGCTCGATATCAATCTCAAAGGCACGTGGTCGGTATGCCGCGCCGCAGTGCCGCAGATGAAGAAACAGCGGTTCGGGCGAATCGTGATTGTGAGCTCGACGGCGGGGCAGCGTGGCGAAGCTAATGTTTCGAACTATGCCGCATCAAAAGGTGGTCAGATCGCTTTCACGAAATCACTCGCGCCTGAGCTGGGATCGTTCGGAATCACTGTGAATGCGGTTGCGCCCGGGTGGGTCGAGACGGAGATGACGGCCGATGTGTTTGCCGATCCGGCTCAACGTGAGTCGATCGGTAAAGGTATTCCATTAGGTCGAGCGGCTACGCCCGAAGAGATTGCGGGACCGATTGTGTTTTTGTGCAGTGAGTGGGCGGCTCACATTACGGGTGAGGTGCTGAATGTTAATGGCGGATCTGTGTTGTGCGGTTAGGAGAGCTAACGTATGACTTTAACTCTTGAGCACGGGCGGCCACGGAGTGCCGCCCCTACAGTTGATCCCAAGCACGTCGACTTAGGACTTGAGAAGTTACTTGAAGAGGAGTATCGGGCTCTTAAGAATCAGCGAGTCGGATTGATTTGCAATCAGGCGTCGGTGGATCACGGTTATCGTCATGCTGCGGACCTTTTGCACGAGCATGATGGTATTGAATTGACGGCGTTGTTTGGACCGCAACACGGAATCCGCGGTGACGTTCAAGACAACATGATCGAGACCGGGCACGGCGTCGATCGCAAAACCGGGCTGCCGGTTCATTCGCTGTACAGCGAGACAAGAGAACCCACTGATGCGATGCTGCAGGACGTGGACGTGCTGGTGTTTGATATGCAGGACGTCGGCTGTCGCATCTACACGTTTGTCTATACGCTCGCTAACTGCATGCGTGCAGCACGCCGCTTAGGCAAGAAGGTGATCGTTTGCGATCGTCCGAATCCAATCAATGGCGCCAGCATCGCAGGAAACATTCTCGAACCGGAATACGCATCGTTTGTTGGTCAGTTTCCCCTCCCGACTCGTCACGGCATGACTGTCGGCGAGCTTGCGCGACTCTTCAACGAGCATTTCGGCATTGGCTGCGATCTCGAAGTGATTACGATGGATGGATGGAAGCGAGAGTTCTGGCACGATCAAACTGACGCGCCGTGGGTAATGCCTTCACCAAACATGCCGACGCTCGATTCAGCAACAGTATTTCCGGGCACAGTGCACTTCGAAGGCACACAGGTTTCCGAAGGAAGAGGAACAACGAAACCATTTGAATTGATCGGCGCGCCTTACATAGATCCTGATGATTACGCAGATCGGCTTAACGGACTTGGCCTGGCAGGCGTCTATTTTCGAAGCTGTGTGTTTCAACCGACATTTCAGAAGCACGGTGGTGTTAGTTGTGGCGGCGTGCAGATCCATGTGCTCGATCGCGACGCGTTTGAACCGTGGCTTGCGGGAATCGCAATGACGAAGTTCGCACACGACATGTACCCGGATCAGTTTCGCTGGAAGGTTCCGCCGTACGAGTATGTTTACGACAAGAACCCGTTCGACGTGATCAGCGGAACAGCGAAGATCCGAGAAGCGTTTGAGCAGGGAATCACGCTCGACGAGATCAACGAATCAACAAAGGCACCGCTCGCGAAGTTTAAAGAATTACGTGAGCCATACCTTTTGTACCGATAAAAAGTTAACGTGAGATGTTAGAGGTCGTCACGCCGACCGCTAACGTAAATCCTAAGCGTCGCGGCTTTGCGTGAAGTTTCTTCTTAAGGTAAAACCTTAGTCAGCGATTTAAGTGTTGGAGGGTTGATTGGTAAAAACTGAACGTATGGAGGCCGACGAGGCGGAACCGGCTCCGGGCTTCGCCTGGCTCATAGGGGCGGCAGCCTGGTTTATTCCCGGCGTGGGTCATTTGCTGCAGCAAAAATGGTGGCGCGCAGCTCTGCTGGGCGGCGCTGTTTGGATCTGTTTCTTTGTTGGCATGGGAATGGGCGGGCATCTGTTCGATCTCTCGACTGAAAACTCGTCGGTCCTGCTGCAAGTGCCGCCGATGATTGCGAACATCGGCACTGGCGCGCTTTATCTCGTCTCATGGCTGTTCGACTACGGCTTCAAAGATGATCCGGCACAAGCCGCACGCGCAACCTACGAATACGGCAACACATTCCTCTTGATCGCCGGGCTACTTAATTACCTGACGATGCTCGACGCTTTCGATATCGCCGCCGGGAGGAAACCTTGAGACATTTCCTCGTAATGACATTGTTTGCGGCGCTTGCTTCAGTGGTGTTTGGAGCAATGGCGAAAGATACGAATCAAGAGCGCTTGCTCTACGGTCTGAAAGTGTTCGCTGAGTTCATGGTGATCGGTCTGGTGTTGGGTTGGATCCTGTATTTCATTCCGTGATCCTTACCGATGGCTTTATTTGAAACTGAGGCCCTGATCCTTCGCAGTTATAATCTGGCAGAGGCTGACAAGATTGTCGTTTGCCTGAGTCGCTCCGCAGGACTGATCAGAGGGGTCGCTAAGGGTTGCAGGAAACTCAAGAATCGTTTTGGCGCCGCGCTCGAACCTTTTACACTCATCAATCTCACTTACTACGAAAAAGAAAATCAGGAGCTCGTATCGTTCCGGCAGGTCGAGATCTTAAAGTCACACTTTAACCTCTCGTCGAATGCTTCGATACTCACGGGCTTTGCTTACATGGGCGATCTGCTCATTGATTTTTCACCACCGCATCAGGTAAACGATAATCTGTTTCGGATGGCGCTCGCGTGTTTAGAGGCAGCAGCCGAGACGCCGTCAGATCTCGATGTGGTGCTGCGATACTTTGAAGTGTGGTTGTTGAAGCTCGAGGGTTTTCTGCCGGACTTGCGTGTGTGTGCGAATTGTCAGAAACAGTTTGAAGATGAAACGATCTATCTCGGGCCGGATTTGTCTCTGCGATGTTTGCAGTGTAGTAACGGTCGCGGACGGGCGATTCCAAAGGCGCTTCGGACACAGTTGCGGACCGTCGAGAAGTTGGCGCCGGCGAAGTTTGCTGAAGGTGCGAGGGAAGTGTCGAAGGATACTAAGCGCGAGATGGCTGAGTTGACGTTTCATATTATTGGGAGAGTGCTCGAGCGAATGCCACGCGTACGGCCAGCGAGCTAGTCGCTTGTTAATGAATAACTTTAAGTTAAAGAGGTTTCTCATACCTCGATACATCGTCGGGGCGATGGCGCCGTATATCCTGATCGCGCTGTTGATGCTCACCGCCATACTTCTCGCACAACAGGCCGCTCGTCTGGCTGAGGTCGTGATTTATGCTGACCTGCCGTTCTCGTTGCTCGGCAGTATCGGCGCCGCATTGCTGCCGGGTGTGCTCGTCTTCTCGATTCCCCTCGCGACGCTCGCCGGCATCATTGTTGGGTTCTCACGTATGGGCAGCGACAGCGAAATCGTCGCGATGCGTGCAGCAGGTGTAGGATCATGGACCATGATCTGGCCCGCACTGTTGATCGGTCTCGTGCTCACCGGCGCGACGACATATTTACACCTTAAAGAAGCACCTGAAGCCGCGAGAGATCTCGAGCGCATCGCGTTGGAGGGAATGCTCGCAAAACTCGAATCACCAGTCGAACCGCGCACCTTCAACACCTTGCCTCGTTACGTAATCTATGTCCGCGACGGCAACAAGGACCTGGGTACGTGGGGACGCGTTTTTATCTTCGGCCAGGAGGAGCAAGCAACAAAGGTTTACACGGCGCGCTCTGGGCGAATCGATTCGTCAGGCGATCAGTCTGAACTGGTCCTGACCGATGTGCTGATAACAAGATTTCCTTCTGCGACCGCCGAGGGAGAAGCTGGTCAACCCGACCCGAACTCAATCATCGGTACGGACGAGAAGTCTTACGTTGTAGAGCGCTCCGCTCAGTTGCGGTTCTCAATCAACACCGGCCGTTCTGAGGTCGTGCAACGCATAAACGAACGCGACACGAACGCGGATGCAATGGACTGGAGCGACTTGCGCGAGCGTGTCGCATCCGGCTCGGTGGATGAACAAAAAGAAGCCGTGAGGGTTCTCAATCGCAGGACTGCTCTCTCTCTCTCGCCCCTCGTCTTTTCTTTGCTCGGCGCGATTTTAGGCCTGAGGATTCGGCGCGGCGGCAAGAGCGTCGGCGTACTGCTTACGATCATCGTCGTGATCTTTTACTACCTGCTGTCGCTGGCCGGTGAGTCTTTGGCGCGCGCCGGAACGATGTCACCGTATGTTGGGCCATGGCTCGCGACGATGTTCATTCTCGCTTTGAGTCTCCTGTTTCTGTTCGTCAAGCGAGTACCTTTTATATCTTCCGTCTCGATCCTGTCACGAGGACCCAAAGGATCGGCGCCGGCGACGAAAGTTGCGAAAGCAAAGCATCGTGGCCTGTCGGCTTTGGGTTTTCCGAATCTCATGGACGCGACACTCTTTCGCTCGCTCGCGCTCAGTTTCCTCGTGTGCTTTGTAGCACTCGCTGCGATCTTCAACATCTTCACCCTCTTCGAGCTCTGGCGCTTCATCGCAGTCACTCACGCGGAGGCGGGACTCGTAGCGAGATATCTTCTGTTTTTAATGCCACTGATCACAGTCGAGCTTTTTCCCGCGACGATGCTGATCTCAGTACTCGTGACTTATGCGTTGCTGGCAAGAAGACACGAAGCGATCGCGTGGTGGGCGTCGGGCCAGAGTGTTTACCGTTTGATGTTACCGGGCTTCTTCTTTGCGCTCGCGATCGCACTCGGGACGTGGCTGGTCCAGGAATATGTGATGCCTGGAACTAACCTGAAGCAGGACGCATTGCGAGCACGAATTCGCGGCGGCGAGGCGCGCGCAACAGCACCCACCGGACGACAGTGGCTCGCGTCGACAGACACGCGTCGTTTCTATTCATACGAGTTTTCTGAGGATGGGAAACTGATCGAGCCGACGGTTTACGAGCTCGATCCGGAAGCGGTCCATCTCGCGCGCGTGGTCAACGGTAAGAGCGGCGCGTGGTCAGACTCGACTCATCTCAAGCTCAGTGAAGCGGAGACGCTTACGTTGAAAGATCTCGAAGTACAACGTACGACTGAGAACGAAACTACTTTTGCGGGAGTCGAGTCGCCGGCAGTATTCAAACCGACGATCGACAAGCCTTCACAACTCAGCTCACGTGATTTGAGACGCTATCTCGACGCAGCGAAGCAACGTGGCATGGACGTATCAGCGCTCGCAGTCGCGTTGCAGAGAAAATATGCAGGACCATTCGGCATCATTATCATGGCGTTGATCGGCATGCCCCTCGCGGTGTCGTTTGGAAGGAAGGGAACTGTGATCGCGTTGTGCGCCGCCGTGGTTGTTGGAGTTTCGTATTGGGCGGTTGGCGGCGGCTTTCAACAACTCGGTAATCACGGTTTGCTACGACCATCAGTCGCGGGCTGGTCGCCCTTAGTGATCTTCACCGCAGCCGGCACTTACTTCTTATCTCGCGTGCGAACTTAAAGCCACAAAAACCACAAAAGGCACAAAAAACAACTGATGTGCTTTTGTGCCTTTTCGTGGCTAAAACTAATTTTGTGGCTAGGTGCCTGTTTCCCAGCTTGAGATGTATTCGAGCTGTTCAGCAGTTAGCGTGTCGATCGAAATGCCGAGCGCGCGGAGTTTGAGACTCGCGATCTCAGTATCGACTTCCGCCGGCAACAGGTGAACACCGGGCGTCAATGTGCCCTTGTTCTTCACCAGATACTCAACTGAAAGCGCCTGGTTTGCAAAGCTCATGTCCATCACGCTCGCTGGGTGTCCCTCGGCGGCCGCGAGATTGATCAGACGACCTTCTCCGAGCACGATGACACGGCGGCCACTCGATTTAACCTTGTACTCTTCGACAAACTGTCTGACCGTCGCAGGATCACCTGCCATCTCGCGCAATGCAACGAGATTGAGCTCGAGATCGAAGTGTCCGCTGTTACAAACGATCGCGCCGTCTTTCATGCGTGAAAAATGTTCGCCGTCGATCACGTGACGATTACCCGTGACGGTCACGAAGATATCGCCAATGGACGATGCTTCGCCGATCGGCATGACGCGGAATCCATCCATCACCGCTTCGACTGCCTTGATCGGATCGATTTCCGTAACGACGACGTTCGCTCCCATGCCGCGTGCACGCAGCGCAACGCCCTTGCCGCACCAGCCATAACCAACAACGACGAGTGTGCGACCCGCAAGCAGGATATTCGTAGCGCGAATGATGCCGTCGAGTGTCGACTGGCCCGTGCCATAACGATTATCGAAGAAGTGCTTCGTCTGCGCGTTGTTCACAGCGATGGAAGGGAAGGGCAACACGCCCGCGGTTTCCATTGCTTTGAGACGCTGAATACCCGTGGTTGTCTCTTCAGTCGAACCGATAACTTCCTTGATCTGACCGGAGCGCTCTTTCAAGAGCGTAGCAACAACGTCGGAGCCGTCGTCGATGATGATGTCCGGGTGTGAATCGAGTGCAGTCCTGACGTGGCGATTGTAAGTCTCGGTAGACTCGCCTTTGATCGCATAAACAGGAATGCCCCAATCTTTGACGAGCGCTGCCGCAACGTCGTCCTGCGTTGAAAGCGGGTTCGAAGCGATCAGAATCGACTCGGCGCCACCGGCTTGCAATGCGCGCGCAAGGTTTGCGGTCTCGGTGGTGATGTGGGCACACGCGACAAGCTTAACGCCGCTCAGCGGTTTCTCTTCCGCAAAACGCTCGCGGATGAGACGAAGAACGGGCATCTCACGCTCGGCCCATTCAATGCGCTGCCTGCCATTACCCGACAGGCCAATATCTTTCACGTCGAATTCGACGGATGGTGCAGAACTCATATTTGCAGATTCCTCTATGATGAAAGTTAAATTCCCGCGCTTGTGCGCAAGGTTTCGGCCTTGTCGGTCTTCTCCCAGGAGAAACTATCTTCACTGCGACCGAAGTGACCGTATGCAGCCGTCGCCTTATAAATAGGACGGCGCAGATTGAGAGACTCGATAATGCCGCGTGGCGTCAATTCGAAGTTGTCTCGAACGAGCTTAGACAAAGCGGTATCACTAATGCGCCCGCTGCCCTCGGTATTAACGTACACCGAAACAGGATCGGCCACGCCGATCGCGTAAGCGAGTTGGACCATGCAGCGCTCGGCGAGTCCGGCGGCAACGATGTTCTTGGCGATGTATCGCGCCATGTAAGCAGCAGAACGATCCACTTTCGTCGGATCCTTACCTGAGAAAGCGCCGCCGCCATGAGGCGCGTAGCCTCCGTAAGTATCAACAATGATCTTGCGGCCGGTGACACCGGCGTCGCCCTTCGGGCCTCCGGTGACAAACCTGCCCGTCGGATTGATGTGATACTTCGTGTCCTTGTCGAGCAACTCAGACGACACAGTGTGCTCGATGACCTGTTTCTGAATCTCGGAGCGCAGTTGCTCATTCGTGACGTCGTCAGCGTGCTGCGAAGAGATAACAACAGCGTCGACGCGGAAAGGTCGGCCGTCACGGTATTCAACTGTTACCTGCGATTTTCCGTCCGGACGAAGATAGGGCAGTTGACCTGACTTGCGCACTTCCGAAAGACGGCGGACCAATTGATGGGCCAACTGAATCGGCAGTGGCATCAACTCCGGCGTTTCATTACATGCGAAACCAAACATCAGTCCCTGATCGCCGGCGCCACCAGTATCGACGCCCATCGCGATGTCAGGGGATTGTCGATCGAGCGCCGATAAGACGGCGCAGGTATCGCAATCGAAGCCATAGCTCGAATGGGTGTAGCCGATTTGGCGGATCGTCTCGCGGGCGATCTTGGAATAGTCGAGCACCGCTTCAGTTGTGATCTCGCCAGCGACAACTACAAGGCCAGTTGTCACGAGTGTTTCACAAGCAACGCGCGCCTTGGGATCGGCAGTCAATGCCGCGTCAAGTACCGCATCAGAGATTTGGTCGGAGATTTTGTCGGGATGGCCTTCAGTGACGGACTCAGAGGTGAATAGAAAACCAGATTCGCTACTCAAAACAGCTCCTTTGTATATACACAGACTCGAATTTTGCGCAGAAAAAGACCGCGTACTTTAGCAGTCGGGGATTTAGGGTGTCAAGGCGCGCCTATCCACAGATTGCGCAGATTCTTTATGTCATCTGTGTAATCTGTGGATGAACACTCTAAAAACGTCTAAAGCAGTGGATTTTCCTGACCGCGACTCCCACAACTGACATCTAAGCAAACACTTTAAGTTAACGCCGCCGGCATCACTGCCTCTTCCCTCAGTTTCGAGAGTTACTCCCGAACTCAAGGGGCTTCTCGATGATGTCAACCGGTGGCCCCATAGTTATGCAACACTCACAATTGGCTCCTCTCGAAGTAACCCACGCATTGTTAGACCGTGCCTTACCAGCGCGATTCAGTCTGGACGAAGACACCGCGCTCATAGCTGTTCAGCACCTGCTCGAGCAGACGGTAGATCTGTTTGACACTGTGGCTGAAATGGGCGTGCGTTACGAGAACATCTTCGCTCTCGGCAAGGTCTATTCAAACAGTTGTGTCGTGATCAAGACATTACGAAACAGAGGCGTCACCGTCATCGACTCCACCATGCCCGAGCCCGGAGAGTTTGATCAGTACTTTGAACAGGACTGTACGAGACTCTGGCAAGTCGCGGCTGAAGCGCTCGCGAGACGTCGCATCAAACGCATCCTCGTTCTGGATGACGGCGGCTCCTGCATTACCACCGTACCTCCTGAACTATTGAGCCGTTATTCAATGTGCGGTGTCGAGCAAACCTCGATGGGCATGTTTCTATTTGAAGAAAAGCCGCCGCCGTTTGCAGTGAACTCGTGGGCCAGAGCAGCGGTGAAACTGGAAATCGGCGGCCCGATCTTTTCTCAATGTCTGATCGACAGGCTGACCACCGGACTCCGTGAGCGCAGGGCGTTTCAACGTGAACAACTCGGCTTAATCGGTCTGGGAAGTATTGGCCGTGCGATGGCGAATCTGGCTGCGAGCGAAGGCCCGGAAAGAAAGCAGGTCTACTTCTACGATCCGCGCAGGAACTTGCAGATCTGTTCAGCGCTGAGCCGGCAGGTAACTCGCGTGGAGTCGCTCGAAGAGTTGATGATGCGCTGCGACTGTGTGATCGGTTGTTCCGGTCGCAACCCTTTCAAGAACAATTGGCCAATCAAACACAAACCTGGCATACGACTCCTCAGCGGTTCGAGTGGCGACCAGGAGTTTGGTCCAATCATCAACTATCTAAAAACAAAACCTGATTTTCACGTCGATGAAAACACCTGGGATGTAAGATCTGAACTGGGACCGTGTGGGCCAATTCAGATAGCGTATCTTGGATACCCTTACAACTTTGTTTCTCGAGCGCCCGAGGCAGTACTGACGCGCATCGTGCAACTCGAAACCGGTGGTTTACTCGCCGCGCTGATTCAGGCGCGCATGTATCTCAAGCTCTGCGAAGAAGGCCGCGCGCACAACAGCGGCATTCACCGAGTTTCGCCTTCAGCACAAAAATTTGTTTACGAGGAATGGCTCGGGGTCATGAGAGCCTTGAAGATCGATATCGTCACGATGTTTGGCTACCATCCGGTCATCCTGAGTTCAGCGCAGCACGAAGCCTGGTTTGCGCAGAACTCTGAACCGTATCCCCGCTATCAAGACTTGTCACTTAGAACAGTGGAAGAGGAAATGGACCAGCTTTTTTGCCTGGAGTGTACCCAGCCGAGTTTGCGTAGAGCGGCAGGCTGAAGCGCACCTCAGTTCCGCTCGCAGGAGATGATTCGATCTCGACTCGTCCGCCTGCGGCGTGAGCGCGTTCCTGCATGCTTATGAGTCCGAGAGTCGTCACGCGCTGTGCTCGTTTGCGAAGTCGTTCTACGTCAAAGCCCGCGCCATCGTCTTTCACAGTAAGCAGTAATACGTCGCGATTCCTTGCGAGTCGCACCAGGACCTGGGTCGCTTTTGCGTGACGCACTACATTGGTTAACGCTTCCTGCGCGATGCGGAAACACGCGGTCTCAAACTCGCGTGTGAAACGTTCATTCTCATCCGGCAGATCGATCACAACGTCGACAGTCAAACCGGTGCGTTTCGTGTAACGATCGACATACCAGTGAAGGGCAGTCGTAAGACCCAGGTCATCGAGGATCGGCGGTCGCAATTCAACTGACAGATCGCGCACTAGTCTCAGTGCCTCGTCAACTGCTTCAATATTGTCTTTAACGTAAGAGCCAGCTTCCGCCTCCTCGCAAACCGGCTGCACGGCGTGAAGATTCATCTTGACCACGGTGAGGATCTGGCCGATCTGATCGTGCAACTCTCGTGCGATTCGCCGCCTTTCTTCTTCCTGCGCCTCGATCAGTTGGCGCGAAAACATTTGCAGCGCGTCCTGTGCGAGCTTGCGCTCGGTGATATCGCGCGCCATGCCTTGCACACCGACAAGCGTTCCGTTCTCGTAGATGGCGCGGCTACTGACCTCAATCGGCACGCGCCTTCCGTCTTTCGCAATGACGTCGACTTCGTAAGTCGTCTCACCCTGCTGCGCCAGTTTTTTCCAGAAACTATCACGCACATACTTGGCGTGTTCAGGCGCGACAAACTCCTTGAAGTTATGACCGACAATCTCTTCACGTGAGTAGCCGGAAAGTGTTTCGGCGGCGCGATTGATACTCAGGTAAGTCCCTTCGAGATCGTGAACGTAGATGGCGTCCTTCGCATTCTCAAACAACTCACGATAACGCTCTTCACTTTCACGCAACGCGACCTCGGCGCGTTTTCGTTCCGTGATTCGTTCTTCCAGCTCGGCGACGTAACGCTGGCTCTGTTCAAACAACTGTGCGTTCCGGATCGCGGTGGCTGCGTGTGCGGCGAGGGTTTCTGCAAGCCTTGCATGCTCCGGCTTGAAAAAGTTAGGTTCAACTTTGTCGACTGAATACAAACCGATGACCTTGCCTGATGTTACGAGTGGGACGCCCATCCAGTTACGCACGTGATCGGCGCCGGTGCGGCGTTCCCATCCAGGTTCGTTGGATGTGTCAGGGACGATGAGGCTCTGTTTCGTAGTATAGATGCGTCGCAACAGGGAGTTTTTTTGTCCGTCAAAAACGATCGCGCGCGTGTCCTGGACGTTCTGATAACCTTCGTAACGTCTGAGTGCGCTGACGACGAATCGCCACTCAGTGTCACACAACATCACATTCGCACTGTCGTAGGGGACTAATCTAGCCAGATAATCGAGCAGGGTTTCAAGCACTCGTTCCAGGCTGAGGTTCTGCGTCAACGCGATGTTGGCGTCTCTGAGGATTTCGGTCTCCTGGCGTATGGCGTGCTCGCGCGCCAGCAGTCCGGCCAAATCAGGTGTTTCAGCATTCATGACGAACGGACTCGTGCAACGTCCTGGTGCTCAGGATCTTGTGGCGATTCTCTCACGTAAGCGACCACCGATCACAATAGCACCCAGAAATTTCACAGAGCCTACAGGGAGGAAGTGAGTTACAAGGAAGCCGAAGATTATCAGATCTTTAGCGCGCTGACTATTATTATTCTGAAGAAAGTTCGTTGAATTTTCGTGACAGTAAAAATCGCCAATTGGGGGGCGGAGGCATTACTCCCGGCCGGTTTTCTTGTTGAGCTCTTTGATCAGATTCTTAATCTGCTCAGTCTCTTTCGTATCGGGTGAGACTTTGAGATACAACTCCAACTGCTTTACGGCTTCGACGTTCTCACCTTTTTCAACGTAAATACCTGCAAGGTAGCGATGGGCCAGCTTTACATCGTCGCCGCCAATCTCGATTGCGCGTTTTAGATCTAACGCCGCATCGTCCAAACGATTCAGCGCAATCAACGCGCGAGCACGATAAAGGTGCGCCGTTCCCGAAGCTTCGTTCTTCGCGAGTGCCGCCGCAAATTGCGTTTCGGCTTCGGCGTGCTTGTTTAAGCTGAACAGGGAAATCCCGCTGTTGAGATGGAGATTAAAACTGTCCGGCGCGAGCTTGAGTGCCTTTGTGAACGCCTCAGAAGCAGCCTCATATTTACCAAGCCTCAGATATTGAATGCCCAAGCCATTCAACGCCGCAGTGAAATTCGGATGAATCGCCAGTGCGGCCTTGAGCTGCTCGATCGCTTTGTCTCGATGACCATCCTTGACCGACTCCAATGCTTTGTTGTAGAGGTCAACTGCAGCTTGCGGCGGATCGTTAGCCGAAATTACGCCCTTGGTAATCGGCTCACTGGATTTCAGGCGCAAGCGAATTTGAACGCTGTAGATCTGTCCCACACGGCTCATGTTACCGGTCGAGCCGCTGTCTGCGATATTCACCACCTCGGAGGCGGGCTCATACCCGTCACCAGCATCAATCCGCACAGTGAAGCGACCGCCACCGAGGTCGCGAAAGAAAAACGAGCCGTTGCCATTCGAGGTGGTAGACATTTCACCTCTGCTGCTGGCGAGCCACACTATGACGGGGTGGTCCAACCTTTGACCGTTGGGCGTAATTATGTCGCCCTGAATAGTGTTCTTGGTCGCGTTGGGATCCGTTTGCGAGAAAGTATCGAAGCCGGTGATTGCGATCAGCAGTGCGGAGAAAACAAGCGGTCGCTTCAGGTGCCGGAGCCAGGCTCGAACTTTCATGATGGATTCCTCTCAGACGGGTAAATGCAGATAAAGTCTACAGCGAATCCGAAACAGTGTCGACGTTACGATTAGTGGTTCGAGTTTGATTAACGCCGAAGGCGTTGGCTAATTTCATTCCCAAGGTTCGAGCTCGCGAGAACCCTGCGGACAAGACCAAAAAGCGTTCTAACCCTGAAAGGGTTCGCCAACCGCCGAATCCTTTCAGCGTTGTTCGTGTTTTTTATTTCATTCCCAGGGTTCTCGAAGGCTCGAACACTGGGCTGAAATTAGCCAACGCCTTCGGAGTATTCAAACGAAACCAGTACGCTTTTACGAACCCTAAAAATAGCGAAAGGGGCGACTCTCGAGCCGCCCCTTTCAATTACCAGCTTTTCAGTTTTAGAAATGGAACTTCAGACCAAACTGAATAAGCCGCGGATCCTCGGTCGTGGTGACGCGACCGAAGTTGACGGACCCGATATTTCCATTCGGATTACCGAAGTTCACATGGTTGAAGATGTTGAAGAACTCAGCTCTGAATTCGAGAATCTTGCTCTCACCAATCTTCGTGCGCTTCATCATGGTGATGTCGAAATTGATGTCGCCCGGACCATGGAACACGTTGCGACCAAGGCTGCCGAACCGTCCAGCGCCCTGGGCGAGAGACGTTCCGGAACCGACCCGGCGGAAGAATGGATTCGTAGCCGCAGTGGCACTACCACCACCCGTTCCGTTGAAGGATCGATTTGGACCGCCGTTGGCTGTATCGGTGTTACGTGGATCGACAAACACCACTGCAGTACCAGTGAAGTCAGGCCGATCAGCTCCGGCTCCGGAGAGTGAACGGTCAGTCGGTTCAGTAATGTTGAATGGTTGTCCTGTCTGCAATACGGTTACACCGCTGAGCTGCCAACCACCGAGGACCTTGCCGGCGAAACCGTGCTGGTCCTTGTAGAAAGGCAGTTCGTAGATGTAACTCAGGACGTTGCGGTGACGAATATCCTGATCGCAGTTGCCACGGTCCGCTTTCGGATCATTCCAGCGAACGTTGGACCGCAATCCGGACGCATTGTCTATACAGTGACTCCAGGTGTAAGCGTTCTGGAAATAAAATCCATCCGAGAAGCGGTGCGAAACAGTTACCTGAAGACTGTTGTAGTTCGAGTTGGCCGAGGTCTCCTGGTTGGTTATGTTGCTGAAGACCGGGCCGTTGAATTCTTCTTCATTCGGATTGTTCTGATTGAACACCCGGCGCTGACTGGTATTCGCACTGCTTGGATTCGCGCCAAGCAATAACGCCGGGTTGATCTCACGACGTGTCAGCAGGTTAATGCCCATGGTGCCGACGTACCCCACCTCGAGCAGATAGTTCCTCATGAATTCCCACTGCATATTCAGGTTGTACTGATGCGAGTAGGGAGTCTTGAAGTCGGGATCATTGATCGTCATCGAGATCGGAGCAACGGTGGTGAAGTCGAACGTTCCACCTCTTTCGACGGGCGTGAACGGGAATGGTTGCGGAATTGGATTCGTGCACAATGCGTTCGAAAACGGATTGTCTATCGTCGTGCAGTCCGAGAACGGCTGAATTGCAAACGGAGGAGCCGTCAGGAACTGCAGTGTCGTTTCCGAAATCACTGTGTCGTAATACAAACCATAACCGCCGCGCAAGCTCAGCCTGCCGGTACCCATTACGTCCCAGGCAAAGCCGACCCGTGGACCGAAATTGTTCTTATCGGTCTGGTAGGTCGAACGCGTGATTCCAGTGTCTCCCGGATACACAATACCCACAGGAGCGGTTGGGAACACGGTTGATTGCTGACCGGGACGAAAAGTGTTGACTCGATCTTCACTATCAACGAGCGGCGTATCCAATTCATATCTCAAACCAAGATTCAGAGTTAAGCGTGGTCTGATTTTCCAATCATCCTGGATGAAAGCAGTGTAATTCTGCGTTTCATACCGGGGTGTTCCAGCGCTGTTCTGAATGTACTCGAGCACATCGCCTCGGGCGAAATCGCTGAGCGCGGCAGTCAGTCCCGGAATGAGTGGTTTTCCCAGAATGTCCACCATGTCGCCAGTGAAAAAGTACAAGCCGTTGTTGATGAAGGTGAAGACTTGATCCTGCGAATAGGTGCGGTACTCGCCACCCCATTTGAAGTGATGGTTACCGCGGTTGTGTGAAAAGTTATCTACAAACTGATAAGTATTGTCGTCACGACCTTGCGGTCCCTGAATGGTGTTTCCGAAAGTCGAGAACCCGGTGATATCAACGCGTGGCGGCCCAATGGCTGATGAATCATCCGGGACAATGCCCTGAATTCCAAGGTCAGCCGGCGATGTTCTGTTCACCGGAACAACGCTGAGCGTGTCGCGTTGGTGCCACGAGAAACGGAATTCATTGACCGACCGCGGACTGAACGTGTGGAAGTCGCTCAAGATAAGATTTGTGAACCGAAGATCACCGGTGGTGCCGAATCCGGGAATAGTTGAACCACCAAACGCGAACGGATTGGTGAACACTTGATCTTCGTTGAAGAACGTCACGAAAAAGCTGTTGTTGTCGCTGAACCGATGATCGCCACGAATCGAGAATTGATCGCGATCCAAACTGTTCGAAGCGGACGAGAACAGCGTGTTACCGGAATTGGCTGCCGGGATCAACGCGAGCAGCGCTTTTGCTTCCGGAGTACCCACAGCATTGATGATGTTTCTTTGGGCCTGGGAAGGCACAGTTGCCGTTTGCGATTCGCCTTGACGGCGTCTGAAACCCAGGTAGCTAAAGAAAAAGAACGTGCGATCCTTTCCGCTATAGATCGCTGGACCACCCTCACCGAACCTTGGAAAGTGCAGCGGTCCGCCAATCGTTCCGCCAAACTCGTTGACGTTGAACTGCGGCTTGCGCAGACCAACGAAAGTTGGTGAAGCGTTATTGAAGAACGGCGTGGCGTTCAGCGCTCGGTTACGGAAGAAGTGGAAAAGATTTCCGTGATATTCGTTCGTACCGGATTTACTAATCAGCGTGATAACGCCGCCCGAGTTACGACCGAAATCAGCTCCGTAAGTATTTGTCAGAATACGAAACTCCTGAAGCGCATCAGGACTAAATCCCTGAACCGCGTCGGGAACGTTGATGGCGAGGTCGTTACTGTCTCCACCATCTAAAAGAAAGTTATTGGATTGACTTCGCTGGCCATTGATGGTGAATGGACCAACACCTGTACCGCCGGGCAACACACCTGCCTGCAACGGCGCGAGGGCCAGGGGATTGCGGCCATTTGCGCCCGACAGGATCGGCAGATCATTGAGGGTTCTGTTGTCGACAGTCTTTCCGAGAACGGATGTTTCAGTGTTGACTGCCGTCGGTGCCTCGCTGACAGTGACGATTTCGGACACTTGCCCGACTTCGAGTTTGATGTCGAGTGTTAGCGAGTCATTAACGCTGAGGGCAACCTGTTGGGTCACCGATTTCTTAAAGCCGGAGGCTTCCACTGAGATTGTGTAAGTGCCGACCGGCAGTTGATCGAATCGATAGAATCCGTTTGTCGCAGACGTGGTTTCACGACTGAAGTTGGTGGCCGGATTCTGAGCCTTCACGTTTGCACCGGCAACGACGGCTCCAGACTGGTCCTGGACCGACCCGCTGATGGTGCCCGTGTTCTGGGCTAGCGCTATTGACGTAAACACGAGGAGAGCGCTAAACGAGAGCACGAGACGAATAAAATTCTTCTTCATAGCTCCTCCGATTTTGCGGTTGAAGGTTGAAACTAAAAAACTCTGAAAGCTTTGGAGTGGGGGAGAGGCTCCAATGCCGCAATGAATGTTGCAATTTTTATGCAGCATAAAGTTTCTTAGTAAAAATGCGATCTTCGATAGATCTGCAGCTTTGCCCACGACGAAATCTCGGAGTAAATCCATTTATTTAGCGACAGGCTGTTCAGTTTTTTGGCTATTCGATCTATAAAGCTGTACGTTAGTCAATGCTTGAGAATTTATTGACATCGCTCGCCGCCGCGGTGTATATGCTTGCCACGCTTTTCTAAACAACATGGCAGTGGGTCTCGTGTCTCACAATTTGAATTAGAGCCGACCCGAAACAAGGAGGTCTTTCCCAGATGACGAAAAGGCATTTTCGAACTATGGTCTGGACGGCAGTGGCTGCGATCAGTCTGTTGAGTCTGACTGCGGGCGCCGGCGCCGTTCAGGGCGACAAGAAAATCAGGTTATTGGATGACTGCGAGCCAACAACCTTCAACGCGGTGCTTGGCGATGGCGCCTGCGTAGGCAACGGCCACACGACGTTTGATGAGTTCATCGCCGAGCTCGCCGCAACTCAGGATGCACACGCCTGGCGCAATCAGCCAAGCAACATGCACTTGAATGTTGGACGTGACACACTGATTGAGAACCGTGGCGGCGAGACGCACACCTTTACTCCTGTAGCGGAGTTTGGTGGTGGATTTATTCCTGACCTCAACGGTATTTCCGGCAACCCGGTGCCAGCACCGGAATGCCTGAACTTTGGAGCGATCGTTTTCATCCCCGCTGGTGGGATCGAAGTAGGACCGACTGCCGGCAGTGCGGAGCTTCCGGTAGGCTCACACAAGTTTCAGTGCTGCATTCATCCCTGGATGCGCACTGTGATTGACGTAGCCGCTCCCGGATCGAACGCTGGTCCATCTGCACCGGCTGCTGCGAATCACGATCACCACTGATTAAGCTTTTCTTTATTACAAGAGACGTGCAGCTCATCACTGCACGTCTCTCAGCTTAGAAGTCAGTTCATGAATAAGTTGTGGAACAGATATAACGCCTGGCGCGTTCGCAGTCAGCAACTCTCAGTTGCGCGGTGGGCTGGAGAAAGAGCGAAGGGAAAAGATAAATTCGCGCTGCGCTTCGCGTTCACCTTTACCATGTGCATGATTGCATTTCATGATATTTTCAACCATTTTTTCGACGCCGGTGGTGACGCATTCACCTTTTTCTATATTTCCCAGTATGCGATCACCGGACTTTGTGCCGGATACGGTGTCTGGGGGCGCCGGGAAGGTGAGTATAAAAAGGCGCTCAAGTCGTCGCCTCCAAATTTCATTTACAATCGCATTAATCCTGCCGATGGGCCACGCGTGTCCGCGACCAAAACGATTAGCCGAGAGTCGCTAAAGATCAGTCGCGTAAACTCATGAAGTCGGAGTGACTTCTACCTCTGCAAAATTTAGCCTGATGGGTTTGGTCCGACCGTAAATCGCGACCTTTACGAGTAGAAGTGCTTTCGACTGGTTAATTCCTTCGATTTTTCCCGTGAACGAAACAAATGGACCGGCCAGAATCCGCACCCTGTCACCCAGTCTGAAGGTTTGATGTTTAGGTTCTTCGTGCATCTCCACTAACTCCTGTTCGCGAGTATGCAGCGCAGCCTGATAATAGTAAACAATGTGAGGGATTACGAAGATAGGACAGGCAATTGCCTGTCCTACTTGTCGCGTGGGAACTTAGTCATGGCGTGCTCGACGTCGATCGCGGTAAAAATCGCGCACATCCGTCCGACGATCGCGACGATCAAATCTTAGATCGCGAGTGTCATGACGGATCTCACGCGTGTCGCTCCTGATGTCCCTCCGATCGGAGCGCAATTCAGCTCGTGGCGCTCCTTCGTGTCTGTCGTCGCGGAGCTCAATAATATCTCGTCGACGCTCACGAGCATCTGCCCGCAAGTCACGTCGATCCGATCGGATGTCTCTTGTATCAGAACGAATATCGCGGCGATCCTCACGCAGATCTCGGCGTTCTCCGCGATCAATATGCCTGTGTTGCGCCATTACAACACTGCCCGAAAGACAAACCGCTCCGGCAAGTGACAATAGAATGACAAACAGTCTTTTCTTCATTCTCAGGTCCTCCGTTTCACGAATCAATATTTGTTGGGTGACGCTGCCTCAAAAGTCCAAAATCATCCTTGGATCGGGTGATCGGCTTTTATTGTCTAACGATTCTTGACTCCCACCGTTTGACCAAGGCGCTACCGCTCCTTGTACTGACCCGATCCAAGTGCTATTCCTTTACTTTTAAGTCAAAGCTATGGAGGAGAGACGAAGCTTCTTATTACCCTTGCTGTGGATTAGACGTGGAACCAGGTTGAAGGGCCGAGATTTTTATTTATTTAAGTTCGATTAGATCGTTTGCGCCCGCGAAGATCGCTACCAATGCAGGATTCGAACGCTGCTCGATTGCAACTTCAAGTCGCAGCGAATTCAACTGCTTTCTGATTAACTCGGGTTCAGGGTGCTCGAGGCGTAGTTGGACCAACGGTGGACCAGCTATCGCAGAGTCGGCCGGATGCTGGCGAGAGTTCCACTCAATCAAGAATGGTATCAGTCCGACGCCTTGTTCTAGTCGCGGTTCGGTCAGTTGCCATGAGAGTGTTGTTCCTTCCGGAGTCTTCCGGCTCCCGGATCTCACCGCTCCCACATTTACATGCGGCGAGATTTCTTTGACCAAGGACTCAAGGTCGTCTACGCGCACGGCCCAGGTAATGAGTTTCGGTGCGGTTAACTGATCGATGCCAAACCAGACCGCTCTAGTCTCAGGCTGCAAAGGATCCGGAGCGATAATTTCCAGGTAAGCCGCGGGACCGATTGAGATCAGTGCGTTGTGCGTGCCTCTTCCGGGATGTTGGCCACCGACTGACGCACGCACACCGAGTCGGATTTCGAGATCACGACAAGTAACCTCCAGATCGGGAGTCGCGTAGACAAGATGATCAAGTAGTGGGATTGGGAACATTCGCAGACATATGGTGGTCTAATCATCCATGATCACCGATTGTTTTCACACTCAACAATGGGACCTCTCCGACACTGAGACGATCTTCATGCAAGGCGTCGTTGCACTAGTAAAGATACTGATTCCTGTTGCCATTTGGGTCTATACCTGGAAAGTTTGCCGAACTGAACGCGCCCATGCGCGGACCAGTATGCTCGGATTGAATGAAACAACTTCTCAGCGAGAGCAAGATGCACCGAAGCGGTGGCGAGTTTGAAGCTATGAGCCAGCAGGGAAGCACATCATTTCAATTTCTCCTCACCTATTGTGATCGCGCAGGAGGCAACAGTAGCGCATGACGGATCAAAGCCGCCTACCGCCACCGTTGCAGTTACCCAGTTCTGCTTGAGACCGGAAACGTCAACTGTGACTTTCGGTGTCGCTTGGCCACTGACTATTTTTCCCGCAGACAAGGACCATTCATAGGTTGGTGTTTTTTCGGTATACCCGCCAGAGACGGTAGCTTCGAAGGTAACGGAACCTTTCGATTCCAGACTACTGGGACAACTTACCAAAACGATTGGGCAGGGCGGAGGATCAGGAAGCCAACCTGGACAGATATCCACTGTAACCGTTATCGAACCACTGGCAGTGTGCTTCTGCCTGTCACTTGCTTCAACCGTCGCAATGTAAGCGCCCGCCTCGACACCGCTCAAATCCCAGGTCACCTCACGGCCAGTTCCTATCAGACGACCAACCGGCACTTGCCACGTAAATTTGATCTCTGCTTTGTGCGGTGCGGTGATGTTGGCAGCTAGTTTCACCGCCTTTTCAGTCAGCTCGCAATTGAGCGGGGCGAGGTCAGCCCTTCTTGGCGGCAACTTAACCAAGGAGTGAGAGGCTGTAACCTGAATCGTTAGCTCAGTGTTTGTCTTTCTATCAGCAGGCGGTCTTTTCGAACCTTGCTGATTTAAACCAAAGCATGACAGACAAACCGCGAAAATCAGGCCGGCGACGCTAAACATTACATCCCAATATCTCAGCTCTTTGAACATCGCTACGCTCCCACTTGACCGAACATTGCCTTTGGTTTTATACGAATGGGCGTAAGAGCTTACGTTTATACCGAACCCAGAATTACAATCTGTTACAAGCACTTCCTTTTGAAAAGAACACCATGACCACTGGCTCCGTCACAACAAACGACATCAATCCCTCAACGAGCTACGCCTACAACTATAGCTACCTGCCGCCACTCGCGATGGTAGATGTTGTACCTCCAGCGGAAGGGTTTTCCGCCCGTCCCGAATGGATTGCCAAGGTGGCAGCTTCGGCACTGAAGATTCTTGTCAACACCATCATGATCGGCATTAAGAGCGAGGGCGGCATCAAATCGTTCGCCGAAAAGCTGTTCGCAGAGTTGCCCTTTTTCAGTATCTGTCTACCAAGAAGTAAATCCACCCATCAATCGCGATCACCGGCACGTGTCTCAAAGGAGTTAATGAAATAGATCAACTGGTCGTTGAAGTGGATCGAGCTGAGAGAACTCGGTGGCTTGGCCGGCGGCGGTCGTTCAATTATCACGGGAATTATCTCAGGCGGCGCGTCCCATTCTCCGGCCTTACGTTTGACTGCACGCAGGACTTCTTTTTCTACCCAGTGAGACTCACTTGCAGCCTTGGACCAAAAAAGAAGGAAGGCGTCGCACTTGTCTATGGATTCAAATATTTCCTTCTCGAACTGATCACCAGGATCGAGGCTAAGCAAGTCCTGAAAAAACGAAATCTTAAAAACTTTCAACATTTGTACACGTTTCAGGACCTCTGGTCGATCCAGTGATGCATACGATATGAATACCTGTTTGTAAGCCTTGACCTTCACCTTTAAAGTCTCTTTTTCCGCAGGCGCGGCTGTTGGACCAACAACGTTAAGGGTAAAACTAAGATGTCCGATCGGCACACTGTCTGCAGCAATTATCACGGTTGCGATAACCTTTGCCGGTTCGAAGTTCCTGGGCACGGTAACGTTAAAGCGCACGCGCAATAGCTTGCTTTGCCACGTGCCGCTCTGTGCTGGATTTTGAATCTCCATTCCGGGTATCGTCAGTGCAAAAGTTAAGTTCGTTTCGGCTGCGATTCGGATTGCGAGAGGTGACATGTCTCTCAATGCGCTTGCATCGTCACCCATCTTTGCCATCTTCTCTGCGACATCACTCAACTCATCTGCGAGTTGCAGGAAGACGTCGACTAAGAACGAATCGCCCGCGCGAACTTCGCGCGGCGCATAGACGCTGCTTACAACTTCATCGCCTGGTTTTTTCCTGCGTTTTCTGGCTGCTCTACGAATGAGGCCTGCTCCTGCGAAGAGACCGAATGGCGAGGTACAAGTCGATCCGTATACGAGCCATCCCGATTTTCCGACCGGTACTGTATAGACCTCGCCATCGCCCCAGACTTTCACCGGATCTTTCGTCGGTTGACCATTTGTTGGTTTCCAGATGACCAACATCTCAAACGTTAGTTCCGTCTTCAATAACCCTTTGGCCGGAGTGACATCCCAAGTCCATCTCTGTTTCGGTTTGTTTTGCGGATCCTGGTTGGCGTTGCTGTAGAGCTTGGTTTGGCTTACCTGGTCGGGAGGAATGATCAAACCCTCTCCGGTCAGCTTAACGGTTACATAGGTGTCATAGAGTCCGGAGTCTACGGGCGTAATAAGATCGCCGTTGAGGCCTTTGGGTTGTCGGTTATGGTTACAGTGTTCGTATTCGGATTTGTCGTGACTAGTCGCTCAACTATGCCGACAACACGCTTGAGATCGAGGGTTACTGTGTTGTTAACGTCTTTCAGAAACCATCGGGGTAACTCGACGGTGATCCGCTCCGATTCCTTAATGATTTTTTCCGTTGCAGGAGTTCCCGTGGGTGTCGGCGTGACGCTCGGGGTTGGCGTCGGCGACAGGGATGCAGTGGGTTGAGGACTCGGTGAAGCAGTACCGGTTGCATCGGGTAAATTGAAAGAAAAGATCTTGTTCGCATCATCGCTGCTCACCTGCAAGGTAACAGGTAACGAAGGGGAGGGAGATACAACCTGCAGGCTATACTGCCCAGGTGGAAGACTGATGCTGAAGATACCACTCTGATCTGTTGAAACGGAGAACTGTTGGCCGGCGGAACTCGTTATGACAACCTGACCGTTCCTGACTATCTTGTCAGCCAGTTGCACGCGACCGTTAATCGGGATTAATACTTGCGGGCGTACCTTTACACTCGTAGTGCAGGATCCTGTGGTTCCCGTACATGACGGCTCCGTCCCACCAACGCTGACGGTTGCAGTAACGCTCTGACCCTCGAAACCCCTTGTATCAACGATGATCCTCGAAGTTCCCTGACCATTCGAGATGACTCCGGCGGAGACTGACCAGTTGTAGGTCCAGGTAACTTCGGAGGAGTTATCCGTGACGAATGTGATCGGCTGGTCCGGCAGAACATCACTCGGACAGCTCACCGAGACGGTCGGACATGGCGGCGGCGGTTCGAAACAACCCGTGCAATCGGAAACACTCACGGCCGTCGAACGGCTGGCGGTGTGTTGATAACCGTCATTGACTTCCACAGTTGCTGTGTAAGTGCCATTCGCGACGCCACTTAAATCCCATGTCACCTGGTGACCTTCACCACTCAAACGGCCGCCCGTAACCGACCACGTATAAAGCAACGTGTCGTTATCCGGATCCGTTGCCTTCGCTTCGAGCATTTCTTCGTTGCCCGTAGGCGTGCAGGAAATGGATGTGGCGCGGGGCGGGCAGGGGCGCAGTATCGAGGGTATCGATGCTGTTACAGAGACAACTTCCGGCGAGTGGTTCTCGTATCCAGTCTGTTTCTTTTTTCCAAACCAAGGAAACAACCATCTCAGAACTCGCAGAAAGACATTCGGTCGGTCCACTTTGGGACTATTTACTGCGGGCGAGGGTGAAGGAGACACGATGGGCGTTGGTGCCAATGCCTCCACAACTTCCGTCTTCGAAGTGTTTGTTGGCGTGGAGGGAAGACTCTGCGGTGAAGGGGATGGGGTTGCGATTGACGATGGCGTTGAAGGTGCTGCGACAATTACGGGCTCTCTGTTAATTGTTGGATGACCTTTTCGTACAGGGTTGTTGGTGTGTTTGCGAGTAGCCTGTCTAGTGGGGCTGAGTGTGGGTTGTGGCTCACTGGGAGTTGGGCTTTGACTTGTCGGTGGCGCCTCCGCAGAGCTCGGAATTACTCTGATTTGATTTACAGGGGCAATCTCTCCAGTCTCTCGTGCGGTCTTTCCGGGCCAATTGGCCAGGCCCCACCAACCTAGAAAAACAGCGAGGATTAAAAGCGAGATTCCAAGCGCCAGCGTGCCCCACGCGGGGAAAACACGCTCAGATTTGGAATGGTTCATGTCCGGTGAGGACATCTTTTAAATGGCACCTGCTGAAAGAAGTTGTGCTTACATTAAATTATCAGCAGGTTTAAGGAAACGTTTTATTTGCAAGCCAAACTCTTAATTTGCACTTAGCGAAATAGGGTAAGACTCTAATGGGTCACGCAAGACCACGCCCATCGCGGCTCGCTCAAAGTTACTTTAAGATCTGTAAGACCTCGCACTGTTGCAAAGCCAGACCGCCAGCCCTCAACGGCCTCAAAGCATAGCATAACATAAACATAATATGTATTATCAGACGCAGAGAGTATAGCGACTCGACCTCCCTTCAGCGCTTAAGAACGGGCTAGGGTGATTTACCGGCCGGGCGCATAGTAGGATTTGCGGCTCGAGATGATGTATTCGGGATGCCCTTTTACCTCCACAGTGATTCGGCGCTTCTTTCCATCATGGGTTTTGTTACTTGGGTAGTAGCCAATGATGTAGCGCAGATTCAGATCTGCGAGGATGCGGTTGTAGATGGTAGCCGTCTGCGACTTCGTTTCCAGGAATTCTGCCCAGCCACCCGACATTTTTGCCAGGTCGACGAGTGAGCGCTGGATCTTGAGCTCCTGATCGATCCGCGCTTGCAGAATCTCCGGAGTAAGTCTCTTTCGACGTTGCTCCTCGAGTACTTTGAAACTGTTTCTCATTTTTTCAGATGACGCCTCGGACCAGGTTGCCACTGACCTCGAATCTTCAGCCGCCAGCCGTTTGATCTGTTCGTCCTGCGTGAGATCAAGCAAGCGAGTTCGCGGAATGATTGAATAGATCGTGGCCCGAGATCTTTCAGCGGATCGATATAGATCATCAAGACTGAACTCGGTCATGAGAGAACGTTGAAGCCTTCTCTTCTGCTCGACTTCCTCCTGCACTTCGCGAAGTATCTCAGGCGGTAACCCGGAAGGAACTTCATGAACGATCACGGAGTTTCGCAGGAACTCTAGCTCGTCACCGTCAGTTTGAAACACGATGACGGGATTTTGATCCTCGTCATCAAAAGCCTCGTTCAACGTCGCCATCAAAGCGCTGAATTGCGCACTGCGACCAAAGCGCGGTCGTTTGCCGCCAACGCCTAGAAAACTTTTAGCTCCCCGGTTTCTCTCAAGCAGCGATTCCAAACCCTTCTTAAGCTCTCGCTTATCGTTGGTGAAATCCACTAATAGATCGACGTCGTCAGTAACGATCGCCATCCGGTCCTTTGGTCCCAGCTGGTCCACTAAAACGCCTGCGGCTTCGATGCTGTCGGCGATATATGGAAACTGGCTGCGGCTGTAATCGATGATCAGCACAATCGAACGCGACAGGTTGACGTTGTCGCCCAGCACAAAGTGACCAATCTGCTGCGGAACACCATCCTCAGTGATTGCGAAATCATTCGCTTTGAGATCACGAACAGGCCGGCCTTGTCTATCGGTAACCAACACGTCAGACGTCACCAGCGAGGTTTCTATTGTGATCACGTCTTCATCATCGCGAGTCCCCTGCTGACTGATCACCGTTTCGTTTTTCTGTGGGTCCCATTTCAGTTTCTTGAGGCTGGAGCCAAAGTCTTTGAGCCTCGGCTTTTCTCTCTGCTGGGATTGTGCGAATGAATTTATGAATAGACTGAGGACGAGCAGAATCGAGACGAGCGCGCCGCAGGGGATCTTTGTTTGTGAAAAGCTGTTCACGATACTGCCGTTAATGTCCGAGACTGAGCGGACACATCTTAGCTCAAATCGGCACGGCAGAATAATAGCGGAACTTGGATCGGGTCAGTACCACCTGCGGTAGCGGGTCTGTGCGCAGCCTTCAGGCCCCGCGGTGATAAATGGCTGCGCACTCACCCGCTACAGCGAGGTGGTACTGACTCGGTCCAACAATTGTAATTATCATGCGTCACCTTCAGCGTGCTGGCGGAGGACGGCGAGGAACGCGGCGGCGGCGGGTGAGAAGTTGGAGCCGCGGCGGTGTGCGGCCCAAAGCGTGCGTGTGTGTGTCAAACCGCGCACCGGTACAGATACCAGAACTCCTCGTTCGAGCTCTTCACGCACACACATGCGCGGCACGAACGCCAGGCCGACGCGCTTTTGGACGAAACGCTTAATCGTCTCGATCGTCGCGAGCTCGAGTGTGATGTTAAGCGGCGTGTGCTGACGGGCAAAAGCCTCGATCACCTTTACACGAGATCCGGACTTCACATTGTGAGCGACAAACGGCTCGTTTCCAAGGTCCTTGATCTTTACTGAAGGACGTCCAGCGAGCGGATGTTTCGGACTCATGATTAGAACCAGCTCATCCTTAAGCAACGGAAACGCTTCAAGATCGCGATCGGCCGGTTCTGACGCCATCAACGCAAAGTCGATGTTTCGCTCCGACACCTCACGCGGCAAACGGTGCGACACAAGACGAGAGATCTCAACCTTGACCTCCGGATGCCGCTCGCGAAATTTCAGAATGAGCTCCGGCAACAGATACAGCGACGTGCTCTCATTCGCGCCAACACGTATCAGTCCCCTTTTCAGGCTTTGCATCTCGGCAATTGCCTGCCCTACCTGATCTCGCAGCCCGAGAATGCGTTGCGCGTAGTCGTAGACCACCTGGCCCGCCTCGGTAAGCACGGGCGTCTTTTGCGTTCTGTCGAGCAGCGGCAAACCGATTTCTTCCTCGAGACGGCGAATCGCGATACTCACCGCCGGCTGCGTACGAAAGACCTTATCGGCAGCTTTGGAAAAGCTCTTTTCCTGCACTACTCGGGAGAAGTATTCCAGTTGGGCCATTTCCATAGGCGTTAACTTTTACCATACTGCACGGTCAACGGTCGATGAATCATGCTTATTATTATCTTAAAAGAATAAATTTTACAAAGACTGAATCAACACGTAGAGTCTTGCTCCACGAGAGCGAAGCATGATTGCCCAACAGGAAATTGAGAAACGCGTTGCCACGTCTACAGCGCCGGAGGAGGAGATGCCCACTGGCGCGGAGATGCTGATCCGGGCGCTGGTCCATGAAGGCGTCGATACGATCTTCGGTTATCCGGGTGGCGCCGTGCTTCACATCTACGACGAGCTCTGGCGGGCACGCGATCGAATCACGCACTACCTCGTACGGCACGAGCAAGGCGCAGTGCACATGGCTGAAGGTTACGCCCGCGCGACGGGGCGAGCCGGCGTCGTGCTCGTCACGTCTGGTCCAGGCGCGACAAACGCGGTGACAGGCATCGCCAACGCCTATATGGACTCGACGCCCATCGTCGTGATAACAGGCCAGGTTCCGAAACATCTCATCGGCACTGACGCGTTTCAGGAAGTTGACACTGTCGGGATCACGCGGCCTTGTGTGAAGCACAACTATCTCGTGCGTGAAGCGAGGGATCTGCCGGCGATCGTTCGTGAAGCGTTTCATTTGGCGCGCTCGGGCCGTCCCGGACCGGTCGTGATCGATATTCCGAAGGACGTCAGTGCAGAGAGAGCAAACTATTCACGATTGGACCACGTGAGTTTTCCCTTCTCAACGCAACTTGCGAGTGTCGAGCAGAACCTAACGCTCGAAGCGGTTCGGCAGATCGTTGACGCAAAGCGTCCGGTATTATACGTCGGCGGAGGAATCGTGAATTCGGGCGCTGTCGATTCCCTGCTCTCGTTTGCCGAATTATTGCGTCTGCCTGTAACGCCGACATTGATGGGACTGGGCGGTTTTCCGAGTTCGCATTCGCTGTGTCTCGGGATGTTGGGTATGCATGGAACGTACGCGGCAAACATGGCCGTGGCTGAAAGCGATCTACTCGTCGCGCTCGGCGTGAGGTTTGACGATCGCGTGACGGGTAGACTCGCGACGTTCGCGCCACACGCTCGCGTGATCCACGTCGACATCGATCCGGCGAACATCGGCAAGAATGTCACGCCCACGCTCGCGCTTACCGGCGATGTCAAGCAAGTGTTGAACCAGTTTCTCTCAATATTGCAGCCGCAGAGCAAGGAGCGACTGGAGTCATGGTGGGATCAGATACGCAGGTGGCAACTGTCGCAGCCGCTGCGATTCTCCGGCTCACAAAACCAGATCAAACCACAAACTGTCATTCGCGAGTTGCATCGTCTGACGAATGGCGAAGCACTGATCACTACAGACGTCGGCCAACATCAGATGTGGGTGGCCCAATTCTATCCATTCACACGACCGAGACAACTGATTACCAGCGGCGGACTGGGGACGATGGGATTCGGTTTACCGGCGGCGATGGGCGCGCAGCTCGCGCTTGCTGATCAACTGGTCGTGGCCGTCGTTGGCGATGGTGGATTTCAGATGACAAATCAGGAGCTGGCGACTGCTGTGCAATACGATCTGCCAGTGAAGGTACTGATCATGAATAACGGCTACCTCGGCATGGTGCGACAGTGGCAGGAGATGTTCTACGACCGCACTTATTCAGAGGTCGACATTTCAGTCGCGCCGGATTTCGTGAAGCTCGCGGAGGCGTATGGTGCGGCTGGGTTTCGAGCAGAAAGGCCGGCGGAGTTGCGTGATGTGATGGAGGCAGCATTGGCGCATAAGGGCGTGGCGGTGGTTGATGTTGTCGTCGAGAAAGAGGAGAACGTGTTTCCGATGGTGCCTGCCGGCGCCGATGCGCGCAACATGATCACAGGAAGATGAGACACACGCTGTCGATAATTGTTGCTGATGAGCCGGGCGAGTTGTCGCGGATCGTCGGGCTGTTCAGCGCAAGAGGTTTCAATATCGAGACGATCTCGGTCGGCGAGAGTCTCGATCCACGCTGGTCGCGCGTCACGATCGTCACGCCCGGCGATGAGCGCACGATCCAGCAGATCGTCAAACAATGCGAACGACTGGCGCGCGTGCGTGAGGTTCACGACATCACGACTCGCCCGCACATCGAGCGAGAAATGGCGCTGATTACAGTCTCAGCGAAAGCTGGAGATGAACGTCAGGAAGTGCTGAGTCTCGTAAGTGTGTTTCGCGCGAAAGTGGTCGATATCTCGCACACGCAGCTCATTGTCGAGGCGTCCGGCAATAAAGAAAAGGTGGACACGTTTATCGAGCTGTTGCGGCCGATCGGCGTCACCGATATCACACGCACTGGACACATCGCTATCAACAGGCTATCTGCACGCGCGGACGCGAACGCCGCATAAGGGGAACACATGGACATCTACTACGACAAAGATGCGAACCTCGATCTCATTCGCCAGAAACAGATCGCGGTGATCGGCTACGGCAGCCAGGGATTTGCGCAGGCTAACAATCTCAAAGACTCGGGCTGCAACGTCACTGTCGGCCTGCGAGCGGGAAGTGCTTCGTGGGACAAAGCCGAGCGCGCCGGTCTGAGGGTGTCGCAAGTCGCACAGGCGGCGGCCGAGGCTGATATCGTGATGATGCTCGTGCCTGATGAACTCGCGCCTGAGATCTATGCACGCGAAGTCGCGGAGTCGATCACGCCGGGCAAGTATCTCTCGTTCTCACACGGGTTCTCGATTCACTATAAGTTCATTCAACCGCCGGAAGATGCGAATGTGTTCATGGTGGCGCCGAAAGGACCGGGACATCTCGTGCGTCATGAATATAAGCGCGGCGCGGGCGTTCCATGTCTCCTCGCTGTTCACCAGGATCCGACCGGTGATACGAGACAAATTGGTCTCGCATACGCATCAGCGATTGGCGGCGGCCGCGCCGGCATAATCGAAACGACTTTCCGCGAAGAAACGGAAACAGATCTCTTTGGCGAGCAGGCAGTACTCTGCGGTGGTCTAACATCATTAATCAAAGCCGGCTTCGAAACGTTAACGGAAGCTGGGTACGCGCCTGAGATGGCTTACTTCGAGTGTCTGCATGAGATGAAACTCATCGTCGATCTACTCTACGAAGGCGGCATTTCAGAAATGCGCTACTCGATTTCGAACACAGCACAGTACGGCGACATGACGCGCGGCCCAGTTGTGGTCAATAATGAAACCAAGCATCGCATGCAAACGCTTCTGAAGGACATTCAGTCGGGAGCATTTGCACGCGACTGGATGAACGAAGCTAAAAATGGACGACCGCGTTTTCAGCAGCTCGACGATGAAGCGCGCGAGCATCCGATCGAGAACGTCGGCGCGCGCCTGCGTACGATGATGCCGTGGCTCGCACAAAGCCGTCTCGTGGATAAGGCCAGCAATTGAGCTCGAAACAACGTAGTCACACGATCACACGCGGCGTCGAACGGACCCCCAACCGTGCCATGCTCCGCGCCGTCGGCTTTACAGATACCGACTTTCAGAAACCCATCATCGCAATCGCCAACGGCTATAGCACGATCACGCCCTGCAACGCCGGCCTCGATCGTCTCACCGAACGCGCAGTCGCAACCCTCCGTGATGCCGGCACCATGCCGCAAACCTTCGGCACGATCACAGTCAGCGACGGGATCTCGCAGGGCACCGAAGGAATGAAATACTCGCTCGTGTCACGCGAAGTCATCGCTGATTCGATCGAGACTGTGTGCCAGGCGCAGTCAGTCGACGGTCTGCTGGCAATCGGTGGCTGCGACAAGAACATGCCGGGCGCGATGATCGCGATCGCGCGTCTCAACATACCTGCGCTGTTTCTGTATGGCGGCACGATCAAACCGGGTCATTTGCAGGGTGAAGATTTGACGATCGTGAGCGCGTTCGAAGCGGTCGGGAAATTTTGCGCGGGTAAGATCAGCGAGGATCAGTTGACTGAAGTCGAGCGTCACGCGTGTCCGGGCATCGGTTCGTGTGGCGGCATGTTCACTGCAAACACGATGTCAGCCGCCATCGAAGCGATGGGTTTGTCGCTTCCCTTCTCTGCGACGATGTCCGCAGACAGCGATGAAGTCATCGACAACGCAGGAACCGCGGCAAAGGTGCTCGCGCGTGCCGTGCAAAAACAGATCCTGCCACGAGAACTACTCACACGCGCAGCTTTCGAAAATGCGATCGCCGTGGTGATGGCTACGGGAGGGTCAACAAACGCAGTGTTGCATCTGCCCGCGATCGCTCATGCAGCAGGCATCAACCTCACGCTCGACGACTTCGAGAGAATTAGAGAACGTGTACCGGTGCTTTGTGATCTGAAGCCTTCCGGCCGGTATGTCGCGACAGATCTGCACAACGCCGGCGGTATTCCGCAAGTGATGAAGATGTTACTCGCGCACGGCTTGCTACACGGTGATGCACTGACGATCAGCGGCGAGACTATCGCGCAGGTGCTGGCTGACGTGCCTAAAAACCCGCGCGAAGATCAGGATGTGATACGGCAGTGGGATAATGCGGTTTATCCGGAAGGCCATCTCGTGATTCTGCGTGGAAATCTCGCGCTCGAAGGTGCAGTCGCGAAAGTCTCCGGCTTGAAGAACAAGGTCATCACGGGGCCGGCGCGTGTCTTTGATTCAGAAGAATCGTGTTTGCACGCGATCCTGTCTGCTGAGATCAAACCGGGCGAGGTGGTGGTGATACGTTACGAAGGTCCAAAAGGCGGACCGGGCATGCGCGAGATGCTGGCGCCGACGTCAGCGCTGATCGGTGCAGGACTCGGCGATTCAGTTGGGTTGATAACCGATGGACGTTTTTCGGGTGCGACGTACGGAATGGTTGTCGGCCACGTCTCACCCGAAGCTGCAGTTGGTGGCAATCTCGCGCTGGTCAACGAAGACGATTCGATCACGATCGACGCTGAACGCAGGCTCTTGCAGGTAAATATTCCCGATGCTGAGCTGGCGCGACGGCGTGAAAACTGGCGTCCACCCGCGCCCCGTTATACGACTGGAGTCCTCGCAAAATATGTGGCGCTCGTGAGTAGCGCGAGCCTCGGCGCGGTAACAGATAATTAAACTTAGAGTTCAACTTTCTTTCTCTGTGCAACCTCTGCGTTCTCTGCGTCTCTGTAGTTGGCTATTCTTATAACCACAGAGACGCAGAGAACGCAGAGGTTGCACAGAGAAAGAAAGTTCGACCCTCACTTGACCGGCTTCACTGCCTTCCCCTAAAGTGACTCATTTCGCATGGCTATACGTATCGAAAACCAATACGAGGGTTCGCTGCCCAAAGGCGCGCTCGAACAGATTGAGAGCGCTTTTGACAGCCTGCCGCGTGAACACACGCGCGGCATCGAGCGAATCCGGCTTGTGCCTTTTATTACCGATCCGCGCATCAAAGGCACGGCGTTTCAAGCTACCGAGCTGCCGGGGCTTTACCATCCACGCCAGGGCCCGAAAGGCGCGTGGCTTGAGCTCGCAGTCAATGTCCTGCTGCAGCCGGACAAGCCGTTTCACAAGCGTGTAATTCCGAGGATGTCGTTCAAGAGTAATCTTGTGGCGCTGGTGTTTTCACTGGTGGGCCAGCACTACCACATCACGCTGAAGCACTCGCTGAAGAAGACGCAGCTCGAGCCCGCTGTGCGTGCGTACACTGAAAAGCAGTTGAAGGCGTGGAACGAGAAGAAGCACAGTTTCCGAGCGAAACTGTTCAAGCCGCTGCAACCAACGTTTGAGCGTTGGGCGAAGTCGTTGCAGAAAAGAGCAGCGGCTGAGAAAAAGAGACAGGCGAGTTAAGAGTTACCAGATTTTCGGGTCAGTACCGGGAGCCGTAGCGACCGGGTCGATGGTCAACGCTACTTAGTTTCGAAACGACCCGGTCGCTACCGCTCCCGGTACTGACCCGGCGCCTAGACCTGCTCATCCTGTGGAACTTCATCTATCTCGTCCGCCACGGCCCGCAGTATCAATGCGACCTCCGCATCACTCACCTGCGACGCGCGAAACTTCACTTCAATATTGAAATCCTTCTCAGGCGAAGCGTACTTGAACACGTAAGGCTTGTTGTCAGGCACGACGCGCGGTCCCATCTCCTGGCGCCGCACTTCCCTCGCGTCGTTACGATTCAATCCACGCGTCGCAATGTCTTTCGCGAGTCTCCGCATCGAGTCGTCATCAGGCTGACGCACGATCTGAAGTAGCGACGACTTCGCATTGATATCAGCCGAGCGACACACTTCCCGCACGTCATCAGGAATACGCGCGATCGCAAGCGCCTCACTCACCGTCGTCCGGCTCTTCCCGACTTTGCGCGCCACATCGTCGTGCGTGTAACCAAAACGCTCGCACAGCGCCAGCAGTCCATCGGCTTCTTCCCAAACCGTCAGATCCTTGCGCTGCATGTTTTCAATCAGCGCGATCTCCGCGACCGTGCCTTCGTCGACTTCCATCTCGACGCACGGCACTTCCTTCAGTCCCGCCTTTTGCGCGGAACGCCAGCGACGCTCGCCGGCGATGATCATCCAGCGGCCGGTGAGACGATTCGGCTTGACGAGCAGCGGTTCGAGCACACCCTTCTCGGCAATCGACGCGGTGAGCTCGGTGAGATCGCCGAATTCCGTGCGCGGCTGTTCCGGATTCGGATCCAGCTTGTCCACGGCTATCATCCTGCCGACCTGCTGCGGCCGGTGTTGTGACAGTTCTTCGACGTAATGCGCGTCGTGGCGCATCTGGAGGCCGGTTGGCAATCCCCTCTTAGACACGGCTAATTACCTCTTCGCAAAGTTTTCCATATTCGATTGCTCCGGATGAGTTCGGAGCAAAGCTAAAGATCGATTCTTTGTAGGCGGGCGACTCTTCCAGTCTGACACTCTTTGTAATAACAGTATCGAAAAGTTTTGGACCAAACACCGTCTTGATTTGTTCGTGGACTTCGCGCGCGAGCGTCGTGCGCTTGTCGTGCAATGTAACGAGCACGCCGAGCAATTCGAGATTCGGATTCGGACGGGCTTTGACTTTCTCGATCGTCTCGAGCAGATCGTCTGTGCCTTCGAGTGCGAAGTACGACGACTGGATCGGAATCAACACGTGCGAAGCCGCGACGAGTGCGTTGACGGTGATTAGTCCGAGCGTCGGTGGCGTATCGATCACGATGACTTCGTACTGTTGCCGGAACGGCTCGAGACGATCTTTGAGACGGAAAGGCGCGTCGAAATCACCGACGAGTTTGGCTTCAAGTTTTGCGAGATTGATTCTTGCGGGAACGACGTGCAGGTTCTCGACCGGAGACTGGTAGACCGAATCTTCCACGGGCGCCTCGCCGTCCATCATCAACTCGTAGATCGAGCGTTCGACTGAGCGTGGATCGAGAAACGAGATTGAGCTGTTGGCTTGTGGATCGAGATCGAGAAGAAGGACACGTCTTCCCTTGCGGGCAAAAGCGGCGGCTAGATTGATGGCGGTAGTGGTCTTCCCTACCCCACCTTTCTGGTTGGCGATGGCGATTACCATTCGCTGCACAGTGGCCAACTATCGCTCCATAACTAACTAACCTCTTCTCTGTGTAACCTCTGTGTTCTCTGTGTATCTGTGGTTAATAGGTCACCACAGAGACACAGAGAACACAGAGGTTGCACAGAGATTACATTGGTAAGTCTCCGGCCTCGCCGATAACGTCGGGCCATTCTTCTTCACTCGCACTCATCTCAGGCTCTTCGCTATCTTCGGTCGACAGCGTGTTGTGCGAAGCTTTGATCACTTCCATGTCGACAAAGATCGGACAGTCAGCTCGCAACGCCAACGCGATCGCGTCGGACGGTCTCGAATCGAGCACCAAACGATCTCCATCACTATTTCGCATTTCGATCACAGCGAAGAACGTGTTATCGCGCAAGCTCGTAACCACAACTCGCTCGACACGAACACCCAACTCGACGATCAGGTTGCGCAGTAGATCGTGTGTCATCGGACGCGGCGGTGCATGCTTTTCGATCTCCAGCGCGATTGCATTCGCTTCATACGCGCCAACCCAGATCGGCAGCATCGTATCACTTTGAACGTCTTTCAAAATTATTATTGGAGTCCCGCTATTGGGATCCATCATTAACGCTCGGATCTTAACCTCGATTTCCATATGCAGGTACCCCTAACCCTACCGCTGATCCTGTAACAAGTTACCATACAAACTATTTGTCTTTGCTGTTGTCACCAACACGTCTACGATCTCGCCTTCGAGACTGCTGTCGCCTGCGAAATTTACGACTTTGTGGCAAGTTGAATGCCCAGTGAGATCGTTTTCAGAACGCGAGCTCTGTCTTTCAGCAAGCACACTCAGCGTGCGACCGACATACGCGCGGTAAATCTTCTCCTGCGCCGCACGGTGCACCTTTTCAAGTTCGAGGAAGCGGGCGGTCTTTTCAGTCTCGGGAACGTTATCGTGAAACTCTGCCGCCGGAGTTCCCGCACGCTTTGAATACTTGAAGATATACAGACTGTCGTAGTCACACTCTCTAACTAGATCGATCGTCTGTTGAAAATCCTCATCCGTTTCGCCCGGAAAACCGACAATGATGTCGCTTGTCAAAGCGAGTCGCCTGCTGGAATTCTTTATACGCTCGATTCGTGCGAGATAGTCACTGCGTTTATGACCGCGGCGCATCAGCTTGAGAATACGATCGCTGCCCGACTGCACCGGAAGGTGAACCCAATCGCAAAGATTCGGGTTTTCTTCAATTGCAGAAACAATGTCCGGATGGAAGTCGCGTGGGAATGAAGTCGTGAACTTGATGCGCGGCAATCCAGTCGCGGCAACTGCTCGCAATAGACGACAGAACGGCGTCGCACCCGAGAATCCTTCCAGTCCATCTTCGACACGCGGGCGATAGCTGTTCACGTTCTGCCCGATCAGATGGATCTCTTTATAGCCGAGCGCCTGGAGTCTCCGTGCTTCGGCAACGATCTCACTCGCCGGACGGCTGCGTTCGCGTCCGCGTGAGTACGGCACAATGCAGAACGAGCAAAACTTATTGCAGCCTTCGATGATCGGAATGAAAGCGACGTGTGGTGAGTGTCGCTCGACTGGAGAAACGTCCCACGACTCGTCGGCGCCACGCTCACCGAGGTCAAGCACTTTCTTTTCGCCGTCGCGCGCGCGTTCGATCAGTGTTGGAATGCGATCGGTGGCGCGTGTTCCGATCACCATGTTGACTGACGAAGCATGTTCAAAAACAGCGTCGCCTTCGAGTTGGGCCACACAACCCATCACGCCTACGAGAAGATCGCGGGGTCGCTCTGCGCGCAGTTCGCCGATGCGAGTGTAGACTTTGTGCTCTGCTTTTTCGCGCACCGAGCACGTGTTAAGCAGAACGACATCTGCGTCATCAACAGAGTCACAGAGATCGTATCCACTGGCGCGGAGACCCGTGGCTGCGCGCTCAGAATCAGCTACATTCATCTGGCAGCCATGCGTCTCGATGTACACTCGCGGCTTCATGCTTTGCACCGTTTTGATGTGCCGACAGTCTACCAGAAATCATTTAGAGAACGCGATAGCGACACTTTCGTGCTTTTGTGCCCTTTTGTGGCTAAAGATTTATCGCGTGGAATTTTGGGATCGCTTGATTCTTCAGTTTTTCGCTTGTAGTATCGCGGCGTCAGTAAAACCCAGAAAAGAAAGAAAGGCTCCTCATGTCCTTCAATAAAATAACTATCGTGGGAAATCTCGGTCGCGATCCCGAGCTGCGTTACACCGCCCAGGGCACTCCCGTATGCAGCTTCAGCATGGCGACCAATGAACGCCGCAAAGATCGTAACGGCGAGATGCAGGACCATACGACGTGGTTCCGCATCACGCTCTGGAACCGCCTGGCGGAAACTGCCTCACAGTATCTGCAAAAAGGTAAACAGGTTTACATCGAAGGTCGACTGCGCGTGGAAGAATACATCGATCGCGATGGCAAACCTCGCCACTCGCTCGAAGTGTTTGCGACCGACATGCAATTCATCGGCTCGCGCGGCAGCGATGAAGGCGGCGGCGGCACATACGAACGCGCAGCCTCGGCTGGCGCCGGTGGCGGCAGCGGACCCGCGGACTCACCGGGCGAGCTCTCGGACGACGATATCCCGTTCTAGTTCGCGGGGTTTCTTGCGAGCGGCCGTAGTCTTTCTAACAAAAAAAGCACCTACTCTCTGTGCAACCTCTGTGATCTGTGTGTCTCTGTGGTGAGTTATTGCTGCGAGTTTAACCAGAGGTCTCGTCAGAAACGAATCTCAATTTTCCAACATACACAGTAGAAGAAAATCCGAACCTCATTTCTGAGGGCGCCCGGACGCCTCGAAAGGAAGTCCATGCCTGATCTCTCTAACTGTGTCGTTTTCTTTGATATCGGCGATACGCTCGCCTCAGTAAGAATAGGACAAAACAACAGTATCGAGTTGACCCCGTTCCCCAACGTCATCGACGTACTGAAAAAGTTGCGCACGCACGGCGCCAAGCTCGGCATCATCTCCAATCGCGGTGATATACCGGAACAAACCGTTAACAATGCCCTGCAACGGGCCGGCTTATTCGAGCACTTCGAACGCCACCTGATAATCTATGGACCAAAAGACTCGCCCTTGATCTTCGAACAAGCTGCGGTACGAGTCAGACAGTTAATCGCGGTGCCCACTACTCTTTCGACGGTGTTGATGTTTGTCGGCGAAGACGCGACGGAACGCGCTCATGCACGTTCCGTTAACTATCTCGTAGCTCCGCATCCTAATCATGTTCTCAAAATTCTTTTGAATAGAGTCCCATTGCGATTCCTTCGCATTCGCGTACCTGACTCAGATCGAGAACAATCATGGCGACAACTGCTGAAAAAAGAATCTGTTGTCCCAGTGCATATTTCAGGTGGCTCAAAAGGCATCGCCGCGGAGGTATATGCGATTGCCGATACTGCGTCCGCCGCAAAACTGGATGATCTCGGATTCTGGGTTGATCGTCTCGGTGCAGAAGACGAGCCGCTAACCAGTGATCTCTATATCTTGCGCGACGATCGACAGCAGGAAACCGGTTTCAATGATCCCGGCGGCAACTCATTCGACTTTTTCAGCCAGTCGGCATCAGCAGGTCGAGTACTGACCTCAACGAGTGAAGGTTTGTTCGTCTCAATTCCGGCAGGGCGCTCTGTCGAAAGCTTTCACTTCGCCGCCGCTCGTCACGGTCACAACCTCAAGCTGATGCCCTCACCCACGTTGCTCGAGTCGTTGGATGCTGACGAGAACGAACGATTAGGCGCAACCGTGAGTGCCGCAGAGACTTTGCTTGCTGGACCAGACGCAGTAGCCGAAGCCTTTGCGCCCATGCTTACCGATTCTCAGAAAGCTACCTTCATACAAACCATCACTGAAAACGGTATCAAACAGGACGTCGAACGCTATACCGGCGTTCGACCCGTTCAAAACAATACGAGAGTGACCAGCCGTCACATTCATCACCCGTCGAATGCTACGGCTGTCAGTGCCCTGGTCCGCGATCTAACACAGATCGGCAACAGTCGACTGAGCGTCAGAACACATCGCTTTACACATGAGGGACGCACCTATCACAACATCGAGGCGATCCTTCCTGCGGCGGGAATGCCGGGCGTTGTTCTTGTTACTGCGCACATGGATTCGACTGGTTCGCGCCAGCCTGGATATCGCGCTTCGACAGACGATGCTCCCGGAGCTGATGACGACGCCAGTGGCGTAGCGGCCGTACTCTCAACTGCACGCGCTTTACTGGCCATGCCCGTGTCGATAAATCGTCGTGAAGTACGTTTCGTGCTTTTCAATGCGGAGGAACACGGGCTGATCGGTAGTCGCGCCTATGCGCGTGAGCAAGCGTTAACCAACGCCAAGATCGTGGCCGTGTTTCAGATGGATATGATCGGTTTCGATCAGAATCCGGGACGTAGCTTCGAGCTTCATTACGGCTTCACGCCTTCTGTGAGCGTGCAACAGCGCTCAGGCAAATTGGCCAAACTGATCGCTTCGCTTATTCCCGAAGTCTCCCCAGCACTGCCCTCGCCTCAACTATACCCATCAACAAACCAAACGGATCCGGCTGAAAGCCGTAGTGATCATTACAGCTTTCAACGTGAAGGATATGCGGCGTGTCTTGCGTCTGAAGACTTTTTTGTAGGACCAAACGGCAATTCACCCGCGCCGGATCCGAACCCTAACTATCACCTGCCCGCCGATAAAGCAGTGAATCCGCTTTATGCAGCAGACATCACCCGAGCCGTGGCCGCTGCGGCCTGGATCGCTTCAATACGCTGACCGAAGAACTCGCCAGCAGCCGGTCAACATTCAGAAAGAGAGGATTAGATGACATTCGAATTCGATGACAACGTACAGATCTCCAAAGACGAGCGCGGCAACGTGCAGGTGTTGGACCACCTGCAACAACCCTTTGTTGCCGGTGCCGGTGTGTCGCCAGAAAGCGCATTGGCCTTTGACGGATCTGCCTCCCCGAATACTCCACATGGTTTAGCCAACCAATACTTAAGACAGGTGGCTTCAGCTTACGGCATCGAGCAAAACATGCTGTCGGATGCCAGCAGCACTAACGGGTTCTCCGCAGAATCAGCTTCGACTGATGGAAAACTCGAGCTGGCCGATGAAAAGGAAATCATGGGCACCACCACGGTTTCCTACCAGCAAACTTATGAAGGACTGCAAGTTTGGAAAGCCGGCGTCAGTGTCACCGTACAATCGGATCCGTTGCGAGTTACGGCTTCGCAAAGTTCAGTTCACAAGGACATCAATATCTCACCAAGTAGCCTCACAGCGAGTTCCTCAATGACCGCGGTGCAGTTGAAAAAGCTCCTCAACATCACGGGTGCGAATCCTAAGATCACGTCGACACGCAAGTTGATCTATCAATACGATCCGGACAGACGAATCGACCCCGAAGTAACCACTTCCAGCGGCGATTCATTTCAGAGTGGACCACCCACATTGCCGCTGCCGGCGCTGCCGTCTCAGATTCAGGCCGGGCAACACTATGTCGTGACGGAAGTCCTCTTCTCGCTTCCGGTCGAAGACATTGGACCAGTCAACTGGCGCGTGTTTATCGAAGAACAGACAGGGGCAGTGCTTTACCTGCGTGCCCTGATTGCCTGTGCCGCCGGGCAGATATTCAGAACCGATCCGCTGACCGCGGGTGCAGGGCCGGCTGTGACTCCACTTGCCGGAGCCCCAACGCTCAATCCGTTTCGGAGCATGGTGACACTCGAAGGTCTCACTACCGCAAATCCGCAGCCGCTCAGAGGTCAGTTCGTGAGACTGGTTGATAGTGAGGCGCCCGTGGTCGCAGCTCCTACTTCAACGAATCCGCCCGCAAACTTCTTTTTCGATGCTCCGAGTCGAGAGTTTGCAGCGGCGAATGCCTATCACCATTGCGATGGACTGTTCCGGTTAATGCAGGGAATGGGATTCAATCTCGGCAGCTACTTCGATGGCACCGCGTTTCCCGTCCCAGTGGATGCCTGTGCGTTTAATGACGTCGTAAACGCTCGTGCACCGGGCAATCCCGCCGGTACGGGTTCGGGAGGATTTCTCTTTGGACTCGCCGGAACTCCCTTTCCCGCAGTAAGCATCGCCGCTGACGTGCGAGTTGTCTTACACGAGTTTGGTCACACGATCCTTTGGGACAGTGTTCACTCGCCAAACTTCGGATTCGCGCACAGCGCCGGCGACAGTCTCGCTGCGATTTTGATGGATCCGGAATCAGCGCTTCGCAATGACGCAGTGAGAAGGTTCCACACGTTCCCATGGATTCTTCCCGATCGAAATCACGGCCGCGACGTTGCCACTGGTTGGGGGTGGGGCGGAAATCAGGATATTGGTGGATACAATAGCGAACAAATTCTCTCGACCACTCACTTCCGCATCTATCGTTCGCTCGGCGGTGACTCCACTGACGTGGGTCGTCGAAAGATGGCTGCTCGACAAGCCGTCTATCTGATCTTCCGAGCCATTGGTTCGCTGGCAACAAATCCAGTGACGCCGACGCCCAACCCGTCAACGTATTCTACGTCTTTGATGAACGCCGACATTGGTACCGCGAACTTCGAAGGCTACCGTGGCGGAGCCTATCACAAGGTGATTCGCTGGGCCTTTGAGAAGCAGGGACTTTTCCAACCAGCAGGTGCGCCGGTTCCGGTGACGAGGCCTGGTGCGCCGCCGAAAGTGGACATCTACATCAACGATGGCGTCGATTACCAGGGCAATCAGCGCAACGGTGAATACGCGTTCCAGCCGGTTCACTGGGAGTGTAGAGACATCTGGAATCGGCTCAGTGCGACTCCGGGTGGCGGTGGAGGTGTTCATGAAACACCAATCGTCGGTCGTACAAACTTCGCCTTTGTGCGAGTGAAAAACAGAGGCACTCAAGCAGCAGCGAATGTTGCGGTGCGCGGTTATTCCGCGGATCCGGGCGCCGGCCTGAGCTGGCCCGGAGACTGGAAACCGATGCTCACTCCGCAACTGAACGTGGCCAGTATTCCCGCGGGTGGCGAAGTGATTGTTGGACCATTCAGGTGGAAGCCAACGAATGTCGGACACGAATGCATGTTCATGGAAGCCAGCTCGGCTGCCGATCGCAGCAATATCGATCCGGCCACCTTCTTCCCGAGCGCCACTGGACCAACGCCCGAATGGCGCGTCGTTCCGTTTGACAACAACATCGGACAACGGAATGTTTGCCCCGTTGCTGGAGGTGGTGGACTTCGAGGGTTGCTTTCTTCGTTCATCAACAGAAAGTTCAAGGTACGTAATCCGTCGGAGAAAACCGCTCGCTATGAGATCAAGGCGGAGTTGCCGAAGCTACTCGCGGAACGAGGATGGAAAGCGACTATCGATCAGCGAGAGATGACGCTCAGCTTTGGTCTCGGACCAGGTGTGTCACGAACCGTCGTGGTGGAGTTGAAGCCGGGCGGTGAGTTCACGGCTGAAGAGGTCAAACAGACTCGCGGCGCGAGGATCCGTCTCTCCGTTTTCGCAGATGGCAACGTGATTGGCGGTATGACTTACGAACTGGATCCGTCGCTCGACCGAGCTCCGCGCGAGCAAGTTGGCGCACAGCCGATCGCACTCGACGGTGCGGAGATTGAAGAAGCGATCCGCAACGCTCAGGGAGATGGCGAGACTATTCCCGTCGAGAACACGGGGGAAGATAACGGGGGTGGTGTACCAGCAAAGGTTGAAAAGCCCGCAGACAACGGTGCCTGGATTCTCTCGCAGTTGAACTTGCTGAACGAAGGCAGTGGCAAAGTGAAGCGAGTTTCGCTGAGGAAAGTCCTGCTCGAAGTTGATCTGGAGGATTAGGTCAACTTTTATAAGCCGCGGATGAACGCAGATGAACGCAGATCAGCGTTTATCCGCGTTCATCCGCGGCTGGTATTTCTACTCTGTGCCCCAGCGGCCGAAGCCGCGGAGTTTCGAGTAACGACGTTTCAGTCGATCCTCTTGAGAACAACTGACGGCTTCCGCGAGACGTTCACTCAACGCCGAATCCAGAAAGCGTGCAGTCTGATCGTAGTCGTTGTGTGCGCCGCCTTCCGGCTCGGGAATGATCTTGTCGACAATCCCCTCTTCCTGAAGATGCTGCGCGGTGAGTCGCAAACCTTCTGCCGCCTGATCTGCTCGTGACGAATCTTTCCAGAGAATCGCCGCACAACCTTCCGGACTAATCACCGAGTAAATGGAATTCTCGAGCATAAGCACCTGATCGCCGATACCGATTGCGAGTGCTCCTCCCGATCCACCTTCGCCGATCACAGTCACGATAATCGGCACCTTGATCTTTGCCATCTCGCGCAAGTTATACGCAATGGCTTCGGCTTGCCCGCGTTCCTCCGCGTCGATTCCCGGATACGCGCCGGGCGTGTCGATGAACGTGAAGATCGGCCGCCCAAACTTCTCACCGAGCTTCATCACGCGCAGCGCCTTTCGATAACCCTCGGGCTTGGGCATTCCGAAGTTTCGATAACTGCGCTGCTTCGTGTCGCGCCCCTTCTGATGACCGATGACGATTACGGGCAAGCCATGAAACCGCGCCAGCCCGCAGACGATCGCGGGATCTTCCGCAAATCGCTTGTCGCCATGTAGCTCGACGAAGTCTTCAAACAAACGCTCGATGAGATCGAGTGTGTACGGTCGATCCTCATGACGAGCGAGCTTCACGCGATCAAACGCCGTTCGCTGCTCGGTGGGTTTAGCCGGCTCGGGGGAATCTTTCTCTTTTTTATCTTTGGCCATTCGTCTTTTGTGCTTCTTTGCGGCTCGTTTCGACGGTCACCGCGCAACCCAATTCTTTCAGAGCTTTCTCCAATTCGCCACTGCGTTTCACGCGCAGAGCGTCGTTAGGCCTTATTCTCACGAGGGTGCCGTCGGCGATCAAAGTTTCGAAAGCGACTTCGCAGTCCCCTGGATTCAAATTGATCAGCGTCAGAATCGAATCGCACAAGCCGGTGAAGTCGTCGTGTTGCGGCGTGCGCAGGACGAGAAACTCGTTGCCTCTTTCGGCCGCATCGATGCTCTGTATCTGATCCACGATAATCGTCGGTGGATTGTCTTCGCTCAGCTCCAGCTTGCCGATCACGATCGCCGGCAACTCATTCTGCGCGAGGGCGGCATGTTTTCGGTAGCCCTCCGGCCACAACACACACTTTGTACCGCCTGCCTCGTCTTCCAAACGGAAGAGGGCAAACTTGTCGCCCTTCTTCGTAGTGCGTATCTGAAGGTCGCCAATAATCCCGCCACTCGTCACGCGAATCCCGGTCGTAAGCTCAGCCAATTCGGACGACTTGACGGCCTTCATTCTTTGGAGCGTGTCGAAATAACGCTCGAGCGGGTGACCGGTAATGTAGAAGCCGAGCGCCGCTTTTTCGGCAGCTAACATTTCACTTAAAGTCCAGCCCTTCGCCGTCGGCGACAACTCGTTCGCGTAATCGATCTCCTGCGGCATGTCGCCAAAGAGACCGTTCTGCCCGAGGAGTCTTTCGCGCTTCGCACGTTGCGCGTGCGACAGCGCGGCGTCAATCGAATTGAAGAGTCCACCGCGCCAGGCCTCGATCGGACGACCGTCCTTGAGCGTGTCGAAGGCGCCTGCGCTAACCAGACTCTCAAACACTCGCTTATTCAAGGTCGACGACTCAACCCGTTCGGCGAAATCAAAGAACGACCGGAACGGCCCACTCTCACGGGCTTCACAAATCGCTTTAACAATGGAATGGCCGAGTCCCTTAATCGCCGTAAGTCCGTAGCGAATGGCGCCGCTTAAGGGCGTAAAGCCGGAATAGCTTTCGTTAACGTCCGGCGGCAGGAGGGCGATCTTTTGAGCCCTTAACTCTTTCGAGTACTTAAACACTTTAGCAGCGTCCTGGGCCTCACTCGAGAGGACGGCGGCGTAGAAGTGTTCCGGATAGTGCGCCTTCAGGTAAGCAGTCTGGAACGCGAGATACGCATACGCGACGCTGTGGCTGCGATTGAATCCATAATCTGAGAACTGGGCCATCAAAGAGAAGATCTTCTCCGCCTTCTCCTGCTTGATACCACGTTCGACGGCGCCCTTGATGAACTTCTCTTCGTGAACGGCCATCTCTTCGCGCTTCTTCTTACCCATCGCGCGACGCATGAGGTCCGCTTCGCTAAGTGTATAGCCCGCAAGCTTCTGCGCGAGCTGCATTATCTGCTCCTGGTAGACGATGATCCCGTAGGTGTTGTTCAGGATCTCCTTCATCTCAGGCACGAGATATCGCACTGCTTTCTTGCCGTGGTGCCGCTGGATAAATTCATCGACCATGCCGCCATCAAGTGGCCCCGGACGGTAGAGAGCATTAAGCGCAGCGAGGTCTTCAAGGCCCTTGGGCTTTAGCTTGCGGCAAATCTCCTGCATGCCTGACGACTCAAACTGGAAGACCGCTTCAGTCCTTCCCTCTGCGAATACTGCAAGCGCTTTAGCGTCGTTAAGCGCTAAATCCGACCATTTAATCTCTTCACCAAGCTGCTGTTTAATACTAATTAAGCAGTCATTTATAACAGTTAAAGCGGTAAGCGCTAAAAAATCCATCTTAAGCATGCCAGTCTTTTCCAGGTCCGACATGACATACTGCGTGGTTAGTTCTTCCTTTCCGGAGACCGCGACCGGGATCAATTCCTGAAGCGGCAACGGCGAGATCACCACCCCCGCGGCGTGCACCGAGGAGTGACGAGCACAACCTTCGAGCCGCTGCGCGATCTCAAGTATTTCCTTAACCGTTGGGTTCGTGTCCATCTCGCGCCGGAGCTCAGGTACTTGTTCAAGTGCCTGGCTAAGGCTCACGTTGCGGCCACGAACGGGAGGCGGGATCATCTTCGCGATCCGGTCGACCTCGGCGTAAGGCACTTCCAGCGCCCGGCCCACGTCTTTGATCGCGGCCTTAGAGGCAAGGGTTCCGAACGTTATGATCTGGCAGACCGAGTCGCGACCGTAGAGGCCCGCCACGTGGTTGATGACGTCGCCGCGACCGCGGACACAGAAGTCGATATCGATATCAGGCATCGTCACGCGCCCGGGGTTCAGAAACCGCTCGAACAGCAGGTCGTACTGGAGCGGATCGACGTCCGTGATCTCGAGGCAGTAGGCGACCAGAGAGCCGGCTGCCGAGCCGCGGCCAGGACCGACCGGAATCGAGTGCTCCTTGGCATAGCGAACGAAGTCCCAGACGATGAGGAAGTAGCCGGCGAAACCCATCTGCTTGATCATCTGGATCTCGCTCGTCAATCGCGTCTGATAATCACTGAACGGCTGTTTCAACTCTCCGCGCGCAGCCTGCGCGTCCAACACCTGCTGTCGTCGTCGTTCGAAGCCATCACGGACGACCTTCTCGAAGTAATCATCGGCCGAGAGACCTACCTCGGACTCCGGGATCGGATACTGCGGCAGGTAGTTGATGTTCTCGGGCAGCTTCAACTCGCAGCGTTCGGCGATCTCGACCGTGCGCGTCAGCGCTTCCGGCAGCTCGTTGCCGAAGATGTTCCACATCTCGTCCTGAGAGCGGACGTAAAAGTACGGACTGTTGTAGCGCAGGCGATTCGAATCGTTAACCGTCTTGCCCGAGCCGATACATAACAGAATGTCGTGAGCACGTGCGTCATCTTTAGTCAGGTAGTGCGAATCGTTAGTGGCGACAAGCGGCACGCCCGTTCGCTTTGAAAGCTCGACGAGGTTCTTGCGGATGCGCTGTTGAGGTTCGAGTCCATGCTCCTGGATTTCGAGGAAGTAGTTCCCTTTTCCAAGAATCTCTTCAAACTCGATCGCGGCCTTTGCAGCTTCCTCACACTTTTCCTGGGCCAGGTACGCCGAGGGAACACCCGACATGCACGCCGAGAGCGCAATCAATCCTTTGCTGTGTTCGGCGAGCAGCTCTTTGTCTATGCGGGGTTTGTAGTAGAAGCCTTCGGTGTAAGCTTTCGAAGTTAGGCGCACGAGGTTCTGGTAACCCTCATAGTTCTGCGCCAAAAGGATCAAATGATGATTGGCCTTCTCGCCGGGCGCGCTCGCGGCTTTCTCTTTGCGGCTGCCGCGCGTGATGTAAGTCTCGCAACCGATAATCGGTTTGATCCCCCGATACTTCATCGCATTGTAGAAAGAGATCGCGCCGTACATGTTGCCGTGATCGGTCATGGCACACGCGGGCATCTTCAATTCTTCAACACGTTTGGAGAGCGGTTTGATCTGGATGGCGCCGTCGAGAAGGCTGTAGTCAGTATGAAGATGGAGGTGAACGAATTGGCGGTCCTGCATTGGTCCTTTTCTTTTCTCTGCGCGATCTCTGCGCCCTCTGCGTCTCTGCGGTGAGCTATTCCACGGTTAACATTACCGCAGAGGCGCAGAGGGCGCAGAGATCACGCAGAGAGAAATTATTCCCATTCAATGGTTGATGGTGGTTTGGAACTGATGTCGTAAACAACGCGATTGATTCCACGGATCTCGGAAACGATCCGCGCCGAAACGCGCGCCAAAAGATCGTGCGGCAGTCGTGCCCAGTCGGCAGTCATGCCGTCGACACTCGTGACCGCGCGAATCGCGATACAACGCTCGTACGTTCGCTCGTCTCCCATCACACCGACTGACGAGACGGGCAGCAGCACTGGAAAAGCCTGCCACACCGAGTTGTACAACTCAGCGAGACGCAGCTCTTCGTCGAGTATTCGATCCGCAGCCTGGACCAGGCGGATCTTTTCCTCCGTAATGTCACCAAGAATGCGCACAGCCAAACCAGGACCCGGGAATGGATGGCGCCCAAGGATCTCTTCCGGAACGTGTAACTCTCTTCCGATCAAACGCACTTCATCTTTGAAAAGCTCACGCAGCGGCTCGATCAGTTTAAGATTCATCTTCTCCGGCAGCCCACCGACGTTGTGATGACTCTTTATCACCGCGGATGGACCACGTACCGAAACTGATTCAATGACGTCCGGATAAAGCGTGCCCTGCACGAGATAACTGACGTCACCAATACGCCGAGCTTCTTCTTCAAACACGTCTATGAATATTTTGCCGATGCGCTTTCGCTTCTCTTCCGGATCGGTGATGCCCTTCAGTGCTTCTAGAAACCGATCGCCGGCACGAACACCGCTGACGTTGAGCTTCATCGTCTGTCGCAACAGTGCGAGTGTTGATTCAAACTCACCTTCACGCAGCAGCCCATTGTCGACGAAGATACACGTCTGTCGATCGCCGATCGCTCGATGGACGAGCGCCGCAGCCACAGTGGAATCCACTCCACCAGATAAACCCGAAACGACGCGTCCCTCGTCGCCGAGCTGACTGCGAATGCGTGCAACCTGATCCCCGATGACTGCTTCCGGAGACCAGTCACCGCGACACCCACAAACCGAAAACAAAAAGTTTCGCAGCACCTGCGCGCCGAGTGGCGTGTGTGCAACCTCCGGATGAAATTGAACACCATAGATGCCGCGCGACTGATCTTCCATCGCGTTCAATGCGTCGTCAGTCAGTGCTGTTACCTGAAAGCCCGGCGGCACTTCTGTGACATGATCGCCATGACTCATCCAAACGTCGAGCTCCGGCGGCAGACCCTGAAACAAACGACTCGTGACGTCGAGCACTTTCAAGCGTGCGTAACCAAACTCGCGGTTCGGAGATGCGGCCACGTCGCCGCCAAGCTCGCGCGCGAAAACCTGGAACCCGTAGCAGATGCCGAGCGTTGGACAGTCGACAGACTCGAGCAGTTGCGGATCCGGTTTGGGCGCGGCGCTGTCGTAAACGGACGAGGGCCCGCCGGAAAAGATCAAACCGCGGGGCGATTTCGCGTTAATAGTATCAATGGGCGTGTTGAAAGGAAGAATCTCGCAGTAAACGCCCGCTTCTCTGACGCGACGCGCGATGAGCTGTGTGTACTGCGATCCGAAGTCAAGTATTATTACGGTTTCATGATTCTGGGTGCTCATGGATTGGAAAGAGTGAACGATTATAGCCACTGACTACACGGATTTAAAACGGATCAAATAAGCGAACAAAATGTTGGTGCAAATTCTGACACTTTTCCTTATCACAACGCTTGCGAACAGCGATGCGCTTTTGTCTCAACCGTTGACGGTTCGCTGGCGATACGAGTCGCCGGTGACGCTCAATCTCACGCCTGCTTTCGATAACGAACGTATTTACTTGCCACTGGCGGGCGGCACGATCGTCGCGCTGAAAGCGAAAGACGGTCAGCTCTTTTGGCGGACTGAAGTGGGCGGCGAGCTGTCGGCGTCACCGGTTGCTGATGAGGCTACAATCTATGTCGCATCTGAAACTAAAGTCCAACCGAATGAGACGCAGAAACCAGCGGGCGCTTTGCGTGCACTCGGTCGTGAAGGTGGTGTGACGCAGTGGATGACTCCCCTCGTCCGGCCACTCCGCGGCGCGCTCACTTTGAGTGGTGGAAAAATATTTGCGGGCGGCAGTGACGGCAGAGCTTACGCGTTTGATAAACGAACCGGTGGTGTGTTGTGGTCCATTCCGTTCGAGATCGTATTTAGCGGTCAACCCGTAGTTAAAGGCGGTCGTGTTTATCTCGGCAGTGAAGACGGCACTTTATTGGCCTTGGACGAAGCAACTGGTCGTCTGCTCTGGCGCTATCGAACCAAGGGCGCGATACATGGACCAGTAGCTGTCAATGACGACACCGTCTTCTTCGGCTCCGGCGACAATTACGTCTACGCACTTAGCACAGACAAAGGCAAGATGAAATGGCAGAAGCGAACGGGTGCGGGTGTTGAATCCGTCGTACTCGCTGGCGAATCTCTTCTCGCCGCCTCGCTCGACAACTTCGCTTACTTGCTAAACCACAAAGGCAAAATGCTCTGGAAAAAACTCCTCCCCGGACGCATCGCCGCCCAACCCCTGGCGGTCCAGGAAACCGCTCTCTTCACACCATTATCAAGCTCCGAAGGTGTCGTACTCGGACTGAAGGACGGCAAGCAAGTCAACACCCTTTTTGCTGGCGAAGAACTATCAAGCTCCGCCTCCCCCATCATCGTCGGCGACACCGTGATCGTCACAACCGAACACGGTCTCCTCGCCTTCGCCCGCCCATCTGACGCCGCATCAAAACCAAATCTCGATTAGCCATTTATGATCAGGCTGGTCAGTCGCTCTCGCACTGCGAAAGCGTCATGCGAGCGTGGGCAACGGCCTGTAGACCGAGTTGATCATAAATCTCCACCGCGCGCCGTGCGTATGGAAGTGCTTCGGTTTTTTTACCTTGTCTCAGTAGGGAGTCAGCCAAGCAATGGTAATTTTGACCAATCAACTGCAAGCGGCCCACTTGGTCCGTTAAAGAGAGTGCGTCCCGGGCCAAAGCCTCCGCGACCACCCAGTCTTTGCGTTTATGTGCAATCGCAGCCAAATTTCCAGTAAACAATACAACACCTTCGGTGTACTCAAGTTGCCGCGCAATCCGCAGTGCTTCGCGAAAATCACGCTCTGCACCATCCAGGTCGCCGAAGTTAGCTTCGGCGAGCGCAAGATCACAGAGACCGATTGCAAGATCCTGGCTCTCATGGTTGATCGTAAGGTCAAGCTCGAGGGCTTCGCGATACGCTGCAATAGCCGCGTCATAATTCTTCGCTGACTCGTGCGCTCGACCGCGCAAACGAATGGCAATAGCACGCTCGCGGACGCTGGCTTGTGCCTTTTGCCAGTAAATCTCGGTTCGTTCAGCGCACGCAAGTACCGGTACCGATTCGCCCCTTAAATAGTGAATAAACCCCACTTCATAGGATCGCCACCCTGCGCTCTGGAAATCTTTTTCAGCAACTGCTCTATGTTCCGCATCTGACCATAGAGCAAGCCATTCATCCCAGCGGCCAGTGAAGTTTAGAAATTTAGTGAGCGCATCACAGAAGGTCTGAAGACGAATATTCGGCGCAACCAGGAAACGTGGGAGGGCAGCGGCAATTGAGGGCCAGGCATTATCGAGTAAAGGAAATCGGTCATGACCCTGATATCTACTCTCGACTACTAGTGCATAGACGCGCTTCTCTAGCCTGTCCCCTGTCTCCGCAATGACGTCGGGCTTTTGCTTGCGTAGAAAATCGCCGACTAACGGCACAAGGTTGAATGTCTTTAATTCCTCGCTCGGAACGACGAGGGAACGGTTGATGACGCTGCGAAGTGCGAGTTCGGTGTCGATCTCAGTATGCCCTGCAAGTTCAGAGATATGCCCTACTTTCGCTGGAAGGTTGAAATTAGTGAGGGCACAAAGAACACGTGTCTCCGCTTCGCTAAAATCCTCCACGAGATCTCCAAAGATAAATTCTAGTGGATCGTTCCCCGGGGGGCATGAATGGAGATACTCGATGGCGTCGCTAAGTGTGAGGCAGCTCCCGCGGCCAATCTGTCCAGCCGTCCACCGCAGTAGCAAAGGCTTGCCACCGGTCTCGCGATAAAGGTCAAGGCGCTCTGCTTCACTTGTCCTCGCAAGTGCGGGATTTCTCTCAGCGAGCTCCGCCAGGGTGTCAAGAGCTGCGCGCTCATCGAGTCTTTCGAGAATCAATTCCTCAGCGGCTGAACCGATTCGAACGCGTGATGTAAGGATAGCTTTGCAGCCCGGCGGCAGTTTTTTGATTAAGGTAAAAACAACGTCACGCTCGATCTTAAGAAGGCTTTCAAGGTTGTCTAACACTAGCAGCGTACGTGTACCACGAAGAGCATCGAGCAGTAGTCGTGGGCGCTGCTCCTCTGAAGCTTTGGCAATGTCGGCGTGACCAAGCTCGCGAGCAAGTTCGTTTAAGAGTTCGGCCAAGCCGCTGATTAGGAAACCACTCAGATCGCGCACACCATCGTCGTCTAGTTCGCGGGATTTTAGTGAGACGAATGCGATCTTCTCAAAGTCCTCGGGCGGCGCGTCGTAGGCAGCACGCACGGCGAGCGAGGTCTTCCCCATGCCGCCCGGCCCATCGATTAAAGCACCCCAGGTGCGGCTTTCGGGATCGAGAGCGTCGGCGATTTTCTTCAACTCCGCTTCACGGCCGAAGAAGGGTTGGAGCGAAGGAAGATTGTGCAGGATTGAGGTGTGTGGAGTGTTGTCAATAGGAATCTTGCCTCCTAGCCAGCGAACTATGTTCTCGAAGTCACGTTCTGCGTGAAAGCCGTGATAGCCGCGGAGCTTGCCTGGCATGTGAGCTCGGTCAGCGTCATCTAACAACACAACGCGGATGTTTTTAATCAGGCCACCAGCTTCATAGATTCGGGTGCGGAGATCGTCTGCTTCGCAGGCAGCTCCTAGCCCAGTCCCTGGTGGCTGAGTTTTTTCGAAGCATTGGAACCATTCAGGAGTGCCAATGATGAGCACATATTTGCTCTGGAGCGCGCGATCGCTGCTCCACTTAGCCCAAGTTTCGTTTGGTCCAGCGGGATTGTCATCGAGAAAGAATTGATCGAGGATGACCGTTATTACCGCAAGGCGAAGCCGTTCAGCAAACGCGCGGACGCGCTGCTTCTGATCGTCATTCGTTTGTCGATAGCTAATGAAGACTTCTGACATGAGGAATGCGTTGGCATTTTCTCACCTAAAGATACAGAGGCGCAAAGCGAACGGCAAAGGACAACCGAGGTCAAGTTCAAAGTTCAAACTTTGGCTTGCCACATCTGAAGGTCGAGACTGCAGCCTAAATGCTGCCCCTGAACTTTAACTCTGAATGGTACTTAACGTAACGAGTTACTGATTAAACTAAAGTAAAACCTGACACCCTGCCGGTAGTTTTCGATCGAGATCCTTTCGTTTAAACCGTGCAATCTAGTTATGTCGTCGTTATTGAAACGATGCGGTAGAAATCTATAAACACTTGCGGTCAACTTTGCGTAATGCCGGGAGTCTGTTGCGCCAACAACCAACGCCGGTGCAACGACGGCGGTTGGAAAAGCCTGCCGAATGGTTTTCTCAATAAGTGTAAATTCCTCGGAATGAATATTAGAGACATCCGAGGGTTCATTTAAATCGTTGCTATATCGTTCAACCTTCACTCGAGCGTCGTCAACGACTCTGCGCACGTGAGCCATTACTTCTTCGATGCTACTGCCGGGAAGTATGCGAAAGTTTACTATTGCTGTTGCACGGCTCGGTAAAACATTATCCCTGATACCGCCATTGATCATGGTTACAGCAGTTGTTGTACGTATGGTTGCGTTAGTACTCGCTGATGCTGATAGTTGTCTCTCAATAAGTGGGCTAAAGAGCCACCGATTAGCGAACACGAGCTTCATTCCTAAACCCATCTCCGGTCCCAGGTAATCGAACATCTGTCCAGGTACGCCGCTAACGTTTGCGGGCAGTTGGTTTTGTTCAAGCCTGGAGACAGCGATGCTTAAGATTCCAATCGCAGTATGCGTTGGCGGGACTGACGAGTGGCCTGGTTCAGCCTCGACCGTGAGAGCAACACTCAAGAATCCCTTTTCGGCAATCCCGACAAGTGCAACCGGACTCGACACCCCAGGCACAACACCATCAGCAATGAACAGTCCTTCGTCCAACACGTAGAACAGCCGTACTCCACGTTGAGCTAAGACTTCAGCGATCTTCACTGCCCCGGCTTTTCCGCCAATTTCTTCATCATGGCCAAACGCCAGATATAGTGTTCGGCGTGGCTGAAATCCGTTAGTCAAAAGCATCTCCGTAGCTTCGAGAATACCTAGCACGCTGGATTTATCATCCATCGTACCTCTACCCCAGATATAGCCGTCTGCGATGACTCCATCGAACGGGGGGTGGATCCATTGAGATTCAGTGGACGGCTCGATTGGGACCACGTCGATGTGAGCCATTATTAGAGCAGGTGGCAGACTGGCGTCGCTACCTTTCCAAGTATAGAGCAGACTATAATCGCCAATAACTTCCCTATTCAAAATCGAATGGACTTTTGGAAAGCTCTGCTGGAGGTGGCGATGAAGGGCCAAAAATTCTTCGGGGTTCGCCGCAGCGCCAGCGTCGTTTGAGATGGTCTTGAAGCGGATCGCCTGGGCTAGACGTTCAAGCGCTCGCGCGTCATCTACTGAGGGCGCATTTGCCGGTTCAACTTGAATCTGCTTCGACTTAAATCGTAAGGTGTTAATCGCCACAGTTGAGAGCAGGATGAAAAATAATACTATGAATACTATAAGCGTCTTCTTCATGTTTATTATCTCTCGTGATTCAACCAGCTTGCATACGGTATCCCCTGAATGATTCTCGACAAATAAAGAAGTGAGCAAACCTACCACTCAAATTGCTGGACCAAAGCCTGAAGTTTTAGAAGTCGACATCAGAAAAGCGAAGGCAGAAGATGTTGCTGCCTTGCGCGGCTTGTTGCTTGAAGAGTTCGGCTACATTTATTTGACCTTGCTGGGTCCCGACTACAATCGCGCTTCTGCAACTCTCGATTCGATCCTCAAAGCCAACCGAGGCCGTCATCCGATTGGATATGAGTCCTTTTATGTCGCTCAATCAAAAGATAATCAAAAAGAGACGCACGGGATACTAAAGTTAAAAGCAAAAAATTCCGATAAAAACTGGGATGTACTCTTCGGCAGCTTATCAATTCTTGGAATCGCATTCCATAACCTCGGCGTGAGAGGAACCGTTCGTGCGCTGCGTAAATGGCGGGTCATCCAAGACGTCAATGTCAGCGTCGAAGCAGACGAGTTACACATCGTGTATTTGGCGGTCTCGGATGTCGCCAGAGGACGCTATGTTGGAAAACAACTCCTTAACTTCGCAAAGCTGGTTGCCAGAAGTGAGCACAAGAAGATCCTGTCATTACACGTCCGGGAAAAGAATATCAACGCGCGAAAATTTTTTCTCCACCAAGGATTCTCTATCGAGAACACTATCATCGATACCGAGGCGGATGAGCTGCTCATGCACGGGGCCATGATTCGAATGGTTACGCAAGTTGCAACTTCCCTAAAAGACTAGTTTGAATGATGAAAACTAGCGTGGCTCTCATGAAATAGTTATAGTGAGAGCGCTTGGTTGGTTTACACCCGTTATCTCATAACCGCTAAGCGCGATCGGTTTGGCGCGAACGGTTGAGTCGAAGCGCCCATATTCTCGGGATGCAGAGATCGACTACCGTGACCTCAATTCAATAAGCACGCCATAGCTCTTTCACCGATCGAATTTGCGCGTACTATAAATTGACGCGCTATCCATTACAAATAGAGGTAGCCATGACGAAACGTGCCTTCGTGATCTCTCCCATAGGTAGACGTGGCTCAAAAACCACGCCGACGCGCAGACGAAGTCCTCAAACGGTTCATTGAGCCAGCCGTACTGCAACGCGGATACACTTCATATCGAGGCGATCAATTGTGTACTCCGGGAATGGTGATGAGACAGGTTGTGGAGAGTATCCTCGACTCTTCTCTGATTGTGGCCTACGTCGCCACTAAGAACCCCAATGTCTTTTACGAGCTGGCGATCGCGCACACGTTGCGCAAGCCCGTCGTTATCATGGCAGAGCCACACGAACCACTTCCTTTCGATATCGCGGGAACCCGCGTCATTGAGTTGGATGATCTCGATCCAGCAAACACAGTCAATGCAATCGTTTCGCAGATCGACTTGTTACACCAGGCAGGAATGGATATCGAGTCACCGGTGCAAATTCCTTCGCCGCAGTTGTTGAAAATATTGGCACGCAGCACAGCAGCCTCAGAAACTGAGTTGCCGGATTTTTCCGGGAAGTGGAGCGGCTATACCGATCAGGACAGCGATCTAAATCTGGGAACGATCCAAAATTACGGCGTATATCTGGAACTAAATTCATTGAACGAATACTTTTATGGCGAACTGTACATGACCTACGGCGATGATTTAACTAACCCGGACAGAAACAGTGTTCGTTTGAACGTTCACGGCACGATCCAAGGTGGTCGTTTCTTACTGGCTCAGTATGAGAACCCACTCGCGCCATACCATTGCGGTCAGGCATTTCTGGAAATTCAAGATAATCCCAAAGAAATACTGGGACGCTTTATGGGGTTTGGGATACAAACTCATCGAATAGTATCAGGGACGATAGTCTTACGGAGGGCCGGTTCTTGAAGCACTAATACAAGCTAACCGCCGGACGACCGGCCTGCTGGCTTGGCTTCGAGCTTGGCTTCTGCTTTGGCTTCCCCGCGACGCCAGAAAATACGTGATAGCAAACCGTGCAGGATGTAACTCACCACGATCGCGAGGAGGACGTACTGCGAGAACAGGAAGATCAGCATGCCAACAGACAGCACGAGAATAATGATGCGCATACTGCGAACACGCATCCCGACCGTCTTGAAACTCGAGAAGCGCCACGTGCTGACCATCATCACACTCAAAAAACCAACCAGCGTCATCAGCAGTCCGGAATATAACTGCGCCTTCTCTGGTCCATAGTAGACGAGCGGCGACGGCGCGAAGTGGACCAAAGCTGCGATCAACCCACCAGCAACCGGAATCGGCAAACCAACAAAACTCTTCTTATCAACTTTCGGCGTGCCTTCGGCGAGGATGCGCGGGCGCGAGGACTGCACGTTGAAACGCGCCAGACGAAACGCGCCACAAATCAAATACATAAACGAGAGAAACCACGCGAACCGGTGCAGCTTGGTGCCCTCGATAAGCGTTGCGCCATAACCCCAAACGTAAGCCAGCACCGCAGGCGCGATGCCAAACGTAACGACATCAGCGATCGAATCGAGTTGAATACCGATCTCGGTCGTTGTTTTGGTGAGACGTGCGATCCGGCCGTCGAGCATATCGAACAAGAGTGCAAAGCCGATCGCAATCGCAGCATTGTCGAAGTGAGCTGAAGCAGCGTCGAGATTAGGAGTGCCACCGAGCAGTTGAAAGCCCCGCAGCGACTCCATCACCGAGAAGAACCCCATACCGATATTGGCTGCCGTGAATGCCGAAGGTATGAGATAGAGCCCTTTTTTCACTCCCCGACGCGGTGGATTCGGGCGTTCCGATTCTTCTGCAAGACTCATGAGATTCTCCCAATGACGGTCGTGCCGCCACGCACGCGATCACCTTCTTTAACGGTCACGCGAACGTTTGCAGGAAGCAGGACGTCGGTGCGCGAGCTGAACTTGATCATCCCGAAGCGCTCGCCCAGGCCGAGATTGTCACCCTCCGCCTTCCAACAGACTATGCGACGCGCAAGTATTCCCGCAATCTGTTTGCAGACGACAGTGATCTTCTCACCCTGAATCGTCAGCGCGTTCTGCTCGTTTACCAGACTCGCCTTCTCGTTAGTTGCCATCAAAAACTTGCCGGGCGAATAGAGCACATCAATAATCTTGCCGGGAATCGGTGAGCGATTGATATGGACGTCGAGTGGTGAAAGAAAAATGCTTACAACGGTAGAGCCGGCTCCTGCGCTCTCAATGCGCGTGACCTTTCCGTCAGCAGGTGAAACGACAACGTCAGGATCAGATGGCGGCACGCGTTTCGGATCGCGGAAGAAGAACGCCATAAAAAGCGTCACCAGTAAGAAAATTCCTGCGACCCACCAGAAGCCCAGTACAAACGCAGCCGCCGCCAAAAGCAGCGGAACAACAATATAAGGAATGCTTTCTTTAACTATTCTCACTTCTATCTTCAGGTCGCAAAAAAGCACAAAAATCGCAAATGTGCTTTGCTATTTTTGTGCCTCTTTGGTGGCTCGATCTTGAAGAAACTGCAATGCAGTTTCAGTGACTCAAGCTCTGACTCTTCTGATATTGCAGCATCATTGAGTACATCTGATCTTTCAGGGCAAGTTTCCTCTTCTTAAGCGTAATCTCCTCCAGCTGTTCTTCGTCGCTCGGATAGGAAAGAGCTGATAATTCACTAAGGCGTTCTTCGTACTTATGATGTTCCTGGGCTAACTGTCGAAATTCAGGATCTCGGTTTATCAACTCTTCCTTTAAACTATCCGTAGTTGCGATGTCCATGTTCGTGCATGTCTCCTTTCAGACGAATGAAAGTGGGCAGGATTGGTATGGAGGTCAGGCCTGAACCTCCCTGTCGGAATGTGTCGCACGGTGAAAATGGTAGCCCAATAGGTCAGACAGATCAAGCGGGTAATTCACCCCAGATTCAGAGTCATCACCACTGCATCTTCAATCGGGTCCGAGTAATAGTTCGCGCGCCTCGCAATCGCCTGAAAACCGCTCTTTTCATAGAGCGCCTGGGCAGCGAGATTTGCGCTGCGGACCTCCAAAAACGCTGCGTTTGCCTTGCGATTACGCGCCTCCAGAAGCACGCGGTCGAGCAGCGCGGTGCCGATGCCGCGACGTCGAAAACCGGAACGAACCGCGAAGTTATTTATATGAAGCTCCCCGGCAGTCTCACGCGCAACGATGTAGCCGGCGATCGGAGCCGACTCGATCGTCGGATCAACGGGTCGCGCAACGAGCATGAGATCTTTATTAGCGCCCTGCAGCTCTGCGTAGTATGCGGCCCACCCCCAGCGACTCAGCCCTGACTGTTCCTCGATCTCGACCACCTCGAGCAAATCGTGTTCAGACATGCGATAGATACTGATCCCCTCGGGAGCGGGGGCGACCCTCTGTTCGGCCATGCGTTAGAGCTTACCTCTTTGACGCGAGATTCGTCTGCTCGATTGAGAACTCATCCAGCCAAAGAGTACCGAAGATCCTGCACGGAGACGAGTCGCAGTTGTTTCTTTGGAGGCGAATGACTGCGGCTTGCGAGGTTGGCAGGGTGGTGAAATCGAAGCTCAATTTGGTCCAGGGAGTTGTAGCAGAAGGAAAGTTTTCTGACTTCCCTAACAACTGATTGTTGGAAGCATCGTTGACGACGATCAGTGGTGGGCCGCCGGTTACGAGATCTTTTGTTTTGACGGCGAAGGAGAGCCGGTAAGACGTGCTTGGATCGACAACGAATGTTTGCGAGAGCAAGGGAGTTCCCGGAGTCCACGTGCCGTCTAAATTAATCTGGAGACTCTTTGCGCCGCTCAGTTTTTCAGAGACGTCGATTGCAAGTCGGTTCTTTTGTTGTGGAGCGACGATCCAATCGAAACCTGATTCGTTGAGAACGAGTGGATCTTCGAAGTCGCTGTTTAAGAGCGGTCGTTGATGAAATGCTTCGCCAGGATGCAATAGAGCGAATGACTCTTTGAAATCTTTTGCATCGAAAAGCAGTCGCGCTATCTCGTTTACATACTCAACGGAGCGCGGATCAGTTAGGAGATAGAGCTCCTCGTGGACTTCTTTTCCTTTTCCGTGTCTTGCGAGGTAGCGGATCAAGGCAAGACGCTCGTTGTCGTTTTTGATGTCGAGCAGTGCTTTTGTAGTTTTTAGATCATTGCGTGAGATGCCCCAGGCGAGGTCGATCAGGTTTGGTGCGTAACGCGGATTAGCTGTGGCTGCGGTGCGCAGATCAGTAAAGGCGTCGTTTGCTCGTCCCATGCGCAACAGGAGATTGCCGCGTTGCCAATGCGTGTGTGCGTAGTAAGGCGCCCAGCGAACGGCCTGGTCCAATGCGGCAAGTGCACCGTCCGTGTCGCCAAGTTCTTCGCGTGTGTTGCCGAGCTCGATCCAGAGATAGTCGTCGCGGTAGCGGAGTGCCGTAGCTCGTTCGAGTGACTTTACAGCTTCGTCAGGTTTTTGCAGGCGATTGAAGATCGTCGCACGTGTGCGATGTGCTTCGGGATCAGACGGAGTTAACTGCACCGCACGATCAGCGCCTTCAATTGAATTCGTCGCGAGTGCATATCGCGCGAACATCCGCGACACACCGAACCGCGCCGAGGCCTGAATAAGAAACAGGCACAACGCGATCGCCAGAATTAATAAGCTACGAAAAAGCACAAAATGCACAAAAGGAAAAGCGTGATCCTCTATCGAAGATCACGCTTTTAGATTTCGTAATCGAACGTCAGTTTACGGATTCGATCCGCTGGGATTGTCCTGGAAAAAGAGTGGGGTTAATGCGACTGCGCCGATGCCGCCGAAGATCGCAACCGTCGCTGCGGTCCCGAGTCCAAAGAGTCCACCACCGCCGCTACCGCCACCAGTCGCCGCACCACCTGCTGCAACACCAGTGTTAACCGTGGGCGCCGCTGCTCCCTGCGGAAAACAAACATTGAGAACGCCGCCGGCTGCGGGATCATTTTTAGCCGCCGTGCCCTGCTCAGTAGCAATCTCACCGTTCGTCTTCTTCTTCGCCGTCAGGACCGCGCAACCATAGACCAGAACTACTTTGACATTTCCCTGATCGTCGTAGGTAAGCACGAGCTTCGTGTTCGGTGCGATGTCGAGCGTGCCGAGTGGTCCAAGATTCACCGTCGCGGATTGATCGGCGCCTGTCTCGATCGTCGCGCCTGTCAAAATCGACGCACCGGTGTTCGCGCTCAGTCCATTAACGGTGACCGGCTGATTGTTGCGGGTCGTCAATCTGGCGACGACCTGCTGCGGAACCACGACTGGATTTGTCGTATTGTTTGGTTCAGCAAGTCCGACTTGAAGACTAATCTGCACAATGGCGAGAAGTAGTAACGCCGCAATCACTCTCGAACCAACGACATGTTTTTGGTTCATCTAAGTATCCCTTCTTCGAAGAAACCACTCGGCGATCGACCACACGCCCGCTTGTTGGCGCAAGTCTAACGTTGTTACGGGTTTAGGTCAAACTATTTCTTGATGTACTTCTGAAAGAACTCATCCGCCAGCTTTGGATCCACCTTCTTCAAACGGTTGTACTGTTCCAACGCCGCTTTTCGATCATTCAGCGCGACGTAAGTAAGCGCGAGATTGAAATGCGCCTCTGCATAGTCAGGCTTGATCCTGACTGCCTCTTTGAAACTCGCCACCGCTTCCTGGTAACGCTTCGTTCGGAAGTAAACCGTGCCGAGGTTGTTGTTTGTCTCTGCATTCCCCGGCTTGAGCGCGAGTGTTTTCTTGTAGGCATCGATAGCGGCGTCGAATTGCTGATCTTTGTAGAGCGCCGTACCGAGACTGTTGAAGGCGTCGGCGTAGTCCTGCCTGAGTCGCACGGCTTGCTGGAATTCTGTGACAGCGCCTTTGAAATCATTGCGGTTGTAAAGCGCGGTGCCAAGGTTGTAATGCGCCTCGGGGAAATCGGGCTTCGCACGTGTTGCTCGTAGAAGCACATCCGCGGCTTCCTGGTATTGACCTAGTTTGTTGTAAGCCGCCCCGAGATTATTCATCGCCTTGACGTAGTCGGGCTTTAATCGCAGCGCCTCCTTGTAAGCCTCCACAGCCTGACGCAGATACTGCACCGCATTCGCTCGATCGAGCGTCTCAGCGATCTTCACGTACGCATAGCCGAGGTTGTTGTAGGCGACTGGATTATTTGGACGAAGTCCCAGCGATTCCTGTAATTCGGCGGCCGCGCGATTAGGATCGGACGCAATCAATAAACTGCCAAGGTTCGTCTTCGCTTCGACGTAGTCAGATCTCAACTCAATCGCTCTGCGATACGCTGTCTGCGCTTCGCGATTTCTGCCGCTCATGTAGTAAGCGTTGCCGAGATTGTAATGAGCGTCAGCAGAACTAGGGTTTGCAGCGGTCGCTTTCTGAAAACTGTCGAGCGCGCGATCATATTGTTCGAGCACGTAATACACCGCGCCGAGATTGTTGAGCGCGTCAGCGTCGTTGGGTGTAAGCCGCACTGCATTCTGAAACGCCGCGCTTGCTTCCTGATAGTGTCCAGCCCTGTACAAGCTCGCGCCGAGATTGTTGAAAGCATCCGCATCGTCAGACTTTAGTGAGATTGATTTTTGAAATGCGGCGGCGGCGGCAGTTGCCTGGTTGAGATTGAAATAGGCGGCGCCGAGATTGTTGTAGACATCGGCGTCATTCGCATCGAGCTTGACTGCGTTTTGGTAGGCGTCGATCGCTTGCTGGTAGTCGCCGCGATCGTAGTGCGTGTTGCCTTGTTCTTTGAGCGCTTCAGCGCGGTTCTCTGCCGTTGTCGTGGTGGCAGTAATTGCGGGTGTTGGTTGCGGGGTGGGACGGCTGTTGTTGCGAGCCACTTCTGATGGCCGGTTCGAGCGTGACGGACGCCTCGCGCTGGCGAGCATCGCCGCGGTGTTGCCGGCCAGATCTCTGACACGCTTCGGTGGCTTGAAGATGATCGCTGCGCCACCGATGATGTCCTGCCCCTGAAACGCGAGCGTGCCACCGATGTCTTGCAGCGCAAGAGTTCGCAGCCCGGAAATAATAATGAGCGCGAGACCTAAACAGAACCGTGCGCGGTAGCGCCGGGTCGCGATGTTTGAAGGACGCCTCATATTGAAGTTGACCCGGCGCTACCGCGCTCGGTTCTGTTTGTTGCCATGGCTATTAATGTCATGAAGACGACCGCGTTCACGATTATGTGCAGACCAAAATCCACGAGGCTGTGAGCCGCAACGCCGGCGATCCCGAGTATCGCTCCGAATCTCACTGCGCGCATGTAACCGACGTCCCCAATCAGATTCTGACGCGCCTTGCGTACGACAGCCACCACAAACCAAATACCCAACGCAAACCCGATTACGCCACCGCTAGAAAGCAACTCGAGATAATCATTGTGCGCTTCCTGCGGCGTCATCAAACCTGACGCATCATGATAAGCCGTAATGCCGATCCAGTAACCACCTAAACCCACGCCGAGGATCGGATGCGCGGCAAACATCCTTAGCGTCGCGCGCCAGATCTCGTTTCGACTCACGCCCTGTCGCAGTGTGTCGGACGCCAACTCACTACTGGCGTTTTCGAAGTTCGTCGCCAGTCGATCGCCGCCCACCCAAATCGTTCCCAACACTACACCTATGACAAGCACAATCAGTAATACTGCTCGGAGCGCGAACGATTGTGTGACCTTCTGAACGCTCGTTAACAAAAACACAGCAACGATGATCTGCGCAATCATCGCGAGCACACCGCCACGCGAATTCGCGAGGACGAGCGCGGTCCAGACCGGCAGCAGTAATGCCACATAGACCATCAGTCGATCTCTTTTTACGCCGCCGCCGAGAATAATGCCGAGTCCGAGACCGAAGGCCATCTCGATCAGGTACGCGAAGTGGTTTTTGTTGACGAACTGTCCGTATCCCTGATTTTGTTTGAGTAAGGGCAAAAGAAATCCGGTCTGTTGTTGTGTACTCTGTCGGAGTATTCCGAAGACGGCGCTCGCGACAGCGATTGCGAGCACTGTAAAGACCAACACACGAATGCGCCGCTCTGTATTTGCATAGCGATAGAGCAACGCGAGAAACGCTGTCAGCCCGAGCATCTGAAGCGTAAAAAAGCGTGTTTGATATGGATCTGCGCTGATTGTGTCCCAGACGTCGAGATTCGCTTCCGTGCGCACGCCGAGTGAGAGTGTCTGCAGAAAGGCGAGCGCAGAGAGTGCAAGCATCGGGAGTAAAACGGATCTGCTGCGAATCTCGATCTTGCCTGTCACCAAACTTTCAATAAGCGCGAGTATGCAGATCGCAAAGACTGCGCAGACGAACGCCGCCTTCCACCAGGGCTCGACCGTGCCGTACGGGATCGGAGTGAGGACGATCACGACGATAAGAGCGCTGAATACTAGTTTATTAAGCAAGGCACCGAAAGCTCTCCCGCAACGGCGCAGCGGCGCAAAGAAAATCGCCTTCCTTTGCGCCGCTGCGTCGCTGCGTGAGAAATCCTATCGAGCGTTCTCAGCCGTCATCGCCATCACAGCTACAGGCTCTTCATCCATCGCAAAGATCCGTGCTGCCGCATCAGTAAACTCACGCCGGAATAAATCCGCGAGGTAGTTCATATCCACCAGCAACGGCTCACTCTCGACACTGCGATAAAAATTCAACCATCCCCACTCCACGCCATCCTTCACCAGTGGCAGACGAACGCTCCAGTCTCCTACGGAAGGCTCAACATTATTCGGCCAGGACCAGCAAACACGCCTGCGTCCGGGTGGGCCAACCTCAGCACTCGCAAAACTGAACTCTCCGAACTCCAGCAACTGCCGTACTGCTTCAAACATCTCGTCGAGATTCGACGCCTTCGACACCGCTACCGCTGCGCGTCTCACGCGGATGTTATTCGCTACGCGCAGACGACGATCGCCAACAGTCCGTTTGACGCTCGCACGCAGCTCGTCAACCTCGTGATAACGCAGGTGGCCCACCGCGATGATCACCGCCACCGAGATCACAAACATCATGAACCCCGGGAGCTTTGATCCGGTCGCGGGAAAGATCAGTGCTAGCAAACCAAATAACAAACAGACACCGTAAAGCACGAGCGCCGCTCGACGCTGCGACCAGCCTCGCGCGAGCAGCATATGATGAATGTGTTCGTTATCACCCTGAAACACAGGCTTGCGACTCAGCAGCCGCCGGCCCATCGTCATCGTCGTATCAACAACGGGAAATCCGAACGCGAGAATCGGCACAACGATCGCGACCGCTGTTGTTGCTTTCTGTGTCCCTAAAACCGAGAGCGCCGCGAGCAGGAAACCTGTAAACAGCGATCCGGAATCACCGAGGAAGATCGACGCGGGATTGAAGTTGTAACGTAAAAATCCTGCGAGCGCGCCACACAACACGAGCGCCACGACAATCGTCAACGGCCGATCCTGCGAAACGGAAACGCCAAGTATCACGAGTGAAGCAAAAAGCGCCGCGCCCGATGCTAGCCCGTCCAGTCCGTCGATGAGATTGAACGCATTCGCGATACCGACGAGCCACACAACCGTCACGATAAACGACACGAGCGCCGGCAAATGCCAGGAGCCGAAGAGCGGGATCGAGAGCGCATCGATGCGACCACCCATCGCATAGAACAGCGTTGCGATGAGGCCGAGCCCGATAAACTTCACGATTGCATTCGCCCCGCGCAAGTCGTCGTACGCGCCGAGCAACAGTACGAGTGTTGCGGGAATGATCAGCGTGAGGATGTCGGATTTCATGCCGCTGAGTGTTTGTGTCAGCAGGTTATCCCAGAACCAAAGCAGCGAGAGTGTTGCCAGACACGAGATATAGAGCGCGATGCCGCCGAGACGAGGAATAGCGGTGCGATGAATGCGGCGACCGTCAAGTGGAACGTCGAGCAGCTTGTAGCGTTGGCAGAGCCGGCGAATGAGAGGAGTTGTGACTAGTGAAGCCACCGTCGCGATCAGAAAGAGGGCGAAGTAAGTTTTCAACGTGATTACCTCTGGGTGATTGCGTGATCAGACAGGATGACAGGATTTTTAGAATGTTTGGTTTCAATGACGTCGATCAGTTGTGGCAAAAGCGTGTGTTTACCGAAAGAGATGACTGGTTGTCGCTCGCATTGTTGCATTGCTTCGCGAACTGCTTTGACCACGCTATCAACGTCACCGTGGGTAGTGATGAAGAATGTGCCCTGCTGCTGGGACGCGATGTCGGTTACGTGGCTCGGTGTTGGACCAATGTAAAGCGTTGGTGCACCGATCGACATGATGTTGTAGACCTTGCACGGGTGAACGATCCCGACAAACTCGTTGCCCATCACGACCACATGCAGATCTGCCGCTGATAAAGAACTCGAAAGCTCGTTCAGTGGTTGATACGGTAAACACTTCACGTTCGTTAGTTGGGCCGCGAGTTCGCGCACTTTGATCTGTTCGCTGCCACCACCGATGAAGCAGAAGACGATCTCCGGTCGATCGTGGAGTGTGCGCGCAGCTTCGAGGAGAGTGTCGAGTGGGTGGCAGGGACTGTGATTGCCCGAGTACATCACTACAAACTTCTCGGCCAGGCCGTGCCGCTGTCGAAACTCTTCCCTTCCCGCCGCTGAAAATTGAACGTGATCGTCGTGCGACCAGGGTGGCACAACCGCGATGCGTGCCGGATCAAAACCTTTCGCTATCACACGTTCTTTCATGAAACGATCGAGCACGATCGTGCGCGACGCCGCTTTGAAGCTGTAGTTCAGCATGCGTTGCAACACACGACTCGCTACCGAGTTCTTATCGAGCCATCCGGCCGCGATCGCTTCGTCCGGATTCAGATCCATCACCCAGAAACAGAAGCTCCCGCCCTTGAGCTTCACAAAGAGCGCGCCGAGAAACGAGATCAAAGGTGGAGACGTGAGCGCAACCACGACGTCGAAACGTCGCAACGTGAGCAAACGCAGCGAGCACACAAACAGGAAGCTCGCGAAGTTCAAAGCGCGACGCCAACGATTGTTTTTTCCAAAAGAGAGCGATGGGATGCGAATGATCTCGACGTCGTTCCAGATCTCACGACGTTTGAAGCGCGTTGTTGGATCGTCATAGCCGCGATCGCTTGTGATGACTGTTACTTCGTGCCCACGCGCCGTGAGAGCGGTGGCAAGATCGGTGAGGTGTTGTGCCGTGGAGACCACATCAGGATAGAAGCATTGGTTGAGAAGGAGGATTCTCAAAGACATTGTTTATCCACAGATTACACAGATACGTTAAACGATCTGCGTAATCTGTGGATAAAAGGTCTTCGTCTAAACGTTCACTCTTCGCTTGAAATCTTCAACAGTTCGCTTCAAACCGCCACGCAACGGAATCGTCGGGTTCCACCCGAGCGCACTTTGCGCGCGCGTGATGTCGGGCTTGCGCTGGCGCGGATCGTCCGCCGGCAAAGGCAAATACGTAAATCCGGACTTCGACTCGCACGCCTTTATCACCTCTTCCGCGAGCTGCATGATCGTGAATTCACCCGGATTGCCGAGATTCACCGGCTCGTGCAAATCGTCGACGTTCATCAATCTAATCAATCCCTCAATCAAATCATCAACGTAACAGAACGAGCGCGTCTGTTGCCCTTCGCCGTAGAGCGTCAACGGCTGACCACGCAACGCCTGCACGATGAAATTCGAAACAACGCGGCCATCATCTTCCAACATTCGTGGTCCGTATGTATTGAAGATCCGCGCGATGCGGATGTCCACCTTGTTCTGCCGGTGATAGTCCATCATCAGCGTCTCAGCGATACGCTTGCCTTCGTCGTAACATGAGCGCAGCCCGATCGGATTGACGTTGCCCCAGTAATCTTCCGTCTGCGGATGGACCAATGGATCTCCGTAAACTTCAGACGTCGACGCCTGGAGAATACGCGCGCGCACACGCTTCGCGAGGCCAAGCATATTGATTGCGCCCATCACGTTCGTCTTCACGGTCTTCACAGGGTTGTACTGGTAATGCACCGGCGAAGCGGGACACGCGAGGTTATAGATCTGATCGACTTCGAGGAGTATCGGCTCGGTGACGTCGTGACGCAGCAGCTCGAAACGCTGATTGTCGAGCAGGTGAAAAATGTTTTCGCGCCTGCCGGTGAAGAAATTGTCGAGGCAGAGCACCTCGTTGCCTTCATTAATGAGGCGCTCACAGAGATGCGACCCGATAAACCCCGCGCCGCCTGTCACCAAGATTCGCATGATCTAAATCCTCTACTCTTTTCGCCGCACTGCACAATTACCGAGATACAGCACGTCCATCTTCGTCTTTCGGAAGCATTCGATCGCCTCCTGCGGCGTGCAGACGATCGGCTCATTCTCGTTGAACGACGTGTTGAGAATCACTGGCACACCCGTCAACGCATTGAAATCCGAAATCAACTGGTAGTAACACTCATTAACTGTTCTCGAGACGGTTTGCAAACGTCCGGAACCGTCGACGTGCGTCACGGCCGGAATCTCATTGCGCCGCTCTTCTTTTATCTGATAGACCATCAACATCGTCGGCGCCGGATGCGTCTGCTCAAAATAATCGCCGATACGCTCTTCCAGAATCGACGGCGCAAACGGGCGAAACGGCTCGCGCTTCTTGATCCGGTCGTTGAGAACATCTTTCATCTCCGCACGTCGCGGATCGACTACGATCGATCGATTCCCAAGCGCGCGTGGGCCAAACTCCATTCGTCCCTGAAACCAGCCTACAACCAAACCCGCAGCGATGTCTTGCGCCGCGCGCTTTGTTAATTCCACATCGCTGTAACTTTCAAACGCCAACTCGCTGCTTTCTAGCGCCGCGCGAATCTCTTCATTCGAAAACTGCGGACCAGTGTATGCGCCTTCGATGGCCTCGCCGCGCTCGCACTTCAGCACGGCATTGTAGATCTGATAACAAACACCGAGCGCGGTGCCACTGTCACCGGCTGCCGGCTGAACAAAGATACGCTTGAACGGTGTGTTCAGGAGTATTTTTCCGTTCATCACCGAGTTGTAGGCGACACCACCTGCAAGCCCCAGATCAGTCAGCCCCGTGCGTTCGTGGAGATTGTTCAAGATGTGGAACGCGACTTCTTCGAGACGCAGTTGCAAACTCGCGGCGATATCGCGTTCGCGATCAGTCAACGCCGTTCCGGCGGCGCGCGGTGGTCCAAACAATCGCGCGAATTCATCTGAGTACACACGTCCGATAACAGGCGAGCCCTGGTCCCACGTCATCTCGACACCTTCGGCGTGATGTCGGAAGTAATTGAGGCTCAGTCGGAATTGCCCGTTCTCTTCGGTGCGAATGATCTCACGAAACTCGTCGATGAAGCGTGGCCGTCCATACGGCGCGAGACCCATCACCTTTCCTTCATCGCCATAATGCGGGAAACCGAGAAACTGCGTCGTCGCGGTGTAGACGATGCCTGTTGAGTGTGGATATTCAACCTGGCCCAACACGTCGATCGAATTTCCTTCGCCGGTGGCCCACATCGTCGAGATGAAGTCGCCAAAGCCATCGATCGACAACAGCGCCGCACGTTCAAAAGGCGAGACAAAGAAACAACTCGCGAGATGGGCGCGATGGTGTTCGACGTTGTGAAATCGCGCGCGCAGTTGTTTCTTCTGCACACCAAAGACGCGCGCCAGCTCATCCTTCAGATCGCGCACCTTCGCAGCGTTGCCCAGTCGATCCTTGATCTGACTGCGTGCGAGCGTTGCAACACGCGTCGCTGCGAACAGAATCTTCTTATGCAAGTGCGCTGATGGATCTCTCGAAATTCCAACGTGGTCCAGATCCTCGACGCCGATCCCCGCCTCGCGCAGACAGTATCGAATCGCCTGCTCGGGAAAGCCCGCCGAGTGTTTGAAACGATTGAACCGCTCCTCCTCAGCCGCAGCGATCAGTCGCCCATCGCAGACGATCGCTGCCGCCGCATCCCCGTGATAAGCATTAATCCCTAAGATATACAATCCGTGTTCCTATCCGTGTAATCTGTGGCTCAGCATCGCCTCTGCCATCGCGCGCTGAAAGGCATAGTAAAAACCGGCCCAACCATCCAGAATGCCACCACGAACGATCAGGCAATAAACCAGCATCACCGGCGGCACAACGAAACGCCAACGTCTTAATCTATCCGGGAGTGCAAGCTGCGCGGGATCGGCAGCCCGCAACTTTTGCGCTTCGAGCTCTGTGTATCTTTTCTGCGATCCGAACCAGTGCTTGAATGACTTGCGATCGTCGTGGAATACCGGCGCGCGTAGATCTTCAATCGCACCTTCAAGCGCAACACGCTGCGTATGGCCGTCCTGAACGTAAGTTGCCGCGTCGCGCCGGTAAAGCACCGTCACCGGCGGGTAGATCCCGCTGCGAAGTTTTCTCCCCTTGATGCAGTAAACAAAATTTGCGCGGTAACCGGCGGTTTGAGCATTGGGCGTGAGGCCTGCAAGCTCTGCGACGAGTTCCTCAGAAAGAACGTAATCAGCGTCAAGTGCGAGTACCCACGGTGTTGCGATGCTGGTCTCTTTCAGACCGAACTCCCATTGATTCCGATGACAATCGAATGCTCTTTGAAAGACACGCACCCGCGGAAATGATTTCGCGATCTCGACTGTGTTGTCGTCACTGAAACTATCAACTACGACGATGTCTTTTGCCCAGCTCAGCGCGCCAAGCGAGCGCGCTATGTTTGGCGCTTCGTTGTACGTGAGTAGCAGTGGTGTGATCTGGTCCAGCATTTATTTGCGTGCATGGCAAATCATATTCTTCCAGAGCCACGGTGCGCGGCCATAGAACGTGAAGCTGAGATCTTCAAAACCGTGGGCGCGCATCAGTTTCGAGAGCGTGTTGACGCTGAAAAACTTGATGTGACCGCCATCGTGCAATACGGAGTAGTGCTCGTCCATCTTGCCTGTTGCGGCAAGTATGAGGTTCTTGAGATACCCGTGATAAGGCGTCCCTAACAGAATTTGTCCGCCGGGTTTCAGTTGCGCTGCTGCAGCTTCGAGTAGATCCGATGGACGGTAGAGATGCTCGATCACGTCGCTGGATATGACGAGATCACATTCTCCCAGATTGAGATCACGATCGATCAGGGCGTGAACAAACTCGACACCGGGATAGGTGCGCTGAGCGATCTGAATACCACTAGCGGACGCATCGACTCCGGTGACGTGATAACCGAGCGCAGCAAGCCGCCCGCTGATGTGACCGTTGCCGCATCCCAGATCGCAGATCGATCGCACGCCGTCGAGTTTCTTCACTAGCTCGACAAACACGCGCGTCAGCTTCTCGCCCGACTCGCCGTTGCCCGCAGCTTCAGTCTGCCATTCAAACTCTCTATAAGCTGGCGCGGTCATAAGGTCGATTCTCCCGCAACGGCGCAACGGCGCAACGGAAAACACAAAAGAATCTTAGGCTTTCCTTTCTTCCGCTGCGCCGTTGCGCCGCTGCGGGAGAATATCTCTATAAAGATCGATCAACTCCTTTGCTGTGTTTTCCCACGAATACCTCTGAGATAATTGCTTGCCCGCGCGGCCGCGGCTCATGAGTTCTTCTTCATCACTCAGCGCCTCGGCCAGCCTTGTGACCAGTGCATCTTTATCGATCGCTGAAACCCAACCGGCATTCGCGGACACGATCTCCGTGGCCAGATTCACGTTTGGACTGACGAGTACAGGCACGGAGTGAGACAGGGCTTCCATCACACATAACCCAAAGTTTTCCTGGTGCGACGGCAGGGCCAGCAGTGATGCGCCACCAAGCACCGCGTGTTTCTTATCGTCGTCGAGCCAGCCTGTAAATGTGATTCGATCCGTTGCTCCAACTTGCGCTTTCAGCTTCGAAACGTAATCCGGTGGACCATCGCCCGCAATAACCAGCCGCCAGCGCGCAAACTTCCCCATCTGGATGAGTGATTGAAACGCATCAATCAAAACATCAACGGCCTTCTTCGGATGCAGGCGCGACAACACGAGCACGTAAGGTTCGGGGAACATGCGCCCATTCGAGTGTCCATTGTTTGCGTCGATGCCGAGCGCGATCACCTTGCCGCGATGTAGGGCCAGATGTCGTTCAGTCGATAGTTTCTCGACTTCGCTCGTGTAGTGCACCGCCGCAGCATGATGCAGCATCGCTTTGCCGGAAAATCGCCAGAACAAACGCTTACGCAGAGACTTCTGTGTCATGCTCCATGGATCGAGTGTTCCGAGCGGCCTAATGACGTACGGCACGCCGGTTTTGCGACAGGCTTGCGATGCCGATATCGACGAGTGATTGAAGACTGCGTGGATATGCGCGAGATCGAAGTTCTTTATGTTCGAGTTGAGCCAGGTTGCGAGTGGACGCGAGTACTTGAATGATGCGCCAATTTGTGGTGGGAAGAAGCTCGCAGGCACGCCTTTGTATTCCGCAACGGCGGGTTTTTCTGCCAATCCCTCAGTGGTCGAGACTAATACCACTTCCACTCCCTGCTGCATCAATGCACGGCACATTGGGACGATCGCCGTCGCTGGTCCACCCGACCGCTCCGCGACTGACGGGATGACATGAAGGACTTTCATCGGCTTAAGGGTTCTTCTCTGCGTAACCTCTGCGTTCTCTGTGTCTCTGTGGTGAAGTTAACCGCAGAGGAGCAGAGAACGCAGAGGTTACGCAGAGAAGACCTAACGAATGCCATTGATCTCACACCACTTCACCAGTACATAAATCGCCCACGGTCTCGACCACCCAACGGCCTTTGGCTTCTCCACAAATCTGCGCCAAACCTTCCTAACTACTTCAGAATTCAATCCCGCGAACGACAATCTTTTCTCATCATCCAACACAGCCGAAATCTCATGGCGCAGCTTTCCCTGCATCCACTTCTCAAACGGCAACGTGAATCCCATCTTCGGCCGGGACATAGACTCGCGCGGCAACAGATCGCTCATTGCATCCACGAGCAACGGCTTCGGACCAGTACCCGTCTTCCACTCACCCCGTAGCGATAGCACATAATCTACGAGCTTCACGTCAACAAACGGCACACGCACTTCAAGCGAATGGGCCATGCTCATCGCGTCCGTGTCGCGCAGCAACGTGTTCGTCATGTAACCGCGCAACTCGAGTCGCGAGATCGCATTGACGACATCACTGTCGTGCTGGTGACCGTTGCTCGAGTGCTTAGTCGCCTCGCGCCCGGTCAACGCAGTAACAACTTCTGTGAAAAAAAGCTGTCGCGAGATGCGATATACGTCCTCAGGTCCACCATCACTATTCATCAACTGCCAGAACTTGTGTCGCTGCACTGACCCATTCAACGCAAACTTTCCAACACCCGACGCCGCGCGTAAGAACCGCTTCGATCCGCGCGACATCGCACCAAACTTCAGCGCGCGTCGAAAGCTCGGATACCCCGCAAACAGTTCATCGCCACCGAGCCCGGAAAGCGCCACTGTCATGCCTTCTCGCTTCACGGCACTGGAAACTACGAACGTGTTGATGCCGTCCATCGTTGGCTGGTCGATCGCGGCAATGGACGTAGGCAGGATGTCGAGTAAGCGATCTTCACTGAGCCGTATCTCGGAATGATCGGTGTTGAAGCGTTCTGCGACCGCACGCGAGAATGGCGCTTCTGTGTACGCCGCTTCGTCAAACACAACGCTGAACGTCTTCGGGCGCTGATCGCTGACGCGACTCAGTAGAGCGACGAGCGCGCTCGAATCCATTCCGCCAGACAGAAACACGCCCACCGGCACATCGCTCACGAGATGAAGTCGAACCGATTCCTCGAGCTCAAATCGCAAACGCGCCACAGCGTCGTCACGATTTCCCTCGATGCTTTTAGAGTTTGGAATCGCAAACTCAATGTCACGCAGCTCAAGACGTCCATTTACCTCGAGGCAATGGCCGGGCAAGAGCTGCTTGACGCCATCTATGATCGTGAGTGGCGCTTCAACCGAGCCATTTGCAAGATACGAATCGACGCCGGCCGCACTGAGCTTGCGCGGCACAAGATCGCTCGCGAGCAATGCGCGCAACTCAGAGGCGAAGATAAAGTGCTCGCTATCGGCGTAATAGTAAAGCGGCTTGATACCGAGTGAATCGCGCGCGAGCACCAACGTCTGTTTTTGATTGTCCCAAATAGCGAGTGCAAACATGCCGCGCAGCTTAGCAAACGCCTCGAGGCCCCATTTGCCGTAAGCCCGAAGAACAACTTCGGTGTCTGTGTTTGAAGCCCAGGGTTCATCGTCGAGTTCGCGACGGAGATCTTTGAAATTGTACGTTTCGCCGTTGTACGTGATCCAGTTGCCGGTTTGCGGATCGTGCATTGGTTGATGGCCGGCAGTTGAAGTGTCGATGATCGCAAGCCTTGTATTACCGAGGTGGACTTCGCCGCAGCTTGCGATGCCGCAATCATCAGGGCCGCGGTGTTGCTGCGCCTCGTTCATACGCACAACCGCATCACGCGACACTCGTCCCAAAATCCCGGAAATGCTACACATCAACCGATATCAGGTTTCTGATGGACACAGTCAGTACCACTGACTAACAACCCGCTGCGCATAATCAACAAATCGCATCGCCCCATTTCGCAATGTATGCGCGCTTACGCTCCGACGCGCACGACACCCCATCTCACGAATCTCATCCAAAGGCATCACCGCCGCGTCACGCATCGCCGCAAGCAACGCCTCCTCATCACCCGCGCTAATCAACCAACCATTCCGCCCACTCTCCACGAACTCCAGCGCCGCTCCCATCCGATCGGTTCCGATCACCGGCAACCCAGACGCCAACCCTTCCGGCACAACAAGCCCCCAACCGTCATACCGCGACGGCACACACAACACATCCGCCGCCGCATACTCCGCCGGCAATTCCATCCAATCTTTAAACCCAACGAACTCAACTCGCTCACTCACCGTCCGCAACGTTCGCTCCAGCGACTCATGCAACTCACCTTGACCTAAGATCTTCAATCTCACATTCGGAACTTCCTCCGCCAGTCGCGCAAACGCCGCCGCAACCAAATCGACACCCTTGCGCTCGATCAACGAACCCGAAAACAAAAACGTGCGGTCGCGCTTCTGCTCGCGCGCCGCAAAGTGGAACCGTTCGAGATCCGAGAAGTACGGCAAGTTGAAATATGCGCGCTCCGCACCAAACTCTTCACGGTACCCATCGATCGCAAACTGTCCGATTCCCCAGATCGGCACCGCCGACGCATGCAGCTTCGCGAGTTTCCAACGACGCAACAATCTTCCAGCCCACGCAGGCTGTCGAAAGCCCGGTCGCTCGCCCCAGAAACACCATGACCCACCAGACGCAACTCGCTCGTCAATCAGCCGCTCCGCATTCGCATGGCGGTAATAGTTGAACACCACCAGATCGGCATCACGCGCTCCATTCAACTCGATCGCACTATGTCGAATCTCCGGCGACTTCCACCGGCGATCCGGATCGCGGTCACGAAGATAACCAACCTCGAGCGAACACTCGCCCTGCGCTTCGATCTCATTGAACAGCTCGACCTGATACGGCGACGGACAATCTGTCAACACAAAAACTCTCAACGCGCGCTTACGTGTCTCAACTTCATGAACAAGTGCGATATGCCCACCCATGCCAGCACCACATAACTCACGAGGATCAGTTCGAGGATCGATCGCATTCCCGAAAACAACGCCATTACGACGATGCTGTAGATCACGAGCGCGCCCTGCGTGTTGCAGCGCGCAAGCAGTCCGCTAGCCGTCGACGCAACGCGCCCGTAAAACCAACCGCCCAAAGCGATGCCAATGAAGCCAAGCGACATGTAAAGCTCGCCGATCACGGAGTAAGAAAGTGAAAGACCCTGCACTCCGAGCGCGGTTGGCAAGTCAAATCCCGGATCGACCGGCTTATCCGGCCAGAACACGCGTGGCACCGGACGCACGATCACGTAAACCAAATACTTGTGATAGACAAACGGGTACGACTCAGGAATGAGCTGAATGATCTGGCAGAGTCGATAGAAGTTGTCGTCGACGCGGAGGTGTTGCTCTTCGAGTATTCCTCTCTTTTCAAACCGGCCACTCGGAATCTCTCCTTTGCCGACAAGCACACTCAGCCCGACGTTTCTGTATTCAAGCATCACCTGAAGCGTAAGCAGCAGCGCGAGGATGGCGACCGCGGTCATCACCAGATGTTTGACGCGCAACCGGTGCTGGTCCAATACCCAGAGGATCAGCGCCATGCCCGCCACGACACCAATCACGCGGCGGCTTCCGCTTTGCGCGAGGAAGAGCGCAACGATCACTGACATGACGATACACAGGATCGTGCGTGTATTTCGCACACCGGCGCGCCGGCCAACAACCACGGTAAGGACGGGAACGAGGTAGCCGAAGTACTGAAGGTGATCGAGAAACGCGTCCCAACCGCCGAGCTGCCCGCGTCCCCACGGTGCGGCCCAACGCTCCTGGCCCAGGTAATGGACCATCTCGAAGATGTTGAAGTTGCACGGGATGGCAAAGTTCAACATGCCGAGCACGAAGCAGGCGATGGCGAGCGCGAAGTAAGTGTTGATCGAGAACTCCTGCGACACGGAGCTAATCAACACGGGGGGAATCTTCCATGAGCGACGCAGCGCGCCGAGCCACACCATCGCGATGAATAGACCGATCGCGAGAAACGCCTGGCGCACTTGATCGGCCTTGACGTCCTCCATGCCGTAAACGCCTTGCAGAAGGTCGAGCAGCAGCCAGTAGATCGGTGCGAGTGACAGTAGACATTCGCCGCGGAGAAGAGCTTTGGGAGAGCGAAACGCCGCGAACAGCGGGGCCGTAGCGAGGCCTGCGGACATGACGAGCGCCGGGTAAAACAACGCGCCTTCCGCGGATGCATCGTCGGGGATCAGAAGGACAGCCATCGTGGTCGCAATGGTCGTACTGAGCAGCGCGAGCAGCGTCGAGCGCAACGTCATACTCGGCGTCGCGGCGATGCCGAACGCTGGTAGATGAATTAGCTGGCCCTGTTGCACGTGATGTCCCCTAAACTTCTGGCGAGCATTGGAAGACTGAAGCGCTCATCAACACTCGATCGTATTGACATCGCACTCAATCTCTCGGGTGATCTCAAAAACCCACGTATCACCTCTGCGATCGCTTCACCGCTAACCTCTTCAAGCACGCAACCATTGAACCCATCACGCACAACCTCCCCACAGTAGCGCGATACAATCACGGGAAGTTTCCAGGCCTGCGCCTCTAGCTGCGTCAACCCAAACCCATCAGACAGAGTCGGAAGAATAAACACGTCCGCGTCGCGGTAATAACTGTCCACTGAGACGCGCGGCGCCACGCCAAACCAACGCACCTGCGGATGTAGTTTCAACTCCTGCGGCACGCGGATCTGTATTGGTCCAACAAACCAAAACTCGACGTGTTCACCTGACAACAACTTCACCGCCTCGAGCAACTGCGCGACACCTTTTCGCAGGTTAACTTGCCCGAGAAACAGAACTCGCAGCGGTCGCTCGGCACTGAACGCACCCGGGTAATGGCGTTGAAACGGCGGCGTTTCGTTCCCCCCTTCATACGCTACCGGAATCACTCGTATCTTCTCAGTCGCAACGCCCTCAGCGATCAGCGCATCTCTGGACCAGTTGGAGTTCACCACGATCTGATCCGCGAGCGAGCATTCGTCGCGCCAATTGTCCCAGTAAGCTTTCGGCGCTGGTTCCCAGTGTGTGTGTGATATTGGAGACTGCAAGCCGGCGACGATGCGCTCTTCCGCCGGACCGGGATCGATTTGACCGAGCACTGTGCGCCAGCCACGCGCGCGCGCAAACTCGAAGATCTCTTTCGCGGCGTAGCTATAGGCAAAGACGGTGTGGTTGCCGTTGTGGTTGCGCGCGAGTTGGCCCACCGCCTGTTTTTGAAACCAGTGATTGCGGCGACTGATCAGCGCCCAACCGTTTTCGCGTGCGAGCGATGCTTTCAACTCGAAAGTCAGTGCAGAAATGTTTGGCGCAACGACGCGTGCGCCGGCGAGACCCGGATGAAAGCGGCCGATCAAACGCTTCATCCAGAGATCGGTAATCAATGCGTCCAGCAGTCCACCAAGCTTCAACGCCCGCGGTACGGCGTAATGCTCACGCGCGCCGAGTTGACAGCAAATCCAGGATTGCATTGGTTTCAAGAAGACTTCTCACGCAGCGGCGCAGTGGCGCAACGCAGGATCTCGTTGCGCCGCTGCGTGAGAAATCTTTCTTCAAAGCTCCGTCGGTACCGGCGCCCGTCTCAACGCCAGATACGATTTCACCATTTTGCTGCTCACCGTCAATCGATAACGGTGATAGGCCCACACATGCGCCGGAATCATCGTCACGCCCTTGAAGATCCCACGACGCCTTCCATGCTTTAGCAACCACAACAATCGGTTCACGCATTGGCCCGCGCCAATCCCCCATAGCCAAACCGGATAGCGCAGATACGCAAGCAGCGCGAGGTTCGCAATGCTTCCTGCCGTCACCCGCGGATCGCCGTGTCGCTTCAAATCAGTGTTGTGAAACACGCGCAGCCATGGCGTAGTCAGGATCTTTCCGCCCTGCGAGTGCAATCGGATCGCGAGATCCACCTCCTCCATCCCGTACGCCACCGGCAGCGGCACGTAGCCTCCTGTATCGAGAAACGCTTTTTTGCGGTAGATACACGCGGCGCCTGAAAAGTCAGCCGTCCACGTGGCGCTTCTCTCATCGAGACCGATCGACTCGCCGGCGTGATAAACAGCCGCGCAAATCAACGAAGCTTCAGGAAACTTGTCGAAGATTCGCAGCGCGCGCGCGAAGTAGTCTGAATCGATCGGATAAGAATCGTCATCAAAGCTCGCGATAAACTCACACTGCGCCGCCTCGATCAGCTTGTTTCTTCCCCCACCCGGACCAACCTGCTGCTCACTGCGAACAATCCGAACAGTTGGAAAGGCATTGCGAATCGCGTTCTCACACGCGACCTGATTGGCGTCAACATGAACCAGTATTTCATCCGGCGGTGGCACACAGTTTTGGATCACACGCAGCGTTGCGATCGTCTGCTCAATCCGCTCATAAGCTGTAACAATCGCCGAGATCATAAGACTCGCTCGCGAAGAATAGTGGCGAGGGCATCAGCGCCCGCAGCGTTGGGATGAAAACCGTCGCGATAGAAAAGATCTCCACCATTCAACAACAACGCCCAGTCAACAAACTCAACGCCTTCAACTTCTGCAATCTGTTTGAGTCGCGCATTCACGGTTTGGAACTGCTCACGCGAACCCGGAAACTGCGTCTCGTCGACCGGCAACAACCCGAGCACAATCACGCGCGTGCCCAGCGCTCGTAACCGCTTCAGTAGCTCCGTTTGATACGACGCAAACTTTTCGAGATCGAAGAGCGGTTTTCCGGGCCGGAGTTTCAATAGCTTCAATCGCGCTCGTTGCTTCAAAGCGTCAACCGAGCTCTGCTTCGCTTTACGCCACCACGTCGTGCTGAAGTAACAACGAGGATCCATCGCCGCATAACCACGCCACGACTGCGGCACCCACCACGGCCAATCTCCATCGGCGACCATCGCCGGACGAATGATGCTTTCCAAACTCCCGCGAAAGATCACAACCAGATCAGGACGCAGCGCCGCAATCAACGGCAACCACCCGAGATCAGAATCGACAGTCTGCCCCTCACAAGCGAGATTCCAGAGCCAGAGATCAGATGGGTTTTGATCCGGATCGACATTCATCAAACCGGCGACGTTGAAATCAATCCAGGGATTAAAATCACTGTGGACATGACGCAGACGAAACTCATGCACATTCGTGCGACCATCAGCGCGCATCTGCTTCACGAACTCCGTAACGTGACTGATCCGCTTCGATCCGACACCTTCCGTAAGACTGTCGCCAAGAAAAACCCAGTTTCGAACCATTCACCTATGCTGATTCAGCCGCGCAATGACCGTTTGATGATCGCGCCAGAACGGATACCACGACTTGTTTCGTCCGAGGACGCGACGAGCAGGTTCCAACAGGTGCACACGCCACCATGCGACCGCGCCTGGACTCGAAGGATGTTCGCAACGTCGCGTAGCAAGCACTTCGAATCCGTGTGATTCCAGGAGTTTTCGTAAGCCTGCTTGCGAAAACACTGAGATGTGGCCACACCATCTCAGATATGACCACTGTGGACCAGCAATCCGTGCCGGATAAGCATCTGCGTCGCCCGTTAATAACAACAGGACACCGCCTTTTCGCAGGTGTCGCTTGAGCGACTGTATAAAGTTATGTGGATCAACAACGTGCTCGATCACGTCAAGCGCAGAGATCAGATCCACCTCGTAAAGATCATTCGAGGTATCCAGCGTGCCACACGAAACATCAAGCTTTCGTTCTCGGGCCAACCGCGCACCGGACACGCTCGGCTCGACTCCGTGCTTGGACCAATCGTTTGCGAGCGTCAATAAAAACGTGCCGTCACCACAACCAACATCGAGGATCGTTCTGCCGGAGACGTGTTGCTTCATTAGCTGTTCGAGATCCTTATAGAATCGGAGGAATCGAGGATCATTTTCCGTCGATTCGAAATAAGAATCACTCACGCGCTCGTACGCAGCAAAAAGTGTTGCTTCATCCCGTCTCGCATCATCCGCCCACAGACATCCGCACTGGCGACACTGTTGCAGCTTCAATTCCGGAAGCTGTTTGCGTAACACGTCGTCGAGAAACGGTTCGTCAAGACCATCGCTGGAGATGCGCATGAACGGATACGTCTCGACGTTGCAAACTCGGCAGTTCATGAGAACGCAGCCTGAAATCGTGCCGCGAGTCGATCGATGTCAAACTCTTCTTGCAGTGCTCTTTTCGCTTTATCCATGCAATGAGCACCGTTTCCGTTCGCCCACGTTTCCACAAAGGTATCGAGAGCAGGGGGCTCGATCGTCGACAGCCTTGGCGTTAAGTCGTATCGCTCTGCGACGCGAAACACGGCTGACTCCTGAGGCGCATGAAAGAACACGCTCTTTCCCGTGGCCAAATACTCGGGGAGCTTTGTCGGCAATGAATAGCGCGAGATTCGCGAAGACTTTTTGCCAAACGCCAACGGCAGATAAAGCAGATCGGCTGCTTTCATCGCGTCGAGACACTCTGAATGCGACCGCCGGCTCAACATCCTAACCGCCCGCAATGCTGATAGCGATGAACGGTGTTGCTCGGCTACGTCACCCATCACCGTAAACTCGATCGCTTCGCCATTACGTCGATTGTGACGCTCAATCGCTTCGGCAAAAGCGATCACAGCGTCAAAACGAAAGACATTTACGTCACCGGCAAGCAGCACTTGTCGTGGCTTCGCTGAACCATTCGTCTCGTGCAGCGAATCACGGCGCACACCGTTATGCACAACCACCCAACTCTTCCCAAAACTCTCCTCGTAATGCGCCGCCATCTCACGTGACACGGCGTAACGCACATTCGCACGCTGAACGATCTCGGAAAGCAGGCGCTGGCGCCGGCGCGTGTAAGGTAGCTGGTGACATTCATGATGTCCCTGCCAGTCGTCCATCACAAACAACACAAGATTCAGTTTTGAGAATTGCTTGTGCAAAGCGAGCGCCGCTGACAGGATCCACGGACTAACAGGAATCACGAGCAGGTTCCTAATCGAACACTCCTGGACCACGCGCGCCAGGTGACGCACTGCAGCTCGCGACCCGCGGAACTGTTGCATTTTCAAAAGCGGGTAATACGCAAGCGAGATCCGGCTCGGCAGCCAAGGCGGCCGTGCCGGCGACGGCAATTCGATCGATTGCGCTCTTCTCTTCCCTTCAGCCGGTGCGACGTGTGCCGGATGCGCGCTCCAGAGTTTCTCACTCGGAAAACCGCTGAACAGGTTATAAAGCGTCTCGCCAAACCCACTCGTATATCCCACCGGATAATCAGCTATGACAAGCGTATTCGACGACATCCGTGTTTTATCCGCCCAGATCCGTCGCCGTAACACACGACAGAAACCCACGCAACCGCCCGGCCCACGCGCGCGGCAGATCGGGCCGCAACACACCGTGCCGCAAGCTCGCAAGCTCACTTAAAAATTGGACCAGCGCCCATAAACCAATATGACCAAGCGCTGCATAGCGACTCTTCCCCATCGTGATCTTCAGAATTCCAAACCGCGATCGCATCGAAAGATACTGCTGCCGGTCCGATCCCTCGCGGCCGCTGGCAGCTTGATGGTGAATGCACTTCGCCGAAGGAACGTAGTAGACCTTCCACGTCCGGCTGAGCCGATAACCTAGATCCAGATCTTCACCGGGCGAACTACCCGCAAAAAATGATGCGAAACCTCCGACTGATGCGAACGCCTCACGCCGCAATGCACTCGCGCCGCCGCCAATCCACTCACACGGAATACGCTCACGGGCCGTAGTGGGAAAACCGTTCGGAAGCGCCGCGCCGACGAGTCGCCCTGGTTCAAAGCCTTTCGTTTTACCGTGCAACACTGTCCGATAGATTCGCCAGAAGAAGGTGGGCGTCGCCATCGGTTGATTGGTCAGGCTGCCCATCGTCGCGCCTACTTTTGCATCCGTCCAGATTGGTTTAAAGAGCTCTTCGGCCCAGTGCGCGTCGACTTCAACATCGTCATCGATCAAAAGCAGACTGTCATAAGTCGCATGTGAGACCGCGAAGTTGCGCTGCGCGGCGCAATTTCTTTCCGGATAGTGGAAATAACGCACGTTCAATCCCGCGTCGCGCCAGCGAGCTTCCTTCGCGAGCGCCGGGGTTGCCTCATCGTCGCCGCAATGGACCACCACGGCTTCCGCAACCGGAACTGTTTGTTTTGTGAGACTGTCGAGACAGAGCCTCAGTAACTCGGGACGGCCGACCGTGGCGATGATCGCTGAGATCGGTTGCGGCGTCATGCGACTTGCTTCATCCAAAAACTCGAACCGGAGTTGGGCCAGAGGCGCGTTCCCTCATCCGCGTGATCGAGACAGAGCCAGTAGTTTGCAAGAGCCACCTGAAATCTTTCGTTGAAAGACAAAAACGCTTCGAGCAGATATTGTTCGTTCAGCGCCATGCGGCGCTCGATCAACCATTCAGCCGGGTAGTCGTGAGGAAAGAAGATGTCGTGTACATGTACCCAAACACCTGGCGTGAGCCGTGGCAGTAGTTCGAGAAACTCGTAACAGACATCGCTGCCAAACTTGACTGCATGACTTGAGTCGATAAAGAGAATATCGTTAGCTTCGAGACAGGCGAAGAAATCAACGTCGATCTCTTCGACTCGTTTTTGGATGAGTTCGACGCTCGGACCAACACCATTGAGTCGCTCGGGATAAGGCTCGATACAGATCAACTTTCCGCTGCTGTTGCTTGTTATTGCCTTGGCCGCGAGCTGTGTTGAATAGCCACCGCCGATCTCGATGATCCTTTGCGGCTTGAGATGGCGAATCAGTGAATAGTAGACAGCCGCATCGAAGCCGCTGAAGTAACCGTTATCAAAATTAAATTCGAGCGTGCTCAGCTCGTCGCGATAAGCGGTCAATTCGTCAAGAAGCGCTAGCTGCTTGTCCCATCTGAAATCTATCCCTGGAAACTCTCGACGCCGAGTGATCTGCTCAACCGTGATCGCGCGGAAGTCCGGAATCGGCTCGTAATAATGAATCGGGCGGATGTGATAGCCCCAGCGATCGGTGAGATTCGGATGGCTTTGTGCCCGGAACAGGAGATGGTGTGCTACGCGATCGAGAAAAGACTTAACCACAGATTACACGGATAAAATTTGATGGAATCGTTGTTGGACGCGAGCGTGATTGAAGTATTCACGGCCGATATCGAGCGCGCGTTTGCCGAGGGCGATGCGATGATCAGGATTGGTTGCCAAGCGCTTAATCGCAGAGCTGAGGCCGGCTTCGGCTTCGACGACATCAGCGACGCCCGAGTTCTCGTTTGCCCATGCGGCGGCTGAACAATAGCTCGGTCCATAAATCAGGAGCGGCACGCCTGTCGCAGTGTAGTCTGCAAGCTTGCTCGGAAACGCCATTTCCATGTTGGCGCGATCGGACGCGTAGAACGACATGGGAACGAATAAAGCGTCTGCCTCTTCTCGTAATCTCATTATCAACTCATCCGAGCTCAACAAGCCCTGGCTCGCGATGTCGTTAGTTGATGGTCCAAAGATCAACAAGCGTCCATCGACAGACTCAAGCGCCTTCTGAAGCGCTGTCAATGCGCGGACGTATCCGCGCGAATTGATAGTGCCGGCAAACGCGATCGTAAACTGGTGATCACGATCCGCGAGACGTGCAGGCGGCTCTGCAAAATCCGCGCAATCCGCGGCCCGGGTCGGATAGATCACCTCTGCCGGTGGTCCGTATCTCTGTTCGTAGAAACAACTCATCGCAGGCGAGACGCACAAACGCGACTTGGCCTGGCGGTAAACATTCGCGAATCGCTCGTCGAGCCAGTTGCGAAACTGTGGCGCGATGTCAGCCACACGCGGCCAGTCGTCATGAATGATAAGGTGCAAAGGCACGCGTCGTTTATCGGCGATCTGCGCCGCCGCAAGCCAGCCAAACCCGTGCGCCACAGTCAACACACCTTCACAGTCAAAGCCATTAAGCGATTCCGAGAGCCGCGGCGCCATAAGCGGAGCTTTGCGTGTGAACCACGCGGCAACATACGGGTGAAATCTCGTGTCGAGCAAGCGCTGGTTAGCAACTGGATGAGAAATGTACTTGGCGTTCGGCAGTCGTCGTTGCGGTTGCGATTCGGTCGCCGTCTCAATGATCGTCAATCTGTCCGCCGGATAATCCGACAAGAGACGGTGCAACAACGCCGACCCATGATACGACGCCTCAACCGGCACATCGCCGACATATACCATTCGTGGAAACAACTGTTGTCTCACGCGTCCAAATCATTTAGCGCACTTTTTGTAAGCCTCAATCACACGTGGCCGGATCATCTCTTGATTCAGTTGCCTGGCCGCAATGTCTGCATTAATTTTGGCAGCCTGTTCTACCAATTTGTCGTCGCTCAATGCACGTTGTATTGCCCGGGCGATAACCTCGGGCTGTTCGGGCGGAACTAACAATCCATTCTCCCCATCACGAATCCACTCGGCAGTCGAAACGGTATCAGACTGAATTGGAAATGCGCCCATGATCATAGCTTCCAACATGGTTACCGGAGTTCCATCGGCGAGTCCGATTCCGATAGCAATTCGTGCACGCCCCATTAACTTAACAAGCTCATGACTGTGACTCTGAGGAAGGACGCTAAGCTTTACACCGATTTCTTGCGCAAGGTTTTCAGCGTGTTGTCTAACGTCTTGAGTGGCCGAGTATACGACCACCTCAAAATCTTTTAGCTGCTGCGCGCCGATCATTTTTAGAGCTTCAAGTGCAATTAATGCTCGCCCTCCCCATTCCTCGCCTTGGTATCCCTTAATGGCAATCACTTTGCGATCTGCTACCGGAATGCCGGAGCCGAATTGTTTCATCTGTTGCAGATCGAATCCGCCGGTGACGGGAAAAACTCCCAACACTTCACCACGCAGACCAAAATCTCTCGCGAGCTGCACATCCCTTTGACAGTCTGCGATGAAGTAGTCGCACATCGAAAGCACTTCGCGGATTTTTGGTTGATGATCGGAACGGCGCCCGAAAAAGAAAATATCGCTGCCCCACGAAGAATAAATCCAGGGTGGCAAGTGTTGACCGTTGAGCTGCTTGCGACTCTTAAGCGTCAGGTAGCCGCAACGTTGCATCTCGAGGCTATGAATCACGTCAGGCTGCAAACTACGAATTAATCGCGCCAACCGCGCTGGTTGTTTGAACCGATTAAAATTCTGAATCAAGGCCGTCACACTGCGTCTGCCGCGTCGCAAGGGCCAGGTCAAACCGGTCTGCCGCACTGTTGCAGGAGTGTATTCTTTGGGTCGCTGCACGAGAGTATGGACCGTTACATTTTCGAGCTCGGGATGAATTCCATCATAGGCGCTGTAGGGGAACACGTGGATGTCCCAATCCTGACCTTTCAACTGTTTGATCCAACGCGCGACGTGAATGCTTTCGCCTAATGTTACAAAGAGAATTCTCAAGCGCTTCGACCACTAGATGCGTGTAGTCCGCCAGGCAGAAATAAGTAGGTATTGGTCAAACTCGATCTTGCCATGTGGAGAACTGGAAGTTTGATGAAGCAGATCAACCCATGGTCCATACGAGCAGACTGATACGTGAAATTTCTGCTCAGCCAAAACCGTTAACGTGCGGGCCAGATCATTTGGTTTTGAATTCGTCAGGTGAAATTCAATGACGAGGTTATTCACATTGCGCAAAGTATCACCGCAGTCGACTATAACTTCAGCCTCAGCGCTTTCGATGTCGAGCTTGACCAGGTCAAACTTTGTTTTTGCAAGGTAATCGGCTAGTCGAACGGTTTCCACATGGTGCTGCCTGCCGCCCGGAACAAGCGCCGTAAGCTGCTTCGCTTCCTCGCGTTCAGCAACGACTCGATTGGCGTCTGCACCTTCAGAGAAAAAACCTACACTTCCATTACTGGTCCACAACGCCTTTTCAACGACTTCGACATCGTGAATTTTATTCGCAGTTAGATTGTGTCGTAGTAAATCGCAGGCGCGGGGATCTGGTTCAAAGGCAATAATCGTTGCGTCCGGAAACTGATGTTTGTAGTGAATCGAACTAATACCGATATTGGCGCCACCGTCGAGGATTACAGGATTTTTCCTGGTACACGGAAAGTCGTTCCACCGTTTTACGACGACTACGTCAAAGGCCGAGAGTAGCGAAGTTGCGTCGAGATACTTCAATTGCCACTCGCCGGCGCTCACAAAGCCAGGTTGATATCGCGGTATCGCTGCCAACTTCGCCTGCAACTGCCGGTAGGTGGCGAGATCCTGATTCGACGGCCGCCGAAGTCTGGATTTGACCAGTGATAGCACCTTTTTCATTGTGAGTTTTAAAGCGACAAAAAACGGCGAGAGCAGTGTTGCGGATCGCGAGGTCAGGTATGCAAAGCGTTTTTAAGTACCGGCTTCCTTTTCGTAATACTTCTGCCCGTAATAACTCTGGTGGTAGTAGTAGTAGTCGTGAGATTGGAGATTGACGTTGTTGAGCACCACGCCGAAGATTTTCGCGCCGACATCGCTCAACAGTTGTTTAGATCGCCGGACGATGTGCCTCGAGCTCTTGCCGCCATGGACCACGAGCAACACGCCGTCAACCATCGTCGAGATCAACACGCCGTCTGTGAACGAACTCACCGGCGGTGAATCAACGACAACGTGCGTGTAGTTCGCTTGCAGCGTCGTGATCAGCCTGCGCATCTGATCCGAGCCGAGCAGCTCAGCAGGGTTCGGCGGAATCGGACCCGACGTCAGCACACTCAACCCGCTTTCCTGATCTGACCTGACCATCGACAGCATATCGTCTTCACTGGCATCACTCGAAAGAATCGTGCTGAGACCCAGTTGCCCGTGCATGTCGAAGATCGATTGCAGACGCGGGCGACGCATGTCGGCGTCGATGATCACCACGCTCGCACCAGTTTGAGCGAGACTGATCGCAGTGTTGACCGCGGTCGTTGTCTTTCCTTCACCCGGGAGACTCGAGGTGACGAGCAGAGACTTTGGCGCGCGTCCGGCCGTCGACAGCAACACTGACGTGCGCAGGTGTCGATAAGCTTCCGCGAGCGGTGAACGGCTGTCGACGTTCATCAACAACTCCGAATTGCCGTTGCCGTTTCCGTTGGTATGTTTTTGCAAAGTCGCCGTCTTTGATTTTCCATGAAGCACGCGGCGACGCGCGGCGCTGCCAACCGATGGAATCACCGCGAGCGCCGGCAGGTGCAGCACGCGCTCGACCTCCTCGGTCGAGTGAACGGTGTCGTCGAGGTATTCGAAGAAGAGCGCGAGACCGAGGCCGAGTCCGATCGATAAGAAGAAAGCGGCGATGACGGTACGCGTGCGATTTGGACCAACCGGCGTGTCGGGTGTCAAAGCGTAATCGACAATCGAGATATTGTTCGGCTTTCCGGCGAGGACGACGTCGTTCTCTTTCGCACCTTGCAGCAGTCCGTTCAGCAGAGACTTATTCGTCTCGATCTCCTGTTGAATGATGCGGTAGTTGATTGCGGCTTCATTCTGCGAGAGCGTTTGCGCGCGTTGTTGCTCGAATGCTTTGCGCAGAGCTTGTTCGCGTTCGAGTGCCTGTTGATAACGCGTGTTCAGGTTTGTCAGGAGTGTGGCTGACTTGCGACTGCGCAGATCCTTTAGCTGTTTATCGAGCTCGGTGACCTGCTGGTCAACTTCCTTAACTTCCGGCGCTTCTTCCGTCGCGTCGACGAGCAGGAGGGCGCGTTTCTGGCGCAACTCGATCAGTTTCGCTTCGAGGTCGCTATTTTGTTTTGCAGCCTCGTCGACGAGGGCATTAGCGGCATCGGGCGACTTAGCCGCGTTGTAAGCAGCTTCCGCAGTCTTTCGTTCGTTTTCTGCCTGCAATAGTTGCTGATTCAGACCGGCAAGACGCTCGACAACCGTGTTCTGATTGGGATCGAGCGAGATGATCTGATTGTTCTTGGCGTAGTTGACGAGTCGTTCTTCAGACGTGCGAATCTGTTGTTGCAGCTCGGCGATGCGTTTCTGGAGGAAGTCGCCGGTCGTGCTGTTCGCTTCCGTTCGCTTCTCGAGATTCGAGAACACGTAAACCTCGGCGATCGCGTTCACGACCTTCTCTGCGACACTCGGATCCGTGTGCGTAAACTTGATATCGATGAGACGGGTCTCTTTGTAATAACCACGCGTCTCCTTCACCGGCTCGACTCTCAAACCCGCGAGAATCGTGTTGACGTACGGCGCGAGTCGCTTTGCTTCGTTCAGATCCTCACGTGCCGTTGCCTGTGCGACGCTCGTCGTGAGCGGTAGCTGATCCGGTTGCCGGGGAACTTCGGGCGGCTTGCTTCCGAGTCCGACCATTCGCAGGAACGTTTGCCACGTTGACTGCCGTTGTGCGCCTTTGAAGAAATCCGGGTTGTGTTCGAGATCGAGTGTGCGGACGACGCGTCGCATCAACCCGGGACTGACGAGGATCTGGAGCTGCGTGTTGAAGTAGATTGGATCGTCAGTTGGACCATAGATCGGCCGCGTGTTGTTGACGAGATTGCCTGACTCTTCGAGATCGACCTGCACGCGTGACTGCGCTTCAAACAAGTCCGGCTTGCGCGCGACGTACACAACCGCAAGCATCGTGACCAGCGCCACGATGCCGATGACGAGCCAGAGACGTTTGCGAATCGCTCGCCAGTAATCGAGCAGGTGAACTTCGTGTTCGGCGTTGGGATCGACGCCGTAATTGTAAGACTGCGGCGGCTCGATGGGCCGATCGAGAGCCTCGAGTCTGGGCTCAGGCTTTGCGAGCTTATCAGTTGGATTCATGAATTCGCTCTTCTCTGTGCAACCTCTGTGTTCTCCGTGTCTCTGTGGTGAATTAGTGCTGTGAATCAGTTAACCACAGAGACACAGAGAACACAGAGGTTGCACAGAGAAATCCTATTTTACGGCACAACGCGCACGGGCAGTTGGCTCACGCTGGGTACAACGCCCTGGATCAAGCTGCGCATGAAGCTCTTCCCTGCTGATGTTGGAACGTCGATGATGTCGTTAGGCGCGAGTGCCAGATCTTCGGAGCTCTTCTTCTCTATCGCGGAAAGATCGACGGTGATCTCTTTTCTGATCGTCGTGCCGGGTTCCTGACGGAGGACGCGGATCTTGTCTTTTTTCGTGTCCTGCCTGAGACCGCCGGCCATCGCGATCGCGCGCGTCAACGTGATCGGCTCTTTCAAAGGAATCGTGAGCGGCATGAAGACGTTGCCGACAACGTAGACCTGATCCGCTTCGGGCAACGTCACGATGTCGCCGGCTTCGAGATACGGGTTTGATTTCGGATCGCCCTGAAGAACGTCACTGAGTTTGTAACTGCTGAATGCCGTAGCAGTGTCGGTGTCGTTAGTCTGCTTGCAAGGTGACGCAGCAGCTGAATGGACGATGTTGATTGTCTGGCCAGCTTTCGTAGTTGGTCCTTTGGCGTAAGTCAGTAGTTCTAATAGACGCACGCGTCGCTGTAGCTCGAAGCGGCTCTGCTCGTTGACGGCGCCGATGATTGCGACTTGTTTTGAGTGATACTCCTTGATGAAGACGTCGACCTGTAGATTTTTGTAGTAACGCGCGTAACGGGTTGAGATCTCTTTTGCTAATTCGCCTTCGGTGAGACAGGCTGCTTGTATGTCGTTGTCGACTAGCGGCATGCGGATTATGCCGTTACCTTCGACGCGAACCGCCTCACGCGATAGCTGCGGGCGATTGTAGACGCGTATGTCGAGAACGTCGCCCGGGCCGATGCGATAGCGATCGTCCTGCGCATAGACAGGTACAAGAAAAATTACGAGGGCAATGATTGTTTTCATGAATTACTTGCCTGACATCCCTATACGCCGAGATAAAAGGGCTTCGCGCATGTGATTCGGATGGGCCAGGTTCAAAACTGTGTTACTCAACAACACCATTAGCTCCTCGTGCTCGCGCCTGAAGAGTCCCGTGAGCGGCTGCTCGCCCGTCTTCACGACGATGCCTTCCCTCACCCACTGCCAGAACTGCGTCTGTGTTGTCCAAAACTGTTTCCGGTCGCGGCAGATCACGAGCGCTGTTTTCTTCTTCCGCTTTTTCTTCATTCAGACACACCTCGACCTTTGCGTGTTGTTCTCACACAGAAACCCGTTGGGGAAGCCTCTCTCGCGAGGCAGCATCCAGTTGTCAACTTGTCGGGCGCGAAACAGAATTCATCACGCCTGTATAACTGTCAAGTTTGTAAATGACAAAACCAGTTGTTCACGAAATCTGATCGACCATTTCGCACCAGAGGTGTCCGATGGTGATGTGAGCTTCCTGTACGCGTGAGGTGCGGCTTGAGGGGACAGCCACAGCGACATCGCACAGGGCTCCGAGCGGCTCAGCCGTCGCGCCGGTCAGTGCGATCGTTTTACATCCCAGTTCGCGCGCAGTTTCAGCCGCACGTAGAACGTTTTTCGACTTACCACTCGTGCTGATCGCGATCAGCACGTCGCCTGTTTGCGCGAGTCCGGCGACTTGCCGCGCAAACACCTGTTCGTAACCAAGGTCGTTGCTGACAGCCGTCAGCGCTGAAGTGTCGGTCGTGAGCGCGATTGCCGGCCACGAGCGTCGTTGTTTTTCGTAACAGCCAACCAACTCGGCGGCGATGTGTTGCGCATCCGCAGCGCTGCCGCCGTTTCCACACAACAAAACTTTTCGACCACTCGACAACGCCTCACAAATCATCTGACCAGATTGTTCGATTTTAGGGAGTGCTGCGTCGAGTAAGTTTTGAATTGTGGCCAGGTGCTCTTGAAGCGAGTTGGTCAAAAATTGCACGTGTGGAAATTAACACAGTTTTCCGCCGTTGCCCACGGATATCCGTGTATTTTGTGTTACCCTGTGCCGCCACTCACAACATATGAGCAATTCAAATCCAACGCCGATGCTGCGTCAGTACCAGGAACTGAAGCAGCAACATCCCGGGACGCTGCTGTTTTTTCGTCTCGGCGACTTTTATGAACTGTTTTTCGACGACGCGGTGACCGGCTCGCGCGAGCTGCAAATCACACTCACCGCGCGACAAAAAGAGAGCAGCAATCCGATTCCGATGTGTGGCGTGCCGCATCATTCTGCGGCGAACTACATCGCGCGTCTCGTGCGCAAAGGATATCGCGTCGCGATTTGTGAACAGACTGAAGAAGCCGGCAAGACGAAGAAACTAGTACGGCGCGAGGTAGTACGTATCGTGACACCGGGGACGCCGATCGATCCGCAGTTGCTCGAGGCGCGTGAGCCCGTGTTTCTGGCGGCGGTTTGCAGTGCGGGTGAGTCGATTGGCGCGGCGTTTCTGGATATTTCGACAGGTGAGTTTCGTGTGACGCAGGAAACCGGGCGCGATTCTTGGGTGCGCATTCGGGCTGCACTCGAATCGTATGCGCCGCGTGAGCTCTTGTTTCCGGCATCGCTTGGCGCGCTTATCAAAGCTAGTTTGACTGGGAAAGTTCAAACTGCGCCGCTGCCGTTGGAAAGCTCAAATGGGGCTTCGTCTGGCCGGGAAGACTTTGGCTTTGATGTCGCGCTGACGCCGGTCGACGATTGGCAGTGGACGAAAGACGATTGCTTCACGCTCCTGCTCGAGCATTTCAAGGTCAAGACGCTCGATGGTTATGGCCTTTCGCGGAAAGACGAAGCTATTCGTGCTGCGGGGGCGTGTTTGCGGTACGCACGCGAGACTCAACGGGCAGCCGCTGAGCACGTTACGGATCTTGTTTACTTCGAGCCGCAGGATCATCTCGTGCTCGATAGTGTGACGGTTCGAAACCTTGAGCTCGTGGAGTCGCTCGCGGGCGGCAGTGGTCGATCGCTGTTGCAAGTGATCGATGAAACCGTGACCGGCATGGGTGCGCGATTGTTACGCGCGTGGTTGCTCCGTCCGTGTGTGAAGCGTGGTGAAGTTGAAGCACGACTCGCGGCAGTTGCAGATCTGCTTTCATCGCACGTGCGTCGTGACAAGTTGCGGGCGTTGTTGAAGGAAGTTTCGGATCTCGAGCGCGTTGTGGGACGGATTAGTCTCGGCTCTGCTACGCCACGCGATCTGTGCGCGATGTTGCGCTCTTTGAATCAGGTGCCGGCGATTCGCGAAGTGCTGACTGGGCTGGAGGCATCACTCATCGAAGTATTGGTCGAGAATACTGACGAGCTACCTGACATCCGCGATCTCATTACACGTTCAATCAACGACGATCCACCAATCAAGCTCAGCGACGGCGACACGATCCGCGAAGGCTATTCAGCCGAGCTCGACGAGCTACGCTCTGTCAGCCGAAATGCGAAACAGATCATAGCAGCGCTCGAAGCAACCGAGCGTGCGCGCAGCGGAATCGGTAATCTCCGAATCCGGTTTAATGGCGTCTTCGGTTACTACATTGAAGTCTCAAAAGCGAATGCCGCGCGTGTGCCTGCTGAGTACGAACGACGCCAGACACTCGCGAACGCCGAACGCTTCACCACGCCCGAGCTGCGCGACTGGGAAAAGAAAGTGCTCGGTGCGGAAGAACGCATAGTGCAGCTCGAGACGGAGCTTTTTACTGACGTTTGTCGCCAGATCGCTGCTGAAACAAAACGCATCCAGATGACTGCACGCGCGCTCGCAGCGCTGGACGTGCTCGCCTCGTCTGCTGAGGTGGCTGCCCGTCGTCGTTATACGAGGCCGGGGCTGCACGATGGCGACGAGCTCGAGATCATCCAGGGTCGACATCCGGTCATCGAAGCCTTCATCGATGAGCCTTTCGTGCCGAACAGTATCTATCTCAACAACTCGACTGACCGGCTGCTGATCATTACTGGTCCAAACATGGGCGGTAAGAGCACCGTGCTGCGACAGACTGCGATCATCTGCATACTCGCGCAAACCGGTTGCTTTGTTCCGGCTGAGCGTGCGCGTCTCCCCTTGCTGGATCGGATCTGGACGAGGGTTGGTGCCTCAGACGATCTCACACGCGGGCGCTCGACGTTCATGGTCGAGATGACTGAGACAGCGGCGATCCTGCACAGCGCGACGCCACGTTCGCTCGTGCTGCTCGATGAGATCGGGCGCGGAACAGCGACGTTCGATGGACTGTCGATCGCGTGGGCCGTGGCGGAGTACCTGCACAACTCAGCGGACCATGCGGCGAAGACTCTGTTTGCGACGCACTATCACGAGCTCACCGAATTAGCCGAACGTCTGCCGGGCGCACAGAATTACCAGATCACCGCAACGGAGCGCGAAGGCGAGGTCGTGTTTCTGCACCGCCTCGAACGCGGGCGCGCGTCAAAGTCTTACGGCATTGAAGTGGCGCGTCTGGCTGGGCTGCCGCCCGCCGTGATCGCGACGGCCCGCGAAGTGCTGACGCGCTTAGAACGTTATGAACTGGATGTGTTTGCAGCAGATAATGAGCTCGGCAAGGCGGCGCGTAGAAGAGCCGCCGCGCAAGCCACTCTTTTCGATCTCGTAACCACGGATGACACTGATCGTTAAATCCGGATTTAAAACGGATTTTTTATCCGTGTCATCTGTGGCTCATTTCACTCGAAACCAATCGCCTCGCCCATCGTTGGTCCGCAACAGCCTCAATATCTCATCATACGTGAAGGGGCGGGCGCCACGGCGGCCGAAGACGGAGATTTGATTGCCGCTCTCGTCTACGGCGCGGTCGCGGTCCAGTGGTTTTGAGATTGCGAGCGCTTCGCCTTTTGTCTTGAAGGTCGCGATCAAGATTGGTCGTGGTTTTGGACTAAAGCCGGCGTACTCGGGCATTGTCTCGGGCGATATTAGTTGTAAGACACGCATACCATTCTTTCCATCCGCCACATACGCGAACAAACTCGCATTCGTCATTGCTACCTTCACCTGGTGCACGTCGTTGAGTTTGCCGTCTGCGTTGTATGTTTGATCAAGACGTGGGTGCTCAGGCTGTTCGACATCGACGATCGCGATTCCGTCTGGTCCATTCGCCACATACGCATACGTACGCGCAACGTAAACATCGTGAGCATGTCTTAAAGAAACAAAAGCTCCCTCAATCAGACGTACCTGTTCGGGCGTCGTCACGTCAATAACTTTCAAGCCTTCATCATCGACCACAAACGCATACCGGAACTGGACTGCCACCGACTTCGGATGCTTTAGGTCTACGCGGCTTACGACGCGTGGGTTTAATGGATCGTTGATACTCACAATTACGAGCCCCTGCGCCGTCGTGATGTACGCGTAGTTGCCTGCGATCGTGATGTTGTTCGCGTCGTTCAGCGCGCCGTTCGGATTGAACGTGAGCGCACGCTTCAAGTAGTTATTCAACGGATCGCCGTCGAGCAGCGTCGCTGCATTCACGAGGATCATTCCCTCGTATTTATCAACGACATACAGGTACGCATATAGCGGATTAATCGTTTGCTCTTCATTCTCAGGTAGCTTTGTGCGCGCTGGATCAACCGCTAGTGTCGTCGGCGCTGCAATAGCTGTCGCATACTTCGTCTTTACCCAGAACTTCTGCCCGAAGCGCGACACGGGCGCCGTCACGATCCGTTCTGAAAACCCTTTCTGATCGATCTGCGCGACATCGTAGACACGTAACCCGCCCTCGCCCGCAGCCACATACGCATACTCACCACGCAACTGCACTTGCAGCACCTTCGGATTTCCTACGTGCTCGTAGACCGTCTTCAACTCGCTCCCACTTCGCACAAACCGATCGTAGTTCATCGGATATGCAATCTTGTGAAGCGTGCTGCCAAACACCGCCTGCGGCTCCGACTGCTCCGTCGCAACGACGACCTCGAGCGCGTCATCCGCCGCGATGTAAACGTAGCGTCCCATGAAGTTGACGAAGTTCGTGCCCTGCAACAACAACTGCGCGAGCCATGCGTTGTTATCGTTCCGCTGCGACACGTGACAATCGCTGCACGTCTTTGTCTCCGTCGAGCGAACCGTGTGCGGCACGTGCGTGTTGAAGGTTTGTCCCGAGAACCCTTCAGCAGAGGTTGTCTGTTGTTGCGAGTAGATCCACTCGCGATTCTGGTTCTGCGAGCTCACGAGCACCGCAGATGAAGAACGCACCGGAGCGACGCGATTGCCCGTCACTGTTCCATCACGACCAAGCATGAAGATATCGTCGCGCAGGACCTGGAAGTTGTACTGCGTGAAGTTGCGCGTGTTGCCGCCTTCGTTGTGACGGTTGGGCATCTTGCGATTCGCCTGCATCGATAGGTGACATCCAAAACAACTCGTCACCCACGATGAGTGACACGCAACACACGTCATGTTCGCGTCACGATGAGCAAGCCGGTTGTTGTCGGCAGGAACGTCGCCCCACGTCGCGTTGTCTTTCTGAATCGTCTTCGCATACTGCGAGCGCTCGTTGAAATCGCGACTACCGGGCGTGACCGTGTCGAGTGTTTGCGGCACGCGCCACCAGCGACCCGGCACAACCATCGAGTTCTGCACGATGTCGCCGGCTTTGAGATCGACATCAACCCCTCGTGCGTCCTTCTTTTTACGATCGCGTGGGATGCGTTGGAAGAGCGGGATGCGCGCACCATCAGCATCGCGAACACGAATGCGTGTCAGCTCCTGACCGGCCAGCGGCTGGTTCTGTGACTTCCGTCTCTCAGCGTTTGTGCCCGTCGCAACTGCGGCCGCCGGTCCTGATGTAAACAGTGTCGCTTTCTGTTTTATGCTCCCGTGACAATCTTCACACGCGATCTCGATCGCAGCGCGTGGCTCGTTGTAGAGATTGCCGTCGCCGTGCGAGTCCTGGCGGAAGTGACAATCAACGCAATGCATCCCACGCTCAGCGTGAATGTCGTTGAGATGCACCGCTTTGCTGAACTTCGCCGGATCGTCTGGCGAAATGATCGATCCCTGCGCGTCGAGCAGGTTGCCTTTGCGATCGCGTTTGAAGACTTTACGGAAAAGCCAGCCGTGTCCGTGGAAGTCTGCAAACTGCGTGTTACGCAAAAGAGCATTGAAGCCCGGCGTGCCAGTGTCTTTCAGAAAATCAAAGCTGGACCAGAGGCCGCGCAGGCTCGCTGCTTCCGGATTGCGATCGAGTTTCTGCTGCTCTTCATCCTGACTCGGATCGTGCTGCGTCGACGGGTACATCTTCGCGCCGTCGCTCTCGTTGTCCCACCACGTGAGGCCGAGATAAGTAGCAACCATGTTTGTTCCGGGGTGCATGTGACAGACCATGCATTGCGACGTCGGAATCTGGCTCGTGAACTGATGTCTAATCGGATGTCCCGACTCAGACTTTTGAATAGACACGTCAGCCGTTTGCGAGCGCCCGAGGTTACCGGCTTGATGATATCCAGCAGAGTGCGCCGGATCGCGATCGTTTGCATAGATCACGTGACACGCTGAACAGCCGGACGATCGATAATCACCCGGATGATCGTTTGTGCCGAGAAAATTAAGCGTCGGATCGAGTAGTCGTGTTTTCTGTAATCCGAGAAACACGGGATCCGTGCGGTTCGCAGTGCCAAAGCCGCGCGCGCTGAGTCCCTTGTCAGGCTTACCCGGATCTTCTTCTTTGTCGGGCAGCCCGACTTCGAGCCGTCGTTTCCCACCACGCTCAAACACACGCAACACATTCCCAGGCTGCGAGATCTCCCAGCGCGGGATCGGATCGAGCAGGCTCAATAGACCTTTCGTGCGTCGCTCCTCGTCCGTACTTGTTTGTAGAAGCGTTTGTGGCGTCCCAGACTCGCTATAGCTCTCCCCAAACCGCGGATCCTTGAGATGAAAGCTACCATTGTTATAGAGCGCTGCGCCCCAGAGCATCGCACCGTGAGTCATCATGCTGCGCGACACGTTCTTCGATTCAATATCGTGGCAGGCAGATCCCGCGCACGTCCTTCCAACCACACGCAGATCACCCGGATTAACAAACCTCACAAACTCCCAACTCTCACGCGCCAGCAACGTATTCGATCTCTCCGGATTCGCGCCGGTTCGCCGCCACTCACGCGGAAACATCGGCCTCACATGCGCATCATCTTTAACTCGCGAAACCGGATTCCCGCCATGACAGCTCGTACAACTCAACCCGACCGCATCCTTCCCATCCTTGAGCTTTTCAAGCGTATCGGTCGGCCCATACTTATGCATCGGCTCAATCTGTCCATGACACGTCACACACCCCTCCGTCTTCACCGGCTGCTGCGCTGCGACCGGCGACACCGCAAAAAGGGTTGCCAAGATGAGTAGTGTGATTCGATTCATGCTTCTTCTCTGTGCAACCTCTGTGTTCTCTGTGTCTCTGTGGTGGATCTCCCGTGCAACCACAGAGACACAGAGGACACAGAGGTTGCACAGAGAAGAATTAAAGAACCCGCCGGTGTATCCCATCTTTCAAGACGACAACATTGAAGTTGATGAGTAGTCCTACTCTCCAGCCTCCGAGGCGGAGATAGGTTAACAACTGAGCATCATGAATAGGCGCCAACGCTTCCACAGCTTTGATCTCAACAACAACCACGTCAGCTACTAACACATCCAGCCTGTAACCACATCCTAATTGAATTCCTTTGTACTGCACCGGCAATCCGTACTCCCGTTGAAAGTCAATCCGACGCAACGACAATTCCTGACACAAACACTCGCGATAAGACGATTCAAGCAACCCCGGCCCTAACGTTCGATGAACTTCCATTGCAGCTCCAATGACTTCATACGTAAGCTCATTTATGTGAGGATTCTTGGCTTCTACCTTTCCTTAAAATACTAACTTCGCTTGACCGAAAATTGTATACAACATCTTCTTCGGACTGATCACACTTGGCCCACAAAAGTCTTCGACACCGGGCGGGCAATTTCGCGACGAGTCAGTAAAGATATCCCTGAACCCACGCCCGGTCTGCAACGATGCGGCGCCAAAGTTCAAGGTGAAGTTATTGATCAGAAATGGCCGGTAGGCCACACCCAGACTGTAATCGAACCCGATGTCGTGTCGGATGCGATTTTGGAATAGCAGCAACTCGAGCGGCTCGGTGCGATGAAAGCGCAGGTAGTTGATATTGACCACAGCTTTGATCCGTTGCGTTAACTCGATATCAACGCCACCGTTGTAAATCAAAATCCCGGGATTTACGAAGTTTGCCTGTCCCTGAATCTTGCTGCTCCGCAAACTCGGCAACAAACTGTTCGGTTGGACGAGGCCGACACCGGTTTGTGTGAGACGAATCCCGTTGCGCACCCAGAAAGAAAACTGCCCGCCCACGAAATTCGGATCGTCGAAGATCGCGTCGAAGCCTGTTGCTCGATCGTCGGTCGGATTGCTGTCGCCCTGCGCCCAGAAGAACGAGCCTTTAAATCGAAGATAGTCACGATCGACTGAAGCTTCGAGCGCGGCCATGTTCGAACGCACTTGCACGCGTCGACCAGCGATCTCGTTTCGCTCGTCGTGTCCAAACGCGAAGTAGTAAGAGTGCGAGAGATTCAGCCGGCCGAGATGGCCATCGCCACTCACGCCGAGATAACCAACCTTGATGGCATGCGGCCTGACGTCGCCAACGGGCGAGGGGCGCACGAGAAAGCCGTTGCGATCGAATTCGATGCTGCGTCGATCATCGTTGTAATGAAAGCTGCCCTGAATCGTGTAGCCTTTGCGAATGAAATCCTGTCGAAAAATGTTGGCGATGTAAACGTTCTGGTGGCGCGTGTCGAAACGATTGAGACCGCTGTTCGTGTCCTTTTCGAGCATCGAGAAGTAGGCGCCGTTGAACTGGTAACGATTGTTGTCAAAGGCGCCAAACACGCGCGCGCCGAGATTGTTATCGGAGAAAATGAACCCGCGGAAGTCTGAGACAAACGGCTGAATACCGGCGCGTACCGAAACGAAATCGTAATTGGCGTTGAGGTCAGCGAGTTTCACCTCGCCGAATGCTTCTTCGAGTGATGCATGCCAATCGGTGCGATTGGTGCCGCGTCGCACGTCGATGTTGACCACCCCGTTCTCACGCGCGTCGAGATAATTCGGGACGCTGAAAGTCGGTGAGAACTTGATGGCCCAATCGCGCGGCTTGAATGTCGTATCGCCGTGAAATAGCTCGAAGCTGAACTGCAAAGTCTCATTCGCCGCAAACTGTTCCGGACGGCCGAAGAACTCAGCGCTCTCCGGATCGACGCTGCTGACACCTGAGGGCGTGGGTGCCCGACGTTGCTCGACGTTAGTTGAACTTACTGCCGTGAGGATCAGGAAAAGCTTGTCGCCCTTGATCGGGTAATCGCCTTTGAGGACGTTCTGGTTGTACGGATCCCACCAGCGTCCGCGTTTGAAAGGGATGTCGCGGCCACGCGCGCCACGATCGCCGTAACGGTCGTACTCAGGAAACGTGATGCGCCAGCGATCGGGAGTCTCGCGTCGTTGTGGTGCGGGCGCCGGGCCCGTGGGCGGAGGCGCCATGGGAATGTCAACGACTGTCTCTTTGCCCCCTTCGATGATTACGTTTTCGAGCGTGTCGCCACGAACGTTCGCGAAGTCGCCGTAGTTTTTATCTTTGTCGAAGAGAGCAATGCTGGGTTGGTCCAGGCTAATGCGATACGCGCCCGCGGGCAGTGAAAGCGAGTAGGTGCCGTCGGTGTTGGTGCGTGTTCGATTGATTTTTCTGGTGACTTGATTTGTAACAACGACGACAACGCCCGTGGCCGGCGCACCTGCGGAAGTGCGGACAACGCCTCTGAGCCGTCCCGATTCCTGCGCTAACGCAGACAGGCAACTCGCTATGATCAGAAACGTCAGCGCTGTTGTTTGGACCGTGCGACGGATCACGCGCTTCGGGTTTTACCACAGATTCCACAGATTCCACAGAAAATTTCTGCGTAATCTGTGGATTCGCTTGTGGTACATTGTCGTTCATGCGCGTTGTCGTCTTCCTGCTGACGGTTCTGCTCATCGTGGCCAGCGTCATCAAGTTCGACAACGCCGGCGCGCAGACGACGCGACCAATCCTTATCAGTCATCCCGATTCAACACGCGCGATCGCATTCGAATCCGTTACACGACAGCGCGAGCCATTCACGACCACGGTCCAGGTGCGGTTCGGTTCAGACTCAGCCACACGCATCATGCTATTCGCGATGAATCTACAGATCGAGCCGGGCGAAACCGTGACGGCCGATGCAGAAGATGCAAGCCACACGATCTATGTGTTGACTGTCGAACACATCGACAGTGTTCCGGATCGACCGTGGGTCACGTCGCTCGTTGTTCGTCTCGCGGAGAACATGCCGCAGGCGGGCGACGTGCTTGTGCGGATCAAGTATCGCGGGTTGGAAAGCAATCGAGTCCGTGTCGGTATCGGTCACGTCGGCGATGGACCACCGGACGACGACAACGCCGGACCAACGCCCGGTGTTTTAGAGCCGCACCCTCCTTCCAACGCAGCCGCCACGAATCTTGCACAAACGGACGTCCAAACTATCCTGCAACAAGCCGCCTCCGCCGCGAGCGCGCTTGGGAAATCGGTGAACATCGTCGTCACCGATCGCGAAGGAAACGTGTTGGGTCTCCTGGCTATGCCTGGCACACCGTCGTCGACGATCCGAAGTGTTGGTCGTCTCGGCCAGGGCTTGGAAGGCACAGTCGTACCAGCGGCTGAAGCAGCTACCGCGAAGGCCGCAACAGCCGCGTTCTTCAGCACGACCGGCAATGCGTTCACAACGCGCACAGCGGGCTTCATCATTCATGAACACTTCCCACCCGGCATCAGCTTTCGGTCCGGTGGTCCACTCTACGGCGTGCAGTTCTCTTCCCTGCCTTGCAGCGATATTAAAAAACCTTCCGCGCGCCTCGGACTCTCGGCAGATCCGGGTGGCTTGCCGATTTACAAAAACGGTCTTCCGTCGGGCGCAATCGGTGTCGAAGGCGACGGGATTTACACCGTTGACCGCAATCCAGCGGATGACGATCAGACATTCGAGGAACAAATCGCCGCATCCGGTGTACGTGGCTTTGAAGCGCCCGCGGTGATCCGTGGCGATAACATTCTCGTTGACGGCATTCGTCTGCCTTTCTCGAATGTCGTAAACCCGCCCGCGCCTGCTACGACAGCAAGCATCGCTGGTGCGACGTTTGGTTTTGGACCAGGCGGCGCGGCGCCTGCTTCGGAGTTTGTGCCGCAGATCATTGGTGGCATAGCCGGTGAGGTTAGTCCACGGTTCTTTCCATTCATCGCGGGTACGGCTCCGAGTAGCAATGCCCTGACGGCGAGCGAAGTCAGCAACGTCATTACGCGCGCAGCTCAACAGGCAAACATCACGCGTGCAGCTATCAGGCAACCGCTCGGCAGCAATGCGCGTGTCACGATTGCGGTCGTCGATACCGCCGGCGTCGTGCTTGGAATTTTCCGGCAACAGGATGCCCCTGTATTTGGTTTCGACGTCGCAGTGCAGAAAGCGCGGACGGCAGCTTTTTTCTCAGGTGCAAATGCCGCAAACGCATTGCGAGCTGCCGGATTCGGATCGTACGTCGATCGCGCGCAGGCTGACGGGCTGCAATTAAACGGCGCAGTTGCATTCACCGATCGCGCGACCGGATTTCTGCATCGTCCGTTCTTTCCGGACGGAATCGATAACACTGCCGCCGGGCCGCTCAGTACTGCGATCTCCGATTGGAGTCCTTTCAACGTCGGACTCCAGCTCGATCTGGTCAAGACAAACTTCCTGGCGTCTGTTGTTGGACCAGCAGTACCGTGTACGTCGATACCTTCGTTGCCAAACGGAATACAGATCTTCCCCGGCAGTGTGCCACTTTATAAAAACGGCGTGCTCGTCGGCGGAATCGGGATCAGTGGCGATGGTGTGGACCAGGACGACCTGATCGCGGCTGCTGGCGCGAATGGCTTTTCACCACCGACGCAGATCCGTGCCGATCAGATCTTCGTTCGCGGGGTGCGTCTGCCGTTCTTGAAGTTTCCGCGTAGTCCAAACTTATGAGACTCGCCTTATTCGCGGTTTTAATGATGGTCACGGTCGTGTTGGCCCAACCGCCAACAGCGCAACAAACCGGCGTGCTGCGGCTGCGCGTGCGTGTGAAAGCGGACGACGCGGCGCCGCTGAAAGGCCTCGCGCGCAAACGCTTTTTCCTGATTCCCGGCACGCTCGAACAAAACCGCGCGCTCGTAACTGCGATCGAGCAACAGCCACTCACAACACGCGATTGCTATTACAAACAACATCACGCGAGTGCTCAATTGATTAGCTGGCTGCAGGAAGGCGATTGCGAGTCTGTGTATTGCCGCAGCATCGAAAACGAATTCGTGAGCGGGCCAAAAGCCGTGCCCGAATTCGCGAGCGCGTTTGCTGCGAACCATACTGAATTCGGCAACGACCTGATCGCGCTACAGTGGTTGACGAACTATCTCAGCCCTGATTTGCGCGACGGCTTCTATAAAGATCGACAACGAACACTCCAAACACTGCTCAAACAGACGGGCATGATTCAGTCTGTAATGACGGATCAAAAAGGCAGTGCGTACTTCACCGATCTTGGCGCAGGCACGTACGTGATATCGAACGTGATCCCGACCGAGTTGGGCCAAAATCTGGTGACGTGGAACTGCGAAGTGCAAATCAAACCCGAAGATCTCGCGGCCGAAAAGCCGTACCTGATTTCAAACCGGAAAGACAAGACCGTAAAGTGCGTTGGAATAGAAAAACCAAAGCCAACTTGTGCCGCGAATTAACGCAGATGGCGCGGATCAAACCAAAAACTCTACTCTTCTTTCTATTTCTGATCTGCGTTCATCCGCGTTCATCCGCGGCTATATTCCAGGTTTTCCCATTCGACGCAGAAACACCAGGCGGCGTGCGTTACCTGTCACAAAGTCCCGACCAAAGACTGGACCAAGATTTCTTCTTTCCCTGATATCACGGATTATCCGAGTCACGATGCGTGCGTGAGCTGTCACCGGCCGCAGTTCTTTCGCGGCGCACGGCCCCCGATCTGTTCGGTGTGTCACTCGAAGACGTCGCCACGTGATGAGGTGCGTTATGCGTTTCGCAATCCTGCATCGAAGCTACAATTCGCGATCGAGTTTCCACACGACAAGCACCAGGACGCGATCGCGATGCTGCGTTTCGCACATCCACCGCAGGGTTACAACAACTGCACTATCTGTCACGGTTCACGCACAGCGACATTCAAAGCCGCGCCAAAGGATCATGGCTCGTGTTTCAACTGTCACTGGAAGTCGCAGGAGCCGGTCGCCGCAAATTGCAACGGATGTCACAAGCTCGCGGGCGCGCCGTACGTGTTTGCCGAGCCCGTAAGGGCGTCAGCGAAATTCATTCACGATGGTGGTGGTGAGAAGAAGCAGCACGTTGGGGAGTGCACGACGTGCCACATCAATATCACGAAGTCTGCATCGCTGCGCGGGCTAAAACCTGATGTTCCGATCACAGCGTGTACCGAGTGTCATAACAAAGCCGGCACGCGGGAGGACTTGAACAAAGAGTTAGCCGCGATTGATAAGAATCGCAGCTTCACCTGTGTGTACTGTCATGCAGCGAATGTCGGAACTCTCGATCCGCCGCCGAGTCATTACCTGATTGCGGAGCGACCACCGCTGAAGCGCAGGGACATTAAATGAAGATTACTCCCGCAACGGCGCAACGGCGCAACGGAAGACGGTGCTTTTCGCTGCGCCTCTGCGCCGCTGCGGGAGTAATTCTTTTTCTGACTTCGGCATCAGCGCAAAGTCCGCAACTCGACTACTCCAAGTTCCTGCACTCTAGCCAAAAGCACAGCTCGCTCGCCTGCAACTCGTGTCACGAGCGCACCGACAACTCAGCCACTCCACGCTTTCCGGGTCACAAAGCCTGCACGGATTGTCACCGTAGCCAGTTCACCACACCGCAAGTGCCGATGTGCACGATCTGTCACACTGACATCAGCTCCGGTAACCCGCCACTCAAAAACTTCCCTGCAAGTTTCAACGAACCCTTCAACGTGAAGTTCGATCACGCGCAGCACATGAATGGCGCGGCGCGCCCACAGAGAGGCTGCTCAGGTTGCCACAGTTCACCGATCAATCGCGGCGTCGGCTTATCGATCCCCGCGAATCTCGCTGCACACAATGGTTGCTACACGTGTCACACACCGTCGAGCAAATCGTCCGCGGGCCGTGAGATTGCGTCGTGCGGTGTCTGTCACGATCGCAAATCCTACCGGCCCACGCCCACGAACGCGCGCTCCTATCGCTACGCCTTCAGCCACGCCGATCACGGCACGCGAGAACGGCTCGCCTGCACTGACTGTCATCGAACCACCGCCGGCGCCGCGCAAACCCGCCAGGTAAGCTCACCTGCCGCTGCCGAACACTTCGTCACAACGCGGAGCACGACCTGTCTCACCTGTCACAACGGCAAACGTTCCTTCGGTGGCGACCTCGCCTTCAAAGACTGCAAGCGCTGCCACTCCGGCCAAACCTTCCGCATGCCCCAATAAATTTTTTTCTGCCGTTTGTGCCTCTTTGTGGCTAGAATAAACCTTATGAAGATACTTCTGATCCTGATTCTGTCGCTCGGTTGCGTAGGCTTGGTTGCGGTGCAGGAAAAGGAGAGCAAGACGCAGCCGAAAGAGGTGGTCCTGGGGAAGGACAGCCAGTCGGACAAGTACGGCGAGGTGCCGTTCAATCACGAGAACCACTCGATTAAGAAGTACAGTCCAGATGGGCAGAGCGTGTTGACGTGTGTCGAGTGTCACCACACGGACCAGCCCGCGGCGAATCTTAAGACGCCACTAAAGACTTCAGAGCGCGCGGTGGTGTTGACGGCGGAAGCACTTGCGGCAGCCGATGCGAAACCGGTGAAGAGCTGTCGCGCTTGTCATTTGCAGGCGGGTGACGATAGCGCGCCGACGCCGGCGGTCCAATACCCGGACAAGCCTGCGCCGACGAAGTTGACGAATGAGGTCGCCTATCACTTGAACTGTAATCTCTGCCACGACAAGGCGATCGCTGCACGCCCGGCGTTGAAAGGAAAAGTGCCGGGATCAAACGACTGCATCCCTTGCCACAAACCAGCAGGTTAGCCACAAAAAGCACAAAAAGAAAAAGCCACAAAAGGCACTAAAAATGATTTTGGAATTCAGAAGTCGAAAAAGATTTTGGGAAATTCAGAAGTCCAAATCCATTTTGTGCTTGTTGAGGTTTTATTCTTTTGTGGCTTAAGGGGAGACTGTCGTACACAGTTGCTGCGCACAGGCGAACGTCTGTTTTGTTATCACTGACACGGGCTGCGTGCCGAGTAAAGCGGGCTGGAAACGCGCTTTTCTGATCGCCTGAATAGCTCGTTCAGTCAAACCGAATGGCAATGGCTCGTCGATTGTGATGTCTGACACACGGCCGTTGCTGCACACCACGAGCTGCAAAACAATTTTTCCTTCAACTTTCTTTTGCACGGCGTCATCGGTGTACGAAACTTGAAGCTGGTCCTTCATCAACGCCATCTGCGTAACACCAGATGCTCGATAGATGGGGCTGGGGCATTCTTCGTCGGCACTAATCACTTGAACCGGCGGAGGTGACGGTTCCGGTGATGGTGTTTGCGCGGGAGTTGGTGACGGTACAATAACAGCAATGGTCGCGGGACGTTCGGCTGCGAGGATTTCCTGCCACAAGCGCGCCTGCAAATCCCAGTTCAATAGTCGTAACTTCGCAACGATCTCTCGAGTAGTGCCAATTTGTCCAAGCATGACATACGCATGGCCCAGATTATAAAGAGCACCAGCGTAGTCAGGGATCAAACGCATCGCATTGCTGTAAGCCGTCACCGCCTCTTTCCAGCGACCGAAACCTGCGTACGCGAGCCCCAGATTATTGTAAGCATCCGCCCATTCGGGCTTGAGCTCGAGCGCCTTTTTGTTCGACGCTACCGACTCTTCATACTTCTTCTCGTTGAGCTGGGCCAACCCGAGATCATATTGCGCCGCGGCTGAGTTGGGCCGCAAACTCACGGCACGCTCGAGTACGGTAAGCGCTTCAGGATATACGCCTTCTGTAATCAACTGCGCGCCCAGGTTAACGTGAGCTTCAACGCTATTGGGATTCGCCTGCACAACTTCGCGAAGCGTGATTCCCTGGGTCTTTTCATTTAGCCCGATATGCTTTTCGTTATATCGAGCTTGTAAAGCGGCGAGATTTGCAGCGCCGCCTGCATGCTTTGGATCGACCGCTATCAATTTCCGAAAATAGTCTCTCGCCGGGTCCAATTGATTCAGCTTAAAACTGATGTAACCGGCTTGAAAGAGTGCCTCGACGTCATTCGGCTCGCGTTGCAAAAACGATTGATAGTGGCCCAATGCTTTGTCCAGCGTTCCACGAAGTCTGTAGATCTCGGCCAGATAACGGAACGTCCCCGCGTGACTCACCGAATAGTCAACACTCCTCGCTTTCCCGTAACCATCGAAAGCTTCATCCAACTTATCCGCATAGAACAGCATCGTGGCCCAGTAGAAGTACCCGTTCGCATCGATACCTCGCAGATCGGCGCCTTCCTTAAAAACTTCAGCAGCCTTCATCCACTGCTGATCGTTAGCGTAAGCCTCACCAAGATAGTAAAAGTCTTCTTTGATGTAGCGCTTCAACGCGGTGATGCGAGTGAGGTATGCGATGGCCTCCGCGCTTCTGCCAGACTTACTTAACGCGACGCCTAAACTGCTGATCGTATCCGCGTCGTCAGGCTTCAACTTGCGCGCGCTTTCGAGTGGCTCAACTGCCTGCGCGTATCTTCCGTTTTCAAGATGGATACGGCCCAGATAATATTGTGCATCCCAGAGGGCGGGATTTTGCGCGATTGCGTCCTGGTAGAGTTTGAGTGCTTCGTCGTCACGACGGAGCTCGTAGTAGCAGCGCGCGAGGCCGGTCAACATTTCGACCGAGTTAGGATCCTGCTTTCGCGCGTATTCCAAATACTGCAGCGCGGTTTGAGCGTCTGAGTCTTCAATCAGTCCATCACCGATTCGCACGGCTTGAGCGGCCGACATTTGAAACGGCAACTGAGGATCATTCGGGCTGTCGCTCTTTGCAGTGGTTTGTCTCTTAGAAACAACTGGAACGTTCAAAGGCCGCGGCGCCATCTTTTCCTGTGGAGGAGCAGCGATCAGATAGATCGGGTGAGCTTCGGTCGGGTGCCGGTCAGTAACAACTTCAACGGTTTCCTCCGCGCGGTTTATTACTTCGGCAAATGGCAGGACGAGCAGCACCGGCAAGAGACAAGCCATCCAGCGGTAGGTAATAGACCTGTGTTTGATCTTTGCGTGCATGGCTTTTTAGATCTCTTCTCTGTGCAACCTCTGTGTTCTCTGTGTCTCTGTGGTTAACTAATTCGACCACCACAGAGACACAGAGAACACAGAGGTTGCACAGAGAAGACGGTTCGCGGAGCTATTGATCACGAGCAAGCCGGAAGCCGATCGTGGGGAACTTGAAGTTTTCGTCACCGAACCAGTAACGATCTGTAACATTCTTAAAATCACTATTAATCTTCTCGAAAAATGAACCGCCCCTTACCACTCGAGCATTTGCTTCAGCGCCCTTGACGGGTCTGCCGTCATAAAAGCGCGGTTTCGACGACGTCCATTCCCACACGTTGCCACCCATGTCCTGTAGTCCCGTTTGCGTCGCTCCCCACGGAAAAGAGCCTACGTCTACCGGACTCTTTTTCTCATTGATATTGGCGCGTCCCTCTTCCCAGGAGTTTCCCCACGGGAACATAGAATCTTTAGATCCATTACGAGCCGCAAACTCCCATTCTTCTTCCGTTGGCAATCGATAGGTGACTCCATCGCGCTTCGAGAGCCACGCCGCAAACGCTTCCACATCTTTGGGTGACACATTGGCCACGGGCCAACGTTCAAGACCTGCTGGCGGATTCTTGCCATTCCACGGTTGCCAGTAACTTTCCTTCACTGCCGAATCGATCGAAGGCGCCGGCTTGTTGGTATCCTTAATGAACTCGGCATACTCAGCGTTAGTAACTTCGTATTTATCTAAATAAAAGGACAGCACCGTAACGGTGTGCTCTCCTTTCTGTTTGTCTCCACTGTTATTCGAGCCCATTGTGAAGGTGCCGCCTTCGATCAAAATCATCTCGCGCTTCGCGTTAGCTGCCCCAGTAGCTTGCGCGTGCAAGCCAGTCGGCTCAGCTTCTTTCCGCGAATAAACAAACGCTGAAAGGATAATCAAGCCAAGGACCACGACTCCGGCAACCACTGGCACAGCAAATCGCTTTTTAAGGAAGTTTCCAACCAGGCTCTGTTGGCTGATTACTACTCGACCAGGTAATCGCTGCTCAGGCGCCGGACGAACGGGAAGTTTGGTTTTCGGAGGAGCTTCAACTTTTCCATTACCTTCGGAAGGGGCGCTCGCTTCTGCCTTGGGTAACGGCTCTGCCTGATTCGTCGATGGCGTACGCACAGTTCGCAGTAATTTTGCCGCTTCACTCTCGCTCTGGACATGCGGCACTGGATTACGAACCGTGTTCACATCCTGAGCAAAGACTGGATTGACAGGTTCTTCCTTTATGCTTACCTGAGCAAGTGATTCATCAGTCGGTAGTTCAACCGTTTTTCGACGACGCGTACCTGCTGTGGCTTTGCCGGTGCTGCGTCTCTTTGTCCTGGCCTTCGTTGTTGGCGCCGGATGAAGTACGGCCTGTTCGAGTTGCGCAATAAAATCTTCGACGGACGCCGTGCGCGTCTCCGGTTGCTTTTCGAGTGCGCGATGGACCACCTTCTCGACTTCCGCCGATATGCCTAACTCTGCCGTTGCCAGCGGAGGCGGCGGAGCCATCAAATGCTTTTTCATGATGGACGGAATGTTGGAACCTTTGAAAGGCACGTCACCCGTCAGCATCTCATAGAGGATTATGCCGAGACTGTAAACGTCACATCTTCGATCAGTCTCTTCACCAGACCATTGCTCCGGCGCCATGTAAGCAGGTGAACCAACGATACCAACTGTCTTGGCTGCCACGAACGAACCAAACAGATCAGACGACTTGATCTTCGCGAGACCAAAATCGAGTATGCGAATCTGCTCGCGCACCGACCCGCCCGATTCGATCATTATGTTGAGTGGTTTGAGATCACGATGGACGATGCCGTGTTTGTGTGCAGCGCTCAGCGCGGAAGTTATCACTTGCATGTATTCAAGTGCTTCCGACGCCGTAAATCGTCCCTTGTTGGTGATCATGGCCTCGAGCGACACACCCTCAACAAACTCCATCACGATGTAAGGAATTTTTTCTTCAAGTACTCCGTAATCAAGGACCGAGATGATGTTGGGGTGACCGATCGCGGCTGCGGCCATTGCCTCCTGATGAAACCGCTTCACAAACGATGTGTCGTTACCGATGAGATCGAGTTTGATTGTCTTGACGGCGCGAGTAGTTTTCAGGAACTTGTGGTGGGCCTTATAGACGATTCCCATCCCGCCTTCGCCGAGCCGGGATTCAAGAACATACTTACCCTCGAGCGCAACGCTGCCGGGTAATGAGTGGAAAGTCGAGCACCGGTCAGTCGGACACAGAGATACCGTGTCGTCAAAACAACAAAAGCAGTGGGGGCACTCTCTCATGTCGGGTGGAGCCTGCTATCCCAATTACCTGGGACCGAAATACTTTACTCGCCCGGAAATGCGGCAATGGTGCGTTGCCTTCGAGTGTGGCGAGCCTGGCCAGGGTCTGAAAAGATGGCGCGAATTCTAACAACTTTACCGCAGGTGGGCAATGCTGGGCATGGACCGATCTTGTTAGACGTGACCGTTTGGTTTATTCTGCGTGCCGCAATGATCCCCCGAGCTTTACAGCTACTGCTTTTGGTCGTGGTGTTTTCGCTTTGTGCGGATGGTGCGTTGGCTCAGCGACTGCCGAAAGCAACCGGCAGAGAATCCGAAAACAAAGCGGTCACAGCACGCCGGGAGACTCGTCATAAAACACGTCTAACAGCACCGGCGACCGCAAAAACTCCTGCTTCGATCGAGTCCAATAAATTCCTCGATCTCGGTGATACCTTTCGTGAGCAGAAAAAATGGAATGCCGCCGAGGCTGCTTACAAAGAAGCTGTGAACGTGTGGTCCGGTAATGCTGATGCCTTGCTTGAACTCGGACTTCTTTACATCAAAAGAAACAAAATTGACGACGCACAGCAAACTCACGGCAAGCTGCGATCAGTCAACGCGTCATATGCTTCCGAACTGGCCGCTGAGATAACCAGACTCAAAAACGCGATCGCTCATTAGCCACAAAAGGCGCATAGAAGAACACAAAAGCACAAAAAGTTTTCTTGTGCCTTTTGTGTTCCTCTGTGTGCCTTTTGTGTTCTTTGCTTTTTGTCTTCTTTGATGGCTAAAGCATTGACGCGCTCCAGCGGCGCGCGTCGAGGATGTGTTGGACGTGACACGAGGTGCAGTTCGGTTGTCCGTTGACGACGTGACAGTTAGCACACGTGGTCTTCGGCGTGACGCGATCGAGTGGCTCGAATGAATTGTGGCAGCTCGAGCATGACAATCTGCCTTCCGTATTACCTTTCATTCCCGGCGCAATCTTCACACGCTGATCGTGCAGCGCATGAAACTGGTTGCTGCGCCACTTGTGATCAGTATCACTCGGCAGCCGCACCACGCTAAGCTTCCTTAAATTCCACTCCTCATCGTTGATCGACTTCGCGCTCCATTCTCCATTCACTACTGGATATCCAAACGTTCCACCATGCGCGGTCCCAACCTTACGACCGTTATAGATCTTCTGATTCGCGTCATTGTGGCACTGCGTACACGATGCCAGCGCGCCTGCCTTCGCACTAAACTCCACGCCTTTATGCTCTGCATGACAATCGGCACAACCAATGCCCGCGGCTTCGTGCGGCTTGATCACCGTCGCCGTGAACGCTTCAGTGTGGTGACACGAAGCACATCGCTGTTCCATGCTGCCTGACAACGAGTGACAGTTTGTACACGAGCCGGAATTTGGCGTCGTGGCGATTGCGGGAATGAGGCTGAACTGCGTCAACGCGTGCGCCTTCGAGACCGGCGCGGGTGAGAAAGCGCTCGTGTACCAGTAAGCTGCAGCTACAGAAACCAAACCGACAATTACCACCGCCCACGTGAAAAACGCGACTGGCCAACGTGACAATAGATCGGTCGTTGGCATCCAGTTGTATTGTGCTTTGCCAGTGCGCCGTCCACCTTTCGGATAAAGCGGCGAAGGACGAGCCATCTTCCCCACATCGCGAATACGCCTGTCCCAAAAAATATCGAGCGCCTTCGTAGCAACAATCGGCGTCGCCCGCGGCTTCTTTGCTTTCGTTTCCGCTTGCTCGAAGAGATTCTCAGTGTTGATCCCCGGATCGCTGACGTCGATCTCGGAAAGCTTCATGCCGATACGAACCTCGACGCGTATCACGAGCCCATCGCCAGCGGATTCGATCTGCAGGTGGAATGGTCCAACCTCGATGATATCGCCGGCAGCCAGCGCTTCGTTCTCCTCAACGTGTTTGCCGTTGAGTATGACAGGGTTCTTCGGCCGCAACGCGAAAAGGTAGTAACCCTCTTCAAATTGCTTGATGCCGGCTTGCACGCGCGACACGGACGGGTGATTGAGGAGCAATTCACACTGCGGCAGTCGACCAATCAGCAATCCCTCACTAATGATCGTCACCGGATCGACCAGCAGATCGTCACGGATGATGACGTATTGGTTCGTAGGCATACTTTTGTCCACGATTACACAGACTACACAGATTAATCAGTGTGATCTGCGTAATCTGTGGATTAACTCACTCTGAAGAAAACGACTTGCGCGATATGGACGACCATTAGTGCCAGCATGGCCGCCGTGGCGGCAATGTGCATCGGTATCCAGAATCGCAACAGCCAGTGAAGCGTCAATAAAGCATCAACACGTCGCAGCGTAACCGCAGTCTCAACTGCATCGATCAACAACTCCCTTTCTTCATCTGTCGCCTGTCGCGTCGTCCGGTCTTTGAACTCCTGTCGTGCCTGGGCCAAGAGTGCCTTCAACTCCTCGCGCCGCCAGATCTGTCGCCACAAAAATCCCCACGACAAGAACCGCGGATAAACTCGATCCCGGATCTCCTCCTTCAACCATCCATCGGCCTTCTCGAGGATCGTTCGCGTGTCACTCCGCAACTCTTTCCTGCGCCCTTCGAGATCCTCAACCAGCAACGGCTCGCCTTCGATACGCGTCATGATGCGCGGCATCACCCAATACGAAACGATGCCGACAATTCCCGACAACAACGTCAGATCAAACGCGACATAGAGCAGGCTCGTGAGCAAACCACCAGTGCGTGGTCCGGAATGAAACAACAGCACCACGCCAGCTATCGCGCCAACGTAAACGTGCGCCAGCATCCAGTAACGCAACGCGCCCGCTCGCCTGCGATAAACCTGTTTCCGAAACGGATACGACATCACAACCGCGACACCGACGAACCCGACAATCCCGGTGAGCCAGCGAAACGTTAGCCACGTGCCGGCGAGCACAGTGTCAAATCCGTATTTACCGAGTGCCCATAACAAAACCGCGGCAGTCAGAATCGTGACAGCGGCACCACCGATGTGCCACGCGCGTGCAAGCGGATCGCTCTTGTGAATGTTCCGACCAACAGCGTGAGTTTGATCGCGAAACACAAATCCCTGCGCGGGACCAATCTCACTGAAATACTCGATCGGATCGACACGCACGAGCGCGCCCGTCGGACAGTTCTCTTCACACGAATACGCCTTGCTCCGCGCGCCCGGCGGATTGAGCGGCGTGTCTTCGCAAAGATTGCATTTGATCGCGACCGGATCGTCCGACGACTCCGCTGTCGCAAGCCGATCATTCCGCAGACTGAAAATCTTTATCAGCTTCGAAGCAAACCCGTTCGACGATGGTGGCGCAGTACGTGGCACCATCGTGATCGCGTCGTACGGACACTGCGTCGCGCAATCGAAACAGCCGATACACGTGTGGGGATCGATGTCGATATGGCCCAGCGGAGCGCGAAAGATCGAACCGGTCGGGCAACCAGTCAAACATTCCGGATCCGCACAATGCATACATACTTGCGGCACGAGAGCGTGTTGCAATCGTCGCTTGCCGATCTTTGCTGGTCGTTCAATCTGTATGCCTCTGCGCAACAAGCGCGACTGCCCGTGCATCTTGTGACAGGCGAGCGAGCAGTTGCCGCAACGAATGCACAGGTCCATATCCATCACGAGCACGTTAGTCCCGTCGATGATGCCGGTCGTGATCTCCTCTTCCGCTGCTTTCAACGCATTGAGGTCAGGAAGCTCTTCGATGGTCGGTGGCATCGCGCTGCCCGACGTTGAGAGCCCGGCGAACGTGTCAAACAGTTGTTGTCGCAGCGCGGGATCCGTCGAGAACAGATCGAGCGGTATCTCGAGCACTTCGGTGCGCGCCATCACGCTGGCCTTGTATCTCCAAACTTCAGGCCTACTTACTCCCTCAACGCCGAGACAGTTTCCGCCGCCCAGAAAATCAACACCGATACCTTCATCCATTCCGAGAACGACTTCCGGTGAGGCCGCGTCAAAAAAGACGCCGTGCGAACGACGAATCCAGCCGTTCTTGATCAGAATTAATCGATCGATCGGCTCGCCTTCGATACACAGAGCGTGATTCTTGCTGTAGACCATGTAACGCGCTGTGCGGCGCAGCTCGTTAATGAGTGACTCGTTCAAAGGTTTGTCAGTGATGAGGCGGATGTCTTCGAGAACACGATCGATGCCGTGTGTGCGATAAGTCGCGTCGAGGATGGTGCCGAAGGTTGAGAGCTTGCGCAGCAGTCTGAGCGCGGGACGCGTGACTTCGAGCACGAGCGCCGTTCGATTCGCAGGAACTGAGACAGTCGCATTGCGCTCGATACCGGCAAGCAAAGCCATCTCGCCGAAACACGTACCCGGTTCGAGTTGACCAATCTTCTTTTGCGCACCAGCATCGCGGACATAGACGTCGAGCGTGCCGTCGACGGTGATGTAGAAGGTGTTTCCACCCCACTCGCCCTGTCGCATGATCTCTTCGCCCGAATCGTAGGTGAGCAGGCGGACGTAGGGCCCGACGCGCTTTCCATTCGCGTAATCGCGACCCTGAACTATGACCTCGAGATCGGTGCCGTACTTCTGCTTGCCGTTTTGTTCTTCAAAGAGTTCAGCAGTAAGAGCGAGATTCTGGATGGCTTCAACAACGCGACCCCGGTCGGTAATTTCGCGTGGCATGAACCGTTTATACATTATTTAGCCGCAAAAAGGCACAAAAAGCACAAAAGTGATTCCTGCTTTCGAGTTCAAACTCCAATTCGCTTTTGTGCTTTTTGTGCCTTTTTGCGGCTAAATGATAAACTCGCGAACAGATGCTGCCAGAAAATCTTTACGCGCTTCCCCTTGAACAACAAATCGGACAATTCCTATTCATCGGCCTTCCCGGAACAGAGTTCGACGCCGAAGCACGCGCCTTAGTCGAGGAAGTTCAGCCCGGCGGCGTGATCATCTTCGGCCGCAACGTCGCTGGTCCAGAACAACTCCGCTCGCTGCTCGATGCGGTTCGCGAAGTTGTTCCGACGCCACCGCTCTTCGGTATCGATCAGGAAGGCGGGCTGGTCGATCGCCTGCGACGCATCTTCACGCCGATGCCGTCGGCGCGAACGATTCGCCAACACGGTGATCTCGCGGCGGCGCGCGCGCTCGGAAGAGTCACAGGCGAAGCGCTGCGCATGCTCGGTTTCAACATCAACTTCGCGCCCGTGATGTCGATCATGACCGATGATCGCGACCTGCTGTCGAACGGTCTTTATTCGAGATCCTACGGCCGTTCGCCCGGCGAAGTGCTTGGTTACACGACCGTCTACATGCGGGGGCTCCAGGGAACAGGCATGCTCGGCTGTCTCAAACATTTTCCGGGCATAGGCGCAGGCGAAGTCGATTCACATGAGGAGATGCCGGTGGTGCGTCTGTCGCACGACGACCTGATCGCACAGGATCTCGCACCGTACATCGAGCTGTTCCAGCGTCGCGACGATCGCGTACGTTGCGTGATGGTTAGTCACGGTGGCTTTCCAAACATCGATATCCGTGAAGAAGTCACCGGCGGTTTACTCGAGCCCGCTTCGTTGAACTACAACATCGTGACGACGCTTCTGCGACAGGAGCTCGGCTACAAACATCTCGTCGTCACTGACGACCTCGAGATGGGCGCGATCGCGCGTCACTGCGAGATCGAAGACGCCGCCGTGCGCGCGGCGCTCGCTGGCGAAGACATGATGCTGATCTGCGCGAGCCCGGACAAAATACGTCGCGGCTATCACGGCCTGCTCGAAGCAGCAAAGAGCGGAAAACTCTCATACGAACGTATCAAAGAATCGCTCGACCGCATCGCGAGGACGAAGACGATTATGGAGCGGCCGCTGCCACTCGACCTGGCGCGCTTCCAGTCGCTCGCAGACGAAATCCTCAAACTCAATTCCAAGCTCAACTACACCTATGGAGGCACCGTTAAGTGAGCAAGGACAAGCTTGTACTGCTGCTCGTTTTGACATTGCTGTTGATTATCCCCCCGGGTTGCCGTCGACGCAGTAATGCGTTTGTGATTGGGCTCGGCGATAACGTTCGCACTATCGATCCGATTGGCTCACCTACAGTTGACGCAGCCAGCGAACGCGTACGTACGCTAATCTTCAACACGCTCGTCAAGAAAGACGAGAAGTTTGATTACGTGGGCGAGCTCGCATCTGACATCAAGCGATCCGATGATGGTCTAACCTACACGTTCACACTTCACGATGGCGTGAAGTTTCATAACGGGCAGGTGCTGAGCGCGAACGACGTGAAGTACACGCTCGACCTCGTCTTTTCGAGCAACTTCGCGAAATCGGCGAGTTTTTATAAAGGCACGGGCGCGGGAAAAGTCAGTTACATCAAAAGCGTGGAGGCGCCCGATGCGCGCACGGTAGTCGTAACGTTGATCGAGCCGTGGGTTGGATTGCTCTCGAATCTTGTTCCGATCGCGATCATTCCAAAAGACAGTTACGACTCACAAAAGACGCATCCGCTCGGCAGTGGTCCATTCAAGTTTGTGAGTTACGACAACGCGCAGCAGGTGTGCGACGTTGAGGCGTTTACCGATTATTGGGAAGGTGCACCAAAGCTGCCGTCGATACGCGTACGTGTGATCTCGGACATGAATGCGATGCAGGCGGAATTGCAGGCGGGCCGGGTTGATATTGCGCCGATGCCGACTAGTCTTTCGCCCGATGCAGTGAAGCGACTCGAAGGAGATCCGAACCTGCAAGTTAAGGTGTTCAACGGGTCGAATCTTAATTTGCTGACGATCAATACGGCGTCGCCACCGCTCGACAACGTGAAGGTGCGTCAGGCGATCGCTTATGCAATCGATCGCGAAAGTTTGATCAAGAACCTGTTGCTGGGATTCGGAAAGATCGCGCATTCGATCATTCCCGAGGAGTCGTGGTCTTATTCACCGGGGCAGACGTATTCGTACGATCCGGCGCGAGCGAAGCAGTTGCTTGACGAAGCGGGATTTCGCGATCCGGATGGTAATGGGCCACGCATGCGGTTCGATAAGCCGGTCGTCTTCAAGCTTTCCGGAAGCAGTATCGCGGGGCGGCAGTACGCGGGTGTGATTCAGAATTCTCTGAAAGAAGTCGGGATTCCGGTTGATATTCAGACGGCCGAGCAGAACACATTTCTTGACGAGCTCAAACGCGGCAACTTCCAGATCTCGTATTCGCAGTGGGTGGGTGGAAATCAGGATCCGATCTTTTACAAAGATCTCTTCGCGAGTTCCGAGATCCCCACCGAGTCGAGGCCCGCGCGCAATCGCAGCCGCTACAGTAACAAAGAGCTCGACGCGTTACTGAATGAAGCTGTGAACACTTTTGATCGTCAAAAAGCCCGGGAGCTTTACGTCAAGATTCAGGAGATCGTGAGCCGCGACGTGCCGGTGCTTCCATTGTGGTACCAGTCGAACATCGTGATCGCGCGGAAGAACGTGCAGAACATTCAGGTGAACGCGAGCGGCGACTGGGGCTTCGTGAGGAACCTGAGTCGCTAACGACTTTGCCACACGAGATTTACTTGAATGATAGCGGCACCCTTAATAATTAAGTTCGTTTTATGAGTGGGCATGTTTCAGGCGTTACTTATTGAGATTGTCGGAGCCATATTATACGACACAGGAAGGCAGGGGTTACGTAAGGTCTTTGGTGAACCACCGGCGCGTAAGGCCATTGATGCCACTGCGAGGGACTTTCTGAACATACCAGCTGTTAATGCCTCACTGACTAAGTGGTGCCGGAGCGAAGATTTCGTCTCCCAAATCGAAACACTTCAAGCTGGTTACGATCAGCAGGCGGATGACCTCCTTATCAGTTCATTTATTGATGAAGGCGGATTCTACGACGGCATAAATAACACTCACACCAGCGCGCGCCGAGTGCTTGAAGCATTCATCAAGCACTTGGAGGAAGAACTCTATAAGACCGAAGTCGGACCAATCATTGAAGCGCGACGTGCAAAGATTCGGGATGGTGCCACTCAGGCAGGAATTAACGATCTGCGCCGACAATTACAGCATTTGCCCTCAGATGTTGAGGCGGTGGTACAGAAAGTAATCAGTCAATACATTCCGCGATTCGATCCCGAAAACCATAACCCGGCAATACAGGAGAAAATCCATTTTGCTAGCATCGATTTGGCAATCGAATTGTTGAAAGAAGGTAAGGCTAAAAGCGCACGTAGGAGATTGGAAGATCTTCGTGCGAAACTTTCCTCCGAAAATGGTTCGCTAGACTTACGTTTTCGGCTCGCCGCAAACCTCGGCTCCTGCGCGCTTCAACTCGACGACTTTGAAACTGCAGAGCGAGAGTACAATGCCGCACTCAGCCTTAAGCCCGAGCACCGTTTGGTGCTCTCATATGCTGCGCTTACAGCGATGATTATCGGAGACACCGAACGGGCGCTTGCCTATGCTGAGCGCTCTCGGCCGGCTGACGAGCGCGACCCACAGATCACGTCTTCCTTTTTACGTGTGCTCCACCACGCAAACCGGGATGCTGAAATAGAGCGACTCTTACGTGAGGAAGAGTGGATTGAGCGTGACACGAAGTGCGCATTAGCACTAGGGTTGATTCGGCTCAGCCAGGAAATTTACGGTGAGGCCGAAAACTATTTTACAAGCTCCTTGCAGGATGAATCGGAGAACCCGCATGTCCATCGCCTGCTAGCACAAACGATAATCCTTCCTATTGATCATATTCTGAAAACCGACCCGCCATTACAGTTATCACAAGAGACACTTGACCGAATCAGAAAGGCTGAAGGTCACTTGACCCGTGCGGTCGAAATTTTTGAAAAATACGAGAATCCATCAGGTCTTTACGAGGCGCTGCTTCAACGTGCTTACGTGCGAGGGTTGCAAGGTCAGCCCTATGCAGCTCTGGCAGACTGTGACAGGCTGCTTGCGACGCATCCTAATGATCCAAAGGCTTTGTTTCAAAAGGGCCATACGTTGCAATTCATAGGGAAAACTGAAGAAGCGCTCCAATGTTTCTCAAAGATAGAAGACGAGGACGAGCGCCACGCATCGATAATTTCCATCGCACTCGCGTACCATCACTCTAAGCAGCCCAAAAAGGTCATTGAGATACTTGCCGATTATTCGCATCCTATGGAGCGCACGCGGCGGCAAGTGACAGTCGCCGACCTGCGTCTGAACTCCTACCACGAGACCGGCGATACCAAACGTATAGAAGCACTAATTGATGAACTTCAACGTAACGGCGCAAAGGATTCGGACGTGTTGACGATCATTGCCCGGCAACACATGCGCTCAGGACAAATGGAAGAAGCACTTGACCGGTATAAGCAGGCGCTCGAATACGCGGAGACGGAAAACCAGCAGGCTCGCATTCAAGATGAACTGGCCGATTATTATTTTGAAGTAGCTGAATGGGCAGCCGCTGCGGAACTTTATAGCATTACAGTTAACCAGTTAGAGGACTCCACTCAAACTCGCAAATACCTAACGAGCCTTTATAACTCGGGAGCCCGCCGAACTACGCTTGAACTAGCACGGAGACTGCGCGGCGATGGTTGCGCGATCCCATTCGTTAGCGAAATCGAAGCTCACGTACTCGTGGCGGCTGGCCAACCGGAAGAAGCATTGCAACTCTTTACTCAACTCGCTCGACTTGAGCCGAAGAAAATCTCACACAGGCTATCGATCATTGAGGTTCAGCATGTCCTGAAGGACTACGAAGCGGCACGCGAGTCGCTCAAAAATATCACCCTCGAAGAAACGAAAAATGACCCCATCGCGTTACTTCAAATCGCACAGTTTCGCCAGATACTCGATCTCGGTGGCGAACTGCCATTCGCATACCGTGCGAGACGCGTCGGCTTTAACGATGCGGACGTTCATCACGCATATGTCCGACTGTTTATGGAGCACACTAGTCGCGAGAGCGGTGACTTAGATGTTAGGTGTGTGGAGGTCGACTTCGCGGTACACCTCAAAGGCACCAAGGGAGAGGAAAAGACTTATCTAATCGTTGAGCAAGAAGATTACGACCTCAAGCAGGGAGAAATTGCGCCTACTGACCAGCGCGCTATTGAGATGATAGGCAAGCACATAGGGGATACGGTCGTCTTCAACAAAGGGCGAGTAGACGAAGTCCAGTATGAGATTGCTGACATACAGAATAAGTATGTCTATGCTTTTCAACAAACAATTATCAGGCATACAGAGTGGTTCGGCGGTAGCGACGGCATGATGGTGATGGATGTCGCCGATGGGGATTTCTCTAAACTCTTTCGCATGATCGATCTCCACCAGGAACGCCAGGTGAAGACTGCGGAGTTGTACCAGGAGCGACGGCTCCCTCTCGCAACGGTCGCGCGCTTAAAAGGCGCTAATCTTTTTGAGACTTGGGGCGCGCTCGTGCTTAACAGGGACATGCGCCTGCACATGACTACTGGCGATCTTACGGAGCTTCAACGGTCTATTGAGGCAATCAAAATGAGCAATGGCGTTGTAGTTGAGACGAGCGGACTCTTCACTCTCTGCTATCTCGGTTTGCTAGACAAACTTCCCAAAGCATTCAATAAGATAGTTGTCTCAGAAGCTGTGTTGGACAAATTAGAAAAGTGGTTTGCCGAAGCTGATCGAGCATCGCCGTACATGATGGTGTGGAAGGAGCAGGACCACTACGTCCGTCAAGAAATTACGGAGGAGATAATTGCCCAACGAAAAGGTTTTCTTGGCAAAATCGTTTCTTTTCTGAAAGCAAATGCTCAAGCACTTCCGGCACTCAAGGCTCTCGACATACCTAGCAAGCAACTCAATCAGTACACGGATGTGTTAGGCGAGAGTGCCACCTCTATCTTCGTCGCGAGCGAGCTGAAACTGCCGCTCCACATGGATGACGTCGGCCTTAACCAACTCGCGGCTAGTTCGGATTGGCAGGTGCAAGGAGTTTCCACGCTCGCGGTGTTGGCAAAAATGAAGTCGTGCGGATTGATCAGTGCTGTTGAGCATTGCCAAGCACTGAAAGCCTTGATTCTTGCTAACTACATCGTTGTGCATATTACCGCACAGCAATTATGGTGGATGTGCCAGAGCGAGGGGAAAAAAGCCACACTGCAGATGAAGCGGATTCTGCAACTGGAGATGCAAGGCCCGGAATGGGAAGAAAGCTCGGCAATACAGGTTGCTGGTCAATTTACCTACAAGATATGGCTGGAAGTCATGGATTCAGAAGAAAAGTGGCGGCTCCTTGATTTTGTAATCGAAGCACTTATATCTGGACGGGACGTCGCGAAAGTGAAGACTTTGCTTAAGTCTGAGCTGTCAAAATCATTTGTTCACCTTCAGCGCGCCCTGACACCAATATATGCACGACTTGATGCTTTCGATCAGCCCCAGCGATGAATTCCAAAGAGGAGGTTCAGTTCACGAGCAATAGAGAGCTAATAAAAATTAGAATTCTATGATCTTCAATGACGCGGTCGCTGCCAACGGTGGCGTTACCCCCGCATTCAAATAATCCCAAGCCGCCAATCCAATCATCGCAGCATTATCAGTTGACCACTTCAGCGGTGGGAGACAGAGTTTTACTCCCATTCGATCGCAGAGCTCCGCGGCGCCTTCACGTAGTTGTGGGCTCGCGGCTACACCACCAACTACCACCAAACACTCCGCCGGATACTCTTCCAACGCGCGCCTGCACTTCGTCAAAAGGATCTCCATGCATGAACTAACAAACGATGCCGCAATATCCGCATGGTCCACGTCTGGATTCTTGTCGAGGAACCTTCCCACCGCCGACTTCAATCCCGAGAACGAAAACTCAAAACCTTCATTCAACATCGGACGCGGGAATGGAATCGAAGCTCTTCCCGTCTTCGCAAGCTTATCGACTGCCGGCCCACCCGGATATCCAAGCCCCAGCAATCGCGCAACCTTGTCGTAAGCCTCGCCTACCGAATCGTCTCGCGTCGAGCCGAGCAGTTGGATCTCAGTTAAACTCTCCATGCGTGCGAGAAACGTATGACCACCGGAAACCAGCAACACGATCGCCGGCAACTCCACTCGCTTCTCAACGAGATCCGCACTGCGCAAATGACCGCGCAGGTGATTGATTCCGAGCACGGGAACGTTCCAGCCGAGCCCGAGTCCGGCCGCAGTGTTCACACCAACAATCAACGAACCAATTAGACCCGGACCGCGCGTCACGCCGATCGCTTTCAAATCAGGTCCTTCAACATTTGCTTCTTTCAGCGCGCGCTCGATCGTCGGCACGACCACGAGTGCGTGCGCGCGACTCGCAAACTCCGGATACACGCCGCCCCAGTGCGAATGAATATGCGTTTGACTCGCGATGATTGACGACAGCACATTGCCGTCGCGATCGACAACTGCAGCGGCCGTGTCGTCGCACGACGATTCGATTCCCAGAATTACGTCTTGACTCATGATAAGTACTTTAACACTTCAGATTCGGGCACCACGCCGATGCGCTCGATCACAGGTGGATTCAATCTGCAATTCACCAACGTTGACGCTGTCGTCTTTAGGGTGCCACCGTCAATGTGCAGATCTGGCGTTCCGTCAAGTTGGCTCAGGATTTCTCGTACGTTGTCCGGAGTTTCAGCGCTGTGTACGTTCGCACTCGTAACGAGCAAAGGACCGGTTTTTTGCAATACCGCAAGCAAACGTTTGTCATCAGGAATTCTTACTGCTGCCTCGTAGCGACTTGCCAACCACGGCGGTCTAAATTCCGAGTGAAAGCCAAGCGCCAGGGTCAAACTCCCCGGTATTAATGGCGATTGCAGCAGACGCTGAGCCGATTCGCTAATATGAAAGCCCAAGGGTTCCAAATCAGCCGCAGAGGTTACCATGATCGGGAGGTTCACAGTTCTGGGACGGCGTTTGAATGCAAAGAGGCGATCGATCGATTTGTCGAATTCCGGTTTTACCGCAAGGCCATAAACTGTATCTGTCGGTAGTAAGACAACCCCACCTTTCGAAAGGCATGCGACTATTTCATCAACGCGGGCTTGATTTTCAATGTTCCCCGATTCCACGTTCACGTTCCATTTCTACCACCCAACCTGATGGATTATTAATAGTCTCCTGAATATCTTTGAATGGTATGTCGCCTTGTCTCAGTAACTCCACTGAATTGACCCCTTGCATTCTGACGACAGTGGAATGCTCACCGTAAAACTGATTTCCTTCGATGGCACCCCAGATGAACTTTTCTGGATCTGCTATGCCAAATTTAACTATCTCACACGCCTTTTCAAATTTCTGAATAGCCATTCCGGTGTCAGGATCTCGCACGGCAACGGTCATGAGTAGATGCTCAGTACAACCGGCGATATCGCGCTCGATACGGCTATCCGGTATACGGACACCGATGGTCCGATCAAAGCTTCCAATCTTACGCTCGAGTAACTCGTCGGATATTTCTTTTCTGGCTTTGCAAACGATCGTGATCGGGCCGGGCGTAAACTCCTCGATGAGTGCCGCAACAGCTGCGTTCATCTCCATGAACTGCCGCACGTGCCGATAAGTGGAAAATGCTATTGATACGGGATCGTCACCTCGACCGAGAACAAGGTTGACTTTATTACGCCCGTCTTCATCCATTGCGATGGTGGCGAGCGAATAACACGTGTCGCTCGGCAACAACATCAACCCCCCTTGTAAAAGTACGTTTCGAACTTTCTGAATGATGGACGTAGGCAGATTTCGACCATTAGTGCGCTGCTGCTTATAAATGATGAATTTTGGCTCACTCATAAAACAACGGCGACTGATCATTCAGTGCTTCAACATGATTTGTAGAAGGGGCACCGCCTCGCATCGCCTCAAATCCGAGCTGGAGCAGGACTCGAGCGTCTGGATTTTCCATCCGTGTATCGACAGCCGTAACGCTATTTAATAGCGAGGTTAAACGATCCCGAATTCTTCCAGCCACGGCTACTTCCGTAAGTCCATTGCTAACCAGAGCAAGCGCAACTGGTAACACTCCAAAGCGCATGACTTCAACCGATGGGCCGCGAACCAGACCAACATAGGCATTGTCATTGGCTGCCGGTACTGCACAGACGACCGGCAATGACGTAACAGCTTTAGTCTGGTTAGCCATAATCTGAAACCAATTAAACGGGTAGATACCAACTCTCAGGCTGAACGCCAAAGCGTTTGCAAACGATATCCCGGCTCGCACGAAGGTCAGAGAACCTGGACCAATATTCATCGTGATGCCGGCAATCTCGTTTGTGGTGGCATTAATCGATTGAAGGCCACATACGAGTAATGCGTCTAGCGTGCGAAACCGAACATCACAATCGTCGTAGGCCGAATCAAAGATCACTTCACCCTCTCGCCCCAGTACAACGCGATACACATTCGATGACGACTCGATCGCTAGTAATAAACTCATGCTACAGGCGCTTGTCCAAATTCCAAGGCTAAGCTAGAGAGAACAGGTTCCCATCTTTCTGCTGAAGCAGAAAACATTAACTTACGCCAGTTGTCCTGCTTCTCTACAAACTCAAAATCAATCGACACCGCATTCGGAAAATCCTCGCGCACTATGTCGCCCCACTCCACGGCCGTGATGCTTTCAGAAACATAGTCCTCAAGCGCGAGATCTCGAAACTCGGCAATGCTTGAAAGCCGGTAGGCATCGATGTGCAAAAAAGTGCCGATTGGAGTGGGATAGAAGTGTGCCAAGGTAAATGTCGGGCTTGTGACCTCTACTTTCGCTCCAAGAGCCGCTACCAATTCCTTAACAAATGCTGTTTTTCCGCCTGCCAGGGCACCCTTGAGCATGATCGCATCACCCGAACGTAAGAAAGGCGCGAGTGCGGCGGCGACGTGCGCCGTCTCGTCTCGGCCCTTGCAGATAACTGTAAAATTCTTCATTTCTTCAATCGATGCTGATCGAGTTGCGCTGCAATCTCGCGTATGCGGCTACCGGCCTCATCTAGGTCCAAAATCGGGGGCACCGTCAACCCGTGGACTACCCCGTTACGCAGACGCCGCAGCTTTTCGAAATCCTTCAAGAGGATTTGATCCTTAACTCCTAGGCGCTCCAGAAGCGCTCGCGAAGGATAAATCCCCTCCGATGATGTTCCTTTCGCCATTTGGTTCACTTTTTGTTCGAGCCCTACCCACGCGTCCAGAAATTGATTTAGCTCGCCAGGAATCGATCGGTTTGCTCTCAGAGTCTCGTAAGTCTCATACCGCTCTTTATTTTCCTTCATTACCTGATCGAGTATCTGGTCCGCAAGCGGCTCTTTCTCAAGATCCGGTCTAAGAGCGGCGATGTAAGGTTTCAAGAGATCAGGAGTGGCAAGATTCAACCTCTTGAGTAATTCAAAGAGCAAATCGATGCGGCCCAGATCCTTATCAGCAATTGATTGTCCAATCACGGGAACCGACGCGTTCAGCAGATGTGACGCCAACTCGTAATGGTTGCTGAACGATCGTCCGCCAACTGCAACACGAGCTTCTCCCGCTTTTTGAAGACGCTCGAGGGCGATTTCGCCGGTCAAAACTAAACCATTGAGCTCGTCCAGAGTATCGTACTCTTCGTCACTCAATTTCCCCTGTTGTGGCTTGTAGATCAGATCATGTTCTACTTCGGCCCACGAATGCATCAGCACGGACGCTACTTGTATCTCGATTCTGGCTCCCGCATATCGCCTCTCTGCTTCGCTTAACAATGACTCCTTTAACTGAACGCGGTAGTGTTTGGCGAAATAACCGGGGAAGCGCTTGGCACGAGGAGGATTTTTTGTTGCATCGGGAAACGCCTTCGGATCACCCGCTAAAACAAACAAGCTGTGAATAATATTATCAACCTGCGGCCATTGACCCGGGAAATACATCGCCACGCGAACCCCGGCTAAATCCACAATGTCCTCAAAAATGTCGTCCGTTGAACCATAAGTCTTTTCCAATGCTCGCGCTGTTACCTTCACTTCCAAACTGCGAATTGCCTTGGCACGTGAAGTAACGATTGAGCGAATACCGGCATCTCGCAATCGACCATCAAGAATTTGGGCCGCCAAACGACTGGCACGATCATAAAAGTCATACTCCTTGGCGTACCGTCTTAGAAACTCGTCAACAAATCTTTCCTGACCTTCCATATCAATTAATTCCAGTCATCATATTAAGGCTTTGCCCAGTTTGTATCCATCCGAGTCTTCTTCAAACTCGGCACGTCCAACACATTCGAATCAAACCCGGAAACGTATGGCTTCACCAGCGAGTACGACGACGCAAAATAAATCGGCACCGCCTTCATATCTTTCAACGCCTGCGCCTCCGTCTCTACTTGCGGCACGGGCTGCGGCGACGGACTGGCCTCTGGCGATGCAGACGGCAACGGACGCGGATCGCGCTCAAACAACATTCGTAGATTGACCAGTTCACTCGTTGACTGCATTACCATCCCACGGCGCACGATGTCGTAATCACCGTTCTTGATCGCTGCTTCATATTCATCCCAATTACGTACCACGATCTCCGTCTCGATATTGAGCGCTGCTCGCCACATAGCAGCGATCGACTGCGCCACGATCCGCTGCTGCTCGTTGCGATTGATCAAAAGCCTGAGCACCGGAAAACCTTCGCCATTCGGATACCCGGCTTCGGTAAGCAGCTCGCGTGCTTTGTTGACGTCGTGCTCGACCAGCCCGGCCTTATCGACGACAGGCTTTTCTCCGGACATTTCTTCGGGGAGAAACTTCCCCGCAGGCACGGTTGCACCGCCGAGATCATCGCGACTGACGCGTTCGCGATCGATCGCGAGCGCCAGCGCTTCACGCACGCGGATATCGTCAAACGGCTCGTGCGCGGTGTTGAATGCGTAGTACGTCAAGGCACCAAAGGTTGAACGATGGAAATCCTTGTAAGGCGCAAGTAGTTTGAGCGCTAGCGGCTCGAACGGCGCATTCGTCACAGCATCAATCTCGCCAGCTTCGTACGCCGACAACGCACCCTCAGCATTCGTGGTATTCACAAACGTGACGCGATCGAGCGCGACTGACGCATCGTCCCAGTAAGTCTTCGCGCGTTCAAGCTGGACCCGATTGCCCTCGGCCGCGAGCAGATGAAAAGCTCCGTTTGAGATCAGCTCGTGTGATTCGAGACGGTTCGTGCTCTGCGAATCTGCGACATTAACCGGACGAAAAACCGGATGGGCCACGAGCGCCGGAAAGCTAGTGTCTGCATGTTGTAGCGTCACTTGCAGCACGTTTTCATCGATCGCGCGCGCCCCGAAAGTATGTGGCTCCGAGATGGTCGGCGCTGCACCTTCAATGTTTGCAAGCAGCTCTGTGTGCGGCGCAAGTGGACCGATCTTGAGCGTGCGCTCCCAAGAGCGTACGAAGTCCTGCGCCGTGACCTTTTCACCGTTGGACCAGCGCGCGTTGTCGCGTAAGTAAAAAGTCCAGACGCGGCCGTCGTTTGACGACTCCCAGCGCGTTGCGACAGCGGGCACGGGCGCTAGTGTTTTAGGATCGTAGTCAGTCAGACCTTCGAAGAGTGCTCTGACGGCGTCCGTATCAGGTGGCGCAGCAGCGAATGCGGGATCGAATGTTTGCGGCAGACCGCCGTTGCTCCAGCGAAACTCCTGCATCTTCGGCGGCACGACTTTGCCGTAGTAGGTGGAAGGCACGCTCGTGTTGAAGCAGCCTGTGTGAGTCAGACACAGCACCAGAAGCAGCGAGCAGATCCAGGAGAAAGGTTTTTTAGCCACGGATGACACGGATTAATTGCTGATAGATTTGGACTGTTCGAGCTCGTGTTAATTCAAAGCCATCGGATGTATCGATTAAATAATCAGCAAATTTCTGCTTCTCTTCCTGCGGCATCTGCGAGTTGATGCGCCGCAGAGCTTCGTCGCGCGACAGCTTGTCGCGCAGCATCAGACGCTCGAGCTGCACTTCAGGACGGCAATGGACCACGATCAGTTTATCAAAGCGCTTGTAGCCGCCTGACTCGATCATCAACGCTGCATCGATGATGCCGATGCCATCCGGATCTTCAGCCTCCCACGCGTTCATGATCTCATCCTGGCGCGTGATGATGAACGGATGAAGGATGTGGTTAAGACGTTGACGCTGACTCTCATCATTAAACACTACTGCGCCGAGTTGTTTTCGATTGAGCGTGCCGTCCGGATTTAAAATCTCCTCGCCAAAAGCCTCGGTCAACGCTTTCAAACCGGGCGTGCCCGGCATGACGACTTCGCGCGCCGTTTGATCTGCATCGAGAACGTGACACCCGAGATCGACAAAGACCGACGCCACAAACGACTTACCAACACCGATCGAGCCTGTTAGTCCGACGCGTAACATTCAAATCATTGCCGCCGCAACTTAGCCGCTTTCAATGTGTTCTTCATCAGCATCGCTACCGTTAACAATCCAACACCACCGGGTACGGGCGTCAACATGCCCGCCACTTCCGCAGCCTCGGCCGGATTAACATCGCCAACGAGCGTCGACCCGCGTTTGGCGACAACTTCCAATCGTTTCTCGGCTTCGTCACCAAACAGCCTGCGAACTTCATCGACGTCTGAAACCCTGTTCATGCCCACATCAATCACCGTCGCGCCCGGCTTGATGTGCTCGCGTCCGATGAAGCCCGCACGTCCAATGGCGACGACAAGCAAGTCTGCTGTGCGCGTCACTGCCGGAAGATCACGTGTGCGTGAATGACAGATCGTCACGGTGGCATCACGTTGCAAGAGCAACTGCGCCATCGGACGTCCGACAATTTGACTGCGACCCACGACACAAGCATTCGCGCCGCGAATCTCGACGCCGCGATCGTCAAGTAGCTCAATAATGCCTGCGGGCGTAGCCGGCACGAAAACAGGCCGTCCCATGGCGAGCTTGCCCGCGTTCACCGGATGAAAGCCGTCGACGTCCTTCGAAGGATTTATCGCCTCGATGATGGCAGTCTCGTCAATGTGAGCGGGCAATGGAAGCTGCGTCAAAATCCCGTCAACATCGTCGCGTGTATTCAATGAAGTGATGAGCTCCAGAAGCTGGTCGGTCGTTGTCGATTCGGGTAACGCGTGATGTTCCGAACGTATACCAACCTCTTCACACGCGCGTATCTTGTTTTTGACATAAACAGCCGACGCCGGATCGTCGCCGACACGCACCGCAGCCAGCGCCGCACGCACGCCGCGCTCGATTTCTGCCTTTACTTCCGCTTTGATTCTCGCTGCTAAATCTGCTGCTTCAAGTTTGATCATATTAATAGCCACAAAAAAGCGCACAAGACACAAACCAACCTACGTCGAGCCGTGATTCGAAAAATTAATGGTCTGTGCTCTTTGTGCCCTTCTGTGGCCTCATTATAATCCGAGTTATGTCATTTGCGAGACTGCTCCTTTTTGTAGCTTTACTTACAGTTGCGGCGGTTACAGTAGTCGCACAATCAGCTGACCCGATCCTCGCGGCGATCGAAGCCGAAGACTGGCAAACTGCGCGCTCCGAAATCGGCAAGGTTCGCGCAGCCAACGAGGCGCTCTTTCGCGATAAGAATTACGAGTACCTGCTTGGTCGCATTGCGGAACGAACCGGCGATACGGCCGGCGCTGTCGCAAACTACCAGGCAATCGCCTCGAACAACTCGCGACTGAAAGAGTACGCGTTGTGGCGGCTCGCGAAGATCGCGCGCGCGACTGGCGATCTCGTTCTCGAACGTGAACGTCTACAACAACTCATCGCCGCGGCACCCTCGAGCCTGCTTTTTGACGCCGCGACGTTACGGTTAACTGAGAGTTTTTTGGAAAGCCGTGATTTCACCGCCGCCGCAACCAGCGCAAAGCCGTTAACGCAATCGAAGAACATCAATATGTCACGCGAGGGCGCGGCGTTGATGGGTCTCGCATATCTGAAAGCGGGAAAGACGACCGAGGCGCGCGATGTCTTCAACAAGTTAGTAATGCAGATGCCGGATGCGTCGCGTCCTGACGACTATGCGCTCGAGGCAGTACGGCAGCTCGATGCGCTGGAGAAAAATGCACCGCTAAATTCCGAGGCCGATCATCTGTTGCGGGCTTCGGTGTACCAGTTCAATCGCGACTTCGCGGGCGCGCGAGTGCACTACCAGGCGGTTGTCGATCGCTTTCCGCAGAGCACGACAGTCCCCAACGCGCTCTACCAGATCGCGCGTGGTCTCTACAACGAAGCGAAGTACGACGAAGCGGTCAAACTCTTCCAGAAAGTCTTTGATGTGTACCCGCAATCATCGAGTGCACGCGATGCAGTTGGATTTCTCGCGTCGAGTTACGTGCGCATAAAGCGCACTGATGACGCGGTGAACGCTTACAAGCTGTTGATCGATAAATTCCCCGACAATCCGAATCCCGAGCGTGCTTACCAGAACATCATCGACGCCCTGCACGAAGCCGGCCGCTACCCGGAAGCGCTTAACTGGGTGCAGCAGGCACGTGCCCGGTTCAAGACCGATATCGCAAATGCGCTCGTGTTGTTTGCACAGCTCCGCATTCACATGGCCCAGGGTAGCTGGGCCATAGTCGTGCGCGACGCAGATGAGTTATCAAAGCTTTCAGATCTCGGCGGCACGCGTGTGCCCGGTGGCACCAACCCGGCGGAAGTGAATTTCCTGCGCGCCTTCGCACTGGAACAGCTCGGACGCACTGAAGACGCGATTAATGGTTATTTGTCGATTCCGGATGGGCGCAATGAGTATTACGGCACGCGCGCGACGCAGCGGTTGCTGGATCTGTCGACGAACGAGAAGACACGATCGCTAGTGCGGATGCGACTCAATGCGCTGCTGAATGACAGTAAAAGCGCGAGCGCCGCGGGACAGTTCGAACAAGCTCGCACGGCAGCGCAGTCGAGTTTGCGCCTCACGAATGATCCACAGACGCGGGCAGAAGCGCTGAAATCCCTGCAAGTCGCCTACAATGCGTTATCGACTTATCGACTGCCGGCGTTTAATAAGATCTCACTGCTAAAACAGGATCCAGAGCTCGGCCCGCACGAAACACTCGCAAACAGCTTGTTGCTTCTCGGTCTTTACGACGAAGCACTTCCAGAGTTACTCGCCACGCGCAAAGTGTCTGCCGGTCCGGATGAAGACTACTCGATCGCTGTGCTCTCGCTACGTGCCGGTATTCCGAATCGCGCAGTTCGTTTCGCCGAGCAGACCTGGAAACCTGTGCCAGCGGATTATGTTATTGAGCTGGCGCCACGCGAATTGGTTGAGCTGCTTTATCCGGCACCGTTTCGCGGATCGTTGTTGAAACATGCGTCCGGCAGGAATGTCGATCCGCGCTTCGTGTTGTCGATTGCGAGACAAGAGTCGCGCTTTCAAACCGACGCGAAATCGATCGCGGCCGCACGCGGCATGATGCAGTTCATCGCCTCAACTGCAAACGAGATGGCCACGCAAGTTAACCAGAACAACTTCAATCAGGACGATCTCTACAACCCTGACACGGCGATCCTGTTTGCATCGCAGTATCTATCGAACCTGTTCAAGCAGTTTCCGAATCAGCCGCACGCAGTTGCTGGTTCGTACAACGGCGGAGCCGACAACCTCGCACGCTGGATCGCACGCTCGCGCGCGAACGAGCCCGATCGTTACGTTCCCGAGATTGGTTTCTCGCAGACGAAGGATTACGTCTACAAAGTGATGGCTAATTACTGGACCTATCAACGCCTCTACGACGCCCAACTCCAAGCCACAAAATGATTAAGCCACGAAAAGGCACAAAAAACACAAAAGTTGTTTCCCTGATTTTGAGCCTCGTTGTGGCTCTTTGCCTTTGCTTTGCAGCCGGTTGCAGGCGCGGTAATGAGAAGAGATATGACTTTAAAGGCAAGGTGATCGTGGTTGAGCCGGAGAAGCGTCTCGTCACGGTTTCGCACGAGGATATCAAGGGCTACATGCCCGGGATGACGATGCCGTTCGCTGTGAAAAATGAGGCAGACCTGCAGATACTCGCTCCTGACGATGAAATCACCGCGACGCTCGTGGTCGACGGCAAGCATTCGTGGCTCGAAGATCTAATCATCACGAGACAGAGCGCGACCGCGCCTGCGATGCCCGGTGCGCAGATGGCGAAGGAAGGCGATGAAGTTCCAAACTTCACGCTGCGCAACCAGGACAATCGCGAAATTCACATCAAGGATTATCGTGGCAAGACGTTGCTGTTGACGTTCATTTACACGCGTTGTCCCGTGCCGGATTACTGCACGTTGATGTCCGACAATTTCGCGCAGATCGATCGCGCGCTGGGACAGAATCAGGAGCTTTACGGAAAGACGCACCTGCTCAGTATCAGCATCGATCCCGAGTACGACACACCGAAGGTGCTGCGCAGCTACGGCGCCGCACACACCGAGCGTTACCAGAACGAGACGTTTGCGCACTGGGAGTTCGCGGGTGGGACAAAGGAGCAGGTGAAGGAGATCGCACAGTTCTTCGGGTTAACTTACTTTCCCGAGAAGGATCAAATCATTCATGCACTCAGGACGGTGATCATCAAACCGGATGGAAAGGTCAAAAAGATCTACAGTGGGAACGACTGGAAGCCTGAGGACGTCGTAAAGAATTTAGCCGCGGATTGACGCGGATTAACGCTGATCTGCGTTCATCCGCGTAAATCCGCGGGTAAACTAACCCTTTATCTTCTTGATCTCTTCAGTAAGTACAGGGACCGCTTCAAATAAATCTCCAACAATACCGTAATCCGCTATATCAAAAATCGGAGCTTCGGGGTCTTTGTTGATGGCCACGATCGTGCCCGAGTTCTTCATACCGACAAGATGTTGAATCGCGCCGGAGATGCCGAGGGCGACGTAAAGTTTCGGCGCGACTGTTTGTCCGGACGATCCGATCTGGCGATCGATAGGTAGCCATTCGGCGTCACAGATTGGACGCGATGCAGCTAGATCGCCGCCGAGCACTTCCGCGAGTTTTTCCGCAAGCGCCAGATTATCTTTACTCTTGATCCCGCGCCCGACTGCGACGATCACTTCAGCCTTCGTGAGATCCACCGCCTGCTTCGCTTCCTGGAATGGAGCTTCAGGCTTCATGCGCACCTCGCCAATGTCAACTGGCACATTCTCAACCGGCGCACCACTTCCCTTCGCTGCCTGATCCGGGCGATAGGCTCCGGTCTGAAACGTCGCGAACACGGGCGCTTCTCCGTCAGACACAACATCCGCATCGAGCTTGCCGAGAAAAATCCTGCGCGTGAAACCGATCTTGCCACCTTCTGCTTTCGCGCGAATGCAGTCGCTGATCAACGACTTACCAAACCGCGCCGCAAGCTTCGGAGCGAAGTCACGCACCTGGTACGTGTGCGTCAGGAAAACGAAATTCGGATCGACCTGCTTGACGATCTGCTCCATGCCGTCGGCATAAGCATCCGGCGTGTAATCAGCCAGCTTCGGGTTCGTCGCGCAGATAACTTTCTCCAGATCGTAACCCGCGATCTCCTGCGCGAGCCCGGCGACATCCGCGCCGAGCACCACCGCACTAACCTTCTGGCCCAACTCTGATCCGAGCGCCTGCGCCGCCGCAATCGCCTCAAAGGAACTGCGGTTCGCCGTTCCACCTTTGTGTTCAATAAAAACTAATAATCCGTTACTCATCCGTATAATCCGTGGTTAAAAAACTCTCGCTTCAACATGAAGCTTCTGGGCCAACTCCGCAGCGCCTGCCTTCGCGTCTCCATTTCCAAGCATCTGCGTCTGCTTCATCTTCTGCGGCAAATAGATCTTCTCGACACGCTGGTGCGATGGACGACCAACCAGTTCCGCCGGGGGCGTCACTTCCTTGATCTCTTTCTTCTTCGCAGCCATGATGCCCTTCAACGTCGCATAGCGAATCTGACTGATGCCAGATTGGATCGTCAGCAATGCAGGCAGCGGCATCTCGTACCACTGATACCAGCCGCTCTCAAGCTCTCGCTTCACCCGCAGTTTGTCGTCCGCAGCGTCCAGCTCAATGACGATCGTCGCGTGCGGGAGGCCAAGCAGCTCAGCCATGATCACGCCCGTCTGCCCGTAGCCATGATCGTCTGACTGCAATCCTGTAAACACGAGATCTGGTTTTTCATCACGGATCGCGCCGGCCAGAATAGTCGCCGCCGCATACGGCGTGAGGTGCGTGAGATTGTCGCCAACAACGTGAATCGCGCGATCGGCGCCACGCGCGAGTGCGTCTTTAATAACGCTCTTCACGCGCTGCGGTCCCATCGAGCAAACAACCACTTCGCCACCGAGCTTCTCGCGTACGCGCAACGCTTCTTCGAGCGCGTAGCCGTCTGACTCGCTCACTTCAAAAGAGAGATCACCCTCTTCAATCCACGTCGCATCTTTGTTAATCCGCAGGATCGCATCCTTATTCGCGACCTGCTTCATCATGACAATGATCTTCATTAACCTTCATACCTCTTGAACAACAACGCCGCGTTCGTGCCTCCGAACCCGAAGCTGTTTGAAAGCACGTACTCGACTCTTGCTTCACGAGGCTCGTTCGGAACGTAGTCGAGATCACACTCCGGATCGGGATTCACGTAATTTATCGTCGGCGCGATGACGTTGCGGTGCAGCGTCAACACACTGAACACGCTCTCGATACCGCCCGCAGCGCCCAGCAAGTGACCCGTCATCGACTTCGTCGAGCTGACGGCAAGCTTGTAAGCGTGCGCGCCAAACGTCTCTTTGATCGCGAGTGTTTCGAACTTGTCGTTGTACGGCGTCGACGTTCCGTGAGCGTTGATGTAGCCGATTTGATCCGGTGCAACGCCCGCATCTTTCAGCGTTTTTTGCATCACGCGTCGCGCACCCGATCCAGTTTCGTCAGGCATCGTGAGATGGAACGCATCAGCGGACGCGCCGTAACCCACGATCTCAGCATAGATCTTCGCGCCACGTCTCTTTGCCGACTCGAGCTCCTCGAGGATCATGATCCCCGCGCCTTCACCGATGACAAAACCGTCGCGGTCTCTCTCGAACGGCCGCGAGGCGTGCACCGGATCGTCGTTGTTGGTCGAGAGGGCTCTCATCGCCGAGAAACCCGCCACGCTCATCGGCGTGATAGCCGACTCAGCGCCGCCGCAGATCATTATGTCGGCATCGCCACGTTGAATGATCCTGAAGCTGTCGCCGATCGCGTGTGCGCCGGCGGCGCAGGCGGTGGCGGTCGCGGAGTTTGGTCCTTTAGCGCCGAAACGGATCGAGACCTGGCCCGCGGCGAGATTCACGATCGCTGAGACGATAAAGAACGGCGAAACGCGATCCGGACCATCGTCAAGGAGCTTCGAGTGCTCGCGCTCGATGGCCCAGAAGTCTCCGATGCCGCTGCTGATGTACGTACCTACGTTTTCCGCGATGTCGGCTGGCATCTTGCCTTCGGGCGTGAGCTGGATGCCGCTGTTGGCAACCGCTTCGATCGACGCCGCAATCGCATAATGAATAAACGAGCCCATCTTGCGCGCGTCTTTCTTGGGAATGAATGCGAGCGGGTCGAAGTTCTTAACTTCGCAGGCAAACCTGACCGAAAACTTTTCGGCGTCGAACTTCTTGATGTAGTCAGCGCCACTGCGCCCGGCCATCAGAGAGGCCCAGGTGTCTTCGACAGTGTTGCCAACCGGGGTGACGAGGCCGAGGCCTGTAATCACGACACGACGTGTCAAATCAGAACTCCTTGGGAAGAGTGTGTTGCGATCGTGCACCAATCTCTGTGCACCCTCTGTGTCCTCTGTGTCTCTGTGGTGGTTTCAACCGTTAACCACAGAGACACAGAGGACACAAAGGTTGCACAGAGAAGAGCATCACTCTTACTACTTTTTGTGCTGGTCGATATAGTTGTACGCGTCGCGCACACTCTGAATCTTCTCAGCATCTTCGTCGGGGATCTCAATGCCAAACTCTTCTTCAAAACGCATCACAAGTTCGACGGTGTCCAGCGAGTCGGCGCCGAGGTCGTCGATGAATCTGGCATTCGGCGTGACCTCGTTCTCATCGACACCAAGCTCATCGACGATAATCTGTTTTACCTTGTTCTCGATCTCTTGATCGGGCATCGTGTTTGCTCCTCTGTGAGTTAATTTAGTTACTCAATTTCTGCAGACTCGCTGCATCTTCCACGTTCAGCATCTTCACGTCACGATTGATCTGACGCATAAGACCTGACAAAACTTTTCCGGGCCCCGCTTCGACAAACGTGTCGACCCCGTGGCTCATTAGCAACTGCATCGACTCGACCCAGCGCACGGGCGCTGAAACCTGCCGCACGAGGGCGTCGCGCAATTCATCGGGCGCTGTCGTCGCACGTGCATCGACGTTCGTCACTACCGGCATCGCAGGCGCTCTGAAATTCAACGCTGCGAGATCAGGCGCCAGCCTGTCCTGCGCCGGCTTCATCAGCGCGCAATGAAACGGCGCGCTCACTTTCAACTTGACAACTTTCCTCGCAACGCCGCTCAACAACTCGACTGCGCGATCAACAGCTTCGGTATTCCCGGCGATCACTACCTGACCAGGCGAGTTCAGGTTCGCAATCGAACAAACCTGATCGCCTCTAGCTTCCGCGCAAATGCGCTCGATCGCTTCGAGTTCGCCGCCAATCACCGCGGCCATCGCGCCAGTTCCAACCGGTACAGCTTCCTGCATGTAGCGTCCACGCGCGCGCACGGTGCGAACAGCGTCAGACAAACTCAACGCACCCGCTGCCACAAGCGCGGAATATTCACCTAAACTGTGTCCCGCGACAAATGCCGGCGCCTCAATTCCCGCTGCCAGCATAGCGCGAAACGCAGCCACAGAAACCGTGAGAATCGCAGGCTGCGTATTCTCAGTTAACTGTAGATCCTCCGCTGGACCATCAAAACAAAGCCGCGAAATCGCGAAGCCTAACGCATCATCAGCTTCTTCAAAGACCTGTCGAGCTACCGCAAACGTTTCTGCCAGATCCTTTCCCATGCCAGGGGCTTGCGAACCCTGCCCGGGAAACACGATCGCCATCCGCAGATTACGCAGATTATTCTGTGTCATCTGTGTAATCTGTGGACTACCATTGCATCAACACGGCGCCCCACGTCGCGCCACCGCCAAACGAAGCCATCAACACCAGATCACCTGGCTTGATCCGTCCCGCACTCACACACTCATCGAGCGCGATCGGGATTGATGCCGATGACGTGTTGCCATGGACCGCGATGTTTGAATAAACCTTCGACATGTCAACGTTCAAGCGATCCGCAACGGCTTCAGTGATTCGCTGGTTCGCCTGGTGCGGAATAAACAAGCTGATGTCGTCAGACTTCACACCGGCCTGTTCGAGCACTTCACGCGAGATCTCAGCCATCGATCGAACGGCAACTTTGAACAACTCGTTGCCCCTCATCTTGAAATAATGATCGCCGGCTGCGAGCGTATCGGCAGTCGGTTTCTTGCGTGTGCCGCCGCCCGGTGAAAATAGCTGTTCTTCGTAACGACCGTCAGACTTGATCTTGCTCGCGAGAATCCCGCGACCACTTTCCACTGGTCCTAACACCGCCGCGCCTGCGCCGTCACCAAACAACACGCACGTCTGTCGATCGGTGTAGTCGACGTACTGCGTTAGTATCTCCGCGCCGACGACGACCGCGTGTCGCACCTGCCCCGTTCTGATCATCGAGTCGGCCATCGACACGCCATACAAAAAACCGGAGCACGCGGCAACGATGTCCATCGCCGCAGCATTATTTGTGCCAAGCGCTGCCTGCACGATGCAGCCGGTCGACGGCAGTATCTGATCAGGCGTGACTGTGGCGCAAAGAAGCAGATCGATATCGGCAGGATCCAAACGAGCGCGTTCTATCGCCTGGCGTGCAGCACGCACCGCAAACATCGACGTATATTCATCGGGCGCTGCTTTGCGACGTTGCTTGATTCCCGTGCGCGTCGTGATCCACTCGTCAGAAGTCTCGACAATCCGCTCGAGCTCTTCGTTCGTCAGAATGCCTTCCGGGTAAGAGTGCCCCGTACCCAGAATTCCAGCGCGTTGATTCAGCATTAAGTCCTCAGATTACTACAAGTATCCACAGATTACCCATAGACTACATAGTCACACGCAGATCCGTGCGTGGTGTCTGTGTAATCTGTGGATGATTTATCGCATCTTCAATCCGCTGCGCAGTACGGTGTTCTGAAAACTCTTTCACGCTCCGGATCGCATTCCGGATCGCACGCGCATTCGACCGGCCATGTCCAATCACAACGATTCGACTAACACCGAGCAGCGGCGCGCCGCCATATTCCGTGTAGTCGAGACGTTTCTTAATACTTCGAAACGCCGGTTTCGCGAGCATCGCACCTGCTTTTGTCACCGCAGTCGACATCAACTCACGCTTCAACATCGACAGCATCGCCTCGGTCAACCCTTCTGACAACTTCAACATCACGTTGCCGGTGAAGCCGTCAGTCACGATCACGTCGACGAGACCTGAGAAAACATCGCGGCCTTCGACGTTGCCGACGAAATTGATATCGCTGAGCTGCCGCAAGAGCGGAAACGCCTCTTTCGTGAGCTCGTTTCCCTTTGCTTCTTCCTCGCCGATGCTCATCAATCCGACAGAAGGTTTCGCTGTTCCGAGCACCGAGCGCGAGTAAGCATCACCCATGATCGCAAACTGGGCCAGGTGATGCGGTTTGCACTCGGAATTTGCTCCGACGTCGAGCAACAGCGTCGGCTTCGAAGCTTTCGTCGGAATCATCGCCGCGAGTGCCGGTCTATCAACACCGGGTAACGTTCCGATCACCATCTTCGCCGTTGCCATCGCCGCGCCGGTGTTGCCTGCGGAGACAAACCCGTCAGCGCGACCATCAATCACGAGCTTCGAACCGATCCTCAAAGAGCTTTTCTTCTTCCGTCTGACGGAAGTGGCGACTGGATCATCCATCGCGATGACTTCGGCCGCATCAACCAGCTCGATCCCGCGGTCGCCGTCGCCGCGCCAACCGCATCTTCGCAACTCGGGCTCGACCTTGTGGGCCTGGCCCACAAGAATGACGCCGACGCCGAAGTCGCGCGTCGCAGCAAGCGCGCCATCAATCTCCACGTGGGGCGCGTGGTCACTTCCCATTGCGTCGAGAACGACCTTGCCCGTCAATTGGGGCTGATGCTGCGACTGACTTGGCACAACGTCGACTAGCTTTGTTCTACTTGTACCACTTCGCGACCTTTATAAAAGCCGCATTTGGGGCAAACGCGGTGTGGCATGCGGGGCTCACGGCAATTCGGGCACAGTGTGGTTTGGGGGGCGCGCAAAGCATCGTGCGCGCGTCGTTTGTCGCGACGAGCCTTGGAGTGTCGTCGTTTAGGATTTGGCATAATTACTCCATTAAATTCTTGCCACAAAGAGGCACAAAAAGCACAAGTTCGATTCTTAACTGTTTGTGCCTTTTGTGCCTTTTGTGGCCCAAGTCAAGTCTTCGTTAAATTCTTCAGAGCCGCCCAACGCGGATCGATATCGTTCGTAACGCAATTGCACTCGCCCGTGTTTCTGTCGGTGCCGCATTCCGGGCAGATGCCTTTGCAATCCTCGCCGCAAAGCATGCGAGTGGGTACGGCCAATAAAATCTGTTCCTTCACGATCTCGTCAACATCGATCGCTGCGCCGTCGAGGACTGAAACCGACATTGCGTCTTCAGTCAGTTCAGCCGCCTGGCTGCTTTCGTACTCCGATCCGCTGATGTACTCCAGCGTGAAATCGGCGTTAACCGGCAGCTCGACTGGTTTCAAACAGCGGTCACATTCGACCTGGGCTCGTGTTTCGACGTGCCCGTTGACAAAGACCTCATTACCGGAGAGCCGGACTTTGCCGTTAACGGCTGCCGGCGCAATCAAACTCACTCGCTCGTCGACTGGGTTCAGTTCATCAGGCTGGTAAACGTGGGCGAAATCGCCCTTACTGCCCTCCAGGTTCTCCAGTTCAATACGCATCACCGCACAAAAAGCGGCCATTATAGGCGATTAGTGGCCGTTCGTAAAATCGGCAGTAAGTGCGTCTTCGCGCAACGCCTCGGCCAGGCGCTTATCGGCGCCGGTAATTAGCCGGAGAGCGCCTGATTTCGTTCCTTGAAATAGGTTTCCGTTCTTACGTCCAGCCTTCTCTAAAGCTTGCCGTGCCAGTTCTTTACGTCCGGTACGTTCATAAGCTTGTGCAAGTAAGGAAAACGCCTCCGCATAGCCTTCATCCATTTCCGTCGCTTTTCGCAGGTGGCGTACCGCCAGCGCGTCGCGATTCAGCTCGTAATAAAGACATCCGAGGACGTAATGTGCTTCCGCCGACGGTCGCACGGTCAAGGCTCGCTTGAACTCACCGAGCGCTCGGCGCCAGTTCTTTTCGGCGACAAAGACCCAGCCAAGGCCGCAGTGTCCCGCGAACGAGGAACAACCCTGCGCCGTCGCACTACTCAAAAGATCCTTCGCCAGCTCAACTTCACCGTCGTCCGCACACGTCAATCCCAGCAGCAATGAAATACGCAGATCTTCCGGCATCGCGGCGTGTGCCTTCGCGAGATAAGCCCGCGCCTGTCTAGTCTTGCCGCGGCGGAAGTAGTGTTCACCGATAAACAGATTCAACGGCGCGTTCTCTCCCGCGATCTCCGCCGCAGCCTGGAGCTTGCTCATCCCTTGCGGGACCTGCCTGTCTTCGATCAGCACAAAACCTTCGTTGACGAGTCCTTCGAACAGTTGCTTGTCTTGAACTTGCGCGCTCGCGAGGATTCGCAAACGCAACGCCTCGCGGTGGAGATTCTCTTCCTGCTCGACGGTGTCGCGCTGGCAGCGTTCGCTCCACATTCGTTCGAGTCGCTCATTATCGACAACGCCGTCTTCAGTTAATAGACCAACGAGAGCCCTCATCAGCGAGCGATCGAAGTACGCGTTCTGTGCGTAGCGGAGGAGCAAGTCGAGACTACGCTCGAGACGTTCGGCCAATCGTGCGACTCTGTTTTCAGCGGCTGAGATACGTTCGAGCAGGTGTTCGTCGGTAGAGAGACTTGTGGGCGCGGTTTCGAAGCGCGTGGAGCTCGGCTCGACCACGATCATCAAGCGCGTGCCGCAGCGAGTACAGAACTCCTGGCCCAGCGCATTTGCCGCAAGACATTTTTGACAGTAGTGAGAGATGCCGGGGCGCATTCTAATATTCGTAAAACCCACGACCGCTTTTTCTACCGAGCCAGCCGGCGTCGACATAGCGCTTCAGCAGCGGGCACGGTCTGTATTTGGGGTCTCCGAGCCCCTCATATAACACATTCATGATGGCGAGGCATACATCCAGACCGATAAAGTCGGCGAGTGTGAGCGGGCCCATCGGATGGTTCATGCCGAGCTTCATGATGCCATCGATGCTTTCGCGACTCGCTACACCTTCGTACAGAGTGAAAACTGCTTCGTTGATCATCGGCATCAACACGCGATTCGAGACGAAGCCGGGCGAGTCCTGGCAGTCGAGCGCCGTCTTGCCCAGTTGCTCTGAAAGTGTTCTGACTCTTTCGTAAGTTTCGTCGGAAGTCGCCATGCCACGGATGACTTCGACGAGCTTCATCACCGGCACGGGATTCATGAAATGCATGCCGATGACTTTGTCTGGACGTTTGGTTGCCGCGCCGAGCTTTGTGATCGAGATTGAAGATGTGTTTGAAGCGAGAATCGCGTGTGGTGGCGTGACTTCATCGAGCATCTTGAACACCTGCGTCTTCACACCCAGATCTTCGACGACTGCTTCGACCACGAACGACGCTTCCTTAAACGCTGCAAAGTCGGTCGTCGTCCTGACTCTCTCGATGATAGTTTTTTTGCCAGCCCCGTCGAGTCGCTCTTTATCGACGTCGCGTTGCAAGCTTTTATCAATCGCACTCATTCCGCGATCGAGAAACTCGTCGCGCACGTCGTGCATGATCACGTTGTAACCAGCGCGAGCAGAGACCTGGGCAATACCATTCCCCATCGTGCCCGCGCCAACCACACCGATTATTTCAGTCACAAAATTGCTCCTCGATTTTCTCTGCGTTCTCTGCGTTAACAAGCCACTTTAACGCAGAGAACGCTGAGGTACGCAGAGAACGCAGAGAAAACTATCGTTCTATAGCCATCGCGACGGCGTTTCCACCACCAAGACACAACGCCACAATCCCTCGCCGTGCATCACGTCTCTTCAACTCATACAGCATCGTCGTCAACAATCTCGATCCCGATTGTCCGATCGCGTGGCCCAACGCTACCGCGCCACCATTCACGTTCACCTTCTCGGGATCCAAACCAAGCTCACGTGTTACGGCAAGCGCCGCTACTGAGAACGCTTCATTCAACTCCACCAGATCGACTTCACTACCGGACCACCCAGTCTTCTTCAACAACTTCCGCACTGCTTCAACCGGCGCCATCATCACGAGACGCGGCTCGACACCCGACACCGCCTGCGCAACGATCTTCGCCATCGGCTCGACACCAAGCTCACGCGCACGACGCAGCGAAGTAACAACAACCGCTGACGCACCATCATTCACACTCGGCGCATTACCTGCCGTCACTGTTCCCTCATTCTTGAACGCCGGCTTGAGTTTTCCGAGCACTTCAACTGTCGTGTCTTCACGCACTGTTTCATCAGTATCGAAGATGAGCGCCGCGCCTTTCTTCTGTTTGATCTCAACCGGCACGATCTCATCTTTGAAATAACCAGCCTTGATCGCCGCCGCGGCTTTTCGATGCGAGCTCGTCGCAAACTCATCCTGCTCGGTGCGGCTGATCTTGTACTCATCAGCTACGACTTCACCCGTGCAGCCCATGTGATAATTCTCAAACGCGCACCACAGCCCGTCGTGAATCATCGAGTCGATCAGTTCACCGTTGCCGAGTCGATAACCTTCACGCGCTTTCGGAATGAGATAAGGCGCGTTACTCATCGACTCCATGCCACCCGCAACGACCATCTCGGAATCGCCGAGTTGAACTCCCTGCGCGGCCATCATCACGGCCTTCAAACCCGAGCCACAAACCTTGTTCACAGTCACGGCAGCAACAGTCGACGGTATTCCACCATTCAACGCCGCCTGTCGCGCGGGATTCTGGCCGAGTCCAGCCTGAATCACACATCCCATGATCACTTCGTCAACATCTTCCGGCTTGATTCCCGCGCGCTTCACGCTCTCGCGCACCACAATCGCTCCGAGCTCAGTCGCAGAGAACCCTTTCAACGAACCGAGAAACTTTCCCACTGGTGTACGCGCCGCACTGATGATTACTGCTTCGTTCAATTCCGGCATTTCAAACTCCCTTATGTTAGACTTGGCCCGATATTAGACTTTATTTCATTAATCATAAAGCATGCAGGCACTCATTCTTGCTGGTGGCAAAGGCACGCGCCTACGCCCTTTAACAGTTTACACTCCGAAACCGATTGTTCCGATCTGTAACCGGCCTTTTCTTCTTTATCAAATCGACACGCTGCGCCGCGCGGGCATCACCGACATCACGCTCTCGCTCTCATATCAGCCGAATAAGATCGAGCAACTGCTTGGCGACGGCTCCGATTTCGGCGTCAAGCTGAAGTACACAGTTGAGCCGCAACCGATGGGCACCGCGGGCGCTTACAAGTTTGCCGAAGATCTAATACGCGAGCCAACTGTCGTTTTCAACGGCGACATTCTCACCGATCTTGATCTCAAGGCGGTCATTCGCGAGCACACCGAGCGTAAAGCTACAGCGACGATCGTGCTCGCGCCGGTTGAGAACCCACAAAGTTACGGCCTCGTCGAAACGGAAAAAGACGGGCGCATTCGTCGCTTCCTCGAAAAGCCGAAGGCTGACGAGATCACGTGTAACACCATCAATGCCGGCACGTACATTCTCGAGCCGAAGATGCTCGACTATTTGCCGGCAGGTGAGAATTACTCTTTCGAGTATGGATTATTTCCGGATCTTCTGAAGCGTGGTGAAGCGTTTTATGCGCACATCCCGGTGCGCACGTACTGGATCGACATCGGCACACCGGAGCGTTATCTACAAGTGCACGATGATATGCTTGCGAATCGCGTTTCGCGGTTTCATATCAAGGAGCGGCGCGGGCAGTTTGACGCGGCGACAGTCGCGGAGATCGATGAGTTATCGATGATCGGCGACGACTGCCAGATCAAACCAGGCGCGCAGATCATCAACTCGGTATTGGGCCAGGGATGTTTTGTCGAGGAACGTGCGCGCGTCGAGAACTCAGTCATCTGGCCACACACGCGCATCGGCACCACCGCGCAAGTGAATGGCGCGATTGTCGGACGTGGTTGTCATATCGGTCGCTCGGCGGTCGTTAGACCCGGGACGGTGCTGGGTGATAAGACATCGTTGACAGACTATACGTTCGCGTAGGTTAAGAGTTTTTCTCCCGCGGCGGCGCAACGGCGCCACGAAAAACGCTGCGCCGCCGCGCCGCTGCGTGAGAAATCTTTTCGGAGGGATCATGAACTGGGACGTTTTTCGAGCATACGACATTCGCGGCACCTACCCAGATCAGATCAATGAGGAGGATTACTACCGTACCGCCAAAGCATACGTTTACCTCTTCAAACCAAAGACAATGGTCGTCGGCATGGATGCGAGGATCTCGTCCCCTGCTCTCAAAGCTGGTCTGACTCGCGGCTTTCTCGACGCCGGCGTTGATGTTGTAGATATCGGACAGATCACGACCGACATGCTGTATTACACCGTCGGCGCATCTTCTGAATATTCAGGTGGCATCGTCGTTTCGGCATCACACAATCCGGTCCAATACAACGGCATGAAGATGGTGCGCGAGAAAGCGACCGCTATCTCTTCTGACACTGGCCTCTTCGACATTCGCGACGCACTCAAAGCCGGTAAAGATGCTGAAGTCACGTCTGACAAAAAAGGCACCTGCACCGAGCGCGACATACTCAACGATTATCTCGAACACGTTCTGAAGTCGATCGATCGAAGCAAGATCAAACCGTTCACATTCGTCGGCAACGCGAACTTCGGGTATGTGTGCCGGCCCGCAGCAAAGCTCGCAAAAGATCTGAACCTGAATCTTCTCCCTTTGAACTTCGAACCCGATGGCACGTTTCCAAAGGGACCACCCGATCCGATGCTGCCGGGCAATCGCACCGAAACAGAAAGCTTGATCAAAGAAAAGGGCGCGTCGTTCGGTGTGGCGTGGGACGCTGATGCAGACCGCGCGATGTTCTTCACTGAAAAAGGCGAATTCATCTCGGGCGCGTATATCACTGCGTTTCTCGCCGATATCCTGCTGACGAAGTATGGAAGTGATAACACGATCATCTTCGATCCGCGCGTGATCTGGCCCACGCTCGACACCGTGAAGCGACATGGCGGACGGCCGATCATTTCAAAGGGTGGTCACGCGTTTATGAAGGATCGCATGCGAAAGGAGAATGGACTGTTTGCGGGTGAGATGAGCGGTCACTATTACTTCCGGGAGAATTTTTATGCCGACAACGGTGTGATTCCCTTCCTTCTCGTGCTCGAACATCTCTCGACGCACGATAAACCGTTCTCCGAGCTGATAGCGCCATTCATGGCCGGGCATTACATGTCAGGCGAGCTCAATTACCACGTCAAAGACATCAAAGCAGTGATCGAGAAAGTGAAGGAGAAATTTCACGGCGAGGGACAGGAAGATTTTACTGATGGCTACTCGCTCGAGACTGCGGAGTGGCGCTTTAATATCCGCGGCTCGAACACCGAACCACTTTTGCGATTGAATATCGAGGCCCGCAAGGATGGATTGGTTGATCACATCCGGCAGGAGATCGAAACTATAATCAATGCCTGAGCTTCCTGAAGTAGAACACGTCGTCCGCGCTTTGTCTCCGGTCGTCACCGGACGACGCATTCTCGCCGCCGAGCTCAATCTCAAACGCATCGCGCCGGGCATCTCGCGTCCGGCATTCAATCGTCAACTACAGAACGCCCTCATCACCGGTGTCGGCCGTCGCGGCAAGTACATCCTCTTCAAACTCGAATCAGGACACGTACTCACCACACATCTCCGCATGACCGGCAAGTTCGTCTCACTCACGATCGACGAAACTCTACCGCCCTACGCACACGTCGTCTTTTATCTCGACGACGATCGACGTCTCGTGTATTGCGACATGCGCCAGTTTGGACGCATGCAGATCTTCAAAGATCCATTGCGGCCACCGAAGGAGCTTCAAACGCTCGCGCCTGAGCCACTGTCAGACGACTTCACAGAAGAGTATTTCCTCAACACTCTCAAACGCTCCGGTCGTCCATTGAAGAATTTGTTGTTGGACCAAACGCGGGTGCTCGGTCTCGGCAACATCTACGCTGTGGAAGCGCTCTTTCTCGCAGGTGTCAGTCCGATGAAGGCTGCGAACAAACTCTCGAAGCCACGCGCGCGCAAGTTGTACCAGGCTATTCGCGATGTCTTACAGGAAGCCATCGACGCAGGCTCGACGTTGAAGATCGATCTCGCCGACGGCAATAGCAGCTACATCGGAACCTCCGAACGTTTCTGGCGCGTCTATGAACGCGAAGGCGAGCCATGCGTAAAGTGTGGAAAAAGAATCCGCCGCGTGGTCCAGGGCGGAAGGTCTACGTATTTTTGCCCGGGTTGTCAGAGATAAGATGCGGGTGGGCTTTGCCTCAAAAGTAGTAATCGCACTTGGATCGGGTCAGTACAGAGAGCGGTAGCGACCTGGTCCAACTATGGAGGTCAAGAAATCATTAGGAATATCGCATGCTGATCACTTACCAGGTCGCTACCGCTCTCTGTACTGACCCGAGCCAACAATGATTTCTGACTTTTGAGGCAAAGCTATGCGGGTGGCCACGGAGGGCCACCCGCGTCTTGAATTAACAATTTATGTCACTAGGTTCTAACAGTTCGCGGCACAATCACTCGTTCTCATCCTTCCCGGAGTAAGGAAACTCGTCGGCCAGCACTGCCCGCATCTTAACGTGCCCGTAAAGCACTTCCAGATAACAAATAAACCGGTGTAGCAGCGGTTTCGGGTCGAGATTGTTCTCCACCGCCGTGATAACTTCGAGCGCGAGACTCTCGTAGCCACGCCAGTCTTTGTACATCAGATACTGCATGCTGCCGTCGCGAAATTCGAGGATTCGCGCGGTCACCGAACGCAACACGTCCGGGTCGTCCTTGGCCTGCGCGAGCCGCACAAACCGCATGAGCGACGAGAGGTCTTTGCAGAGGGTGAGTGACTGGTGGAGCCGCAGCTCGACGTCGTTGAAAAGCTTCGAAGCGTCGAGGCTGGGATTGAAAACCTGGAGCAGAGTGATGGTGGATTGCTGAAAACAATTCGTGAGCAAACCGTGCGCGTGGAGGATCTTACCGTAGACGATGGGGATCGAGTGTTCGGTAACGCCGCGCACGAGCTCACGTTCAAAAACACGCCGTAAATCGTGAGTAATTCCATAAGAAATGCCGTCGAGGACATCGAGCAGGCGCTCGTTTCCGGAGGCGAGTTTGATGGCGCGGGTGTCGATAAAATCGGTGAGTGAGCGGGCTTCGAATTCGACGACTTCGAGGAGTGAGAGGCTTTCGAGAAGTGTGTCGAGCTTCTGTAGATTGTTCTCGATGCGGTCGAGCCAGGCAAAGTAGCGCATCATCCCGCCGAGGATGGTCTGTGAGATTTCTCGCAGGTTCGGACTGTAGATGCGTTGGAGGACGAGGTCTATTTCGTGGTGAAGATTTGCCTGAACTTCACGTTGGACCTGCGTCTGAAAGTCGACCGGAACGACGTCGCGCAGGAGAGGCAACTGTGGTTCATGATCTGAGATATAGGCAAGGGGTGTGGCCATTGGGGGAAAACCTCCGCGCTCCCGACCGCAAGCCCCGTGCCAATATTTCGTTACTGCATGATCCTGATAGTTCCGGTATTGCTGGTTTGGCCGTGCACGCTGATCGTCACCGAGCAAACGCCCGCCGCGAGATTGTCCGGTAACCTGAAGACGACTTGAGTAAAGCTCGTCGCAGGCACCGCCCGCACATCCTCAGCAGGCACATTGAATGTTTGACCATTTCCATCTACGAGAGTGACGGTCACTGCCGCGGCTGTCTCGCCCTGATTCAACGTAAGGTTTGCCGCGAAGAGCATTATCCTCGCATTGAGATCAGCACCGAGATTAACCCAGGTCGAACTCCTTTGAACCTTGAAGGGATCTCTGAGTGACAACCATGTTTCAAGCGCCGAGGCCTGATTGGCAGCCGGTCCTGATTCATCTAACAGCAACTGAAGCGTATCGTCATTCAGAATCGTTCCCACTCCCTGCGCATCAGCCACAGCGGCGTTCACCGGATTGTTGAGATTCACAAACACGGTCTCATCACTCTCGGTTTTCTGATCGCCCTTTATCACTACTGTGATTGTCTTAGTCAGATCTCCGGGATTGAATGTGACAGTGCCGCTCGCACTCTGATAATCGTTATCGCTTGTCTGCGCGGTTCCGTCTGCCGTGGCGTAATCCACGCTTATCGCAGCAGCGCTGGTTGCAGAAAGCGTCACTGTGAACACGAGGTTAGTCGTTCCACTATTCCCTTCCGCGATCTGCACGTCATTGATCGAAACTGTTGGCGCCGCGTTCACAGTCTGTCCACCCGTGAGTGTGGCGCTGCCGGTTTCAAAGTTTGTATCGCCGCTGTATTCAGCGGTGATGACGTGGTTTCCTGACGACAACGTCGCGGTCGTCAGTTGTGCTGTACCGTTCGTCAGGGCCTGCGCCGAACCAAGATTGACACCGCCATCTTTGAATTGGACCGTCCCAGTTGGTGTCCCCGAACCGGAGCTCACAGTGGCCGTGAAGGTCACAGACTGGCCAAAGTCCGAGGGGTTAACTGAAGAAGTTACGCCAACCGTGGGCGTCGCCCTCGTGACCGTAATCGAAGCGGTTGCTGCCGGACCAAGACCACCTCCACTCGCATCCGTGGCGCCCTGCACCTGGAAACTAAACGTGCTTGCAGGACTCGACAAATCCTGAGCAGGTGTAAACCGGAGACCTGCGCCCGCTTCTGCAGCGGTGATAAAGCTATTGTTAGTGATCTGCGTGGTGCCGTTATTCTTGAACAACGTGCCGTTCGTGATGTTCGTGATCTTGAAATGAGTTATTTCAGCGCCGTCGACTGCATTCCGAGTAATCACGAGGCCTGAGGTTGTTTGTGTGTTAACGGAAGTCGAAGCACTCGTTACCGAGGGCAGATCCGCCACGGGACTCACCGTGATTGTCGCCCCTGTTGCAGGGCTCAATCCTGCGCCACTTGCACTCAGTGCCGCCTCGACGTTGAAACTAAAACTCGTGCCCGGACTGAACAAGTTAGCCGCCGGCGTAAATTTCAAACCGGCATTACCTTCAGCAGCAGTGATAAAGTCGCCATTGTTGATCTGAGTCGCGCCGTCATTCTTAAAGAGCGTGCCATTCGTTATGGCACTAATTCGGAAATGCGTGATTTCTCCATTGTCGACGGCATTTCGCGTAACAACTAACCCCGAGCTCGTTTGCGTATCCTCACTCGTGGTTGCATTTGTCACTGACGGTGTATCAGCAACACTGTTCACTGTTAGCACAAACGTGTCAGACATGCTGTCAGTGGCAGTGTTCACGGTCACAGTGATCACGGTCAAACCGGCTACATTCGCGGCTGGCGTGATATTTAAGGTCCGGGTTGAGCCGCTGCCGGTAACGCTCAGGTTCGCCGGATCATTAGGTACCAAAACGACGTTACTGGATGACGCGGTCACACTCGTAACCGCAGCTGCATCGCCGATGTTGAAGCTGAAGGAAATGCCCGTGTCTTCCGCTGTCGATTTATTTGGGATGTCTTCGACGCTGGCTTGCGCTTCGAACGCACCGATATCGACTGTTGCCGTCGTATCGGCATCAGCCGAATCCGCTGCGCGTGGAAATCCTGTCCCGCGCTGGTCATTAGTGAGCGATTGGCCCACAGCCGGCGAGCAAGAGTTATCGAGCACACAATTGTTGCCTGCATCCAGCGCGGTTGAACCGGGAAGAATTGCGTGTGTTTGAGTTGGACCACCGTTGTTCGTGAGCGGGCCAAGCCTCGGATCTAACGGCGCTTCTTGAGTTCCAACCTGATCACCATTGACGCCGTTGGTAAAGCCGCTGCAGTTGAGGATGGCTATGACACATTGAGCGCCAATAAGGTTATTGCCGCGAGAAATAAAAGTGCCACTGATGTCCTTCCCGCCGTTGCCTGCAATGATGGTGTTCCTGACTTCCACAGTCTGCGAATTGATTTGGACGGCGCCCTGTCCCTGAGAAGTATTATTGGTAATCGTGCAGTTGGTCAGATGTAGAAGACCATTGGTGTCGTTGTTAATCGCAGCTCCATCGAGGGCACTATTTCCACTCAGAGTGCTATTCCTCAGGCGCAAGACTGCGCCCCCACGATTCATGATACCGCCACCAATTGACTTGGAAACGTTGCCGCTGATGGTGCTATTAGTGATGGTGAGCAAGCCTTCGGTAAAGATGCCGCCAGCGAATCCGGGCGAGCCAATGTTGCCAGTACCGTCACCTGCCATGTTATTGCTCACGACAGACTTGTCCATGGAGACAATACCGGGCGCAGCAATGTAAAACCCTCCGCCCAGACCGCCTAAGCCGCTCGACCCTGTGCTGTTGCCCCCAGTGTTACTAGTAATACTGACATTAATCATCGTGGCTGCACCGCCCTGGGAAAAGATCCCAGCACCGTCGCCGCCATGAGCGAAATTAACTGGCGAACCGCCGCCGGCATCTCCGGAGCGGTTTCCGCTGACGATGCAGTTTGTCATCATCATCGTACCGCCGTCGTTATAGATTCCCGCTCCCTTGCCGCCATTGCCGACCAAAGATTCGGCGTCACCACCCTTTCCCGATTGATTGCCAGTTATGCGCACGTCCGTCATCACAAGCGTTGCTATATTTCGAATGCCGCCACCCTCACCGCCTGCACCACCGGCGAATGCGCCTGGTGTTCCGTCAGGGGCGTGGCCGTTGCTCACTGTCAGCCCTGAAAGGTTTACTGTCGTCGAGGAGATCGACATATTGAAAATGCGGAACTGTGGAGTCGCTGGAGCAGCGCTTCGTTCAATTGTCAGCGACGTCGATCCCGGACCAGTAATCGTCAGATTTTTATTTATATTTAACTCAGCGGTGGTCAAGCTGATCGGGCTGGTCACCGTCGACATGTCGAAAGTGATCGTCGAAGCGTCGCAGGCGTCCGCAATGGCCTGGCGCAAACTGCCGGCGCCGCTATCGAGGTTATTGACCACCACTGGATCGGTTGTGCAAAAAGGTGCCGGCGCCGGCGCCGCGGAAGACGCCGTGGGACCGACGACTACAGCCACGCCAAAAGCGAGCAGTAGCAACGTTATAGTGGAAATGAAGAAGACACGACGAGTGCGTAGATCGGCAGATTTAATTTTTCTCATATAGGGGAACCTGGGCATTCAGGAGTAAAGATAAACTGCTGGGATTCCAAATCGGGTTGGGCCGATACGACAACGTAGCATTAAGCGCCACGCTTATTCAACAAAAATAATTTCCCCTCTGCGTAAACTCTGCGTCCTCTGCGCCTCTGTGGTGCAGTCGCTTTTCCGACTAATTCACCGCAGAGGCGCAGAGTTTACGCAGAGAGTTAAAGATTCGTGAGGATATAGTCGAGCATCATCTGTCGCATGTGCTTCAGGAGCAGCGGGTCAGTTACGCCGTGCCTCGACTTCGGATACAGCATCAACTGAAACTGCTTCCCTGCCTTCTGCAACTCGTAAATAAACTGAATCGTGTTCTGCATGTGGACGTTGTCGTCAATCGCGCCGTGAATCAACAACAGTTTCCCGTGCAGGTTCTTCGCGGCGTTCACCGGCGAGCTCTTCTTGTAACCCTCGGGATTGTTCTGCGGCGTCCCCATGTAACGCTCGGTGTAGATGCTGTCGTAATCGCGCCAGTCAGCCACGGTGCCGCCCGCGATGCCGATCTTAAACGACTCGCTGTGCGTTAATGCATAGCTCGTCATGAACCCCCCGTAGCTCCAGCCCCAGATCCCGATGCGTGAGCCATCAACGTAAGGCTGGCTCTTCAACCACGTCACACCATCTTCGAGATCGCGCAGCTCGAGCTCGCCGAAGTTTTTGTAAACGGGCCACGTCGCGTCCATACCTTTGCCGCTCGCGGTGCGATTGTCGCAAACCCAGATGATATAACCCTTCTGGGCCAGCAACTGGTGGAACATGTACGTCTGCGAGCCCCAACCGTTTTTCACTTGCGGCGCGTGTGGACCACTATAGGTGAAACTCATCACCGGATACTTCTTGCGCGCGTCGAAGTCCGGCGGCTTGATCATCATCGCTTCCATCACAAAGCCGTCGCGCGTCTTGACCTGCATCAGCTCGGTCGTGCCGAGTTTGTACTGCTTCAGCGCATCGACTTTGTTCTCGGCGATCACGCGCACGAGCTTGCCCGACGCGTCGTACAAGCGAACTTGCGAGGGCGTGTTGACGTCGTTCCAAACGTCGACGAAGTAGTTGTTTGCCGGACTCAGATCGAGACGATGTGAGCCTTCTGTTTGCGTGAGACGTGTCAGGCCGCTGCCGTCAAGCTTGACGCGATAACCTTGTGGTGCGATGTGACTATGCTCGGTTGCGGTGAAATAGATGTAACCATTCGCTTCATCGACACCTTCGATCGAGCGCACTTCCCATTTACCGTCTGTGATCTGTCGCAGCAGTTTTCCGTCGGCGGAGTAGTGGTAGAGATGCTCCCAGCCGTTGCGCTCGCTGGCCCAGATGAACGAGCCGTCTTTGAGCCAGATCGGCTGTTCGTTTATCGCAACCCACGCCTTCGAGGTTTCATGAATGACGTTGCTCGACTTGCCGTTGCGCGGATCTGCGAAGTTTACGTCGAGGAACGTCTGCTCGCGGTTCTGTGCCTGGTAGACGACCTTCTCGCCGTCAGGCGTCCACGTCACACGCGAGATCAAAAAGTCTTCCGGTTGATATTTGAACGTATCGATCCAGCGAATGTCGCCGCCCGCAGCATTGACGACGCCTAACTTCACGACCGGATTCGGATCGCCGGCCTGCGGGTACGCCGTCACTTCGAGCTTCTGGTCATACGGAATGTGATCGACAACCGTGAACTCAGGCACCGGCGATTCGTCGATACGCAGAAATGCGATGCTCGTCGAGTCAGGATTCCACCAGTACGCGCCGAAGTTTCCGCGTCCATAAAGCTCTTCCTGGTAGACCCAATCCAGACGGCCGTTGAGAATCTTCGCACTGCCGTCACGCGTGAGTGCACGCTCGCGACGCTGCATGCCGAGATCTTCGATGTACAAATTGTTCTCGCGCACGAAACTAACCATGCGTCCATCCGGACTGAAGCCCTCGCCCACTTCTTCTTCGGGATTGCTTGTAAGACGAATCGCACGATCGCTGCCAAGTTCGTAGTAGAAGAGATCGTTGGACCAGTTGATCAGAACTGCCGTCTCAGCGGGATTGAGATTGTAGTTGCTGCGATTCGCGAGTTGTCGTGCATCCTGCGCGCTTACTCCCGGCAAGGCAGCAAATGCAGCCTGCATTTTGGCCGCATCAAAGAACGGCACCGCTTCGCCAGTGGCGGCGTTCACCTTTTGCAGTCGCGGCACGTCGCGCCGCGAAGCTTCGTTGGTTAACAAGTAGTGATTGCCGTCTTTGAGCCAGCGAACGGTGGGAGTCGAGCCGTTGAAGTCGACCTTCTTGACCGGGTCGAAGATATCGTCGATGGTGAGTTGTTTGTTTTGTGCTCTTAAAGACTGTGTGGCCAGGGCCAAAAAAACTATCGCGAGTAAATTTATTCTCTTCATTGTGCTCTTGGAGTCATCTTCTTGATTAGAGGTGTCAATACTGCAAGTATGATTGCGGCAAGCAAAGTGATTCCGGCGAAGATGCCGAAACCTCGCGTTAACGCGCTGTTGTCGTTGCCTGCGAAAAGTCCCGTCGCCAATCCTGCTATATAACTTCCGATCGAGATCGAAAGGAACCACACGCCGAGCATCAGTCCGACCATTCTTCCTGGGGAGAGTTTAGTAGTTGTGCTGAGACCGACGGGACTCAAACAAAGCTCCCCGATCGTTTGCAGGAAGTAGACCAGCACGAGCCACATCGGACTCACACGTCCGCTGCCGGCCAGGGTCGAGGCGAACGCGATCACGACAAAAGCAATGCCGGCGAAGAATAGTCCGATCGTGAACTTGCCCGGACTCGACGGTTGCCGGTCTCCGAGTTTTAACCAGACCGCGCCGATGATTGACGCGAAGATGATCACGAAGAGTGCGGGAACAGCTTGAAACCAGCTCGACGGGTAGGTCCAACCAAAAATCGTGGTCCTCGTCAGGCGATCAGCAAAGAGCGTCAGACTCGACCCGGCTTGTTCGTAAGTCATCCAAAACAGGATCGAGAAAACAAACAGAATAAAGATGACGATCACTCGCCTGAATTCCTCGCCTTTTAAGTGACGCATGATTCCCAGCAGATACCCAAAAAAGAATCCCACCACGGTTGGGAACAATGCTGATATGAGAGCCTCGCCGAAAGTCAGTCCGAGTCCCGCACCGATTGCCCCGCCAGCCAGAGCGAGCACGAGCGTCAGGTAATCTACTCCCTCGCTCGTCTCCGCCGTCGCCGACGGAATCTCAGGCTTACGTCCAACCGCGGCCAGCCGCTTTTGACCAAGAACATACTGAATAATACCGAGAGTCATTCCTACACCGGCCGCACCAAACCCCCAGTGCCAACTCGAGTTTGGACTGAATCCCCACGACGAAATCAAGTTTCGAAAAGACTGTGATTGGGCCAGATACCCGACGAGGAGCGGCGCGAGAAATGCGCCGAGATTGATGCCCGTGTAGAAGATCGAAAAGCCCGAATCGCGTCGCTTGTCTTCTTCGGAATAGAGTTGGCCCACCATCGCGCTGATGTTTGGCTTAAGCAATCCAGTCCCGCAGGCAATCAGTATTAGACCAGCGTAGAAGGTCAGCTTGGAGTTCACCGCCATCGAAAAGTGACCGCAGGCGATGATGATGGCGCCGATAAGCACCGCTCGCTTTGCGCCCAGGATGCGGTCGGCGAGCCAACCTCCGGGCAAAGGCAGATACCAAACAGAGGAAACATACGTTCCGTAGATCAAGCCGGCGTACTTTTCGTCGAGCCCGAGCCCGCCCTCGGCAAACGTCTTCGTCATGTAGAGCAGGAGGATCGCGCGCATACCGTAGTAGGAGAAACGTTCCCACATCTCGGTGAAAAAAAGCGTCGAGAGACCGGCTGGATGTCCGAAGAAACTACGATCAAGGCTGGAGGCCGCATCTTGCGATGTGCTCATTAGCTCGTTTCCTTTGGTTCAGTATGCGGAGCTTAGCGAAAGACCGTGAGCATTCAGCCAAAATGTAAGGGAGAGTGTCAAGCGATATAGGTCCTATAAGACTTATAGGACCTATATTTCTAGTCAGCGCTGGTTTCAGTGGCAACCGGTACCGGGTGGTACATCTTCCCGTAACGCTTCGAGATGATCTTCACGTAATTCTGCGTCTCGTTGTACGGCGGAATTCCATCGTACTTATCAACCGAGCCTTCGCCCGCGTTGTAACCCGCCAGCGCGAGTTCCACGTTGCCCGCGAATCGCTTCAGCAGCCAGCTCAAATACTTGGTGCCCGCCTGGATGTTGTCAGCCGGGTCGTTCGGATCGTGACACCCAAAACGCTTCGCCGTCGCCGGCATCAACTGCATCAAGCCCTGCGCGCCCGCGTGTGATTTCGCGTCTACTTTGTATTTCGACTCCTGCCAGATCACAGCATGTATGAACCGCGGATCGATCCCTTCCTTCTCACCTGCTTCATAGATGATCCGGTCCAATTGCGGGTCACCAGAAGTCGGAATGTCAGCGGGAATGCGAAACGTTGTGTCAGGCTTCGCGATGACGTCTGGCGCCATCACGCGACTGAACAATAGACCAGTCAGGTTGCTGAACAGGAACAGCGAAATGATAGCAAAGGGTGCAAACTTCAAAGAGCGAAAATGGGGTAACCTGCGGGGAAACTTCATTCAGTAATATCTCCGTATTAACGATGACCATAACGCCACCAGGTTCGACTTTTATGCAGACTCCAAGGGGGACTGCACCATCTCAACAGTCACGACTTCCGAACAGCAAGCTGTAACGAAGGACCGGAACTCAGATGGACAAAGTACGAACACAGTTGCCAATTCGTTTCAATTTTATGCCTGTAAGTTGTTGAAAACATTGTACTTGTTTATTCCACAAGATCCGGTCATTCTGAATGTGATCGTCATCGTGACATAAGAAACAAGACACTTTTCCCCACTCTCATCCCAATATCGGAACCATGTGCTCATCTCACCGGCACCGTGTCGCGCGGACAATCGGCCTCGCGTCTCGGCTTTGCCTCAAAAGTAGTAATCGCACTTGGATCGGGTCAGTACAGAGAGCGGTAGCGACCTGGTCCAACTATGGAGGTCAAGAAATCATTAGGAATATCGCATGCTGATCA
>Ga0207650_10000047_pt1 | contig 175675 bp, 151 predicted proteins | sample KBSS63metaG_FD_184325 | JGI IMG/M metagenome (GOLD analysis project Ga0207650, IMG submission 184325) | Switchgrass rhizosphere microbial communities from Kellogg Biological Station, Michigan, USA - KBS S6-3 metaG (SPAdes) (version 2) | ecosystem: Host-associated > Plants > Roots >...
AGAAAGTGGGCCTCCTCTTAAATTGAGCCACTGACTTTTCATTAGCAATCACATTCGAGACGGACGGCGTTGCTGAACCAAGATTGTTGCGACTCGATTCATAAACCGACAGGCTCTGAAAGGGTTCCGCGGTTGGCGAACCCTTTCAGGGTTCAACGCCTTTTATATGATGGTCCCATGGTTGTCGCAAGCTCCAACCCTGGGCTGACATTAGCCAACGCCTTCGGCGTATTTCAAACTGAACCCGTACCAAAAATAAGGTGGATGCCTGAGTCCTCGGTATGAACCATTGTTGGCTCGACACCGAAGACCTGTTTGATCCGTTCGGTCGTTAGTACTTCAGAGGGAGAGCCGTTGGCGACAACGCGTCCTCTATCTAACATCAGGATCTGATCGGCAAACCGCGCTGCGAGATTGAGATCGTGCACTACGCCTACGGTAACCACATCCGCTTCTTTCGTAAAACTTCGAATCCGCTTCATGAAATCGATCTGGTGACGGATGTCGAGAAACGTCAACGGCTCGTCAAGGAAAAGATAACGGCACGAATCAGTAGTGTGGTCCCATAGTTGGGCCAGCACACGCGCGAAGTTAACACGCTGACGCTCCCCACCGCTCAGACTCTGATAGTAACGATCCTTAAACTCTACGACATCGAAATGCCGCATGACTTCGTCGACAATCTGCTCGTCCGTTGGTCCAGGCCGACCGGAAAAGTGCGGATAGCGACCCATCATCACCACCTCACGAACCGTCAAAGGAAACGCGATCTCGATCGCCTGTGAAAGCACCGCACGACGTTTCGCAAGCTCGGCTTCACTGGCGTGAACTACGTCGGCGCCTTCGTATTCAACGCTACCTGTTTGCGGACGCAGCAGACGCGCAAGAACTTTCACGAGGGTCGACTTACCCGCGCCATTCGGACCGACGAGCAAATGAAGCCCGCCTGGCGTGAACGACGCAGAAATTTCCGAGATCAGCTTCTTGCTGCCGACGCGGAAAGTGATGTTACGGCCAACAAGCATCAGAACACGTACTGCCGTCGCCGCAGTAAGAAGATGAACACCGGAACTCCAACCGCCGACGTCACGATACCGATCGGGAGCTCCGCCGGTCGCACTGAAAGCCGCGCGATCAGGTCCGCGAGTGTCAGTAGTGTCGCACCGGTCAGCGCACTCCCGACGATCAGGAATCGATTATCAGCGCCACCAAGCATTCGCAGAATATGCGGCACGATGAGCCCGACGAAACTGATGACGCCCGTGAACGCTGTCGCTACAGCAACGATGACGACATTGACTGAAAGAATGATCCACTTCAGACGATTGACGTTGACGCCAAGATACGTTGCTTCTTCTTCGCCGATCATCAAGGCGTTGAGCTGTTTTGCATAACGTAAAGCTACGATCGATCCGAGCACCGTCGACAACGCAACGATCTCGACTGCCTTCCAACTTGCTCCGGACAAAGTTCCCAAACTCCAAAACGTGATCGAGCGTGCTTGCGGATCACGCGCGATGTACGACAGAAATCCGATCGCGCTCATGAAAAGAGCATTAACGGCCAACCCGGTCAGCAACAGCATGACAATCGACGCGCGCCCGTCTTCGCGCGATCGCGCGAGGAGAAAAACCAGGTAAGTCGAGATCACGCCGCCGGCACACGCTGCAATCGGCAAACTCCAGAGACTCGTGCCGATGTGAAACACACCACCGAGTACGAAGAACAAAGCAGAACCGAATGCAGCGCCGCTTGAAGTGCCAACCAGTCCCGGCTCGACAATGGGATTTCGAAACAGCGCCTGCATCAGCGTTCCGCCGACGCCGAGACTTGCGCCAACCAACAGGCAAAGAATTGCCCGCGGGAACCTCAGCTCGAGAAAAATGCGCTGGTCCAAGGTTGGTTCAGGCTGCCCGGGAAACAGAGATGCGAGGGCGCGACTGATTTCAGCGATGGAAAAATCGATCGCGCCGTATCGTATCGAAGCGAGTAGTACGAGAAGAGTGACTACGACTAACGCAACGAGGACAAATTGTCGACGGCCGTGTTGCGTTGTCACTTTTTATGGATGATTTCCGCTACCTTGGCGATGTTTTCACCTGAGCGCGGGCCAAAGTAATTAAGCACGTTCTCTTCGATTCGGAAGATGCGATTGTCGCGAGCAGCGTTTGACGTTGCCACACCCGGTAACGCTTTTATCTGATCGGTTGAGCCACCGAGACGATCGTAACCGTAGTCGGTCAGCAAAATGACGTCGGGATTCGCCTTCGCGATTATCTCAGGCGATTCCATTCGCTGCATGCCGCGGCCGCCTGTGTTCTCGACGGCCATCTCTCCGCCGGCGAGTTCGATCATCTGACTGACGCCACCGCCATCACCGCCACTTCCCTTACCAACGACGAGATACACGTTTGACGCGCGTCCAAAATGAATCACCGCGACGCGTGGATGATCCGTGAATTGCTTTACCTTTTCCAGCGATGCAGTGCGTTGCGTGTCGAGTGTGTTGCAGAGTTCTTCAGCCCGCGACTCTTTATGAAAGTAGGCGCCCATTTCGCGAATCAATGCTTTGGTCCCATCGAAGGAATCGTTTTTCGCACTGAACTGCTTCATCGATATGTTTAGTTGCTGAAGTTGCTGTACCACTTGCGGTGGACCGATGTTGTTGTCGTGAATTATCGCCGTCGGATGTAGCGAGAGAATGCCTTCTGCACTCAACGCGCGATGGTAACCGACAGTCTGCACGTTCTTAACTTCCGGCGGATAGGTGGTGGAAAGATCGATGCCGACAACCGTGTTCTGCGCGCCCAGGGCCCAGATCACTTCGTTGTAGATCGGCGAGATGACGACGTAGCGTGCGTCTTTCGATTCAGTTGGCGCGTTGTGAAAGCGCGCACAACTCGCCCCCAAGAGCACGACACAAGTGAAAAAAATTATTAGTCGCTTCATGAGCACCCAGTAAACCGCGAGTTTTTAGTTGAGTCAACTTCGCATCATGGGTGTCTAATCCCGCATGATTGGACCACGGTTGGACAGGGTCAGTACCACCTGCGGTAGCGGGTCGGTGCGCAGCCATTACGCCGGTGTTGAGGAGGTCAGTCGCCGCACAGCTACGCACTCACCCGCTACCGCAGGTGGTACTGACTCTGTCCAACACGAATTCTGGACTTCGAGGGATCTCTCCTGCGACAAACCGGGAGCGATTCCGGTCTTCAACTTTTTGCAGGAGCAGTGACGGCCTGCTTCGCAAATCTCTTTGTGACTTTTCCCGCTACAGTTCTCCCTAGCGAACCCAACTTACCAGACGGCTCTGTTATCGTTGGTCCAAGCGACATCTTCATGAATTTTGCGGCAGGACTGCTTTGAATTGTTGGTTTCGGCTGTGCGGGCGTGAAGTTTGCGACTGCGGTCTTCACCACTGTCCCTCTTGTCGATTTTCGCACCCCCGACGTAGACGCCGTCCGTAACAGTTCTCCTCCCGATTGATCTGTCAGCAACTCGATATTGATGTAAAACTTAAACGAGCCGGTCTGCTGCACACCGAGCAGGAAGTGAACGTTGATTGAATCGCCAGGCGCGAGCGGCGTCGCCAGCGTCACCGAATCTGATGACAGCGACGAGTTGAAACCACCGCGGTTGTTCTGCGTAGGCGGTTGTTCGAGAGTCGTCCCGAGCACAGTCACATCACAAGGTGCAACACCGAGGCACGTGCCCTCATCGTTTATGCCACTCACCGTCACGTCAGTTGAAGTGCGTGCTCGAAGATCTGCTATTCCCGCAGGCGCCGCAAAAGTCGAGATATCGACAATACGGAAACGCAGCCGCGTGACGGGCAAACCCGTACCGTTGACGACGCGTCTGCGTATATCGAGCGTGCCGAAGCTCGACAAGTTGTCTGAGGTGGAATCGCGCACACGGTTTGGTAAAGACGTGCTACTCACTGTTCCATCCAGGTTTAGGACCAGCATGTCAGCATTGCGTTGAATCGGACTCGATAAGTTCTCTGGTCCCGGAGCGCCGAGACGCTGTCCGGCCCCGACGTCAGTACCGTTGGGGTTGATGGCGTAGAAGTCAGTCGCGTTGTTGTTCGTGTTTCGCGGCAGCCCGCCGGTTGGGCATGGTCCAAAGGTCGTGATCGACCCGCCCTTGCCGCAGGCGTCGCGTACCCATGCGTAGTCGGCATCAAAAGACACGAGCACCGGTAGGCCGGTCCCGCCCTTGTAAAGCGTATTCGCCTCTGCAGTCGAACCGACGGCATCAAGCCGCGTCCCTGTGGAGAAGTTCGCGGTTTGCGACGTACGGAAGAGCGCGATGCCTGCGTTGTCGGGGATGCCGGATTCGTACGTCGCGTCGCCGGTTGCGGTTGATGTCTCACCGTTGTTGATGCCGGCGGGATAATCGGAGAGGCTGTAGGCGTTGGAATTGACGCCGAGGAAGTGTCCGCGCGCGGGGAGGATTGTGCCGTTCGGAATGGTGAAACGGATGATGCCGTCTGAGGCGGCGAGGGCCCAACCGGAAGAGCCGTCGGTGGTCGCGACTGCGATCGGAGCATCGGTGTTGTTATAAAGCTCGATGAACTCATCATCATCTCCAGCCGGACCACGTAGACGAAACTCACTGATGAGAAGGTCTCCCGCGAATGGACCAGTGACGGCCGTCATTGCCTCGGCGGAGTTGTTCGACGGGTCAGGGTCTGATGTATCAGACGTGCCGGTCGCAACGTTGCTGATGATCGTACCGCGCGGCGTGTTTTGATCCACTTGTACCACGAGCGTGGCGATCGCCGTGCTGTCGAAGGCGAGCGTACCCACGTTTACTGTTAATGTGGTTCCGTCAAACGATACCGACCCGGTGTTGGTCGAAGCATCCACGAAAGTCGTGTGTGCGGGGAGCGCGTCGGTGAGAACGACATTGACTGCTTCGTCCGGACCGGCATTGTAGACGATCAGGTTGTAAGTTATTTGACCGCCGAGCGCGACCGCTTCGTCACCGGACTTCGAGACGACAATGTCGGCCGATGGCTCGCTTTGTGCGTGTGCGCTGAATGAAATAATGAGCACGAGGAGTGCGACAAGCAGACGCAGCGATAGGTATGACGACGAGTTCATCTTATGATCCTTTTTCGATTTTGGTGCTGACCTCGGGCGAGATGAGAACAGCGGTAAGGCAGTAACGAGTGTACCATTTCTTCGATTGTGCGGATTAACGAATGTTAAATGGAGGTTGATGGCAGTGCGGATTGAACTATTTTCTGATTACCTTTGACCATTCTGTTGGCTGGCGGAGCCAGGCCTGCACGAACTGAAGCGAATGCGACCGGACGTCGAGGTGGTCTGGAAAGCGTTCGAGTTGCGACCCGATCCCGCGCCGTCACTCGATCCAGCGGGTGAGTACCTGACGCGGGTGTGGCGCGATTCGGTGTATCCGCTTGCGGAGCGATTAGGCATAACGATGCGTTTGCCACCGATTCAACCGCGCTCACGCCGCGCACACGAAGCAGCGAAGTGGGCCCAAACGCAGGATCAATTCGACGGTTATAACGAAGCCCTATTTCGCGCGTTCTTCGAACGAGGCGAAGACATCTCCGACATTGATGTGCTTAGGCAGCTCGCTCACGATCTGGGGCTCGATGACTCAACCCTGCGCACCGCGCTCGAAACCAAACAATTCGAACCAAGCGTCATGGCCGACGAACGCGAAGCAGCCGAACTAGGCGTCCATGCCGTCCCCGCTTTTGTCTTCAATCAACGCTTTGCACTGACGGGCGTGCAGCCTGTCGCGGCCCTCGAACAAATGCTGAATCGCGCGAGCGGAACTGTGCAACATTAAATGATAAATTGAAAACATCAATTCCTTATAGAACCAGATTCGGGCTCGTCGCGATCCGAGTCTCGCACTTTTGACAGCATATTCCTCTGAAAGATCACCAAGCATCGATTCACTCAGGTGCTTCGGAAAGAGCAAGAGAAACATCCGTTCACCAAATTGAGGCAGGCGCGATTCGCTTTCTTTGATTAATTCAAAGTGAGCAGAATTAAAAAGGTGTCGGTTTAGAGCAACAAGAGCGGCTTCTAGAATCGAACGAATTAAATGTGAATTCGGCAGAATAAACAAAAGGCTCACTAAAATACCACTGGCAAAAATCAACCCAACAAGTACAACCGAAGGCTGTGCAAGAGCCGTGTTAGTGTTCTTTTCTATTTGTCGATGGTCAGCTGGTAACATATTTAAGCCTTGCTTCGGCTCGTTTCCCAACGGAAATCTAATTCTTCAATTATTTTCTCTCGGGCTGTTATCGTATCGTTTAGAGCTTGAATACCTCTCGCTGAAATTTTGAAGAAACGTTTCGCTCGTCCTCCGCGCTCAAGAGTAGCTTCCCCCTGCTCAGAACTAATGAAACCCTTTTGCTCAAGTCTTACCAGAGTTGTGTAGATGGCTCCGACTGAAATCGAGCGCTCGGTTATCTCCTCCAGCGTCCGGCGGATAGTGACTCCGTAAGCATTCTCCTCAAGACGAAGAATTACCCGTAGAACTCCTTCTTCGAACGCCCCCAGCGTCCTCTGCTTCATATTTGCGCTCCGAAGTACAGTTTAAGAGGGCCGAAAGTATTATATGGACAGACAGATTTCTTCTACAAAGTAGGGTTAATAAACTTTTTTTTCGCGAGGGCTTTCCCACCCCTTAAAGATTTGGGTGGTACTGGAAGGATTTGACGAGGCTGGTCACCTTTAAGCTTTTGGTAAATCTTGGGTGAGTAGCAATACACTCGTTCGGCGATTGCTAAAATCGCTGCCATCGCGCTGATAAGCTTTAATATGAATTCTACGTCCATATCCTCCTGCGTATATTCGTACAGTTTCTACAACGTTAGGTTAGGCATCAACACCGGCCTTAAAGAGAACAAAGCCATTGTATTGGGACACAGATTTCCTCTACAAAGCAGGACTAATAGTTTTTTATTTAAGCGCAAGGCGGAGTGATCAGCATAATGTGGATGGCGTCTAAACAAAAGGAACTCCATTAGTGCCCGCAGGGATTCGAACCCCGAACCAACAGATTATGAGTCCTAGTGCCCGATGTTCCCGTGATAAGTCAGCTGCGTGATAGGCGAGCGTGGCGCAGAGTTTCGAGTTCTTTCTTGAGAGGAATCCAATATTGTCGATCGGCATCGCGTACCTGCTCCTCCTCCTCGATCAACAATGTCGCGAGAAGTGATTCGTCTTCGCTCTTAAGCGCTTTGAGGAGGGGTCGTAGTTGGAAAAGTCGAGGCGGAATTCGTTTTTGCCGGGCTAACTCTATTAACAACTGTGGCGTCCTCAGCTCAAGAAACCAGAACTGAATTTGGTCTTTAGTCGGAGCTTCACGGTTCGTGAAGTAGTTCACCTCAACGAGCCGCCGAATCATCGGCCAATCTTTGTCACGTTGCGTCTTCTTGGCTTGAACGAGGTCGGGAAGGCCCATCAACTCAATCGTTGAGCCATCTACTTCAATCGTGGTACGCCGTGTCCATAGTTTTGTGAAGGGGGAAACTCCGCGCATTTTCGTCATCACGTCTACTCTCATTCCCAGTGCTTCGGCGTGATTGCATCTAAAGTGAATCGCGTGCCCTTTGCGAAGATACTTCCGATCGAAGGGCGGAACAGCGATTACCTCCGCTTTCAAATCTTTCAGCGCTTTCTGGAGTCTCGCAAGATTCTCGGAGCTTGCAAGGATGGCCAAGTCAGTGTCGCGGCTAAACTCGGCTGCGCCGTAGAATACGCATGCCTGACCGCCCATGAGCAGCGCTTTTACTCGATGTGTCTGGATCGAAGAAAGGACTTTGAGTATCGGGTTGCGTATCAAGGGAGCCACCAAGGTAGAAATAAACTTGCCACAACTTTTCCGATTCACGCCAGCGCTCTTGCGGTGAGAGGCGATACCACGAAGCCCATTCTTCGCCGACGATTTCTTCAGGCGTGATCATTTAGAAATCAACGTTACCCTCTTGACCACCAGCTCAATACCAAGGCTCAAAAGAAGAATCGTACTTACAATTCTGGTGCCCCCGCAGGGATTCGAACCCCGAACCAACAGATTATGAGTCTGCTGCTCTAACCGTTGAGCTACAGGGGCACAATTGTGGCCGCAACCTCGCACAAAAGCGGAACCTTGGTACGAGGAGCGAGTGTAACATGCAGTAGTTTGGAAGCTGCAAATCTCCTCTAAGGCCCCAGCCACCTATGTTTACAAGTGTCGCTCTTCCCTACTTACCTAAAATGTCTTATAGTCCGTGCCGTTGTTCTACTCCCCGTAGTTCTGCAAGCCCAACCCATCTCGAAACCAGGCGAATAGATCTGTCAACATGAACCCTCATTTATTTATGAACAATAAATCTGTAAGTCTACTGATCCTTTTGGCACTGGGCCTGGCGGCGGTTTTTGCGCCCAAATCTACTGGAGTCTCGGTGGAGTGGCCCAGTATTCCACACACGCAAAAAACGCAAGCGGCGCGACACGATTTTGGCCGGCTGCCGCTGAGTTTTGAAGTCAACCAGGGGCAGGCTGATGCGCGCGTTAAGTTTCTCGCACGCGGGCAGGGCTATGGGATTTTTCTAACCGACAACGGCGCGGCGTTCTCATTGAACGGCTCTGCGCTCCACATGCAATTTAAAGACGCCGCAACCGCGCCGAGAGTCACCGGCGTCGATCAACTACCCGGCAAGGTTAATTATCTCGCCGGCAACAAATCATCCGAGTGGCGCACGAACATTCCAACTTACGAGCGCGTTCGTTACGAACAGATTTATCCGGGTATCGATCTGGTCTATTACGGCAATCAACGACAACTCGAGTATGACTTCGTGATCGCACCGGGCGCGAGTTTCAAACAAATCCGATTAGCTTTCGACGGCGCAGACAAACTGAAACTCAACCGCAGCGGCGATCTGATCCTCAAGTCCGGCGCGCAAACAATCACTCTGCTGCGTCCGAAGGCTTATCAAAACATCGATAACAAGAGACGTGAGATACCGGTCCGATACTCACTCAAACCACGAGGTGAAGTCACTTTTAAGGTCGGCAACTACGATAAGTCTCAACCACTCGTAATCGATCCGTTGCTGGTCTATTCAACCTTCCTCGGCGGCAGCGGTCAGGACACTGGCAACGGCATCGCGGTCGACACATCAGGCAACGTCTACATAGCCGGCCAAACCGTTTCACCTGATTTACCGACCACCCTGCCTTTACTCGCACCATACGGCGGTAATACAGACGCTTTCGTCGCGAAGCTGAACGCGAACGGCTCGGCCCTTATCTATTCGACTTTTTTGGGCGGAAACCTCAACGATATCGCTACGAGCATCGCAGTCGATAACGCCGGGAATGCTTATGTAACCGGCGAAACCAACTCCGGTAATTTTCCCGTTTTCAACGCGCTGCATCCTACATTGTCTGGTAATCCCAGTGACGCGTTTGTCGCCGAGTTGAATAGCACAGGCTCAGCCCTCGTCTACTCGACATACCTCGGCGGTCACAGTGATGACAAGGGAAACGCAATCGCCATCGACAATGCCGGCAACGCCTACGTGACGGGTAACACCTTGTCGAGGGACTTCCCAACGACTAATCCGGTTCGAGCTAATCGCTCCGGTCATGCCATCTTCAAGTCGACGGACGCCGCCAACAATTGGGGGCCAAGCGATTCAGGTCTCGCGGCTTCCTTAATCATCGACCTCGTCTTTCAACCCGGTAACTCGTCAATTGTCTACGCCGCCACCGATACAGGCTTGTTCAAATCAACTGACAGCGGTGCAAACTGGATTCCTCTGCCTGGCTCGCCGCCTTTTATTTATAGTGAACTCGCAATCGATCCGGTGAATCCGGCCATCATCTATGTGGCAACGAATGGCGGAGTGTTTAAGAGTACTGACGGTGGCAATAGCTTTACGCTCAGCAACACAGGGATTGATACACATGTACGATCGATAGCGGTCGACCCGGTTACGCCCACTATTCTTTACGCTGCCATCGGCGGTAGCCCGTACTTTAAATCTGTAAATGGTGGCGCAAGCTGGACCCAGAATCTCATAAACGGGGCTTCGAGAGTCGACAGTATAACTATCGACCCGAACACACCGACTACGCTCTTCGCTGACACAGACAGTGGCATTTTCAGAAGTACAGATTCGGGCGCGAATTGGACCGAGCTCAATACGGGCATTGCGGATTTTCATTCCGTCAATAGCATTACGATCGACCCGGTAAATAACGTGATCTACGCTGCCACGACGTCTGGCATTAGGAAATCTACGAATGGCGGCAATACCTGGACTCACATATCCGGGATCACATCATTTGATTTCTTAAGTGTCGCCTTTGATCCGACAAACCCGTCCGTGCTTTACGCTGCGACCGCTATTCAGATTCGGAAAACTATCGACGGCGGCAACACCTGGGACGACAGCGACGATGGATTTCCAAGAACGCGAATCTCTTCTTTAATCGCCAACCCGACGCAACCGTCAACTCTCTTCGTCGGCACAACGAGCACCTCTGACGTCTTCGTAACGAAGTTGAGTGCTGGAGGAACATCACAGATTTATTCGACGTACCTGGGCGGGGATCTACTAGATTTGGGAAACGCTATCGCAGTGGATCCTTCGGGCAACGCTTACGTCACGGGTGTTACCAACTCGGTTAACTTTCCTACGGCGAACGCCATTCAGGGTAGTAGAGGGGACAGTTTTAACGGCGCCGGCGATGCATTCGTAACCAAACTCAATCCGAGTGGTTCGGCCTTCGTGTATTCAACCTATCTGGGCGCCGATTTCAACGAATCAGGCAGCGCCATCGCCGCTGACACAAACGGCAATGCTTACGTTTGTGGCACCACCGGATCGCAATCCTTTCCAACTGTAAACGCTTTCCAACCGCACAATGCAAGTCTCTCTAGCGACGCCTTCGTGACAAAGATAAACGCCGCTGGTTCTGCGTTGATCTACTCCACGTATCTCGGAGGCGACAACAGCGACGAGTGTGCTGGCCTCGCGATCGATGCAGCAGGAAGCGCGTACATAACCGGTGACACCAACTCGCCTGACTTCCCAACGCTCGCGCCAATTCAACCCGCGTTAAATGGAGGATTCCACGACGTATTCATAACGAGGCTTGCTCCTAATGGCTCAAGCTTGATCAACTCCACATTTTTCGGCGGAACAAACCATGACTTTGGACGCGGCATAGCCCTCGACTCTGCACAGAGCATCTACGTTGTCGGCACAACCAGCTCTCCAGACTTTCCGACGCACAACCCGCTACAGCCCGGCTTCGGTGGTGGCTCGGATGTCTTCATCGCAAAATTGCGTCCGGCGCCGGAAGTTGTAGTAACGATGAGTGACGCTCCCGATCCGGTGAGCCTCGGCAATAATCTGACTTACACGATCACGGTGAACAATGCCGGCGAACTTCCGGCAACCGGCGTTACGCTGACTGACACGCTGCCTGCAGGCGCTACGCTCGTTTCCGCAAACTCGACCGCCGGCACGTGTACGGGAACGACTACGATTACCTGCGGCCTCGGAACGCTGAACGCCGGAGCAACAGTAACAATCACGATCGTCGTCACGCCTCCTGAAGGAACAATCAGCAACACGGCAACGGTGACGCTCAATGAAGCAGATGCTCCCGCTAACAACACAGCGACAGCCGAGACACTCGTGGACGACGTCGACCTTTCAATTACAAAGAAAGCGGCCCAGGATCTCGTGGCGCCTGGCGGCGCCCTCACGTTTTCACTGCTGGTGAAAAACAAGAGCTTAGCTTCGGCGGACGTAATCGTCACCGACAATCTTCCCGCTGAGCTAACGTTGACGAAGTGCGTGGCCACAGGAAATGGAGTGTGTGGTGCAAACGGCAGTGTGACTTTTTCACAACTTGCCGGTGGCGCTTCGGAAACGGTTCTTTTGACTGTTGCGGTGAGTGCATCAGCAACTGAAGGAACCGTGATCAGTAACACCGCTTCCGTGAGCTCGCCGGTGCTCGATCCGAATACGTCAAACAACTCGTCGACAGCAAGCGTTACAGTCGCCGCTCTTCCGGTTCTTCAGAAATCAAACGGCCTCATCGCGTTTGAACGATTCGTTTTCCCGATCTTCCAGGAACCGAGTGGTATCTTTACCGCGAAACCGGACTTAACCGATGTGAAGTTGTTCAATGGCATTCCTGCCAACTCGGGCGCGGGAAAACCGGAGTGGTCCCCTGACGGCAGCAAGCTGGCGTTTCAGAAAAGTACTTTTGTCAACGCCGGCGCAAACGAAATTTTCGTCATCAACGCTGACGGCAGCGGAATCCTGAAAGTCACGGACAAAGCCTGGTGGAATAATCACGGCATCACCTGGTCGCCCAATGGATCTCAAATCGCTTTCATCAGCGATGATGGACCACAGGCTATCCATATCGCCAATGTGGATGGGAGCGGCAGTTACCAGTTGCCGGGCGGTCCTACGTCCTTGTTTGCAGTCGACTGGTCACCGGATGGAACCAAGTTCGTCTACTCAAACGGTAAGGAAATCTTCGTAATCAAGTCTGATGGTACGGGAAACCAACAACTAACGACCGTGCAGCAGACGCCGAATGGAGATACTAGCGACGTCGATCCGCGCTGGTCACCAGACGGCACGAAGATCCTCTTCACGCGATACGTAAACGGAGTTTTCGGCTTCACGCACGTGATGAACGCCAACGGATCCGATCTGAGAAAGCTCTTCAATTTCGATTCCTACACGCCGTACTGGTCTCCCGACGGGCAGTCGATCGTGATGATGCTCTCGCCGGGAAAGATCTGCACTGTCAACATTGATAACACTAATCTCAACTGTCCCAACAACAATAATTCCGATACCAAACCCAGTTGGCAGCGCTTGCCAAATCCGAATCCGACTCCAACGCCGACACCTGTACCGACTTTCTCGTTGTCTGGAAAATTGACTTTCGACAACCCGCTATTTTTCGGGCAGGTGGACTTGAGTGGTCCAGTGAATGCACGGATTAGCATCGACTTTAACGGCAATTACGAATTCGTGAACCTGCCGGCGGGCCAGTACACGGTGACGCCCCTCAACGGCGCTTTCGATTTCAACCCACCGAGCCGCACGGTGACGATTACTAATGCCAACATCACCGCGCTGGACTTTGCTGGTACGTTCGTGCCGGCCAGCATCTCGGGTCATGTGAAAGATAACAACGGCAATCCGCTCGTCGGATTCAGAGTCTTCATAGGCTCGCCAGGCTCGCAGTCGAGTCCAGTGTTCACTGATCAAAACGGTTTCTATACTTTTACAAACCTCGCGCGAGGCCTCACGTACTTCGTGAATCCCGATTCGGGTACGCTTTACGATTTCGTTCCGGCGTCAAAAGTGTTTGAAAATTTGACGGGGAATCAAGTGGTTGATTTTGTCGGCACTAAGCAGCCCGCGAACGTGATAGCTGGGCGCGTAATCGAGGCTGTCACGGGTGTGGGGCTGAGTGGAATTCGCGTCGATCTTTCGAGCAATTCTGGCAACGATTCCACCTTCACAGATGCAGACGGGGCTTTCAGTTTCGGTGAAAGAAGATCAAACAGAGGCTACGCAATTACGGTTTCCGACCAATCGACGTTTATGTTTGAGCCAGGCAGGGTCTTAGCATCAACGCCATTTGCTCAAATTACGATACCGTCACTGACGACCAATCAGTTCCTTACGTTCACGGCTACCAGAAAGAATGTTGTGAAGTTTGCTTCGGCCGCGCCCAGGGTCAACGAGGACAGCGGGGCAGCGGAGATCGTTGTTACGCGCGAGGGCGATGTCGCAGGTCCGGCAACCGTCAATTTTGAGACAGCAGATACGGCTGGACTGCAGGCTTGTAGCGTTGTCAACGGAATCGCTTCCGAGCGGTGCGACTATGGCTCGACAGCGGGGACGCTTCGTTTCGCTGCGGGTGAAGCGAGTAAGTCGATTGTGATTCCGATCGTGAACGATGTGAAGGTCGAGTCTGATGAAACATTCAGGATCACTCTGACGACCGCAGTCGGAGCACAGAGGGAGTTGCCTGCGGTTCGCTTCGTAACGATCGTAGACAACGACACCACGCCCGCGACGCAAAATCCGATCGATGGCGTCGAGCCTTTCGTGACGCAGCAGTACATCGACTTTCTTGGTCGACTGCCGGATACGGTTGGCTTTGCTAATTGGGTGGAGACGCTGAGTGGTTGTCCGCAAGGTGGTTTTGGTGAAAATCTGAATCCTTCGTGTGATCGTGTACACGTGTCGAGCGGGTTCTTCCTGTCAGACGAGTTTCGCGGTCGTGGTTACTTTGCGTATCGATTTTACGAAGTCGCGTTTGATCGCAGACCGCGGTATGCGGAGTTTGTGCCGGACATGACGCAGGTTGGTGGCGCGCAGTCGCCGCAGTCAGAAATTCTCAGTAAGGCGGCTTACACCGATGCGTTCGTGCAGCGCAATGAATTCACGAATCTTTATAACTCGCTGCCGAATGCCGCGTTTGTAAATGCACTCGAGCAGAATGCGGAGATCACGCTCAGCAACAAGGCCGATTTGATCGCCGCGCTTGATGGAAATCAAAAGACGCGCGCGCAGGTGTTGCGTGAGATCGTTGAGAGCAAAGCGGTCGAGGACAAGTTCTTCACAAGAGCGTTTGTAGCGATGCAATACTTCGGATATCTGCGTCGCGATCCGGATACGGTTGGCTTCAACAACTGGGTCACAACGCTTAACAACGATCCGAGCAACTTCCGCCACATGATCTTCGGCTTCCTCTTCTCCGACGAATACCGTGGCCGCTTCGGTCCATGAAGAAGTAGTACACAAAAGGCACAAAAGAACAAAAGGCACAAAGTAAGAAAAAGATTTGTGCCTTTTGTCCTTGTCCTTGTCCTTGTCCTTGTCCTTTGTCCCTTTGTCCTTTGTCCTTGTCCTTTTCTTCTTTGTGCCTTTTGTTCTTTTGTGCCTTTTGTGTACTATGCCTTGCGCTGGCTACAAACTCCCAACAATTCTGCGGCCCAGCCTCCGAAGCTCGAAAATTTACAACATGTACAAATCTATAAGTTTCCTGATCCTGCTGGCCCTTGGGCTGGCCGCAACTCTTGCACCAAAGTCAACCGGAACGTCGGTCCAGTGGTCCGGTAACCCCCAAACACAAAACCGACAAACTTCGGCCGACGCGTTCGGGCGGTTGCCACTGAGTTTTGAGCTCAATCAGGGACAGGCTGACGCGCGCGTCAAGTTTCTCGCTCGCGGTAAGGGCTACGGCATTTTTCTCAGCAACGACGGGGCAGCGTTCTCCCTCGGCGGATCTGCGCTGCACATGCGTCTTAAAGATGCTGCAACCGCGCCGCGAATCACGGGCGTGGATCAACTGCCCGGCAAAGTGAATTATCTCGTCGGCAATAAATCATCTGACTGGCGCACAAACATTCCGACTTACGAGCGCGTTCGTTACGAGCAGATCTACCCCGGCGTCGATCTGGTCTACTACGGCAACCAGCGACAACTCGAGTATGACTTCGTGGTCCAACCGGGCGCGAGCTTCAAGCAGATACGACTCGCGTTTGATGGCGCAGGCAAACTCAGACTCAACCGGCGTGGCGATCTCGTCATCAAGTCCGGCGCACAGGAAATCAGCTTGCTTCGTCCTAAGGCTTATCAGGATATCAACAACAAGCGCCGCGAAGTGGCGGTCAGATACTCGCTTAAGACCCGCGGTGAAGTGGCATTTCAAGTCGGTAACTACGACAAGTCTCAACCACTCGTGATCGATCCGTTGCTGGTTTACTCAACCTTCCTCGGCGGAAGCGGTCTGGACGTGGGCCACAGCATCGCTGTCGATTCATCGGGCAACGCTTACATCGCCGGTCAAACCGCTTCACTCAACTTTCCCACCAGCTCGCCGCAGCAAGCGACGAACGGCGGCCAAACAGATGCATTCGTCGCGAAGCTGAACGCCGGCGGTTCCGCCCTAATCTATTCAACTTTCATCGGCGGCAGTACTACCGAAACCGCCAACAGCATCGCCGTTGATAACAGCGGCAATGTTTACTTAACAGGTCAAACCGATTCCATAAATTTTCCCGTGCTCAACGCGTTGCATCCTGCGTTGAATGGTAATGCTGACGCGTTTGTCACCGAACTGAACAGTGCGGGTTCAGGTCTCGTCTATTCGACGTATCTTGGCGGTCATGGCAGTGAGGACGGGAGTTCGATTGCCGTCGATGGTCTGGGCAATGCTTATGTAACGGGTACCACTTCATCAACTGACTTCCCGACTACCAATCCTTTGCAGGCAAATCGACAGGGTCGTGCAATTTTCAAGTCTACAAACGGCGCAGGCAATTGGGCGGGAAGTGATTCAGGTTTGGCGGCCGCGGTAGTTTTGGACCTCGCATTTGCACCCAACAACTCATCGATCATGTACGCCGCAGCCGAGACCGGTCTGTTCAAAACAACCGACGGCGGAGCAAACTGGAACTCCGTCCCGACCACACCAGCGCTCTCAATTAACAAACTCGCAATCGATCCAACGAATCCCGCCATCATCTATGCCGCAACTTTCAGCGGAATGTTTAAGAGCACTGACGGTGGCAACACTTTTACAGCCATCAATAACGGCTTTATGGGAAACGGCCGCGACATAATATTGGATCCGGTTACGCCTACTACGCTGTACGCCATAAGCTTCGGCAACCGCGTCTTCAAATCTGTCGATGGCGGAGCAAACTGGACCTCCGCGTTTATCAATAACGCTAATTTTATCAACGAGCTCGCAATCGATCCGAATGTAACAGCTACACTGTATGCCGCGACCAATCGTGGCCTCTTCAAAAGCACTAATTCAGGCGTAAATTGGACCCAGCTCAATTTCGGTCTTAACTTTACCGCGGGCGCTAACGGCGTTGCGGTCGACAAGACGAATAGCGATGTATACGCCGCGACAATCGCCGGTCTTCTTAAGAGCGCGAATGGCGGCAGCACCTGGACCAACCTAAGCGGAACCCTGAATCTCGTTGTTTCCAGCGTCGTCCTCGATCCAACTAATAGCTCGATCGTTTATATAACCACATTCCAGGGTGTATCCAAGTCGATCGATGGCGGCGCTACCTGGACCATCAGCAACACGGGATTTCCGAACACGCAGGTCCTTTCGCTCGTTATCAACCCGACACAGTCTTCAACTCTCTTCATCGGTACCTCCAGCGGACAAGACGCCTTCGTAACGAAGTTGAGCGCGGGAGGGGCGTCGCAAGTTTACTCAACATATCTGGGTGGCAATTTAGACGACCGGGGACTCGGTATCGCTTTAGACGGATCTGGCAATGCTTATGTCACTGGCCAAGCCACTTCGAGTGACTTTCCCACCGCCAATGCAATTCAACCTGTTAACGGTTTCACTGACGCTTTCATTACCAAGCTCAATGCCAGTGGCTCTGCTCTCGTCTATTCGACGTTTCTGGGAGCCGATGGCTTCGACGTGGGCCGCGCGATCGCAGTCGACGCAAGCGGCAACGCTTATGTAACAGGCAGCACTAACTCGCAGTCCTTTCCAGTCGTAAATGCGTTCCAACCGACTGCTCCCGACTTTTTCGGCAATGCTTTCGTGGCAAAAGTAAACGCCGCCGGTTCCGCACTGGTCTATTCGACGTATCTCGGCGGCGAGAGTATCGAAGAAGGTGATGGGATCGCAGTCGATAACACCGGAAGCGCGTATGTCACCGGAACCACTAGCTCGATAGACTTCCCAACGTTTGCGCCACTACAGAAGCTAAATTTACTGGGTAGCGACGCATTCAGCGACGCATTCATAACCAAGTTTGCACCGGATGGATCGAGCTTGATCTATTCGACATATCTCGGCGGGTCGAACAGCGACGCAGCAAACGGGATAGCCGTCGATTCATCACAAAATGTCTACGTCGTCGGCGACACCAGCTCAATAGACTTTCCGTCGCGTAATCCGCTACAGCCGGTCATGGGTGGTAGTTTCGATGCGTTCGTCGCGAAGCTGCGTCCGGCGGCAGACGTACAGATAACGGTGACTGATGCTCCTGAGCCAGTGGATTTCGGCAGTGATCTTCATTACACGATTGACGTAAAGAACATCGGCGAGCTGCCCGCGACTGGCGTCGTCGTTACTGACACCCTCCCGGCTGGTTCGACTTTCGTCGCACTGGACGCAACTGCCGGCATTACGTGTACCGGAACGACTTCCATCACGTGTAATGTCGGGACACTGAATGCCGGAGCTACGGGACAGATCACGGTGACGATCAAACCTCCCGCAGTCAGTCCGCTTAGCAATACGGCGAATGTCACACTCAACGAAGTCGACGCCGTTCCGTCCAACAACACTGCCACCGCGCAAACGGTCGTGCGATTCACTGACATATCGATCACGAAGAGAGCGGCTCAGAGTCTTGTCGCTCCAGGCGGTAAAGTGACTTTTTCGCTCCTCGTCAAAAACAATGGTCCGCTTTCATCGAACGTGACCGTCACCGATATCCTTACCGCAGGGACGTCGTTGACCAAATGCGTGACTACGACCAGCAGCGTTTGCAATCAAAACGACAACATCGTGACTGCTGTTTTCGCTCCACTCGCACCCGGAGCATCCGAAACAATTCTGATCACAGTCGCCGTGGATGCATCAGCAGCGGAAGGGAATGTCATATTCAACGCGGCGTCAGTCGCCTCGACAATTCCTGACCCGAATCCGTCAAACGACACCGCGTCTGTAGGTTTCACTGTTAAAGCAATTCCGGTGCTTCAGAAATCAAACGGCATCATTGCGTTTGTCAGTGAGCGAAGTATCACTGGCGGCGCTCAACCCAGCGGTATCTATACAATCGAGCCCGACGGCACCGACGAAAAGCTGTTTCCCAACACTCCCAGTAACGCACTCGAGCCCTCGTGGTCGCCTGACGGTACGAAGCTCGCGTTTCAGACCTTTGGTTCCACTGAGGATCCTTTCCTCGATACAATCAGCATCATTAATTCTGACGGGACGGGCCTGATGAAGGTTGCGACTAACGCGACTCATAGCCGCATGATTACCTGGTCGCCCAACGGATCTCAAATAGCCTATATCGGCAGAAGTGGAACAAGTCTTGACAACATCCGAACCGTACATATCGCCAACAGCGACGGCAGCGGCGGATATCGGTTGCCCGGCAGCCCATCGCTTCTCGATTCAGTCGACTGGTCACCCGATGGGTCGAAGTTCGTCTACGCGAAGGAAGGCGAAGTCTACGTGATGAACGCTGACGCCACCAGCCAGACGAAACTAACCACCATTCAGCAAACTCCCGATGGACCGACAATTGACTTCGATCCGCGCTGGTCACCTGATGGAACGAAGATCATGCTGTTGCGAGGCACAAGCACCACCAGCGCCGCCGTTCACCTGATGAACGCCGATGGCTCGAACTTCAGAAAACTCTTCAATTTCAACGCTCCGACAGCAGCCTGGTCGCCTGACGGTGCGTCGATCGTGGCGCAAGCGGGCCTCGAGATTTGCACGGTGAATCTCGACAACACGAATTTCAAGTGTCTTACGAACAATAACTTCACCGACTCTCAGCCCAACTGGCAAAGACTGCCCGATCCGAACCCACCCGCCAGCATCTCCGGGCACGTGAAAGACAACAACGGCAATCCGCTACAGGGAATTAAAGTCACAGTGGCCGCACTTGGGAGCATAGTGACCAACGTGTTCACTGATGCGAACGGGTTTTACTCGGTTTCCAACGTGCCACACCACTTCAATTACATCATCATTCCGGATGAGAACTTAGCTTACGATTTCGTGCCGGCGAACAAGTTCATTACGGATCTGACGACCAGCCAAGTCGTAGACTTTGTGGGGACTTTAGTGCCGACGAAGGTAATCGCGGGCCGCGTGGTGGAGGCAATCAGTGGTCAGGGCATCAGTGGCGTTCAGGTCGCTCTTGGTCAGGACCAGAGCAACCAGGCCTTAGCGATCGTCTTTACTGACGCGACTGGGAATTTCAGCTTTGGTAGTAGAAAGGTAACTCATACTTACTCTCTTTCTATTATCGACACGCCGCAGCTTATATTCGAGCCGAAGATATTTCCGACAGATCACGTCGCGGGGATTTCAATACCGTCTTTGACGACTGATCAGAATGTCACCTTCACGGCGTCGAAACGCAACACTGTGCAGTTTTCAGCTATTCCTCCTATTGTTACCGAAGTGAGTGGCGCGCTGGTGCTCGCAGTTTCGCGCACTGGCGATGTCACCAGTCCAGCTACAATCAACTTCGCTACTTCCGACACGGCGGGACTGCAGGCGTGCAGTGTTGTCAACGGTAAGGCTTCCGAGAGATGTGATTATGGCTCAACAGCCGGAACGCTTCGCTTCGCCGCGGGCGAAACAAGTAAGTCGTTTGTGATTCCGATCGTGAACGATGCTATCGTCGAAGACAATGAAATGTTCACTATCGCTCTTAGTAGCCCGGTCGGAGCGCAACTGGGTTCGACTGCGAACTTCACGTTACCAATCGTAAGCGACGACACGACGCCCTCGACGCAAAATCCAATCGATGGCGTCGAGCCTTTCGTGACGCAACAGTACATCGACTTTCTCGGTCGACTGCCGGATTCCGTTGGCTTTGCTAATTGGGTGGAGACGCTGAGTGGCTGTCCCCAGGGTGGCTTTGGTGAAAATCTGAATCCTTCGTGTGATCGTGTTCACGTCTCGGCAGGGTTCTTCCTGTCAGATGAGTTTCGTGGTCGGGGTTACTTTGCGTATCGATTTTACGAAGTCGCGTTTGATCGCAGACCGCTGTACGCGGAGTTTGTGCCGGACATGACGCAGGTTGGTGGCGCGCAGTCGCCGGAGTCGGAAATTCTCAGTAAGGCCGCTTACACCGATGCGTTCGTGCAGCGCAATGAATTCATGAGTCGTTATAACGCGCTGTCGAATTCCGCGTTTGTAAATGCTCTTGAACAGAATGCGGAGATCACGCTCAGCAACAAGGCCGATTTGATCGCCGCGCTTGATGGCAATCAAAAGACGCGCGCGCAAGTGTTGCGTGAGATCGTGGAGAGCAAAGCGGTCGAGGATAAGTTCTTCACAAGAGCGTTTGTAGCGATGCAATACTTCGGATATCTGCGTCGCGATCCGGATACGGTTGGCTTCAACAACTGGGTCACAACGCTGACCAACGATCCGAGCAACTTCCGCCACATGATCTTCGGCTTCCTCTTCTCCGACGAATACCGTGGCCGCTTCGGTCAATAAAACGTAGTACACAAAAGGCACAAAAAGCACAAAAGTATTTCTGAGTTTTGTTTTGTGCTTTTTGTGCCTTTTGTGTACTTACTTATTCTTTAGTGCACTACAGTGTACGAGTCGTCCTTCTTGTTGCCGTCCATTCCATCCCAATCCGGCTTGAGTACAACCTTGATGCAGTTGTCCTCTTTGTTCTTGAACATGTCGTACGCCTTTGGGGCGTCCTCAAGACCCATCCGGTGAGTGATAACGAAGCTCGGATCGATGTCACCGTTCTCGATCATCTCCAACAACGGTCGCATGTATTTCTGAACGTGCGCCTGTCCCGTCTTGATCGTCAGTGAACGATTCATCACCGAACCCATCGGAAACTTGTCGATGAATCCACCATAAACACCGATCACCGAAATGATCCCGCCGTTCCGGCAACACATGATCGCTTCACGCAACGCGTGCGGTCGATCCGTTTCGAGCATCATCGCCTGCTTCACACGATCGTAAGCGAAGATGAGTCCCGGCGCGTGCGCTTCCATGCCGACGTCGTCGATACACGCGTCCGGCCCGCGTCCACCAGTCATCTCCATCAACGCTTCATACACGTTCTGCTCTTCGTAGTTGATCGTCTCGGCGCCGCCCTGTTCGGCCATCTGCAATCGCTCCGGCACCTGGTCGATCGCGATCACTCGCTCCGCGCCAAGCAGGAACGCACTACGAATCGAAAACTGTCCGACAGGCCCACAACCCCAGATCGCGATCGTGTCGCCCGGTGTGATGTCACACATTTCCGCACCCATGTAACCGGTCGGGAAAATGTCTGACAGGAAGAGCACCTGCTCGTCGCTCAGGTGTTCCGGAACCTTGATTGGGCCGACGTCCGCAAAAGGCACGCGCGCGTATTCCGCCTGGCCGCCGGCGTATCCACCGGTCAAATGCGAATATCCAAAAAGTCCCGCTCCCGCATGACCAAACATCTTCTCGGCCATCCACGCATTCGGATTCGAGTTCTCGCAAAGCGAAAACATCTGTTCCTTGCAGAAGAAACAGTTGCCACATGCGATCGGAAACGGCACCACAACGCGATCACCGACTCTCAGGTTAGTCACTTCGCGACCAACTTCCACGACCTCGCCCATGAATTCATGACCGAGAATATCGCCACGCTGCATCGTCGGAATGAAACCGTTGTACAGGTGCAGGTCGGAACCGCAGATTGCTGTCGAAGAGATCTTCACGATCGCATCACGCTGGTTGAGGATTTGCGGATCCGGAACCTCCTCAACGCTCACCGACGTTTTGCCATACCAACAGTTCGCTCTCATCGCTCGGTGTACCTCCCTTCGGATCCGTAGTTAGTCGCAGTTTCGCTCGGCAGCATCTCGGCGGTTTCGAGCTCTTTCTGAGAGGCCGGCTGACCGGGTCGTTGCGCCATGTAGCCCGTGCCGAGCAGCGTCGCGTCAGATACGACGACTTCACCAACTTCCAAAACCTGTTTGAAACGACGCAGATCGTCGTCCAACTGTTGTTCCGGTTCTTCACCAAACAACTTCGCAACGGTGGAGCCGAGAACACCACCGATCGGGTTGTACTCGATGTTGACCTTTATGATCGTGCCTCTGCCGCCCGTAGCTCGCTCGAAACGAACTGCGCCTGCGTTATCAACGTCTGAGCCTTCCAGTGAACGCCACGTGATCACTTCACCGGGAACGTCGGCAATGATCGTCGCGTCCCATTCCACTTCCATTCCCGCGGGACCTTTTGCTTTCCAGCGCGAGCGACCGTCGCCCATGTCGACAACAGAATCGAGATGGCGCATGAAGCGCGGCAGGTTTTGGAAGTTGCGCCAGAAGTTGTAGACCTCTTCCGGCGGAAGATTGACGATGCAGGTGCCTTTCGCGTGAATGCCCTGATTGCTGCCCCTGGTTAATTGCATCGCACAAACCACGTCGAGCGCAGTGACGGCCAGTACATTCGCTGTAGCGAACGCGACGCGTCCCAATTTCGCTTCCGGATTAGTTGCGGCAACCCCGAGGCTGGTCAGATCTAACGCATCACCGACGACGCGTGACCAAACACCTTCAGTCGGCTTCTCTTGAGCAAAGATCGTAATGCCTGCTGCGAGTTCGCGCAGACCGTACAGTCGTATTAAACCCGTGTGTTTGTTTGAAACACCTGAGATGTTGGCAATGGCGCGCGGCGCAAGCAGCTCTGCGAGACCGAGACCGATGCTGAACCAACCTAAACCCTTTGCTAAACGTTTTGCACTAGTGGACGGCAAGCCGGGCCGAGCTCGCTCCACTGCGTAGTTTGCGCCTCTGGCGCTCGACGATCGATGCTCCGTCAGCGATGCATCACCGAGATCGAATGCTCCTGTTTCCTGATTTGTAGACATGGATTTCCCCCTTGCGGATGAATTGATTTATTAAGAGTTAGTCAAACAGCATTCCGGTACGAATGAATACTCGAATTGTGCTTTTTGTGACTCATTGCATTTTCTGATCACAAGAAAATGAACGCGATAAATTCTTTTCGAAATAATTCCAGCGTTCACTAGCCACTCACTTTTTCGGAAGAACGAACACTGGGAGGGTTTGAAATGGATAAGAAAGATAAAGAGCCGAAAGGCACAGCCGCGACTGCTTCAAAGATGGCGGCTAGTAAAAGGCCAGAAGGTGAATCACCTTCGCCGAATCAAGGTACAACTGGTTCACAGCAGCAGAATCAAGGTAACCAGAACCAGGGTAACCAGGGTAAACAGGGTAATCAGCAGGATCTTCTGCAACAAGCCAAACAGACAACCAACGAAGTTGTCAGTCAGGTTCAGCAACAAGCAAGCTCACAACTAACGCAACAAAAGGACACCATAGCGTCGCAGCTAAGTAGTGTAGTCAATGCTGTCAGACGATTTGATGAGAGTCTGAGTAACGAAGCTGACGGACCGATTGCGCGATTTGCCGGTCAGTACGGGCAGAAAGCCGCCGATGGTCTCGACCGTTTTGCGCAGTATCTGCGCGAACAGGATCCAAAACGACTGTTCAATGACGTGCAGAGCTTTGGACGGCGCCAGCCCGCATTGTTGATTGGTGGCGCATTCCTTCTGGGTTTTGCCGGAGCGCGCATCATCAAGTCGTCAATGGACGCAGCCAGCTCGAGCTCGACGTACAACCGGCCGCAGGGTCTCGCGAACACACCGAACACGCGAACCTCGCCAAATCCGGGAACGCAGCAGCAGCCGGCGTTCAAAACAAATACTCCTGGAGTGCAACAACCGTCGTCGCCTCCTCCTAACCCCGCTTAGTAATACAGGAGGTGTGTTATGCAACGGATGAATGAAAATCGCTCGATGGAGAATCGTCCGCTTGGCGATCTGTTCAGCGACCTCGCAACTGAGATGAGCAACCTGGTGCGCCAGGAAGTCTCGCTCGCGAAGGTCGAGGTGACGCAGAAAGCGAAGTACGTCGGTCGGAACGTTGGTTATTTAGTTGTCGGCGGAGCAGTCGCGTACGCGGCGCTGTTGGCGATCCTCGCTGCCATCGTCATGTTGTTGGCGAGAGTCATGCCCCACTGGGGCGCGACGTTGATCGTCGGGGTCGTCGTCGGTGCAATCGGTTGGATGTTGATTGGCAAAGCGATGATGGCGCTGCAACAGGCAGACCTGACTCCGCGCGAAACAGTTGAGACATTGAAGGAGGACGCAACATGGATGAAGCAACAAATCAAATAAGCGCTGCTGCGGACTCGGAGGAGAATCCTGAACAAATACGTGCGGAGATTGAAGACACACGCGCTGTAATGAGTCAGACAATAAATGAGATTCAAGAACGGCTCAGTCCGGATCATCTGATGGGTCAAGTTAAAGAAACCGTCCGCGACGCCACGATAGGAAAGGTTGAAAGAGTTGTGGAAACGGTTGGCGAAACAATTAGTGAGGTAACTGAGCCGGCACGCGAAGTGGCAGCGCTTGCTGGTAATGCGATCAAGGAGGTGGGAACAACAGTGGCAGATAAAATTTGGAAAAATCCGATTCCGGTGACGTTGATTGGTCTCGGCGTGGGCATGCTCGTGGTGCGAAACTTTTGGGGTGATGGTACGAGATCTTCGTCTTCACGAACATCTTTGCCAAACAGACGCACCAACTACGAGTTGGGTGATGTTGGTAACGGCGGTGTTGATCGCCAGCCGCGTCAGACGCTGCAGACCGGCGCAGGCACGTTAAATCAAGTAAAAGAGACGGCAAGCGATCTCGCTTATCGAGCGAAGGATAGTGCATCGTCAGTAGGCACTCGTTTTGGTGAGTTGTGCCGTGAGAACCCATTGGCGGTTGGTGCAGTTGCAGTAGCAGCAGGAACCGCGGTTGGACTCATGTTGCCGTCGACGCAATTCGAAAGCGAATACATCGGCGAAACAGGCGAGAGGTTAGTTGAAAGTGTCGAAGACGTCGCCCGCGACGCCCTCGGCAAGGTCCAGGACGCGGCGAAACAAATGGCGCCGGGTCAAGAGGGACAACAACAGCAACAACAGCCACCGGCATAGTGATGAAGGTGAAATTAAAACTTGCAATCGCCTCGCTGCTGCTACTCGCCTCGACGGGATGTATTGTCGTGGGCGGCTACAGCAGCGATCGCGGCTTCTGGCTCTGGCCCGGATCGATCATTCTCTTGATAGTCGGTCTGCTTCTATTTTTCCTCATGTTTTTCCGTCGCCGCGGATAACACACTTGGTAACAACTGTAGGGACGGCCCTCCGTGGCCGCCCGTTTCTTCGACAAACGCTCCTACAGTTGTTTGGTCAACGTCACTTCAAAATCGCGGCCTGGGGGCTGATCGTGATGAGGTGCCAGCGCTGGAAGGTGTTGATCGTTTCGTTGGGCATCACGCGCACGTACGCGGTTTGGAAATAGAGCGTCTCGGGACGACGCCAGTCGAGTCTCACGATCGGATTGAATGATGCCGGCGTCGACGGAGCTGAACTCGCCTGCTGTGTATTCGTGTTCGCTTTTTGAACCGTTGTTTTCTGATCGTACGCAACGGACGCCGCAATCAATTGGTCGCTGAGCGGCAAACGCGCCTGCGTCGGCGTCTTCCCACCCGCATCATAAACCGCCACGTCAGTTTCAAACGCCGTCGCGATCTTCGAAGCGTCCGGCGACCACACCGGCAACGCATCCGTCAACGCATCATCAAGCAATCGCTCCGTCCCATCAGGCGCGATCAGACGCGGCCGGCCTGCAGGCAGTTTGTACTGTCGCTCGCGCGCGTTCCACTCATCTTCCTTACACGCGACCGCGGCCATCGCGTGTCCATCCGGCGCCCAAACGAAATAAAAATAGATAAGCCCTTCACGCGACGTGAGCGGCTTGAGATCGTAACCATCACGATTGCAGATGTAGATCTGTTCGGTGCTGTAACTCGCGACCGCCGGAAACAGCGGAGCGACTGACGGCGCCGGAACGGGCGATCCTCCGGGACTTGGCTCAGGCTCGTTCGGCGGCGTTGGGGTCGGACTCGGCACTACGCGCTTATGTGCGATGAAGTTGATGAAGCCACCATCCGGCGACCACGTCACCGTCTCCGGAAAAACGCACGCGAGCTCGGGCGGAACCAAATTACGTAGAAACTGCCCGTCAGAGTTGTAGAGGTCGATGCGAAACGTCGATCCCGGTTCATCAGCAGTGCCGTAGAGCGCGAGCACTCGCCGGCCATCAGGCGACACAACTGTTCGCAACAACGCTTCGTCCGTGCGCTTCGTGCTGAAGTCGTTAGCGACAGCGGCATTCTTGTCTAACGTGTCGTCGATCTCAGTCGACGGTGGCGTGACATCCGGCGAGAGTCGATAAGCGAGATTCCGCGAGGGCACGTCGCGCAGGATGCGCGGCGTCACATTCTGTCGATCGATGACATTCTTGCACCCGGTCGCAAAGATCAAAAGAAAGAAAACCAATCCGCGTTTATCCGCGAAGATCCGCGGCAAAATTCTTTCTCTTGTGCTTCTTTGCGGCATCAAAATCGATCGTTGATCAACTCGAGGACCAAACCGGGATTCAACGCGAGCAGCGCGCGGATTGTGTTACGCGGGGACAGATGATCTTCGTCGCCTTCATCGAGCTCGACGCAGTTGTGTTGAACCGAGCGCGCCAAACGTCTCGCGATCGACTCGTAATCGGGCGTGGTTACGATGTACGCGCGCGCAGCCATCGCGCCGATCAAGTCGCACGTAACCTCTTCGCTGCGCTGCCCGTGAATGTCCAGCCCGGTCAGATCGGAAGCCTTGTTGCCGACAGCGCGTACAAGTGCGCGCAGGTTGTCGTTGTCACCATCGGCGATGTGCATCAGCTCGTGGGCGAGGACGCTGATCATTCCCTCATCAGAACGCAGACCCGCGAGAAAGATCGTGCCGAAAGTTATCACGTGCGGGCGGCTTAGATAGACGGAGGCGTTGTCGCGCGAGTCCATGTCAGGCCTCACGCGCCTGACTGAATTCACACGCATGATTGCCTGACGCAGGCGGAGATTGAAATAACGAGATTTCTTAACGCCGTACTCGGTTGAGAGCTTTCGCAGCGAGCTGATGACGAGTTCTTTCGCGACGGGAAGCAGTCGTTGCGCACGCTCGGCTCCGGCGCGTGCTTCGGGACTGTGGAGTGGCAACGACGGCCGCGCCTGCATCTCGTCAATCGCGATGCTGCTCTTCGGATCGAGCTTGGCCTGTGTGCAAACAACTCCGATCGCTTGTTCGAGCAGTGCCTTCGCTTCAGGCGACATCGAGGCGTGCGCGCGCTGGCCGGGCTTGGTTTGCGCAAAGGAGGCGCTAAAGCAAATAAAAACGATCGACGTCAAAAGAAGATTTCTCACGCAGCGGCGCAACGGCGCAACGAAAACCGTTTTCCTTTGCGCCGTTGCGCCGCTGCGTGAGAAATCTTTATTCATGATCTTTATCGGTGGTGCCAGGTCGCCTTGCGCTTCTCCATGAATGCTTTCACGCCTTCGTTCGCGTCGTGAGTCTTCATCAGCTCGTGCAGGTAAATGTTTTCCTGTTCGTCCAACGCGGCTTCGATCGATCTGCCGCGACCGAGGTCCAGCGACTGTCTTGCATACGCCAGCGAGGTGCCCGAGAGTTCTCTTAACCTCGCCAGAACTTCCATCAGCTTTGGTTCGAGCTGTGCGCCGGGAACGACGTGGTTGCACAAACCCAAACGCCCGGCTTCGACCGCATCGATTATCTCACCCGTCAGTATCAACTCGCGCGCACGTTTTTCGCCAATCACGCGCGGCAGAAGCACGGCAGCAACTGGTGGGAACACCCCGAGCTTTATCTCCGGCTGCCCGAATCGCGAGCGATCGGACGCGATCACGATATCGCATGCAGCGACGAGTTCACAGCCGCCACCAAGGGCCGCGCCGTCAACGAGCGCAATCGCCGGCTTCGCTAACTGTTCGAGAAGACGAAAGATCGAGTGAAACGCGTCGAGCATCTGGAAGATCGTTTCCTGCGCGTGCTCCTCGACCGACACGCCTGCACTGAACGCGCGACAATTCTTATCCGCATCGAAGACGATCGCCACCAGCTCGCGCTGCGCGCACTCTGCGAGCGCACTCGCGATTTCACGCATCATCGCGATGTTGAGCACGTTCAGCGGCGGCTTTGCAAACGTAATCCGCGCCACGCGATCGTCAATGCTGAAATGGATGTGATCTGCCATGATTCGTTTTCTCTGCGCCGCAGAGAAGAAGCTAAAGACTAAGCCAACTTTTATAGATCTGTTTTTGCACAGGCGTCGGAGTCGTCACCGGCACGATTTTAAAACTGCTCTCGCGCTTATCACTCAACTTGATCAGCAACGAGCTCAAGTCATCAAACCTGAAGATCGTCAAATTCACCAGATCGCCCGGCTTCTTCTCCGCCATCCGCGCGTTGAAGAAATCCTTCGTCGCTCGCATATTATCCATCGCCACGATCTGGTCGCCCGCGTTCAATCCCTGCTCGTACGCCGGTGAGCCCGCGTAAACACGCCGCACAATCAACCGGCCTTCCTCCTCCGCAATATCCGCTCCGAAATAAACTTTCGCATCCGCAGCCGCCGTCGTCTCGAGCTTCAACCCTGCCGCATCAAGCGCCGCGTTGTAATCAAGCTCCTGTACCCCACGCACGTACTTGCTGAAAAACTCCTCGAGACTGCCGCCCGCCATCAGTTCTACGGCCTTCTGAAAATCCGCTGGACCATAGTTGCGGTCCTTCTTGAAAAACTCCGCGTAAAGATAACGCATCACGTCGTCCAGCGACTTCGCACCAGCACTCCGCTTTCGTATCTCGAGATCGAGCAGCAACCCGAGCAACGCGCCCTTGTCGTAATACGAAACCTGCGAGTTTATCGAGTTCTCATCCTGCCGGTAATACTTCACCCACGCATCAAAGCTCGACTCCTCAGCACTCTGCACGAGCCGGCCCGGCGTGTTCTGCAAATTTTGCATCGCGCGCGCCTGCGCACTTAGATACTCGCTCTCGCTGATCAATCCCGCGCGACGCAAAACCAGATCTGCATAGTAATCAGTAATACCCTCAGCGACCCACAAAACTTTCGTGTAGTTTTCCTGCGTGTAATCAAATGGCCCAAGTGCATCCGGACGAATTCGCTTCACGTTCCAGAGATGAAAAAACTCGTGCGAGACGAGACCGAGAAAGCCGCGATAGTCACGTTCGGGTGTGTCGGTGGTGTTGGGTGCTGCTGACGTCGCGCGATCGCCGCTGCGAATCTTGAAACCGAAACGCGGGTAACCGAGCGCGGTCGAATTCAGGTGTTCGAGTCCGCCACCCGCGTTTTGTCGCAGGTGCAGAATGAACGTGTAATCGCGATACGGAATCTCGCCACCCATCAACTCGACTTCCGTCTCGACGATCTTCTGCACGTCGCGTCGCATGCGCTCCGGATCGTAGTTCCCTGCTCCATCGATCACGATACGATGCGGAACGCCCTTGACGTTGAAGACGAGTGTCTTGAAGTTGCTGGCTTCGAAAGGCGAGTCGTAAAGGATGTCGAAATTCTCGGCGCGAAAAGTGTTCTTCTGTCCTGCGACTGCCGGTAGTCCAGTCGCGACTTTCCAAACGTCAGGCGCGATCACATGCACGGTGGAAGGCGACTTCAGAAAGCCGTCGAGATACATCAGCAGGTTGGCGTTGTTCCAGAAGGCGTGTTCCGAGTTTAGCTCGCTCGTCCGCACCGAAAGCTCGTTCGCATAAACGCGATACGTCGCATACCACTCGCTCGCGCCGTTCGTCTTGATGCGCCACGTGTTCTTGTTTGTCTTTTCCCATTTCAGCGGCTGGTCGGTGGCATCATGTGCGGCGAAGTCCTGCACGTTCCGCTCGAACTCGCGGACCAGGTAAGAGCCGGGCGTCCAAACAGGCATCACGAGTTGCTCATCCTGGGCACCGCTCGCGTTGCGCTTGATCGCGACGGTGATGTCAAACAGGTGCGTGTGTGGCTTCGACATCGCCACTATGAACGAAATCTCAACGGGCGCTTGCGCCGCGACCAATAATGGGAACCCTATCAACAATATGGGCAGCAACGCGGCGGCGCACAGTACGAGGCTCTTATGCATGAATCTTGTTCATCTTGTTAATCTTGTAATCCTGTCAACGAATGTTACTATCTTCGCGCTCTTGTAATCCACAGCAAACACGAGATCGAAATGTTTCGACGAATCATCGCCACGTCTCCATACTGGTTTACAGTGCCGATCCGTTTGGGATTGGCGGCCGTAATGATCGCACACGGCTCGCAGAAAGTTCTGGGCAGCTTCAACGGCCCGGGCTTCAAAACATACGTCGCGGGCAACACGCCAGTCGGGTTCATGCGACCGGCATGGCTGTGGCTCGCCGCCGCGGCGTTTTCTGAATTCGTGGGCGGAATAGCTGTCGGTCTCGGTTTCCTCACACGCGTGGGCGCGTTCTTCATCGCGTGCGTGATGGTGACGGCGATTTTCGGAGTGCATTTGCCCGGCGGCTTCTTCGCGGCGAATCGTGGTTATGAGTATCCGTTGACTCTGCTGGCGATGTCGTTAGCCCTGCTGATCTCCGGCGGCGGCCAGGCTTCAGTCGATCGGGCCTTAAGTGGCGGACGCGGAGGACGCCCCGGAGGACGCAGATAAATCCGCCATAACATGAAGCGCTCACCGCTCATCGTCATCTTTACAACCGTCTTCATCGATCTCGTGGGCTTCGGCATCGTGATTCCGGTGTTGCCGTTCTACGCCGAAGGCACCGCCTTCAACGCGACGCCGCGCATGGTCGGGCTGCTCTTCGCCTCGTACTCCGTGATGCAACTGATCTTCTCGCCGATCCTCGGTGGCTTGTCTGACAAGTACGGTCGCAGGCCGGTGTTGTTAATCTCGATCATCGGCACGGGCATCGGCTTTCTCATACTCGGGCTCGCAAAAACGATCTTAATGCTGTTTATCGGTCGCATTCTCGACGGCATCACTGGCGGAAACATCTCGACTGCACAGGCTTACATCGCCGACGTCACGAGCGAAGAGAACCGCGCGAAAGGGATGGGCATGATCGGCGCCGCGTTTGGGCTCGGATTCATTTTTGGACCAGCGATCGGCGGCATTCTGAGCGGCTGGGGAATTCACGTCCCGTTTATCTTTGCGGCGGCGTTGTGCTTCGCGAATGCGATGCTGCTGTATTTCACACTGCCTGAGACAGTAACGGCGGATCATCCGGCGAAAAATCTTGCGGGTGGTCGCAGCCTCCGGCAAGTCGCACGCGCACTGAAGCAACCGAAGCTCGCGTTTGTCCTCGTGATCTATTTTCTGTTCATTGTGGCTTTCTCGATCATGACGACGTCGTTCTCGCTGTACACGATGTTTCGCTTCGGTTACGACGCGCAACACACTGGATATCTCTTCGCGTATGTTGGCTTGATCGCGGTGATCATCCAGGGCGGATTGATTGGGCGACTCGTGAAGCGATTTGGTGAGCTGCCGCTCGTGATCTTTGGGGCGCTGTGTTTTGCGATCAGTCTGTTTGCGGTGCCGTTTGTTGGACCAGCAGCGGGCGGGTTGGCAGGGTTGCTGATCGGGGGCGGTGTTTTTTCGATGGGGAATTCGTTAGCGACACCGGCGCTGACGAGCCTCGCCTCTAAAAGTGTCGGCCCAGCACAACAAGGAGTCGTTTTAGGTGTAACTCAATCAACAGCCAGCCTGGCGCGCGCGGTCGGGCCGACTCTCGCGGCGGTATTGATCAGCAGCTCCATCGCGCATCTCGGCGCTGACGGTTTATTACACTACATGAGCGACCGCTCACTCTTCGTCACCTTCTGGACCGGCGCCGCCATCATGCTCCTCGCAACCTTACTCGCGACTTATCAGAATTTCTCACGCAGCGGCGCAACGGCGCAACGCTAGACCCGTCGTCGCGCCGTTGCGCCGCCGCGTGAGAAATTTACTTCGCGAACTGCCCCACCGGGCCTTCAGGGTTGATGATGTCTTTCAGAGAAGAGTAGGGCACGAGCACGTACTGCGGACCGGCGGCGTATGGGCCAACCTGGTAGGCGTCGAAGCTGATCCCCAAACCTTTCTTCGTGATGGTCCAGCTCTGGTAATTCTTAGCCTGCGGTGCGGCGCCGTTCTGGATCTCCTCGTCGAGTAGACCTTTGTCCTTCGCCTGCTTCTTCAGATCTGCGATGCAGTAGTCTGCGATCGCCTGCAAATATTTCGCACCGGGTTTGAACAGATCCGCAAGCTTCAACGGCTTCCCATTCTTCAGATCGTAGTTGACTACGTCAGTAACCGTGTTCGGATGCGCCGCGCCCTGGTAGTAACTGCCGATACTAAACGCAACACTGATCAGATCATCCTGCGCCAGCGCCACTTCGTAACTGACATTCAGATCGCTGCCCATCGATCCTTCGGGTCTCGGCTCTTCACCCGCTTCGGGCGCCATCGCCTTCTTAAATCCCGCCACCTCCATCGTTACGGGCGCGCGCACCACCTGATTGAACTTCTCGAAGTTTGGATTGCTGCCGCCGGTGAGCTGCGGGTAACGCGCGTCGATGTCATACATCAGCTTCTTGTTGCTTTCCTTGATCTGTTTCGCCACCAGATCGACATCGCCCGTGAAAGCAATCGGCTCTTCGTGAACCGAGAACGCAGTCTTCTTGTCGCTATCTTTCTCACTCGGCGGCTTGGACCAGTTACCCGCAAGCGTTGCAAGCCCGTCGCTATCGACCGTCCAGATCCCCTTGAACAAGCCCGTCTGTTTCCCGCTCTTATCAAACTCTTCGAGCGTCAGGTTTCCGTCTTTATCGACGCTGCCACGCAGATCGATACGCGTGCCGACCTTCTGATAGAAGTAACTGCCGGCAAGCTGATCGCCCGTGCGCGCGAGTTTCATCTGTAAGTCGAGTGAAGAACCAATCGAGCCTTTGAAGTGTTTTGTTTGCGCGACCGGCGTTGCGCCACCCTGCGAGTGATCGAGCTGCGGCGACACACTAGCTTGCGCCTGCGGTGGTGCACTCGCTGGCGGTGGTGCTGCTGCCTTCCTACAACCAACCGAAATGATCAAACAAAAAATGAGTATGCTTATCTTCATCCGCGTTCATCCGCGGAAATCCGCGGCAAAATTTCCTTCCGAACATCCGCAAACGTCAGCTCACACAGCCTTCCACCACTAAATAACGGATCGTTCGTCACATCGATCAATGCAAACGGAGGTTTGGGAAAGTTCTCAAGCTCTTCGTCAGTTTCGAAGCTGGTTTCGGCGAGGACGAGACCAAACAGATCGCCGAGAAACATATCGACAGAAAACCTTCGTCCGTCAAACTCGAACGGGTAACGATTCTTCCGAATCTCGTTCGTGTCGAAGACTGATAAGACTTCTGCTTCGAGCGCGTTGAGATACGTGTTGGTAATGATCGTGCGAGAAAGGTCGTCTCTGTCGGGCGCGAATTTCTGTGTGAACTTGACGGTCCACTTGTTCGTCCGCGGCTCACGCACTTTGCGAATACGCAGGCGCGTACCGGTGATGTAGTTATCGGTAATCTGTAGATGCGGATCCGCGCGCGTCACACCTTCAGGCAGATCGCGCAACAAATATCGACGCTCCCGCTCAATCCGCGCGTACTTGCTCTCAGGAACAATCGTATTTTGGTCAGTAAGCTTCGCTACGCCCATCGACAAAAAGAGTACACAAAAGGCACAAAATCAGGTAGTGGGGTAATACTGTGTTGCAACACACTAACACCCCACTACCCAAAATCAGAAAAGCTGTTTATGTGCCTTTTGTTCTTTTGTGCCTTTTGTGTGGTTCTAGATCTTGCCGGCCTTCATGTCGGCAAGTCGCTTCTCGAAATTCGCCGTATTAACTTTGTCAGCCTTGCCTCGCTGCACAGCCTGTTCGCCCAACGCGATGGCCTCTTCCTTCTTTCCAGCCTTGTACAATGCATTCGTCTTGGCGACTAAATTCTGGAACGTCTCCTTCACCTTGATCGACTGGTCCACCCATGCCATGCCCTGCGCATCGTCCGCGGTGTCCTTGTTGTTGAGGAGATAGTTCCCGGCCTGCAGCGGCGTACGCCAATCATCGGGCTTCGCATTGCCGACAGCAGTCTTCAAATGCGCAAGCGTGGTTGCCGCAACGTCTGCTACCTTCACAGTAAACGGCACGCTGATCTTCTCCCAGCGAATGTTTACCTGCGCCGAGTCGTCGGCAACCGGATCGATACTGTATGAGAGCCACTCCTCACTCTCGTTCACCGACACGGGCTTCGCTTTCACACGCAGCGTGTCTTTCGCCGCATCGTAGTCGAAGCTGCCCCACTGATTCGCGGTGGTGTTGAAGACGATGGTCCACTCGTCTTTGGTTGGAATCGTGTGCAGGCTGTAACTTCCGGCCGCGAGCTTCTGCCCGTTGATCAAAACATCGTCAGTCACAACAAACTGCGTCGCTTCATTCGCGCCAGTGCGCCACACGTGGCCATACGGCACGATTGGAGCGCCGGACGGACGCTCGTTTTGATTGTCGAGTGTTGCCTCGCCAGTGACCTTCGCTTGCTCAGGCAGCGGGTCACCCCAGATCTTCCTTCCTTTCACGCCGGGACGGCTGTAAGTGATCGTGATGTCAGTGACGCCGACGCGCTGCATCACACTCGCCTTCTGACTCGGCCGCGGCAGATCAACTTGTGCGAGAACCGATATGCCAGAGCATAGAACAAACAAGACAGCAAACAGGGAAACAGAACTACGTTTCAGGGAACTCATGGTCTTTCTCCTCGTGATGGGTTTGGGAGGGAATGATACAATCCGGTCAACGACATTTCAATCTATTCGCTTCTTCTCTGTGCAACCTCCGTGTTCTCTGTGCCTCTGTGGTTCTTTTTTACTAAGAATTCACAAACCACAGAGACACAGAGAACACAGAGGTTGCACAGAGAAAACCTGGAGGATTCTTCGCATGTCTAGCCGCATCGCTCCCCTGTTCTTAATTGTCTTCTGCTTTTTGGTTTTTTCTACAAAAACCGGAGCGCAAAACGGACACGGAGGCCAAACTCGTCTTCTACGCACACCGACCGTCAGCTCAACTCAGATCGGTTTCGCTTACGCAAACAATATCTGGGTCGTGCCACGCGCCGGCGGTGGGGCCAAACGTCTGACAAGTTTTCAGGGACAGACTGCGAACCCACACTTCTCACCTGACGGAAGATGGATCGCTTTCAGCGGCGAGTATGCAGGCAACTTCGACGTCTACATCGTTGCGTCTGACGGCGGCGAGCCGAAGCGCCTGACGTGGCACCCGGGCGCCGATATCGTCGAGGGCTGGACACCCGACGGCAAGTCGATTCTCTTCTCTTCAAATCGCGGAAGCTGGGCGCCGAGCGGCGCGCCGCGCTTCTACACAGTGCCTGCGGAAGGCGGCGTTGAAGAACCGATGTCGCTGCCGCGCGCGTATCAGGGCAAGATTTCCGCCGACGGCACTCGCATCGCTTATCGCATGAACAACTCCTGGGACGAAGAGCGTCGCAACTATCGCGGCGGGCAGAACCGTCCGATCTGGATCGTCGATCTCAAAACTTACGATCTTGTTTCGCCACCGTGGACTGATTCAAAAGACGTGAATCCGGTGTGGGTCGATGATTCAGTCTTCTTCATCTCGGATCGCGATGGCGTCGCGAATGTTTGGGAGTATCAAACGAAGACGAAGAAGCTCGCGCAAATCACGAAGTTTACTGACTTCGATGTGAAGTCGATGGACTCGGGCGCGGGCACAGTCGTGTTCGAACAGGCAGGCTATGTGCACGAGCTCGATCCGAAGAGTGGCAAGGAGAAGATCGTCAACATCGTTGCGGCGGGTGACTTTCCGTGGATGATGGCGAATTGGGAAGACGTGTCGAATCGTTTGACTAACATGGCGGTCTCGCCGACGGGCAAACGCGTCGTCGTTGAATCGCGCGGCGAGATCTTCACGATACCCGCAGACAAAGGTGACGTGCGCAATCTGACGAACTCGAGTAGCTCAGCCGAGCGTGATCCGGCGTGGTCGCCTGACGGTAAGTTTGTTTCATACTTCAGCGACAAGTCAGGCGAGTACAAACTCGTTATCGAAGCGCAGGACGGGCTCACACCGCCGCGAGAGATCACACTCGCGAAACCGACGCACTACTACACGCCGTCATGGTCGCCCGATTCGAAGAAGCTCCTCTTCACTGACACGAATTTGAAAGTGTGGGTGCTCGACGTCGCGAGCGAGCAGGCGAAGATCGTGGGAGAGGATCCGTGGATGGTGCCGCAGCGCACGTTGAATCCGGTGTGGAGTCCGGATTCGAAGTGGGTCGCATATGCAAGTCGTTTGCGTTCGCTGTATCACGCGATCTTCATCAGCAACGTCGAGACAGGCGAGACGAAGCAGATTACTGATGGGCTGGCGGACGCTGTTTGGCCCGCGTGGGATGCGAGTGGGAAGTACCTCTGGTTTCTCGCGTCGACGGATTTTGGATTGCGCTCGCAGTGGCTCGACATGACTTCGTACGATCACAATCCGACTTTCGGGCTGTATTTCGCGGTGTTGAAAAAGGCTGATGCGAGCCCGTTGTTGCCGGAGAGTGATGAAGATCGTGGTGTTGGTACGGGCACGCGCAGACTGCAACCCGGTGCGTGCGCCGGTGAAGGTGGGCCCGCTGAAGGTGGCGGTGGTGAAGGAGGCGGAGGCGGCCAACGTGGGCCACGTGCGCCCGTAAGTGTACAGGTCGATTTTGACGGCCTCGCGCAACGTATCGTCGCGGTGCCCGGTGTACCGGAGCGCCAGTACTCCGATCTTCAGGCCGGTGTTGATGGTCAGGTGTTTTATCTCGAAGCAGGTCGAGCCGGTGGTGGACCAGGCGCCGCGGGTAACGACTTGCAGCGTTATCGTCTGTGCGATCGTCGTGCGGCGACATTCGTCAGCAACGTCGCTGCTTACGAGATCAGCGCGGATCGTCGCAAGCTTGTTTATCGTGCCGCTGCTGGTGGCGGTCAAGGTGGTGGTCCAGGCGGTGGCTTCGGTGCGAATCCGCCTGCGCCACAGTTGTTCCTCGTCGATGCAGATCGAACGCCGCCGCAAGCGGGCTCCGGACGTTTGAACTACTCGTTGCGCATGTACCTGGATCCGAAGGAAGAGTTCAAACAGATATTCAACGAGGGCTGGCGCAACCAGCGCGACTATCTATACGTGCCGAACATGCAGGGCGCTGACTGGCCGAAGATGCGAGAGATGTACGGGCAGTTGCTGCCTTACGTGCGACATCGCGCGGATCTCAATTACCTGATGGATATGATGGGCGCGGAGATCGCGATCGGGCATTCGTACGTGCGTGGTGGCGACATGCCGACCGTGCCTCAACCCGTTGCCGGTCTTCTCGGCGCTGACTTCGCTATCGAGAACGGTCGTTACAAAGTCACGCGCATTTACGACAACGAGAGCTGGAACCCCGATCTGCGTTCGCCACTCGCAACGCCCGGCGCAAACGTCAACACCGGTGATTACATCCTCGCGATCAACGGCATCGAGTTGATCGCGCCCGATAACATCTACCGCTTGCTCGACGGCACTGCGAATCGTCAAACCACACTAACTGTGAACACAACGCCGTCGATGCAGGGTGCGCGCACGGTGACAGTCGTGCCGGTTGCAAACGAGCAGGCGCTGCGCACGCGCGCGTGGGTCGAGTCGAATCGACGTCTCGTTGAGAAGCTTTCCGATGGACAGCTCGCGTACGTCTACCTGCCGAACACCGGGCAGCCGGGCTACACGAGTTTCAATCGTTACTACTTCTCGCAACAGGATAAGAAAGGCGTCGTCGTTGATGAGCGATTCAACGGCGGCGGCTCTGCGGCAGACTACATAATCGAGGTGCTAGCGCGTGACTTTGATGGTTACTTCAATAACGTCGCCGGTGAACGTTATCCATTTACGAGTCCTTCGGCGGGCATTTGGGGACCGAAGGTGATGATCATCAACGAAATGGCCGGCTCGGGCGGCGACTTGATGCCGTATATGTTCAAGCGCCGCAAGATTGGACCACTGATCGGCAAACGCACGTGGGGCGGACTAGTGCACACCGCCGACACGCCGCCGTTCATCGACGGTGGCTCGATGATCGCGCCGCGCGGTGGTTTCTTCACGCGCGAAGGCAAGTGGGCAGTTGAAAACGAGGGCGTCGGCCCCGACATCGACGTCGAGAACTGGCCCAAGGACGTTATAGCCGGCCGCGACCCACAACTCGAACGCGCAGTACAGGAGGCTCTGCAGTTGCTGAAGCAGCGACCGGTAGAACGCATGCCAAAGGAACCAGCGCCGCCCACTTGGGGAAAAAGACCGTAACGCGGAAAATTAACCGGGGGAAGCAATGAAGTTTAGTGCAATCTTTTTACTCATCGCGATCTGTGCTGTAGTCAAGGGCCAGGAACCAGAGGTGATTCGGACCAAGACGGAGTTGGTCCAAACCGCAATCACGGTGCTCGACAAGAAAGGTCACTTCGTCGAAGGTCTGCAGCGCGATCAGTTTCAGTTGGTGGTCGATGGTAAGCCACGGCCGGTGGCGTTCTTCGAGCGTGTGGCAGCGGGCAGTCCGCGTGAATTAGAGATTGCAGCACTTAACGAAAACGCCAAAACTGAAAAACCAATCACAGCACCGCGAATCCCGGGCCGCACGATCGTCTTCTTCATCGACGATCTACACCTCTCACCCGACAGCATGAACCGCACGCGAATGATGCTCCAGCGTTTTCTCGATCGCGAAATGAGCTCGAAAGACAACGTCGCGATCCTAACCGCCAGCGGACAAGTCGGTTTTCTCGAACAGTTCACCAATAACCGCGCCGTGCTCGATGAGGCTATGTCTCGACTCATCCCGCGCATGTACGACGCCCGCGGTTTTAGCGCCGGCAACTCGACAAAAATGTCGGAGTACATGGCGTTCACGATCGAGACAGCCAAGACCGATCGTAAGGTCATGGACTTCTACATCGAAGAGTGCATGAAGGGAGCAAATAACTTCAGAACGGCACAGCAAGTTAAAGCACTCATCCGCCAATCGTGCGAAACGGAAGTCAAGAGCAGCGCGCGCGCGGTGCTTATCCAGGCTGCACAGATCACGCAGAACACTTACAACTCACTCGAATCAGCTATGCGCTCCCTGGCCCGCGCGCCGGGACGCAAACTGGCTTTCTTCATCTCGGACGGTTTTCTGCTCGACGCTGGTCCACGGGCCTCGAATGTGCGCGACAAACTGGATCACGTCATCGACGCCGCACAACGTGCCGGTGTGGTTGTTTACACGATCCACGCCGCCGGACTCGTCAACAGCAATTTCCTCGATCCCGGAAACACCAAACCACTGGATATTCAAGGCCGGCTTGATATGGCGTCTACCGGTGAGCTCACGGCTAACCAGGATGCACTCAGCGCGATGGCGAGCGACACCGGCGGGCGCGCGCTTCGGGGCATGAACTTCTTCGACAAATGGGTGTCGACAGTGCTCGACGAAACTTCGAACTATTACATCGTGGCATGGCGACCCGAGAACGAGGACGAGAAACTGCCGAAGTTTCGGAACGTGAAGATCACCGTTGTAGGACAACCGGAGCTGACGGTGCGTGCGCCGAAAGGTTATGTCACTGGTCCACAACCAACGACGACCACCACCACCGCCAAGAACGACAAACCCAAAACACCAGACGCAGAGCTGCGTGAGGCGCTCGGTGATTTTTATCCCACCGGTGGCTTACCCACCCTTTTGTCGCTCACGTACCTGAACACACCTGCGAACGGTCTGGTCGTGACGTCGGCAATCGAGATCTCAGGAGTAGGCAGGGAGGCTGCGACGATCAAACTAGCAGGCGTCGTGCTGAACGACAAAGGCAAGATCGCTTCAAGCTTCAAGAACCAACTCAACATCGATGCGCCAAAGAGCGGCGGCTCCGATTCGATCTTCTACAATCACCACACACCACTCGCGCCCGGCATTTACCAGTTTCGTGTGGCGGCGCGTGATGAAAAATCGGGTCGCGTGGGCAGCGCGATTCAATGGATCGTGATCCCCGATCTAACAAAGAGCCAGCTAACGTTGAGCAGCGTGTTACTTGGCGGACAGGTGCTCGAAGACAAGAGCACTCCGCACGTGCAGTTAAGCGTGGATCATACTTTCCCACGCACGTCACAGATGGGTTACTGGGTATTTGTTTACAACGCGAAGCGCGACGCGAGCGGCAAGCCGCACATCACCGTGCAAACACAGGTGCTGCGTGATGGTCAGGCCGTGTTGAGCTCGCAAAAGAGCGTTAGCAACACGGGTCCGGATCTCGAGCGGATCCCATTCGGTGAAGAACTTGCTTTGAAAACGCTGACGCCTGGTAAATATGATCTCAAGGTGACCGTAACGGACGGCATTGCCGGCACCAGTACCTCTCAACTCGCAGACTTCACCGTAAAATAATCCGTGTAATCTGTGGCTAAATATTATTTAGGATACCGAGCGCCGTCCCGGAAAAGATCTTGCTGATTTCCTCTTGATCGATCGGCAAGTTCTCTATTGACGTCACTGCCCGATCAATCGATCCCAATAAATGCGGATAATCGCTTCCCATCACCATATGATCCGCGCCGACCATGTCGCGCACCATCTTTAACGTGTACGGACTGAACGACACCGTGTCGAAATACAGCCTCTTCAAATAAACGCTCGGCAGCTTATCGATCTTCACCCGGCAATCCGCAAAATCACGAAAGCCATTGTCCATCCGCTCCATCAGGTAAGGTATCGCGCCACCCAGATGCCCGATGATCCAACGAATGTCCGGCAGCTCCTCAAACATCCCGTCGTAACACATCCGCGCCACCGCCAGACTCGTATCAAACGGAAAACCGATGATCGGCCCCAGCACATACTCCCGAAACGCATCTGAATTCGCCGGAATCATCGGATGCAGGAAGATACACAGCTTCATCCGGTTCGCTTCTTCGAAAAACGGCCGGTACTCGGGCGACGTCAGCGCCTTGCCACCGATGTTGCTCAACAAAACGACACCATTGAGTTTCAGTGTATCGATCGCGCGGTGCAACTCGGCGAGCGCGGCGTCGGGTGCGTCCATCGGAACAGACGCGAATCCTTTGAACCGTTTCGGATGACGCGCGATGAGATCAGCGTAGGAGTCGTTCATCATCTTCGCGACTTCCGGCTGGTGCGCTGCGTCAGTAAAGAAGACGTTCGGCGTTGAGAGTGAGACGACTTCAACGTCGATGCCGACGCGATCCATGTCCTCGATGCGTTTCGAGACGTCAGTCATCGCCGGAGTGACGCCAAAAAACCGCGCGCCCCGATGAGTAATGATCGTCTGCCCGGTCGAACTGGCGCCGAAAGAAAACTCCGAGGGAAGATCGCGAATGGTTTGAAAGAATGCTTCGGTGTAGAAATGCGTATGTAGGTCAAATTTCATCACTTTGATCGTAGATATTGATTCAAACTCTCAGCCTGCACAAACTCGCCGCGGAACGTGTAAATATCATCGAGCTTCCACGCGCCATCTTCGAACAGAAAAATGAAGGAAGTGGTTCGCTCATCGCCAGGATAGTTGGTCTTTTGTCCCCACTTGTAAAGCACGTCGATCACGGCGCGTTTGCCGTAACGCCGCGACGAAACAATCGCATAAGTCGAAGGCTGATCCCAAGATCCGATGAAGGTGTTGTTGCTTGGGTAATCAGGATCGTCTTTCGGACTCGTAAAAGTCGCGAGTTTCTGCGCGAGTGCCTTCCGCAATTCCTGACTGAGCCATCGTTTCTGCGCCTGCTCATCACGAACAATTCCGGGCTCAGCCTTTTGCAGGTAACTAAAGAAGTCGCGAAAAGCTACCAAACATTCACGTGGCGCTGCGATCGAAGGCGCAGTGTGTTTCACTTCAGCGATCTTTTGTGCACAAACGATTCCGGCACACACGAGTATCAACGCAACTGCAAATAAATTTTTCATTCAGGATTGTGCTCCGTGTTCACGTAGATGCCTCACAACGGCAATCTAATCGTAACATTTCCTACTAAAGCGCAAATGATATAGTGTCGAGAGCCAGGTAAATTTTCTTTCCTTCCCCGACTCTCCAGAGGCACACTGTGGCAACGCTCGTTAATAGTCAACGGACCAATGTCAATAAAGATAATTGGCTCGGCTTTGTCGGCGACGTCGTGAATTTTACAGGCGAAGTCTGCTTTAAATCGATGCTGCGTATCGATGGACACTTCTCCGGAAATGTGACGTCAGAAGACGGAACGCTCATCGTCAGCACCGGCGCGCAGGTTACTAAAGCCGTAATCAATGTCGCTGTCGCGAAGATCAATGGAACCGTTGAGGGCGACATCCGCGCGACGAAAGAGCTCGTGCTCGGCCGCACCGCAAACGTCAAAGGGCAAGTTGCCGCACCCGCGTTAGTCGTCGAAGAAGGCGCACAACTCAACGGCAGTTGCCGCCGGCTTGTTAACTAGCCAAAGAAGCTTTGCCTCAAAAGTCAGAAATCATTGTTGGATCGGGTCAGTACAGGGAGCGATAGCGACCTGGTCACACCATGGGGGGTCAAGAATCATTAGGAATATCACATGCTGATCACTGACCAGGTCGCTATCGCTCCCTGTACTGACCCGATCCAACAATGATTTCTGACTTTTGAGGCAAAGCCACCCAAAGACCACAAAACGCACAAAATGATTTTGTAAAAAAGTTTTTGTGCTTTTTGTGGCTTTTTGTGGCTAATATACATCCTCACACACATCGTGCCGAAAATCAGCGTCGTCATTCCGACTTATAACCGTGCGAGGCTTCTGCCGCGCGCGATCGAGAGTGCGCAAAATGCCGGTTCCGATCTCGAAGTGATCGTTGTCGATGACTGTTCGACTGACGACACGCGCGAGGTGTGCGCCGGAATTCCCGGGATTCGTTATGTCCCATTGACGACGAACGGCGGTCTCGCGAATGCTCGCAACGTTGGCATCGCCGAGAGCTCGTGTGAGTTCATCGCCTTCCTCGATGACGATGATCTTCGTTTGCCCGGCTCGCTCGATAAACAACTGCATTCGCTAGCTGCTGACGATCGAATCGCATTTTGTTACGGCCAGGCGCTAATCGGCGACGCGCACCGCCAGCTTCCGACCGGCGAGATCTATCCGTTGCGCTGCCCGCAAGGCGACATCTTCTGGGACCTTCTCGAAAATAACTTCATCCCAATGCCCTCAGTGCTCACGCGCAAGTCGAGTTTAGCGAGCGCTGGTAAATTCGATCCTAAAGCGAAGTTTATCGAAGACTGGGACATGTGGCTGCGCTTGAGTGAGTCTTTTTTAGTCGCGGCGATTGAGGAGCCAGTCGCGATTTATCGTAAAGCAGTCGCCGAATCCGGGCAGATGTGTTCCAATGCTGCGGAAATTTGTAAACAGGCTTTGCGTGTGCAGCAGATGGCGCTCGCTCGTCCGCGCGCGCGTGCGTCGGAGAGCGCAAAGCGTCGTCACGTGCGACGGAAGTTCCGCGACCGCGCGTACCAAATATTAATGACTGAAGCCAGCAACTCGATCCACGAAGGGAAACCAAAATCAGCCAGATCGAATATTCTCGATGCTTTTCGACTTCGCCCGTTTCGCACTGTGGCGAGCGGCGGACTGTTTTGGCTGCTGAGCTATCGTTAAGTTTATGAAGATTGCTCTTTGCAAGAGTCACTTCTTTGGACCAGTCAGTGGCGCTGATGAGATCCTCGTCAGCTACGCCATCAGCCTGCACAACGCTGGACACGACGTCGACGTAGTCCTGTTATACAAACCCTCTGAAAACGATCGCTACAATCGACGACTGCGAAAAGTTGGCGTTCCTGTTGTTAACGTCATCAACCGTTCGATCGCGTTCACGATCCTGCGTAGTCTGCGCGGTTTGCTGTCGGGCTTTTTGCTGATCTTCCTTCTCGTTCCGCGCACGGAAAAGGGTTTACGAAAAATCTGGCAAGTGCTCATCGATCTAATCTCGCGTTTTCACTATAAAAACTGCCGCGAGTATTTCGCGCAATCGCATTACGACGTGCTGCACGTGTTCACTCCCGACACCGGCGCCACGCTCATGATTCGCGCCGGTAAAGAAGCGGGAATTCCTGTGCTGTATCACGAGATGGGAACGCCGCATTACCTGCCGCCGCTCGATCCACACTACAAACGACTCGAGAAAGTGTTGCCACTGTGTTCGGAAGTCGCAGCGCTTTCGCCGACACTCGCGCAGCAGTGGTCCGAACGTTTTCCTTTTCTGCCGGCGATCTCCGTGTTGCCTTTGCTTACTGACGACGCGTACGTCTTGAAGATGCCGGCAAAGGTGGGCATGAACGGTACGATCTTCGGATTCGCGGCACGAATCGAGCGAGGCAAGGGACCATTTGTGTTGGCTGACGCGCTCGCGCAATTACGACAGAGCCGCGACGACGTGCTCGTTCGTTTAGCAGGCACTGGCCCGGCAGTGCAGGACATGAAAGCACGCGTTCGCGAATTGCGATTGAATGGCTCGTGGGAGTTTGTCGGATCGTATGATGGCGCGGTTGGGTGCAGCGCGTTCATGCGCACGCTCGACGTGTTCGTGTTGCCTTCATTTGCCGAAGGAACGTCGAAGAGTGTTATCGAAGCGATGGCGCACGGACTGCCGATCATCACAACAACCGTCGGTGGCTTGCCTGATCTCTTAACTCCTGATGCGGGAATTCTCGTTCCGCCCGGCAACAGCGACGCACTTGCTGAGGCGATGCAGCGTCTCGCGTCTGATCCAGCGCTTCGTGAGCGCATGGGCCAGGCCGCACGCGAGCGTTATCTGAAATTGTTTGCGCCGGACGCAGTGCTGTCGATGCTGGTCGACACTTACGGCAGAGTCGCGGGTCGCAACGGTCACGAATCACAAAACGGTCATCATCCCTGGTCTCTCCGGTAATCCTCACTTGCGTATAGCATTCGCCACACCCGAATTCGTCACCGAGGATTACTTCGACGGCGGTTTATCCAATTACATCAATCGGACTTCAAAAACGCTCGCGCAGCTTGGTCATGACGTTCACGTCATAACACTGTCAACCAAAAACGCTGACGCGTTTGAGCACGAAGGCGTGATGGTCCATCGCGTGATGCCCAAACGCGGCTGGTACAGATTCAACCGCCTCACAGGCTCTTCACTAACAACTACGCTGCACTGGCTCAATTTCAGCGCCCAAACCTATCGCAAACTCAAACAACTCCATCGTCGCCAGCCATTCGATTTGATCCAGTATCCGAACTACTCTTCGTGCGGCCTGTTTTCTATTCCGTTTTTGAGCACGGCGCACATCGTAAGAGCATCCTCTCAACCGGGCTGGAATACGCTTATCAAACAGAATTTCGACTCGGCGCTGACCGAACGTCTCGAAGCGCTGCAATACAAGCTCACGCGAAACGTCCATGCGCCGAGCCGTGCGACTCAGAAAATGCTCTCGGGCGATACGCGACTGATTCGCTCACCTTTTTACGTCGAGACTCGCGACTGGGACACCACTGTCTACGATCAATTTCTTAAAGGCAAACAATACGCGCTCTATTTCGGTCGCTTTCAGTTGCACAAAGGCTTTCACACGCTCGCACAGGCGTTGCCGCGCTTTCTGAAACAATACCCGGATGCGTATGTCGCGCTCGTCGGCAGAGACATGGAAACCAGTCTTGCGTCGTCGATGGCGGCTTTTGCACGAGCCGAATGCAACGGAGTTGCTGAGCGACTGGTGATCGTGGAGAACCTGCGGCACAGTTCCTTGTATCCGATTATCAACGAAGCGCGATTCGTCGTCTTGCCGTCTTTGATGGACAACTTTCCGAACGCATGTTTGGAAGCGATGGGACTCGGCAAAGTGGTAATCGGCACGATCGGCACAACACATGACGAATTGATTAGCGACGGCGTGCATGGATTTCTGGTTCCGCCTGACAATCCTCCTGCGTTGGCTGACAAGATGATCGCAGCGTGGGCCGATCAGCGTTTGGCAGAGATGTCGTCGGCAGCTAAGGCGAAGGCACTGGAATTCGCGCCGGAGAAAACCATTCCTTCGTTGCTCAGTTACTATTCTGAAGTGCTGTCCAATCAATGGGACTCAAGAATCGCATAGCGGTTTACTCATCGCGCCACTACGACGCGCTGCGAGCGGTGTTTAGCGAGTCGTTGCTTCATCGTTTTGGTATTCGCAGGTATTGGTACGACATCGATGGTTGGTTTGCGTGGCGTTGCGCGCAGGAAGAGGCGGTGAGTGCGTTTCCGTCAGGCAGCAGATTTGTTGAAGTGGGGACGTACCTGGGCCGAAGTCTCTGTTCGTTGGGTGAAGTGGTTGAGCGCAGCGGCAACAAGATCGATGTGATCGGAATCGACACGTGTCGTGGCAGTGGCCCGGAAGGCCGGCACGTGAAGGATTATCACGGTGATGCGGTTGCAGCAGGTGGTGGAACTTTCGCCGGCGCTTTGCACAAGAACGTGCTCGACTGTGGGTTCGGAGAGAAGATCACGTTGATCATTTCTGATTCGGTCAGTGCAGCAGGGCTATTTAGTGATGTGTCGCTTGATTGGGTTCATCTCGACGCGCGTCACGACTATGCAAGCGTCAAGGGCGATATCGAGGCGTGGCTGCCGAAAGTCAAAGCAGGTGGCTGGTTATCTGGTGACGATTACGACGAGCAGAAGTGGCCTGAGGTTGTGAAAGCTGTTGGGGATACACTACCGCGTGCTTCGATGTGGTCCAATCAGCAGTGGCGTTTGATTGTTTGATTAGTTTTTGGCCCACCTCCCTCATGCTGCATCCTTCGCGCGAGTTTACCCAATGTTTCATAATCAACCGTCCAGCCCGCGCATACAGCCGCCAATCCAATCACGCCGCCCTCTCCCGTAAACATTCCTTCACTTTGTAACGACTCCGCGCCGCGCGCCCACGCCTCAAAAAACTTTCTCTCATTCCCATCCTTAGTGATCGCAAACAACCCCTCGCTACACCATCGCGCCGAGTTAATCATTTCGACATCGCCCGTAAGTTGGACAGCGAGTTTCTCAAACGCTGGTCTGCGATGCGATCCGTAGCGAGTCAAATGCTCCGCAATGGTCGCATTCAACGCTTTGGTAACGGCAATTCCCGGCCGGAAGGTCGGTAGCCTCGGCAACGCTCTAACACGGGTATCAGCATCGACAAAAATCGCAGTCTCAAACTCTTCGAGCGCTGCCTGCAAAGCAAACCGTTTATCGTGATACGCCGGTTCCCCCAGTTCAATCCCCATCTGCGGCGACCTCGTCCCGAAATCTATCGCCATTGGACCAGTAGGCTGATGCCGGATCGCGCGCACCGGCAACCCCTCAAACTCCCCCGGTTCATCCGTCAACACAACCCACGGCCCCCGCGGCAAATCCCCTACCAACAATCTCGCCCTCCTCCTATACGGCCCATGAATCGCGAGCGTACAAAAGCACACACTCTGGGGGCGACTCTGTAGACGCTTCGCAAGAAATTTCAGCATCAATAACCCACGGAAGGCAGATAGCAACCGCGTGGCTCGTGATATTCACCCATCGCCATCAGAGTCAGCGGCTTGATCACTCGCATGCCGTGTTTCAGACACCAGCGAAACAGGCTCGTCTGTCGCGTTGGCAACAGAAAGGAGATTGGTGAGAGATTGGCGGCGCCCAGCAACAACGATTGCATATCCTCTTCTGTTTCGGCTACGGCGTGATTCAGTGGCCAGAACTGTGGCGCAGACGCATATGCGGTGAGGCGACCATCACGAATGGCAACAAATGAAGTGAGAAAGGGAGGCATGTGCTTCAGCTCATTGAGACGATCGAAGCCGTGCGTCTTACGACACAACTTCGCGCAAGCCTCATAATCCTGCTCTTCGATGGCACGCACAGTCACACCTGGCGGCACCTTGCCCTTCAACTCACCTTCCATTAGCGCCAGCGGCTCTTTCACATCAAAACCTAGCGACGCGTACAACGAGAGTGATGAAGTATTGAATGCATCCTGGACCAGTCGAATCCCAGCCGCACCCTTCCCTCGCTCGATAACAGCTTCCATCAACATCCGTCCCGCACCTTTCGCTTGCGCGGCGGGATCGACGGTGATTGGACCAACCGCACGAATTGCATCGTACTCGACGAGATGATTCGACCCGATCACCTCACCATCACGTTCCGCCACAACGCTGAAACTATGAGGGCTTTCAGCCAACATACACATCAGGTCTATCCCCGCCTGCGCATTCGGAAAGTCAGGTCTGAAGTTATGTCTCTCAGAAATACCCTTAAACGCCTCGTAACAGATCCTGCCACAAGTTTCGACATTTTCCGGTTTCATTGGACGAATTTGGATCGGCATACCTAAACCTAATGCTTCGCTCATCGTGGCACGGGTGAGGAGTTTCGCACTTTCTCAACCACTTTTTTCAACCCTTCCTCGACGAGGGTCCAGGCATCTTCGCGCGGTTTGATAGAAGAGATCAACTCGTCTTTTCGCGGCAGCTTCTCTAACTCGGCGAAGTCTTCGTCTTGCCATGAACATGTGGACAACAGTACTGGCACCACTACAGCTTTCTTCTCGTTCATCAAGCGCATAGCGACTGGACGCTCGTGCTCTGTGATGTAATCGGAAGAAAGAAAGTCCCTGCTGACCATGAAGAGAATGATCTGTGATTCAGATATCCGCTCCTGAATAGTCTCATCCCACTTGTCTCCGGGAATCAGATCTGTGTCGCGCCACGGTGAGATGTAGCCGCGACGGGCAAGCACTTTTAGACTCGGAACCAGTCGTTTGACGATTCGCTCGTTGGCATGCGCGTAACAAATAAAGAGAGAAACGGGATTTTCGCGCGGCGTACTCGCCTCCGGGCTCTCAACTCCTCGCAGCCGCGCCACCACATTTACCATTACGGTGCTGCCATCTGCCTTACGTTCGATACGCGTGGTTTCTTCTCGCTTCACGGCATCACGCAAGATTTCAAGTTCGGTCCATGCTCCCGACTCGTCTTCAACATAGGTTCGTACTGGAAGCTTCTCGTTCAGAACACGCATCTCGGAGAGGATGAACTCCGTAAGCCAAACACGATCCTCCGCACTTTCACCGATTACGAAAATATCGGTAATTCTGCTTTCATGATCACCACGAACCAGTGCTTGAGCTGAGCGTCGCGACAGTACAACACCACGCCGCCAGCGAGGCTGCCGTTCGCTCAACGTATGAGATCGAACAATGAAACGTGGTAACAACCCCAGTGGTCGTAAGTCGTCGTACCGCAGTTGTATTCGCTGCGCGTTTTCGCCCGTGTACTTCTTGAGTTCGCCGGGCTGGTTCTCGTCGAGCAGTCCCGGGACCAGGTAGGATTTCTCTTCGTTGTCCAGCGGAAAGCACAATTCAAATTTTTCCATCAGCGCGAGTAGAAACCGGTACATGTCGGGTGGATACTCTTTTTTGCTTTTAAGCGCTTTTGGAAAATCGGTCACCGACATCTGTCCATTTGTTTTGTGGTTCTGAAGCCAGCGTAGAATGGTGTAAATCCCGTCAACGAGCCAACGTGGCTTTAATACACTTGTGTCGCGAAGCCTTGGATCATCGCGGTAGTTCAGGGCGATACCTAAACAGTCGAGAATCGTCGCCAGCGTTTCCTGGTTCTCTGCGGTCTTGACACCTTCCTCCGAGCATATCTGTCGATATTCATCGAACGAAACGAAGCTTGTGTTCATCTCTTCGAGGCGAGTGCGGACGCGCGCCCACGCGGGAGTAATCTTTTCGCGCACACTCGGCATTTCAGTTGCGAATTTCCCGAGCACCTTCTGCAGACCTTCAATTCCGAAGCGTGGTTGACAGTCAGTTTCCACCACTGCCTTCACCTCGGGATAGTTTTCTCGCAGGAAGTACTCATCTATGGTGAACGAATGCTCCTTGATCTTATTGAGAACAATTACTACGGGGGAACCTGTTCCATAAGTGCGAATAAGCCGCAGCCAGTACTGAGCTTCAGGCATCGGCTGACGATCACGACCGCTGAGGACCACCACGTACATACTGCGTTGAGAGAAGAAGAATTGATGAGTTTGATGTAAGAACTCTTGGCCGCCGAAATCCCAAATGTGCGCGGTGATAGGTTCACGGGTACCAAGCTTCAATGTGTGTCGTTCAATGCCCGGCGTTTCTGGCTCCTGTTTGTCGTGGGGAATACCACGCAGGGCTTTGCTCAGTGACGTCTTACCAACGCGCCCGTGCCCTACCAGCAGTAATTTAACTTCGTTGAGTGGTTTTGCATTTCGCTGTTGCTGCGCGAAGTAGAACGCCAGAATCGCTCGCGGATCGGCGGCCCTCTTTCCCGTAAAAGCGACGTAGCCTGGGCCAAGCACTTCATCAGGCAGATTCAGCGGCGGGTTTTGATGAAGAAATAAAAGCCTTAGTGACGTTAAGTTGGTAAGAGACTCTGGAAGACTCTCTAATTTATTATCTGAAACGTCGAGCCTTTCTAATCTTTTAAGCCGGCCAATCGAGTCTGGCAGTGATCTTAATTGATTATGTTCGAGATCTAACTTCTCAAGCGAAACAAGCTGGCCTATTGAGTTTGGTAGCGACACCAAATGGTTGTCGCCAGTAAACATCCATTTCACTCTTCGGAGCTGGCCTATCGTCTCAGGTAGGCCCTTAAGGCTGTTACCGAAAAACAGAAGTGATTCCAGTTGTTTCAATTGACCAAGCGAGTCCGGTAGTTTCTGAAGTTTATTGTGATAGAGATTCAATCTTTTCAGCTGCGTCAATTCGGTGAGGAACTCGGGGAACCTGCTTAACCCGATGCCCCTGAGGTCCAAATTTGTTATTTGGGTTAATTGACGCATCGACTCAGGTAAAGTGAGGCGCTCGTTTTCTGACAAGATTAAAGTGCGCAGTTGTTTCAGCTCGCATATCCATTCAGGCAACGCCGTCAATTGATTTGCGCTTATGTCCAGCGAGGTCAATTCTGTTAGATCGCGCAGCGACTCAGGCACTTCATGTAATTGATTCGAACTGAGATCCAGTGACTTGAGTTTCCTAAGCCGGGCAAAGGAAATTGGAAGCGACGACAACTGATTACTGGATAGGTTTAAGGATTCCAGGTTAGCAAAGCGATCAATCCACTCTGGCAGCGAGTCCAGTTGATTGTCGGACAGATCAAACTTCTGCAAACGTGTGAGCTGAACCATGAAATCCGGCAGAGACTGAAGTAGATTGCGTGAAAGAACCAGGGCTTTTAACAGCGTCGCACGTCCTAATGATTCCGGCAGTGTCGTAAGTTTTTTGGATTCATCTCCGCCGCCACTAATATCGAGTTCTATCGCCTGCGAAAGCACGGCAGCTTTGATTCTCTTTTCGGCTCTTCGATAAGTCTCATTCATAACCGGATCCCAGCTTTGCTCCTTAGATCACTTCCATCTCTTCCCGTGCTTGATCACGATATCCACATCCTGCAACAGATCAATATGCCGCAGCACGTCGCCGCGCACGGCGATGATGTCAGCGTATTTGCTCTCGGTGACGGTGCCGACCTGGTCGGAGACTTTCATGGCGACGGAGGGCCAGTAGGTGGCGGCGCGGATGGCAGTCATGGCGGGGATGTTGAATGTGTTGACCCAGGCGTCAAGCTCGCGCCAGGTGGTTTGGCTGTGGAAGTTCATGGGAATGCCGCTGTCCGTTCCGATCAAAAGCACGACGCCGGAGTCGGAGAGCTGTGCGATTTTGCGCGCGAGGGTAGGTCGACGTAGTGGGGTGATCTGGTAGTAACTCAACTCACCAGGCTTTTTCAAAGATTGTTTGATGTCGTCGACGATGGACTGCGGCAGACCAACTTGCCACGACGGATCGTCAAGCTGCTCAGGATTATCGCGAACGTATTCATAGTTCAAAAGTCCCTGCACAGTCGGCGTCCAGAACAATGGACCAAGACTCATCTTCGACGTTCGCTCACGAATCATCGCGATCAGATCCGCGGGATACTCAGGCGCTGTTGCAAGCCCAGTGTGCTCAAAACAATCAACACCAACTTGTAGCCCGCGACGAATCTCTTCCGGCCGGTGCGAATGCGCGACGACCGGCAGCTTGCGTTTATGCGCCTCGTCAACAACAGCCTCCACTTCCTCCATCGTCATCTGATCCTGATCGATCAGCTTGATCACGTCGACGCCGGCTGCAGCCAACATGCGCACCTTCGCACGCGCATCGTCCACGCCCTTCACGCCCCAGCGAACGTAGTCAGTGCCGGGATATGGCTCGTGCTGGATAAACGGGCCTGACACGTAAAGCGTTGGACCAGGCAGCTCGCCTTTCCGAATACGATCGCGCACGGCGATGCTGGCCTTGAGCGGTCCACCAAGATCGCGCGCGCTCGTTATACCCGCCATCAGCAGTTGGCGCGCGGAAGCCGGCATGATCACCGTCTCCATCAGCGGCGGATAAGTCTTGTCCCAGTGGGCGTAGTCGCTGTGGCCGTTGATCATGAGGTGCACGTGCATGTCCCAGAGCCCGGGCAACACGCTCATGCCTTCAGTTGAAATCACTTCCGCGCCCTGCGGAATCGCAAGCGTTCCAACCTGGCCCACCGCCTTGATGCGCTCGCCTTCGATGATCACGACGCTGTTGCGGATCGGCGTACTGCCGTAACCATCGATGAGCGTACCGCCGACGAGCGCTTTGACATTCGTCGATCGTGTTTGGGCTGAAGCACTCAAGCAGACGAGCAAAACGAGCCACGGATAAACACGGAAAGGACGGATTTTTTTGTGCATTTGGTGCCCTTTTGTGGCTACTTAATCTCAGTCATGGTTCTGCAAGCGTGTATTCAAACTCGTAGGAGTGCTTACCTTCGGTAATGATGATGTTCATCTTTCCACGCAGACCAACGAGCTGATCCGTGCCTGAATCGGGAATCACAGTGATCGCGAGTTCGCCAACACCGCGCGTCATCACGCCGTTGTGCTGTAGATAAAAACTGCCGCGACGTCCATTCAGCGTGCCCGTCACCTTCTCAATCGCGACGTAACCGGCGGAATTCTTAACACTCTCGCTGCTCGCCATCAACATCTGCCCTTTGCTCGTGCCTACAAGGTCGCCCTGAAACACCTTGTCGATCGTCATTCGACCGACAGACATGTCTGGTTCCTGAGGGCTCATCTTAACTTCAAACGTTCCACTGGCTCGATTAGTCATCACTCTTCCCCGTTTCGATTGGGTAAACGCACCGTTGAAAACGAGTGCGCAGATTAAAAGTAATATCATCACCGTCTCCCGTCAGATCGAATCACTTCAACTATCTCCGCGATCGCGTGCTTCGCTTCAGGCATTGGTCCAAGCATCCAGTTGTGGACCATCTGATCGTATTCACGATAATCCAGACGCACGCCTTCGTCAGCGGCTTTGTCTCGCAGCTTGCGGCAGTCAGGATACAGGATGTCGCGCGTGCCGATGAACAACGTAACCGGCGCGAGATCTTTCAAACTGCCATACACCGGACTCACGAGATAACTCTTCGGATCTACATCCCGCGCGTAAACTGCGCCGCCATACTTCAGTCCTTCAACGCCGAGAAATGGATCGATCTTATCAAACTGGGCGATCTCAGGATTTGAAAGCGTCGCATCGAGCCACGGTGAAAGAAGCACGACGTGGCCGGGCTGCGCGTGACCATCTTCGCGAAGTCTTTGTGCGAGTGCGAGACTGATGCCGCCGCCGGAAGAGTCGCCCATGATCGTGATGTTTGCACTGCCTGCGCTGGCTGCGAGCTCGTTGTAGAGCGGCAACATGAGCGCGAAGACGTCGTTAACGTTGTGCTCCGGCGCGTGCGGATAATTCGGCGCGGTGACAGTGCAGCGCAACATGTCGACAAGCTTCGACATGAAGTCCCAGTGTTGTGGAGCGAAGCTGTTGCAGTACGCGCCACCGTGCAGATAGATGACGTGTTTCTCACTCGTGTTCTGCCTCGGCGAGATGGTCCAAACAAGATGGCTATTGATCGTCCGCTTGGCGATCTGATACTTGCGGTGCAGGCGTTTCGAAGGTTCGGTGTAGGTCCGGTTGCCGCTTTCAACGCGCTGCCGTATGCGATTGACGGTTCTCTTCATGCGCATGAGTCGCAAGAGAACGTTTATCGCCTTGCTTTGGATGCTGGGCATGCATCGTCACCTAAACCATGAGGCAATCGAATAACGTTCGCCGTATGTGACCGGCGTGACTTCGTGAGTGGTTTCCGAGCGAAAAGCTACGAGCGTCCCGGGCTCTGCCGGCACCGGCCATCGATGGCGCAGATCGCTGAATACAAGCGACCCGCCACAATAAACCTCGCCTTCAGGCGACTCCGATTCACGACTCAGAATTATGACGGTCGAGATACGGCGTCGTTCGGAGTCGAGTCGCATCAAACCGGTGTTGCCATCCTGATGCGCTACGAAGAAATCGCCAACGCGGTAGCGAAGAAACTGCGGCTCTTCACACTCTTCCAGCTTCACATCAAAATACTTCTCGGCAGCATCTTTGTACGTGAGAAGTTTTTGAGTTATGAGATCTACTGTTTCTCGCGACGGCTTAACGCGAACTGTCCGGCGTACCATCTCATCGATTGTTCCTGAGGTCGAAGTACCGTAGACAGTTGCCGCACTGCCGGCAGCAGCTCTCAATTCAGCAACGATCGCCTTGCACAGTCGCCATTTAAGGAATTGCGGAACACAAAACAGATCGAGCCAGGTTTTTTCATTAGCGCTCATTATTGGACCGGGTCAGTACCACCTCGCGGTAGCGGGTGGGTGCGCAGGATACAAATTCTCATTTGAGTCCGATCGTTGACCCACCCGCTACCGCGAGGTGGTACTGACCCGATCCAAGTTCAGTTCATTTGGGCGGACGTGCCGTACCGCTCTGCCGAGCGCACACGTGCCTTTGCCGCTTCAACTTCACGATCGCGTGGAGGTGCAGTTGTTACCAAAGAGTCGAGCAACTCTGTTGCAGCTTGCGTTACCTGTTCGACTGCGCGGTTGAAAGCCTCCTCGTTTGCTTTCGAAGGCTTTGTAAATCCACTCAGTTTCCGCACGAACTGAATCGACGACGCGCGAATCTCTTCCTCTGTCGCCGGCGGTTTGAAGTTATGAAGTGTTTTGATATTTCGACACATGCTGTTTTGTTGCCACCTGCGTTGAAATCGTTGCGCCCATCTTAATCCCAGAAATGCGTTAATGCATACGCAACCAGTGCAGCGAAAACTGCAGCCCCGGCGCCAATCGCAATGAACGTCTTCTTTTTCTTGCTCATGCCCCGGCCTTCAACGTTCACGACATCAGCATAAGCGATATCACTGCGATTGCCGGTCTTCTCGTCTGTAAGTGTGAAACTGTTGTCACTCGATTGCGTGATTCGGCCTTTGACTTCGGAGCCGCTGCGCAATTTGACTTTTACCCGCGTCTCCTTTTTGTTAAGCCGATCTACTACTTCCGCTTTAGCCTTTGTCTCTGCATTCAGACTTGATTGCGCTCGCGCGGCTGGTCCAAGTGTAGCCAGGACCAGCGCGTAAGCGAGGAAAAGCGTTGTCAGGGTTCGTTTCATAGTCGGGCCTCCTTGTTGGAGCGGCACTCGCCCCGGGTGAGTTTGCAAAGAGTCAGGTTTTGTTTTGCGCTTTTCTACGAGAGTCAATGAAGTGCTCGAGAACGAGGATGAGCACTGTGACCAAAGTACCAATCACTGCGACACCAAGAATGCCGAGGCCCGCCGCAACGCCGATCGCCGCTGTCATCCAAAGACCCGCCGCGGTGGTCAATCCCTGAATCTCGCGCTGTTCGTTCAGCTTCAGTATAGTCCCAGCGCCGATAAATCCGATACCTGTGACGATGCCCTGGATCACTCGGGATAGACCATCGAGACTCATTGCCGCGTCCTGACAGGCTATTACCACGACGGCCGTTCCCAAACTCACAAGCATGTGAGTTCGCAGTCCGGCGGGCTTGCCGGCGCGTTCACGTTCGATTCCCACGACCGCGCCGAGTAGAACAGCCGCGAACACGCGGAGAAGCACGATGATGAACCGGTTGCGATCGGGAAAGCCGTTAGTTAGTTCATGCCACAGTGGATCCATGTTGCCCCCTTGTTACCCCTCATTTGCTCGCAAACCCAAAGAACCCTGGATCCATCAGGAACCAGTTAATCAACCCCGCCACGATCCCGATTACAAACACAAGCATGACGATGATCTTCTGCCTCGCAGTGTCGGGCTTGCCACCCATGTTTGGAAAGAGCATCAGAAAGATTCCGCCAACAACGCCGAGCGGCGAAAACGCGGCCATCTTGATGTAGTAAACGCCCTCTTCCCGCAACTGGTACCAGCCGTAATAGATCATGCCTGCAAAAATAATAACGAGAGCAAGTCCGAAGAGACGTGTTTTGAGCATGACTCCTCCAATTCCGCGGAATGGTTAAAACACGTACGGTATCATGCGCCACTTCACTTTGCGCATGTAATCACGATAACCATCGAGCTCTTCTTTCAACATTGCTTCCTCGCCGATAGCGCGCGCGCCGATAGTTAAGATCAAAACAAGGGCGAGGATGAGACCGACGATTGAGCCCAGCAACAACGGCGCAGAGATGAAAAGGAGGGTAGCACCGGCGTACATCGGGTGCCGCACTACGCCGTACAGACCGGTTGAGATCACTTTCTGACCACGTTCTTTTTGCATCTTTACTACAGGCGCGGCGAAAGTGTTTTCTCTCATGGCTTCAAACACGAGGTACGTGGCAAGTATTTGCAATAAGGCGCCGAGCGCTCTTAGCCAGAAAGGAAATGGTGGACTCCAGGCGAAGCGTCGTGCGTCGAGCGGCATGATGGCATACCAGACGATGAACTCGACGAAGAAAAGCAACAGGAGCACTTTGTCCCAGGGTTTTTGAGTTTGCTGTATCGGCGATCCGAAGCGCTCTTTGAGCAATGCCGGATCGTGGAAATATAGATAGAGCAGTGTGCCAAAGGACATGAGGAGGAAGATTACCGAGTAGACCCAGCCTTCGGTCCAACGCCAGTCGCCTGCGAGGAAGAATAGAATGACGGGGAAGACGAGCAGGTAGAAGAAAGAGCCGATGACTTTTGAAAGCGGAACTGGTGTTTCGTTGTTGGATTTCATTTATGCAGATGTTAACGCACGGGTGGCCACGGAGGGCCATCCCTACAGTTGTAGTCGATCAAGCCCGTTCATTTGACGCGCCCGATGGGCCACAACTGTAGGGGCGGCCCTCCGTGGCCGCCCGTGCGATTATTCCCACGAGTTCTTCACACATGCGGCGCGCATCATGGTTCTCGATACTTCTTTTTCTGTTCTCGGTACCGATTGTCGTGCACAGCGACGGATTGGATGCGAGCTTTAAAATTGTATTTGACAACGCGTCTGCGTCGCCCACCGGCGCGAGTAATTCTGAAGATCCCACAACCTCTCGGACGCCTTCGATATCGGTAGCCGCAACAGCCAGCCCCACGGCCATGCATTCCAGCACACCATTCGGACAACCTTCAGAACGCGAGCTGAACACACCGATATCAACCGCCGTCAACAATCCCGCAACATCACTCACCTGACCCGCAAAACGAACTCCACGCTCGATCCCCAATTCACGCGTCAATGCAACGAGAGATTCATACGCGCCATCGTGTCTGCCAGCCAAAACGAGCACGGCGTCGCGCTCGAGTGTAGACATCACATTGCGCCACGCGCGCAAGAGCGTCTCGTGATCCTTGTTCGTGTGCAGATTTCCAACCATGCACGCAACAAAACTCGCGTCGTCGATCTCAAGTCGTTTGCGCCAGCTATCCCGATCAATCTGTGGCGTCGAATGCTCGATCCCATTTGGGACCACATTGATCTTAACCGGATCAACTTTCAACATCTCGATCAAGAACCGCGCACCGGCATGCGAATTCGAGATAAACCGCGGCGTCCTTTGCACAGCCCAACGTTCCCACGTCTTCTGCGGTAAAAACAGACCTTCGTCTCTCTGATTCCACACGCAAAGCTGCGCCCCCGCCCACTTCCACACAAACCCACACACAACATTCGGCAACCACGTATACGGCAGCAGCACGTCGGGACTTGCCGCGCGCAAAACCCACGCGACGCGCTGAATGCTCTGAAGACGCTGCGGATTAACAGGCTCGACACGCCAACGAATCCCATGTTCTTCGCAGATATCCGCAACTGGTCCAGACTTATTAAATCCCCACACCTCGACCCTTTCCTGCTGAGCCATATGCCGCGCCAGTATCAACGCCTGGCGTTCCGCCCCGCCCAGCTCCAGATTCCCGAGTACAAAAATGATGCGACGCTCGCTCACAGGCGCGGATCTTAGGCGTTTACAGTTATGTTATCCACAGATTACGCAGATTTTTTTAGCCATCTGTGTAATCTGTGGATAAAGATCCTCAAAAATTTTCTTGTAACTTTTCCCGAACTCACGTGTTTTAGGAGACGTAGCGCAGCTTATGGCGAGCGAAGATGAAGAGTTCACCATGCTGTTTCAGGATTTCTACCCTAGCCTATGCCGCTTTCTGGAGTGTTTATTGGGAGGCCGCGCGCCGCTGGCGCAGGATCTGGCACAGGAAAGTTTCCTGCAACTCCATCGTACGGCATGGGGAACTATGCCGGTCGACGAGGCGCGCTTCTGGCTCTATCGCGTCGCGCGCAACATGGCGATCAACGAGTTTCGCAAATCGCACACGCGCTACCGGCTGTTTGATCGAGTAGTGGAAACGATGAGACCACGAGCACGCAACCCGGAGCAGGAATATGAGTCTCAGGAACGCCAAACGCTCGTGCTTGAAATGTTACAGACGTTACCCGAAGACCAGCGCACCGCGTTGCTGCTGCGGGAACAGGAACAGTTGAGTTATCGCGAGATCGGACAAGTGCTGAACGTCTCAGAGAGCAAAGTTAAGGTTGACATCTTTCGCGCGCGGGCGTCGTTGCGAGAACGCTGGACCAGGATCTCTCATGTCAATCATGTGAATCCTGTGTAAAGGTTTAATAATGACCTGCAATTTCACCGAAAAAATTTCATCACTGATCGACGGCGAGCTAGCAACTGCAGAAGCACGCGAAGTCGAGCGCCACCTGATCGGCTGTAACGAGTGCCAGGAAGTGCGCGCTGACTTTCTTAACCTGCGCAGCCAGCTCTCCGGCTTCGAAACGTCGCTTGCGCCTGCCGTTCAAAGCCGCGCACTCAAAAAGATCCTTTCAACGCCGCGACGCACGCCGGCACGTGGATTCGCGTGGGGTTTTGGCACACGTTTTGGCACTCAGGCCGCCGCTTTCGCAACACTCGTGATCGTCGCCGCGATCATCGGTTTCCTGATCTATAAGAGCTCCAACACGCCGTCGAATGAAAAACACATAGCGGTCCAGCAGACTCCGACTCCGGTACCAACCGCTACAGTGGAGCAAAAGCAACCTGAACCAGAAGCATCGCCGAACAAAGGTAACGAACAGACGGCTCCGCGTCGTCCACCATCACCCGCACCGAAGAAGCCATTGGTGCGTGAGCCGAAACCAGGTGAGCAGTTCGCCGCGATACCAGCGACGCCCGAACCCTTTCGTTCTGCCGACGCACAAACGATGACGGCGCTTCACTTCGAAAAGTCTGAAACGCTGCTGGTCGCGTTTAGAAACGTGCGCCTGAACGAACCGGGCTCGGCGACTGAAGTAACTTACGAACGCCAGCGCGCAAAACAACTCGTCATACAAAACATGATGTTACGTCGTCAGGCTGACGCGGCAGGCGACGTCCAGATCTCGTCGCTACTCGAGAGCCTGGAACCGATCTTGATCGACATTTCAAACCTTCCGGACAAACCGGATAAAGACGCAGTTCGCGTAATTCGGCAACGCGTCGAACGCAAAAACATCGTGCCGCTGTTGCGGGTCAACTCGACCGCACTCGCACGCGCTCTTGACTAATCTCTGTGCTGCCTCTGTGTTCTCTGTGTCTCTGTGGTGAACAGTGACAGCAACCACCGAGACACAGAGGACACAGAGGTAGCACAGAGAACCGGCGGTTCACCTTAGAGGCACAGGGAACAGGAGATGCCATGTGCGATTTTTGATCACCGCTCGATCTCTGCGCTCGCTCTCGGGTTCTCTGTGCCTGTACGGCGAACCGTCACGCTCGAAGCAATTTCACGATAAGGACAAAACGACCACCATGAAGAGCTTAGTTAATTATCGCCCCCAAATCAGATCCGGACTCGCGCTGTTGGCTGTCGCCGCCGTCGTAACCGTTTTTTCGATTTACACGCAACGCACTTCCGCCTTCGATCAGGAACTCTCGAAACTCAATAAGTTTGTGCAGGCCAAAGCAAACACGGCCTCGATGCAGATCTTTCGCGAAGGCCGCGACTTCATCGAAGCACAAAACTGGCAACGCGCCGCCGAGAAATTCAACGACTTCATCAAAGGTTATCCGAAGGATAAAGATCTCGACGCCGCGCTTTACTGGTACAGCTACGCGTTACAGAAACAAGGTAGAAAAGACGAAGCCGCAACCGCGCTAATTAGGCTCATCGAAAAGTTTCCCGGTTCGAGCTGGCGCCAGGAAGCACAAGCGTTGCTCGTAGAGATGGGTCGCAAAGATGCAGTCGAGCAGGCGCTCGCGCGTGATGATTGCGAAATCAAAATCCTCGCGTTGCAGAGTCTGTTCCAGGCAGACGAGGAACGCGCGATCGGAATCGCCACCGAAGCACTCCGCGCAAATCCGGCTAAATGTCAGAACTTCCAGGCGGCGGTTTTATCGATCCTCGGATCGCATGGTGGACCACGAGTCACCCCGATACTTTTGGACATCGCGCGCAGCAATCCTGATCCGAAACTGCGGATGACCGCGATCAGGCGTCTCGGCGAACAAAAGAGCGATCAAGTTACGGATGAGCTCATCAAGATCTACGACGCCGATCAGACCAAAGAAGTTCGGGGCCAGATTCTGCGGGCGTTGGTCGAAGGTAACACGCCAAAGGGTACCGCGAAGGTGATGGAGATCGCGCGCGCGGGTACCGACGTCGCCGCCAGACAATATGCGATTCGTTACATCGCCGAGATGAACGATACGGCTTCTCTCGATGCGCTGATCCAGATTTACGACACTGACAAGACGAAGGAGATTCGTTCGCAGGTCATCCGCGCACTCGCAGAACGTGACGATCCGCGCGCCCACAAAAAGCTTTTCGACATCGCGCGGCAGGGCGAGACGCCGGAGTTGCGCATGGAAGCGATTCGCCGTCTCGGAGATAACGGTCGCGAATCGATCGATGAGCTGCTGCAGCTCTACACGACCGAGACAAACGTTCAAATCAAGCAGGGCCTGCTGCGCGCTTTTGGCGAGAGTGACGATCCGCGCGCAGTTGGGAAGCTGTTGGAGATCGCCCGCGGCAACGATGCGGTCGAGCTGCGTGGTTACGCCCTGCGACGGCTGGCCGAGAAGGACGACGAGCAGACTGTTACTCAGCTCTTGTCGTTTTATGACGGCGAACAGAACCCGCAAATCAAAATGGCGTTGCTGCGCTCGTTTGGTGAGTCGAAGCAGAAGAGCGCCGTACGCAAGCTGATGACGATCGCGAAGAGCGATCCGTCGGTGGAGATGCGAAAAGCAGCGGTCAGGTATCTGGGCGAGAGCAAAGATCCTGAGGCGCTGAAGTTTTTGGAAGAATTGTTGAAAGTGAATTAATCGGTTCCCATAGGACCACTATTTTTCTCGGGAGGAATTCATGCGCCATTCAATGCTCCTCTTTCTCGCGATCATCGGGATCGCTTGCGCCGGCGGAAATCGCGCGGGCACTGTCGCAGTCGCCGCCGCGTCCGACGATCTGCAAACACAATCGAGCTCGACCACGATCCAGAGTTTTACTCCGGTGGACGGCGCGGATTTGATGGCCCGGCTTGAAGCCGCGCAGTCACGCGCCCGCGGTCAACAAATGCCGTACTGGTCCGCGTACACTTTCGACGTGCGTCCTGGAGTTGCTGTCGATCCCGGTGTTCGTGATTTCAACGGCTCCATTCACACGATGGGCGATACCACCGTCTTTGTCGGCACGAATGCGGCCGGAGTTACAGTCGAAACGCGTAACCTCGCAATCTTCCTATTGCGCGAGCCGTCCAGTAACCAGATCACACGCATGGAGATTTACAACCTCGAGCGCAAACGTGAGTACAGCGGCTATCCGGTTTACTGGCTGGGCCGTTCGAATAACGAAGAGAGTCTCAACTACCTGCGCGCCATCGCTGCTGCAACACCGCTCGACATGTTGAGCGAACGCGCAGTGCTCGGCATCGCGTTGCACGATGATGCGCGAGTCGGCGGCATGCTTAAAAACTTCATCAGCAGTTCACCAAACCAGCGCATTCGCTCGACTTCTGTTTACTGGCTGGGCCAGGTCGGCGGTGAGCAAACATTTCTCGCGTCACTCGTTCGCAACGAGTCGGAAGAGAAGAAGCTGCGTTTTGCCGCCGCGTACGCGATTGGCCGCAGCCGCGATCGCGGAACTGTCGCGACGCTTCAGGGACTTTATGAAAGCCTGAAGGAACCGGACGTTCGCCGGAGTGTGGTTTCGGCAGTGGGCAACAGCGTCGACGAGCAGCCGGCGTTCACGTTTTTGCTAAGCGTTGCGAAGAACGAGGCTGACTTTGAAGCGCGAAAGACGGCAGTGCGTCAGCTCGGGCATTTTCAGCGTGAAGACGCGGCTGAAGAGCTGACGAAGATCTACCAGAACGACGCGAACATTGAGCTGAAGAAGACTGCTTTGCGGTCGCTCGCGGAAACGAAGAATCCGCGCACGCAGGCGCGTCTAAATGAGATCGCGCGGAACGATCCGAATGCTGAGCTACGTAAGACGGCGATTCGCGTGATGAGCGATCGCGGTGAAGCGGCAGTTGACGATCTTCTGAAGTTGTATGATTCAGAGCAGTCCCCGGAAGTTAAGCGCACGGTGCTTCAGACGCTTTCGGATATCAAGAGTCCGCGCGTAGAAGACAAGCTGCTTGCAGTCGCGAGCGGTAATGATCCGATGGAAGTGCGGCGACAGGCAATCCGGTTGCTTGGTGAGCGCGTGACTAAACGGAGCTTCGAGTTTCTGAGTCAGACGGCGCAGAGCACGGATGGTAATGCGGAAGTGCAGGTACAGGCGGTGAGGGCGATCAGTGAGCGAAAGGCTGACGAGTCAGTACCACTCCTGATCAAGATCGCACGCACCCATCCAAACCAGCTCGTGCGCAAGCAGGCGATCCGATCGCTTGGTGAATCAGGCGATCCGAGGGCAGTGGATTTCTTCAGGGAAGTGCTCTCGAAGTAGATTACTCACGCAGCGGCGCAACGGCGCGACGAAAGACGCTGCGCCGTTGCGCCGCTGCGTGAGAAAAATCTTTTAAATACCTGCCAGGATCTTTTTCCACCGCGCCCACGCTTCGTCGCGTGCTTTCTTGTTCGCCTCGTTAGCGTCGGGTGCTTCGCCGGCTCGCATGAAACCATGGCCCGCGCCTTCATATGTCACCGGCTCATACGTCTTCTTCAACTCCGTCATCGCCTCAGTCGTCTTCGGCAGCGTTGCGTTGATGCGCGCGTCGTTGCCGGCGTAGAACCCGTAAACCGGCGCCTTGATCTTAGCGAGCGCCGCTTTGTCAGGACTGCCGTCGGCACCAGCAGGCGCCGGTCCATAAAACACGAACGCCGCTTTAACATTCGGATTATTCGTCGCATACCGGAACGACTGCCCGCCGCCCCAGCAATAACCCGTAACCACAACCTTCCCATTCGAAGCCGGAACCTTCGAAATGTAATCCGCAACCGCATTCAAGTCAGCCGTGATCTGATCCGGCGGGAGAGCGCCGATCGCCTGGCCCACTGCATTCCCACTGAGCGAGCTGGTGCCACCACCATTCGGCCCCATTCCCGAAAGCAGATCCGGCGCGATCGCAACGTAACCCGCTTCCGCAAGTTGATCCGTCAAACTCTGCACCCAGTCGCTCATGCCAAAGATCTCATGGATCACAATCACGGCCGTCGCTTTGTTTTTGTTCTCGGGATAGACCACAAAACTATTCACCTCGCGCGTGCCGTTCTTCACTTTCACCCACTCGCGATGGCGCGGCGATTTCTCAACACGCTGCCTGGCCCACTCCTGCGACACCATGTTATCGGACGACGCTGCCGCGCCGTGATTGTGGTTCGCGTTCATGTCCTGTGCACAAGCCGTCACTGAACACAGAAACATCAACATCAACAAACTGATCGTTCCTCTCATTTTCCTCCCCCGTTAGTTCGTTTATTTGACTACTTCGAAGTCAATCCATTGCATAACCGGCAGTGCCTTGTCCTTGTCCTTTTCCTTTGCTTCTTTGTCTGTGATTACAACTCGCAAGTAATAAAATCCGGGCTCGAGGTCGGGGCTCAGCCGTACTTTGCCATTCACAACCACTCGCTCCGGATCCGGCTGGCCGGTTATCTGAATCGGCGTCTCCGGACCTGAAGAGATAACCTTCCCGTCGCGGAACAGTTTCGTTTCCATGACCGGCTTCGCAAACTGCAAAGCGTTGTAGAAAACGTAAACAAAATCCAGGTCCGTGTTTAAGTCGAACCGCCTCGCGACGGTGTTCGCCAGTGCCTCCTGCTCAGAACGTCCACGAGAACCACCGCCTAAAACAATTCCTGACACCGCCGGTTTCTTGTTCCTCAAATCAGGAACGAGGACGAACTCGCCGGCCGATCCGATTTTCGACGTCTCCTTGTCTCTGATCGCAACGCGCACCTGGAAAGCGCCAGTACGCTTCACGGGGATGTCGACACTAAATCCCAGCCCGTTCTTGATTGCGTCAGCATATTCGTTTTCAGGCAAACTGATCGTTAAGCCACGCCTGAGTTGTTCAATCACCGCGCCGTTATCGCCGAAAACGACTCCATGCAGCTCGATCCACGCCTTGTGCCGGCCTTCAACAGTTTCGAATTGCAGATCACTGGCAGCGATATACACAAAAGATCTAACGAGCGATCCGTAAGTCTTGTCGTTGAAGAAAAAGGAGACGAGGTTAACTTCAACATCCTGAGCAGCAAAGGGCGAGGCAAGCGCCAGATTCGCGAGGTCGCGCCTTGTAAGCTGCGTCTTGCTGGCTTCTTCGTCACTGAAGCCATAAAAGCCGAGCCGCGTTCTCAAGCTCATTCCCGATCGCTTTACCTTCGCCTTGATGTGATGAAACTTGCGATTGAAGGTTTCTTCCGTCGGACGATAACCAAGGAGGTAATAACCACTCTGGTCCTGCACGATGCGGGGGAAGTCGAAGGCGTTTGAGTTCCTAACCTGAAAGCCGCCAGTATGCCTGGCAATTAGATCACTTCCTTCGCGACGTTTCCAAAGCAGCCTTGAGCGATCGCTGAGTAATTTCGCGTATTGTGGCCCATCGCCATGCCAGCTTTCCGCAGCACTGATACCAATCGTTTGCAAACCCGCGGTATCGACTGAATAAATCACAACTGACGCGCGAATCGCCTTCTCGGCGACTTTTTGCAGTGCGGCGGAATAGTTTCTTGAGTCGTTAAAGGAAGCGTCCGAAGGTTCTACACCGCCAGGCGCTGCCATCGGCGCCATGGAGGGCACAGCACCAGTTGAACCTCCACTGCTACCCCGCCCCATACCACCGGGGAAAAGGAGGTCCTCCTGGTCCTCTATCGGCATACTGTCAGACATGAACACTAGCGATTTACGACCGGGGAGATAGTTCATCGAGTCGACGATGAACCGGAGAGCTCTAAGCGTTGCGCCCATTGAGTAGCGCCCGCATAAGGACTGGGGGGCGTACGGATCAAGCGTAGGGAACACCGTAATGCCGACGCGATTACACATGTTCCAGCGCAATTGGTCTGCTGCGCGACTTAGCAGTCGCTTGTCGTTGGTGAATTGCTGGAGCGCGCCCATTTCTCCACCGGTGCGAATAATGGCGACGAGGTCGTTCGGTTGTAGTTGCTCATTGACAAACTTGCGCAACTGTTTCCGCACCTGGGCCATGCTTTCCGCTGAAATCCCGAGATCGTCTACGACAAAAGCGATCGTGCGATGTGGGTCATTGGGATTGATCGGGCGCGGCGGTTGTGGAAGGTTTCCGGTTTTTTCTTTGGTTGCAATGACCGGCGTGCCGGGAACGTTTGAGATGTAAGTAAAACTCGTGATCGGCTGTTTCTTGCCGTCTTCGTAGATCTCGAAATCGTCTGCGGTGAGATCGGTCACCGGCTTTCCGTCTTTCGTAACAACTGCGTCAACCTGGACGAGGTTAGTGGTGATCTTGACGACTTCTTCCTGATCGTCTGTGGGTTTTTGAGGCTGCTGTGGAGCGGCAGGCTTGGTCTGGGCCAACGCCGACAAAAGCACACAGAACGACAAAAGCAGAGCTGGGAGTGCTTTGTTCTTCATGGGGTAATCTCCTTAAGCCGTTTAGCGTCAAGGGAGAGAGATTTGTAAAGGAGTGTATATTATGGGCGCTCTTTTTCACAAAAGGAGGACCAAAGTGTCTAAATTTCTTCTTTTAATGGCGTGTGTTCTGATTGGTCTACTCGTGCTCGCCTGTGGAGCGCCGACAAACCGCAATGCCGAGGCGCCGTCAACCGTCAGCGCGGGTGAGAAGGTTGGTATCGCCGAGTGCGATAACTTCATCGCCGCTTACGAAAACTGCGTCGGCAGCAAAGTCGCCGAAGATGCTCGTGCGAACTTGAGGGCCTCGGTAGCCACCTGGCGCAGCGACTGGAAGAAAATGGCTGACAACCCACAAACGCGCGGTGCACTTGCTGATGCCTGCAAACGCCAACGCGAAACAACAATGGTCGCGATGAAGGGTTTCAACTGCGCATGGTAAAGCAGCCACAAACGGCACCAAAAGCACAAAAGAATTCCGTTTAAAACGGGTTCTCCGGTTTCCCCTTAAAAATGGGTTTCTCTTTTGTGCCTTTTGTCCTTTTGTGCTTTTTGTGATCTAGTTTTTCATGGTCATGATCGCGGCCCAGATCTCGATCCCGTCCCAAAAATTTTGTAACCGGATGTTCTCATTCTCGGCGTGCTGGTTGTTATCGTAGTTCGCGATCGGTACTGAGATCGTTACGGTCTTCAGTCGCTCAGTGATGATTGCGAGTGGCAGGCTTCCGCCAGACGTCGGCAACAACACGATCTTCTCAGCCGATGTCGACTGCACGGCATCGATAACGGCTTTCGAGATTGGCAGGTCCATTCGCGTGCGTTCCGCGTTGTAGCCTCCGGGGCGAACATTGACCCGCGCCAGCAGCGGATACTGCGCCCTTTCCGCATCAGTCGGCTCGCGCTCGGTAACTTGATAACCCTGCTTGCGGATGTGGTCGACGAGGCTGCACCTGGCGCTGATGATCGTTGCCCTTCACGAGTCGCAGATCGAGTACGGCGGTGGCTGTCGTGGGAATAACATTACGAGCGAGCGCGCCGACATCACCACTCGCAAAACCATTGATGTTCAATGACGGCAGGTTGATCAATTCGAGCAGCGACTTGCCGCCGCCTTCCGTGCGCTTGATGCCGAGCTGGCCTTTCAACTCTTCATCGTATTGCGGCGCTTCGGCGATTGCGCGGCGCTCCGCTTCACCAAGCGGCTCAGCATCGGAATACCAGCCTTCGATCGTCACGCGACCATCGTCATCTTTCATCGAGGCGAGCAACCGCGCGAGCATGTGAGCCGGGTTGGGCGACCAGTTTCCGTAATGACCGCTGTGCAACGGTCGCTTCGCAGCGTAAACAGTGACATCGACGTTCGTATCGCCACGCGCGCCAAACACAACCTGCTTGCGTCCTGACTGGTGTACTGGTCCATCGCCGATGATCCACGCGTCGGCGGCGAGCAGTTCTTTGTTGCGGTCAATGATCTCGCCGAGATGTGGCGAGCCGGCTTCTTCCTCACCTTCGAAAAAGAACTTGATGTTCGAAGTCAGCGTGACGCCTTTATCTTTCAGCGCACTGAACGCGGTGAGAATCGCCATCACGCCGGCTTTGTCGTCGGACGCGGAACGCGCGTAGATGCGCCCCGAGCGGAAGACGGGATCCCACGGCGCTGTTTCGGTCCATTGTTTGGGATCGGTTGGTTGGCCGTCGTAGTGCGCGTAAACGAGGATGGTCCGTTGGGCGCCGGAAGTTTTCCATTCGCCGTAAACGGCGGGCGGTGTGTTTGGAGATGGGCCTTCGAGCAGACGCGGATTCAAGCCACGTTGCTTCATCATCTCGACGATGAGCGCGGCGTTCCGGCGGATGTTCTGAGTGTCTGCCGCGACGTTTGGGATAGCGAGCAGTGTGGTGAACTCTTTTAAGATCTGTTGCTCGTTCGCGCGGCGATACTCTCGCACTTTGTCCTGCGTTTGCGCGAAGATTGAAAACGGCAGAAGGGTCAAAAGCAATAAGCTGCGTAACATGGACGGAGATTATAACCGCGGATGAACGCGGATGAACGCGGATCAGACGTTATTATCTAAATCCGCGTTCATCTGCGTTCATCCGCGGCTAATTCTTCTTTATTCCACCGTTGTCGAGCGCGGTGTAGACCTCGGGTGAGAAGAGCCCGAGCCAGGGATCGGAGCCGGGTGTTAAGAAGAGCGAATCGTAAACCTTCGTGTTTAGCTTCTCGACGTCGTTGCGAACCGGATCGTTCGTCAACCACAAGTACAGCTTCGTGTGCATCAGGTATTCGTTGCGAACGGTATCGAGCGCGACTAGCTCCTGAAACTTTCGGGTGAGGTGCGTGAGATCGTCTTCTGTGATCGTTGGATTCTGGTGTCTGATCAACGAGATGCTGCGGTTGTCGAGCTCGGCATCGGTTGGATGAAGCTGCGCAATCTTTTCCCACGCGGCCTCGTCAGTGATCTTACCGAGCTCGTCTGTCGCCATGTTCATCGCGCGCAGGATCGACGTTTCAGTGATCGCTTTCGTCACCGCGAGTGGCGCAATACTCAACGCATCGCCGTTTCTGCCTTTCACGATCAAGAAACCTTTGGGCGCTTTGCCACCAATCTTCATCGTGTCGCTCAGCCACGCCGCAGAGATCTTGTTATGCTGCTCTTCGTAATACATCCGCAGCGTCACGTTTCTTTCCACATCGTTTTTGCCGGCAAGAGATTTGAAGAGTCTGTCAGCGTCGACCAAACCGCGGACGAACGCCTTTGGGCCATACAAACCGGGCAGCGCGTCGAGCGGGCGCGCGTCGGAGTCGAGAATGTAGTGGATGCTGTTGCCGGTAAGTGTTCGTTCGAGCTTGCGGCCGTCGCCGAAGTCGATCGTGACCGTCGGTACTGGTCGCACTGATTGCCAGTGCAGCACAAAGCGATCGTGCAAGACAGACGATACTTCTTCATTCGGATAAAGCACGGTGCGGAAGAAGCGACTGTTGGCGCAGCTAAACTCGTCGGTCAATTTCCCTAAAAGACGTAAGCTTAGAATCGGTTTGCCGAGCGCCTTCGAGGCCTTCTTTGCGCTTTCGAGATCTGTGTACCAGTAGAGCCCGGCGACGTAGCTGTTCCGCTGCTGCGCAACGGCGTCGAGCGCAGCCGAGATTCGTTGCCATTCTTCGTCCGGCGCGGCTGACGGGGTTTTAATGTGGGTTTTGATCGCGCCGGCGTACTGGGTCATCAGGGCCTGCAAGCCGGCGGGGCCGAGCGATCGCAGCTCCTCGATTGCGGCCGATGATGCGGTAGCGTTTTCGGACACGGCCTTGCGGGCAAGCACTTCGGCAGGCTCAGTGGCGCGAGAAATCTGTGCGGAAACCAAAACCAGCAGGAGCAACGACAGGAAGCGCAACGTCGAGTTCATCGGGACCTCCGGGCGAGTGTTGAGGCTTTGAATGTCTCGTCGTGGCGTGGGTTGCCCGATTATTTTTTCATCAATTCAAGGACAGCGGAGGTGGTGGCTTTAACGCCGGTTCTCAGGGTCGGTTCGGGAACTGGGGCGAAGAGGGCGGAGTGGAGACCGGGAAGGGCAACGCCCGATTCCCTGCTCGCCTTCACCTTCGCCGGGTCCGATGCGCCGAGCCAGATGATCGTCGCCGGAATACTGTGGTCCAGGCTGAAATAACCAAAGTCCTCGCTGGCCATCATCGGCGGCATCTGCACCACATTCTCATCACCAAGCGCCTGCTTGAACGTACCTACGAGCCGCTCAATCAACTTCGGATCGTTGTACGTCGAGCCGGTTCCTTCTGCGATCTTGACTACGGGCGCACGATCTTCCGGAATGCCCGCCGTCGCCGCAACGCCTTTCACGATCCGCTCGATCGACGCCAGCACCCGCTTCCGCACTTCTTCCTTGTACGTGCGCACAGTCAGTTGCAGGTTTACTTCATCGGGAATGATGTTGTAACGCGTGCCGCCGTGAATCGAGCCTACTGTAACCACTGCCGGATCGAGCGGTGAATTCTCCCGACTCACGATCGTCTGCAACGCCATCACGACCTGCGCTGCGACTACGATCGGATCCTTCGTCGTCTCGGGCGCTGAGCCGTGACCGCCGACACCACGGATCTTGACGTCGATCGAAGTCGCACTCGCCATCGCATAACCCGGCGTGTAGCCGACCTTGCCTGTTTCGAGCTCGGGTTTGTCGTGCAGCGCGATCGCGAAATCGGGTTTCGGGAAATTGGTGTAGAGATTGTCGCGCAGCATCGCATTCGCACCGTCGCCCGTTTCTTCGGCTGGTTGGCCCAGCATCACGAGCGTTCCACTCCAGCGACTCTTCAACTCGGACAGCATCTTCGCGGTGCCGATAAAACTCGTCATGTGTATGTCGTGACCGCAGGCGTGCATCACACTCACGTCGACACCTGCGTCGTTCTTCGTTTTCACGTTGCTCGAATATGGCAGCCCTGTTTTTTCTTCGACAGGTAACGCGTCGAGCTCTGTTCTGACGAGGACTGTCGGGCCTGGTCCATTCTTCAACACTGCGACAACGCCGTAGCCCGTCCACTGCGTATTTTCGTACTTGCCGATGCGCTCGGTGACGGTGAATCCGAGTTTGCGCAGCTCACCAGCGACGAATGCCGACGTCTTTTCTTCGCGATGCGACAGCTCGGGCGCTGTGTGCAGATTGCGGTACGTCGTCAGCCACGACGCGATATCGCGATCGATCATTGCGTCGAGTGACAGTTGTTGTGCGTTGATGATTGGGGCGAGCAGAGCTACGGCTGCGATGACGGGCAGGAGTCTAGACATTGATTTTTTTAATCTCACTGATGCGGGCAAGATGGTAGTCGTCGTGTTCCGCCTGGAAAAATAACATATCCACGAGTCGCATCGGCACGTTTAGTCGCGGGTGAAGCGCAGAACGCTCGAAAATTTCAGCGTCGAAAGTCTCGAGACGGTTGACGATGTCGTGCCTGGCAGTGCGAAATGCTTTCAGGATTGAGTCAGCGGCGACCTCGTTGTGATGAGCGTCGTGGGTCTTGCGATTCGACATGTCAGCGGCGTGCAGCCCTGAGTTGCCCGCCAGATACTCGTCGATACGTTGCGAGACAAGGCTTTCGAGATCGAGCAGGTGGCCCGCATTCTCCTGCATGGACCAGCGGCCATCGACTTGAGCGGCTAATGTTTCGGGCGAGACATCGGCAAACAACTCTTCGAGACGCGCCGGCGTCCCGCGGATCCGTTCGATCATTTCGGGATAAATGCCGGCGGGGAAATCAAAACTGAAGCGACGATCGGTCCACTTAATTCTAGACATAAAAATAGGTCCTATCCGTTCGGAATAGGACCTATTTTAACCTCAATTGCCTGTTATGGCTTCGGCGGTAAAGGTTTCTGCAATACCGTCGAGATGAACTCAGTCATCCCCGTATCAGTTCCGCCATGACGAAACTTGTAATAGGTAGACATCGCCGTCAGCCAATCTTTACGACTTTGATCGGTCTTTGGATCTGTACCCGCTGTCGCAATCGCGCGCGCGTAAGCGTCGATGATGCGATCCATCACGACGTTTAACTTATCGAGCGCTGCTTTGCTTTCAGGCGTCTCGGGCTGGTTCGCGAATTTAGTTTGATAGTCCGCCGACAGCTTCTTGTATGGACCGGATTCGTAAGCAACGGCCAGGAAGTAATAGGTTGAAGGAGTCTTCCTAATGTCGCTCTCGTACTGGGCGGCTTTTATCAATGCATCGATCGACGTGTCGGGAGTTGTCTTGAGCGTCAGGTAACCGACAGCGTAGTTCAAATAAGCGAGCGTGTCGTCTTTGCCTTTGAACGGCGCCCACTCGGTCGGTGTTTTACCCGACTCAATCTCGCTAATCGCCTTCCGCGCGTAATCGAGAGCAGTCGTGTTGAAGCTCTCATTTTTAGCGGTGGCCGCGAGGTAGCCGGCGTAACCAAGATCGATCTGCGCGCGCAGGTAATTCGGCTCGTCGGCAAGAATCTTAGCGCCCGTGCTGTAAGCTTCCGCAAACTTCTTCTCGTTGATTAGACCAGGCAGCATTCGCTTGCGCTCGTCACGTTCATAGAACATGACCCACTTGTTCAAATAATCCGTGTACTGATCTTTGTCTTTGTTGTACTTCTGAAGATAGTCGCGCGCGGCCTGGTAAGCTGCCGTGGGATTTCCCTGTCGATTATCGACAAACCGTTTATAGATCTCGATCTTGACGGGATCGTCCGTCTCCTGCGCCAGCACCGTTTGGCGAGCGCCGAGTGCCAGCACGGATAGTGCCAGCATTACCGCCAGACCCAATCTTTGTCTTAACAACTTCATATCAACTCTCCTCCACACTATCACCGGGCTTAGACGCGCATTTAGACGCTCGGGGCCCACTAAGGGTTTTATCATGCTGAGGTTATAATCTCTTGTATTCTCTGTGCAACCTCCCTGTTCTCTGTGTCTCTGTGGTGGCTGAATATCACGTAAATACAACCACAGAGACACGGAGAACACAGAGGTTGCACAGAGAAGAAGCTGAGCTAATCTAAATTATGACCAACAAAAACGAAAGACGCCCTGACCATATCAAATTCTCGGGCCGCATTCTATTTCTAACCGACGACACAGCCCTTATCCGCCAGCAGCTTGAAGCTACCGGCGATGAAGCCGCCGCACTCGAAACCGAGCTCGCCTCGCGTCTGAGCGCGGGCGTCCTGCCGTTGATGAGCAACATCTCGACAGACGAGATCACGCCCGGCTGGGTGTGTTTCTACTACGACGAAACGCTCGGGCAATATGTTTACGTTGGCATGCGTGAAGGCGCCGTGAAGAAAGACGAAGTGAAAAATGGCGGCTTCGCAGTCGTCGTCTCAGGACTGTCAAAAGGTTGCGGCTCCTCGCGCGAGACAGCGCCGTTTGCCGAAGTGGCTGCGGGAATCAAGCTTGTCATTGCCCAGAGTATCGAGAAGATCTACGGGCAGAATTCGCAAAACATCGGTCTGTTGACTTCAACGGATTTCAGTCTCATCGATCGTATTCGACGCGGCGAGGAGATCCCGTTATCTGAGTTCACTAAAGGAATCGATCAGATCTCGCAGGACATCGTTACGCACGGCGGGCTTTTCAACTACAACAAAGCGCGGCTCAATGGAAAAGTCTCACCGCCGCCGATCGAAACGACGGGGCGTCCGATGACGATCGTCGAAAAGATCATCGCGCGGCATGCATTCGTGACTGCCGGAAAGATCGGCGTCGAAGCAGTGAAGCCCGGCGACGCGTTGTTCGCGCTCGCGGACGTGCGCTTCTCGCACGAGTACGTGACGCCGATGGCCGAGTCGTTGTTCAAACAGGCGCTCGGTCCGGATGCGCGTGTTTCCGAACCTGAATCAGTGTTTGCGTTCCGCGATCACCTGACGTTTCTCGGGCGCGTGATGTCGCCGAAGCATCGTGAGATGGGTCTGCTGGAAAAGGCTGAAGGTTTGGCGACGACGCAGCAGAGTTTCACGAGGCAGCAGAAGATCAGGCTTTACGGCGAGAGTCCCGAAGGTGGCTCGGAAGCGATCTGTCACAACGCGGTCGTCGAGGATCTGGCGCTGCCGGGTCAGATCGTTATCGGCACTGACTCACACACGTGCATGGCGGGCGTGCTCGGCTGTTTCGCGTTCGGGGTTGGATCGACTGACATGGCAAACGCGTGGTACACGAAAGACATTCGCATCCGTGTGCCTGAGACGGTGCGTTACGTTTTGAAAGGAAAGAAGCGCGCCGACGTCGCCGCGAAGGACGTGATGCTTTTCATACTGGCGTCGGAGTATATGAAGTCGAGCAAAGGCATCGGCAAGGTGCTGGAGTTTGCCGGCGAGGACTTGCAGAACTGGTCGATGGATGAGCGCGCGACGTTGACGAACATGGCGGTCGAGGCGGGCGGCACGACGGGAATTATCGAGCCTGACGAGGTAACGCTCGATTACGTGGTCCGCACGCGCGGTCTCGATCCTGAACACGTTCGCAAAGGATTTGTTTACAGCGACGAGGATGCGGAGTATGCGGCTTTGTTTGAGATCGATCTCGACGCGATCGGGCCGATGGTCGCGACTCCGGGCGATCCGCGCAATGGCATTCCGATCGAGGAGTTGGACGGCGAGGTCCGGATAGACGCTGCTTATGGTGGATCGTGTACGGGCGGGAAGATGGCTGATATGGATATGTACGCCTCGGTGCTGGAAAGCGCGCTCGCGAATGGGAAGCGCGTGAAGGAAGGCGTACACCTCTACATTCAGTTCGGCTCACAGAAGATCAAGCAGTATGCGCGGCAGCGTGGGTATATCGAACTTTTTGAGCGCGCGGGTGCTGAGTTGATCGATCCGTCGTGCGGCGCATGTATCAATGCGGGTCCGGGCGCTTCGCCGAGTGCCGAGACGGTCACCGTCAGCGCGCAAAACCGGAATTTTCCGGGTCGCAGCGGCCCCGGCAAGCTCTACCTCGCCTCACCGTACGTAGTCGCCGCTTCCGCAATCGCCGGCAAGATCGTGGATCCGAAGAATATTTAGCCACAGATTACGCAGATTACACGGATTTATCTGTGTAATCTGTGGATAAGTTTTTCCTGAAACCTTTACCCCTTTCCCTGCACTTACCTACCGAGAGCGATGACTGGCGCGTTCGCGGGAACACTGATGAACAGTTCAGCAGACCTGGTAACTCGCGTGTGCCAGGGCGATGCGGATGCCTTCCGCCTGATTTTCGAGAGGTATTCGCGGCCCGTCATCAGTTTCATTTACGACATGGTCAACGATCGTGGGCTTGCAGAAGAGCTGACGCAGGAAACCTTCGTCCGCGCCTTCCGAGCGATTCATACCATGCGCGCCGAAACCAAACTCTCAACCTGGCTGTTTGGCATTGCGAGAAACGTCGCGCGCGAGTCGCTAAGGGCACGCGCCCGCGCGAACAATCACGTCGATCTCGCGGATAAGTCGGTCATGGATTTAAGCGACGACAAACCGGTGCCGGTCGATGGGCTTTTGAGCAAGGAGTTGAACGCGCTTGTCCGGCGCTCGCTGGCGGCACTCGATGAAGACAAGCGCCTCGTGTTCACGCTCAAGGTTTTGCACCAGTGCAGTTATGAAGAGATAGCAGCAATCACGGGTTTCTCGCTCGCGAAGTTGAAGACTGATTTGCACCGCGCCCGCGCGGAGATGAGAAAGAAGATCAGTCCGTACGCTGGAGTTGGTTATGAAGTGTGAAGTTTGCAGTGAGTTGTTGGAAGAATATCTGGACGGTGAGCTGGCGCCGCACGATCGCGAGCAGGTCGACGCGCATTTAATCGCGTGTATTGATTGCTCCGAGAACTTTGCCGCGTTGACTGCCGAACAGGAGCTCTTCGCTCGTTACGATCGCGAAATCGAAGTGCCGCCCTTCCTCTGGACGAGAATTGCTGCGCACACTAATAGGCCAAAACGCAGTTGGTTCGCGACCATGTTCGGAAAAACATCGCTTGCCAGCGCAATCGCTGTGTTATTGCTCGCCACTGCAATCGGAGCAATTTACTTACTATCGAAGCCCAAAGCCCCAACTCCCGTAGTAGCAACAACAACCTCAACCAACCCAAGCCCAGATCCGGTTCGACAACCCGTCCAATCCGTGGCTCCAAAAAACCGGAAGTCACGACCGCGAGTGAAACCAGTCACCACGCGACCAACTGCGGATCAATCCGATGTGCTCTCAACAGATCTGACTTACCTTGATATAGACGAGCAGGACACAGCCTTGCACATCGAACAGAGCAAGATCCTTTTGCGCTCGATCAAAAACGTTCAGATCTCCGACAGTGACGAAGAGATCGACGTCACTTACGACAAAGCACTCTCGCGTCGGCTGCTGAATGAAAACGTCGTCCTGCGCCGTGACGCTGAGATGAAAGCAAAGTTTCCGACTAAAACACTCCTCGCGGATTTGGAACCGTTCCTGATTGACATCGCTAACCTGCCAGATCGTGCACGCCCTCAAGACGTGCGGGAAATTAAGGAGCGTGTGCAAAAGACTGAAATCGTGGCAGCGTTACTGGACTACCAGGATCGTGGCGCCAACAATCGCTAATGAGAGTAGAGGCTAAAGAAATGTTGAAAAACCTTACATCGATTACGGCAACGAAGCGCGTCGCGTTGCTTTTCTGCATGCTTGTTCTGATGACTGGCGTCGCTGCTGGTCAACAGGGATCTGGCTCTGGCTCGGGTTCCGGTTCTGGTTCCGGCTCTGGTTCGGGTTCGGGTTCCGGCAGCGGCGGTGAAGCCACGACTATCTTTCGCAGCGCACGCGACCTCATCACTGACGGCGATTGGGCCAAAGCCCAGGCAAAGTTTGACGAGTATGTCTCGCAATATCCAAACGAGAAAAACATCGATGCCGCGCTCTATTGGAAGGCATACGCGGATTACAAGTTAGCGAAGTACGATCAGTGTCGCTCGACGATTGATCGGCTGCTTCAGAAATATCCGAACACAAACTGGAAAGACGACGCGCGCATGTTGTTAGCGCAAGTGCCCGGCGGTTCCGCAGCGGCGTACGCAGATCTCGTCAGAACAGTGCAGGCTCAGGCAGTGACTGCGCCGCCGGCAATGGAACAGCCACTGATTTACTCACGAGCGGTGACGGTCCCTCAGGTACAAATAACTCCCGCCGCACCGATTGCTCGGGTTGAAGGCGTGCTGACGCCAGGCGCAATCGGGATTGGTCCGGCCGACGACTCAGACGACGACAACAGCAACGATCCATGTGAATTCAAAATCGTGGTGCTCCAGGCGCTGTTTCAAACAGACGTGCAACGCGGAATCATGGCAGCAAGCGAATGGCTGAAACCGGGTTCGACGCAAACCGTACGTTGCAAGAGTGCGGCGTTGACGCTGCTTGGTCGCAACGGCGGCAAGACAGTCACGCCCGTGATTCTCGGTGTCGCGCGAAATGAAACCGATCTGAAACTGCGTGCTCGCGCCATCTCGACGCTCGGCGCAACCAACGACGACAGTGTCGTTGATTCACTGCGCGACTTCGCGATGAGCTCGCCGGACAACTCGATCGTCGAAGCGTCGCTCTACGCATTGAGCAAACACACGGGTGAGCGAGCGATCACAGTGCTCAGCGAGTTTGCTACAAACAGCAGCAGAACGGTGGCCCAGCGCAAGGTCGCGATCGCCAGCATCGCCAGTCGTCCCGGCGAGCCGGCTGTCGATGCTCTCTTCCGGATCTATGACGGCGACCAAACCGTCGAGACTCGCAAAGCAGTCATTTACGGTTTCGCAAATCGCAAGAGCGAGCGAGCGGGTACGAAGCTTTTTGATATCGCCCGCAGCTCTGAAAATGTCGAGCTTCGCAAAGCGGCGATCAGTTCGATCTCGCGTCGTGGCGGAGATAAAGCGATCGAGTTTCTGCTCAATCTTTACGACGTCGAAAAGAATGAGGATTTGAAAGATCAGATCATCAACTCACTCGGATACGGCAGCGGGATGTGGGCGCCGGTTGTAGTGGACACAGGTCAAGGTGTCTACAAGACCAGCCCCGGAAGCAGAATGGAAGACCAGCGCGTGATTCGCAAGATGATCGAGGTCGCGCGCAGTCCACAGGCGCCGATGGAACGTCGCAAACGCGCGATCGGCTGGTTGAGCCGTAGTAAAGATCCTGAAGTTCTCAAGTTCCTGGAAGAGTTACTTAAATAAGCCGCGGATGAACGCGGATTAACGCGGATCTTATTTATGAAAGTCAGAAACGCAATAGCTGTAATACTGGGACTGTGCGTTGTCGTGCTGGGGCAGACGAAGAGTTTTACCCCGGTTGATGGCGCCAATCTGAAGGCGAAGATCGACGGCGCGATCGTTGCTGGTAAAGCGAATGCGACGAATGGCCGATTCTGGGTCGGATACCAGTTCGAAGCCAGGCCCGGTGTCGCGATCGATTACGAAGTTGTCGATAGTGCCGGCGGTGTTTACATGTCGATTGACGGGACGTCGGTGATGTTCGACCCGCGCCACGAAACGCGCGAGCTCGGTCTCTTCCTTCTTTACGACACGCAACGCGAGACGTTCATTCGCGCCGAGGTTTACAACTTGCGCCGCGATCGCGAGTACGGCGGTTATCCGGTTTACTGGGCCGGACACATCGGCAACGAAGAGAGTCTGAACTACTTGAAGTCGATCGTCGATGCGCCCGCGCCGGAAGTGAACCGCCTCGCTGAGCGCGCTACGTTCGCGATTGCGTTGCACGACGACGCGCGTGTCGATTCGATGCTGACCGAGATGATTCGACGGCCTGTGGCTGAGCCGATGCGCTCCCGTGCGATCTACTGGCTCGGCAACACGCCCGAAACAGCCGTGAAGAACACGGTCTTCACCGAGATCGTTCGCAACAACCAGGAGAGCACTGAAGCACGAAACGCGGCGATGTCAGCACTCGCGATGAGTCGCTCCGCTGCGGTGTTGCCGGGGCTACAGAACCTCTTCGAAACGATGACCACGCGCGATCTCAAACGACGCGCCCTCACCGGCATCGCCCGTAACGACAATAACGACGCTGCTGCGACCTATCTGATTCGCGTTGCGGAATCCGAGAAAGACATGGAGCTACGCAAAAGCGCGATTGCCAATCTCGGTCGTATCGCGGGACAGAAGAGTCTCGGCGCGCTGACCAGCACGGTTGATGGCGATGGAGATATCGAAGTTCAAAAGCAGGCAGTGATTGCGATTGGGCGTCGTCAGAAGGACGAAGCGATCCCGATTCTGATTCGGACGGCGCGCAATCATCCGAAGATGGCGGTGCGGAAGCTCGCGATACAGGTGCTCGGACAAACTGGTGATGAACGCGCGGTGGCGTTCTTCAGAGAACTTTTGAGCAAGGATTAATGTGATGAGTAGTTCGATTCACAATCTCGACACGCTTAGAGAGGCTGCGATCACGTTACTGCGCGAAGTTGAGTCGCTGGCGAGCCAGCAGGATCCGGCACCGGTGCGGCTTGGGCTTCAGGAAGAGGTGCAGCGCTACGAGAGCGAACTCATTCGTGAGGCGCTCCAACGAACGCGCGGCAATCAGCGGCGTGCGGCGAAACTGCTGGGCGTGAAAGTGACGACGCTCAATTGCAAGATCAAGAGATTAGGGATCCAGTCAGGTTTTTTATCCACAGATTACACGGATGCTTTAAACAAATCTGTGTAATCTGCGAATAAGGATCATTGCATCCGCACGCGGACCTTGTTGGTTGTCCTTCCTCTCAACGTCGCACTCACAAACAACGTCTGACCCGACGGCGTGTTATCCGGCAATCGCACAACGATCTGCGTGATACCATCGGCTCCGGGCAACGGCCCAACGAACTCAATTGTCAATGTATAAACATTCTGCGCTGCATCCTCTGCGCGCGCGGTCACAGCCAAATTATTCTCACCCGGCAACAATGCCATGTTCATTCCGAACAACATCAACCTCGTCCGATGATCCGCGCTGAAGTTGAAAATATTCGTCAACGGAAACGGATCGCGAACCTGCGTCACGGAGTCGAGCGCCACAGCACTATCCGAACCAACCTCTGAAATCAGCATCGGTTCGGCAAATTGCACGCGGAATACCGCACCCGAACCGCGCGCGATATAATAAAGACTGCCATCCGCTCCAACCTTCAAATCCACCGGACTCGAAATGTTCGACGCAAAATCTGACGCCGTTCCCGTCGACGGATCGAAGAGTCTGATCCAGCCGGTACACAGATCCGCGAAGAAATATTTTCCTACGAAAGTCTGCGGGAATTGAACAGTCGCCGGATTGTAAAAAGCGCCACCCGCAATCGCGCAACCAGTTGTCGCACTGAACCCGTGTAAATAAGAAAACAACGGCGAGCGGAATTGCGGGTTACTCGTCGGGCCTTCGCTAAGGTTCCAGCCGTAGTTCGATCCGGCGATGCCGTCGTTTATCTCTTCCCACGTAACCTCGCCGACGTCGTTGATGAACAGCCGGCCCGTTCCCGGTTGAAAAGCGAACGTGAAAGGATTGCGCAGGCCCAACGCCCAGATCGATCGATTGGCTCCCGTGGCTGTGTTGAAGAATGGATTGTCCCCTGGGATCGAACCGTCTGAGTTGATACGCAAGACTTTGCCGAGCCTGTTGCTCAACGTTTGCGCGTTCGCTCCGTTGGCGTTCTCGCCGACCGCGACGTACAGCTTTCCATCCGGTCCGAAGTGAATCGCGCCGCCGTTATGATTTGTTGCTGAGCTCAGATTGTCGAGCTCGAGAATGATTTGTTCACTACCCGGCACGACGACGTCGCCGTTTGCAGTGAAGCGACTGACGCGGTTGTGACGTGGCGTTGATGGAACGGTGTAATAGACGTAAAGAAAATTGTTGCCAGCGAAGCCTGGATCGAAAGCGATGCCGAGCAGTCCGCGTTCGCCGTTTGAGTCGACGTTCAGCGTGAGGAACGGCGTCGTAAGCAACACACCGTTCTTGATCACGCGCAGGCTTCCGCCCTGCTGGCAGACGAAGATACGGCCGTCAGGCGCGATCTCCATTGCGGTCGGGTTGTTGAGACCGCCGATCGATGTTTCAGTGAAGCCCGGCGGCAGTGAAGCTGCATTCACCGCACACGCCAAACAAATAATTAAGCCGCAGATAAACGCGGATGAACGCAGATCAGCGTTTATCCGCGTAAATCCGCGGCTAAAACTCTGGTAAAACATACCCAATTACTTCCCCGATAGTTCTTCCACGATCTCTCGCACGGCCTGGCGTGCTTCTTCGACTTCTTCGGGCTTGAACGAAACGGCGCCGACCACAGCATGCCCGCCACCACCGTATCGCTCACAGATCTTCGCGATGTTGTGCGTGCGCGGCACGGGCGCCCACGGATTCGAGCCCACCGAGATCTTCGTGCGCTGTGTCCCGCGCGTGAGCGCCACCGAGTAAGTCGCTTCCGGATGCAGGTAATACGGGATGAACTTGTTGAAGCCCTCGTAACCCTCGTCAACCAGATCAAACTGGACCACACCGTTCGCGCTTATCGCCTTCTTCCTGATCACTTCGAGCGTTTCGAGATGTTGTTTCAGTATCGGCTGGAAACGGCGTTGCACTTCCGCACTCGTCGCAACCTCTTCGAGCGATTGCGTCGTCAGCTCACGAATGATCTGCTCGATGAACGCATCGTCAGGAGTGGCTTCGATCACCTGCATCAATTGCAACGCCGGCTCTTTCAGCTCGACGCACTGCGCCGGCGACTCGTAAAGCGCGCCATCGATGATGTGCGCCCAGTGGACCAGCGACTCGATCGGCTCAGGATTAAACCCGAAACGTTCGTGAGCAACTGCCGCAATAAACTCCGTGCACGACTTGCGTGTGGAATCGAGAAACTTTTGTCCGGACTTGTCGGCGCGAAAGTGGGCTTCGTCTTCGGGCGTGAGGAAGGCGGACTCATGATGATCGAACCACCACGTCAGTTTGTCTGACGCTGCATACTTGAAATCGACGATCGCGTTTTCGTCGGAATCAAAAAGCCCCGGGTCAAACAGATTGCCTGGCCGGTGCAGCAGTCCGGTGTAGTTGACCTCCGCTTCAGGATGGATGCGTTCTTTGTAGAAGCGCGTGAACGTGGCCGCCGAGGCGACACCGTCAAAACAGTGACCGTGATACAGGATACGAAGCTTCATTCAAAAGGTTAATTAGCCGCGGATTTACGCGAATAAACGCGGATCTGAAAAACTTTGCTCATTTCTGATCCGCGTTTATCTGCGTTCATCCGCGGCTAAAATTCAGTTTTTACACGGCTGAATGACGGCGCTGGCCCCACCGACTTTCGAGGCGATGAACTTGTCAACCTCGTCTTCGATCAATTCACCATTAACAACAAACGCCTTCTCGGTGAGCACATCGCCTTTGGCGTTGACCTTCTCGGGTTCGAGAAAGATGTTCCACGGCGAACCCCAGTTGCGCTTGTCGCCCGTGAGTTGCCGGTAACCGTAATGCGCGGTCTTCTGTTTGTCTTCTTTCGTCTCCGACTCAGTCACGATTGGATACGGTGGACCATCCTTGCCGAAGTAGTTGCGCACGTCGTCCTTCGACGCGTATTCGCTGATGCCGATCACCTGAAACCCCTGCGCCTTGTACTTCTCGTACAACTTCGCCGCGATAGGCGCTTCGTTTTTCCAGTTTCCACACCACGGTGCGAAGTAAACGATCATCACGAGCTTCTTACCCGCCATCAACTCGCGCAAATCTTCCGACTTGTCAACCGTTAGATTTGGCAGCTTCCAGTTTTTGTAGTTCACCGTGGTCTCGGTGAGCGGCGAATACTCGTGACCGGCCTGCGCACGCGCAACCGAAGGCGAAATCGCGAGTGCAAGAATAGAGAGGACGAATAAGAGTTTCTTCATGGTACTACTCCATTATTTGGCGGCGCTCGCGGTTGCAGGCGTTTCAGCCAGCAGCGGCTTGACCGCGGCTTCCCACGCGGCCTTGTCGCGGGCTCCGATTATCTTCTGGCGAATGCGTCCCTGGCGATCGATCAGATAAGTTGTCGGCAATACCGACTGCTGGAATTTTACCTTGGCATCACTACCACCAAGCAAGACGTCGTATTCAAACTTCGCGACTTCCTGCTGGTAAGCGTTCACACCGTCAGCACTGTCGTCGAGCGACGCGCCAACGATCTTCAATCCCTGCGGCTGGAGCTCGTGCTGCAATGCGTTCAGCGCGGGTATCTCTTCGCGACACGGAATGCAGTAAGTGGCCCAGAAATTCAGCAGCACGACCTGGCCCTGGAGTTCTTTGAGTCGAAACGGTTTGCCTGCCAGTGTTTGAAACTCAACATCCGGAACCATTTCGAAGTTTGCATTTGCGGTCGCTGTCGTTTCTTTGGCTGGCGGCGTTTCAGTCTTGAACCAGCGGTTCAGTAAACCTTCCGCATTCGGAACGAGCGCCATGAATTTCGAGCTGGCCAGCAAAGTCGATTGACCACTCATCACGAGCAGTCCAACGAGAATCAGCACGACGCCGGACACGACCTCAACCTTGTGCAGGTGCCTGCGGAAGTTTTTGTAAAAACCCAGAAACTGGTTGATACCGAGGCCCGTCAGCAGAAACGGCACTGCAAGACCCGCGGAGTAAAACGCTGAAAGGACGAGGCCACTGCGCCAGCCGCCGCTTGTCGCTGCGAGACCGATGATGCCGCCGAGGATTGGACCAATGCATGGCGTCCAGCCGGCGGCGAACGCCATACCCAAAGCCGCGGAGCCGAGCACGCCACGCGGTTTCTCGCTCGAGAAGAAGCGTGTGTCTTTGTAAAGTGCTCCGATCTTTAGTAGTCCGATCAGTTGCAGGCCAAAAGCGATGATGACGAGGCCGCCGATGATTCGCACCCACGGATTGCTCGTGATCGCCGCGCCGACGAGACCGGCAGTTGTACCGAGCACGAGAAAGATGACCGACAAGCCGGCATTGAACGCGAGCGAGTTGATGATCACTGCGCGACGACTAGTCACGCCTTCTTTAAGATTATCGATACTGACGCCCGACATGAGCGAAATGTAGCCGGGCACGAGCGGTAAAACACACGGCGAGAGAAACGAGAGTATCCCCGCCGCAAATGAGATAGCAATTCTGAATAAAGTAATTCCTTCGTCCATTGCCTAAAGCTCTATTTCTCTTCGACTAATTGCTTGATCAACTCACCCAAACGCGCAATCTCTTCTTCACTTGCGCCGAGCGAGATGTAACGCACCACACCCTTGCGATCGATCAGAAACGACGTGGGAATCGAAAACACGCCGTAGTTAAATTCATTCTTTTCCCCATCCTCGACGAGGAATCCGTACGGCAGCTTATTCCGCGTTCGGAAGTCGCGCAAAAAGGCCAGCTCTTCGACCTCGTTTAACTCTTTCCCCCCGCCGCGTCCATAGTACTTGGTCACGCCCAGGATCACGAGTCCCTTGCTCTTATATGCATTCTGCCAGCGCGCCAGATTCGGCAGCGTGTAACGGCATGGACCACACCACGTCGCCCAGAAGTCGATCAAAACAACCTGGCCGCGAAAGTCTGTCAACTTCTTCGGCTGCTGCTCAATCCACTCATTCGCGTTCAACTCCGGCAACACGGCGTTCTTCGCAACGAGACTATCGTCGAAAAGCTGGTCGGTATTCAACTCAGGATCGAGCCGCACCAAACGTATCGTGGCGTCTTTATAAAGATTCGCGGACGGCAACTGGATCGCTAAGCGTCGCAAGTCTGTTAGCGCGCTAATCGCTAACTTCTTCTGATCCGTCTTCAAGTAGGAATCAGCGATCAGCACAGTCGACTTCAACAACATCTCATCGCGCCTGACCACTTCGTCTTTATTCGTTTCGCTAAACTTCTTCGCCGCAACGAGCATTTGTTTCGCGTGCGTGGCCATCGGTGCGTGCTCTTTCGCGCGCAGGTACCAGTCTGTAATCAGAAGCTCCATGCGGTAAAGATCGTCTGCGCTCTGCGGCTGATGACGATGGTACGTTTCGACTGTTGCCGCCGCTTCAGCGATGAGGTCCTTTTTGACTGCGTAAAGAACAACGACGTTACGAGCAGCTTGCGCTTTTTGTCCGTCGGGATCGTCTTTGAGCAGCAGACGCATCGTAGTGAGAGAAGCGTCTGCGTCACTGGCGAGATGATGAAGCATGCCGAGGTAGTAAAGATCGTCACCTTTCAAAGAGCCGCGCGCTTGTAGGGTCGCAGCGTTTTTTACGGCGAGATCTTTCTGCTCTTTCTTCGTCTGTGCTTCGAGTTTTGGATCGTACGGGAGTTTTTGTTTGTTAAATTCCTGAAAGCGGCGTCCCAGATATCCGTTGGCTTCTTCGAATAATTCCTGCGCCGAACGCTTGTCAGGCTTGCCGTCGGGTTTGGCGGCGGGAGCGAGGCCCTGCGCAAACGTCGAGATCGCAGTCAGTAGAACAAATAAAAAAACAGCTTTAATCATCTTTGAGAGGAAACAATTGCTTTGGAAATCAGTTCACCAGTTAAAGGAGCCAGTAGGATTCCGTTTCGGTAATGCCCGGTTGCACAAAAGAGCCCGTCAATTTCACCACAAGGACCGATGACAGGCAAACCGTCAGCGGCGCGCGGACGCAAACCAGCCCAGGTATCGATCACGGGCAGATCCTTTATCGTGGGCGAAATTTCGAGCGCATTCTGCAGGATTGTGGCGATTCCGCCTGCTGTGACGCACTTTGCGAAACCTGCGTGTTCGCTCGTCGAGCCGGCGAGTAAACGTCCATCCTGGCGCGGCACGATGTAGCCGCGCGGACTATAGATCACGTGGCGCGTTACCTGTGGCTTCGCTTCGAGACAGATCATCTGGCCGCGAACGGGCTCGATCGTGGGCACCGGTGCCTTAATGAAACTCGACCATGTTCCCGCAGCAATCACGACCGTTGGACAGTTAATCGCGCCGCGAGATGTCTGCACGCCAGTTACGCGATTTCCTTCAAGCAGTAACTCGCTCACGCTTGTTTGTGTAACGATCTCGACGCCGAGCTTCGTTACGCTGTTCGCAAGGGCGCTGAGCAGCCGGCGATTCTCGACTTGAATGTCTTTCGGAAATCGCAACGCGCCGAGCGTCGCTTCGGAGATGCACGGTTCCAACTCACGCGCCTCCGCGCCACTGAGGCGTTCAACAGACAGTCCGGCACGAGTTTGCCACTCGTAGCGTTTCTCGATTTCTTCGTGATCGTGTTCCGTGAGGGCGAGATAGAGCGTTCCGGTCGTATCGAGCTCAACGTCGATGGCAGTTTCTTCGCGCAACGCCGCCGCGAAACTCGGATACAGATCGCGGCTCTGACAAGCGAGATTGAAAAACTCGTCCGGTGCGTCAGCTTCAACCTGCGGCAACAACATCCCCGCCGCAGCCCACGATGCTTCCGTGCCGAGGTTTCCACGCTCAACGAGACAAACATCACGCACACCACGCAGCGCAAGCGCACGCGCAATAGTTAGCCCAATGACGCCGCCTCCAACAATAATAATCTCGTACTGATTTCTCATCGCAAATAGGCCCTGTAGGACCGATCTGACCTATTGTTGTATGCTGTGACCATGCATGCTATCACACTGATTCCGGGCGACGGCATTGGCCCTGAAGTCGCCTCAAACGTAGTGCGAATCATCGAAGCGTCGGGTGTTGAGGTCCAGTGGGAGACTCATTACGCAGGCGCACAGGCCCTCGAAAAATTCGGCGAAACACTACCAAAAGAGCTGCTCGATTCGATCCTGCGCAACAAAGTGGCGCTCAAGGGACCAATCACGACGCCAGTCGGCAAAGGCTTCACTTCAGTCAACGTTGGACTGCGCAAGACGTTGGATCTTTATGCGAACCTGCGTCCGGTGCGAGCGTTGCCGAATGTGCCGTGTCGTTATCCCGAGCTCGATCTGATCGTCGTGCGCGAGAACACGGAGAGTTTGTATGCGGGTTTGGAGCACATCGTCGTGCCGGGCGTGGTTGAGAGTTTGAAGATCATCACCGAGAAGGCTTCGACACGTATTGCACGTTTTGCTTTTGAGCATGCGAGGCGCGAGTCGCGTAAGAAGGTGACGGCGGTTCATAAAGCGAACATCATGAAGCTGTCGGATGGTCTGTTTCTCGACTGCTTCCGTCGCGTCAGTGTGGACTATCCGGAGATTGTGGCAGACGACAAAATCGTCGACAACGCGTGCATGCAGCTCGTGATGCGTCCGGAACAGTTTGACATCATGCTGCTCGAGAATCTTTACGGCGACATCGTCTCAGATTTATGTGCTGGACTTGTTGGCGGCCTGGGCTTAGTGCCGGGCGCGAACATCGGCGAGAAAGGCGCGGTATTCGAAGCAGTACACGGCTCAGCACCCGATATCGCCGGCCAGGGCATCGCAAACCCAACAGCCCTTTTACAGTCCGGCATCTTAATGCTGCGCTACATCGGCGAACGCGAAGCCGCGGATCGAACCGAAACCGCGATGCTCACCGTTTTCAAAGAAGGCAAGGTCCGAACACGCGACATTGGCGGCACAGCAAAGACCGCCGAATTCGCGGACGCCATTATTCAAAAGATGAATTAGCCGCGGATTGACGCGGATGAACGCGGATCTGAAAACATTTCTTATTCTGATCCGCGTTAATCTGCGTTCATCCGCGGTTAATTAATTCCTCTATTTCTTCGGCCTGCTTGGGGACCTTGTGCGTCAGAACCCTCGGTCCATTGTTCGTGCACAGCACGTCATCCTCAATCCGCACACCAATCCCGAGATACTGCTCCGGCACATCTTTAGTAACCGGAGAAACATAAATCCCCGGCTCGACAGTCATCACCACACCCGCTTCGAGCGCGCGTGACTCCGTCCCGAACCAATATCGCCCGACGTCATGCACATCAATGCCGAGCATGTGCCCGAGCCCGTGCATGTAAAACTGCTCGTACTTCTTCTCTTTGATCAGCTCTTCGGGTTTGCCTTTCAGCAATCCAAGCTCGACCATCCCTTCCGTCAACACCTCGATCGAATGCTGCTTCAACTGATCGTGCGTCGTGCCCGGTCGCACCATTTCCACACACGCCATCTGCGCTTTCAACACGAGATCGTAAATCTCTCGCTGCGCTTTAGTGTAGCGACCATTGATCGGAAAAGTGCGTGTGATGTCGGAAGCGTAGCCCTTGTATTCAGCGCCAGCATCGAGCAACAACAAGTCGCCGTCGCGAAGCTCACCGTCGTTGTTGATGTAGTGAAGCACGGTCGCGTTTGGACCAGCGCCGACAATCGACGTGTAAGCCGGACCTGAGGCGCCATGCCGCCGGAATACCTGCTCGATCAACGCCTCGAGCTGGTATTCCTGCATGCCGGGCTTTGCTGCTTTCATCGCCTCGCAATGTGCCTCGGCAGCGATGTCAGCCGCAGCTTGCATGATCTCGATCTCTTCAGGCGACTTGAGCACCCGCATCTCGTGAACGATCGTCGCTGAATCGATGATTGTCTGCGGCGGGTGTACCGGCTTGCGATTCCACGAACGCATGTCTGAGATCTCTTTGATAATCACATTGTCGAGATTGGGATCTATACCGAGCCGGTAATAAAGCACGTCGGCGCCGTCAAGAAACTCACGCAGCTTCGATTCAAACTCCGCGATCGGAAACGACTCTGACGCCCCAAACTCACTCTTCGCGCCTTCGACGCCCGCACGACGCCCGTCCCAGATCTCTCTTTCCGGATCTCTCGGCCGCACAAACAACGTGTACTTCTGTTCTTTAATTACTGCGATGGCATCAGGTTCTTCGAAGCCGGTCAGATAGAAGAAATCGGAGTTTTGGCGGAAACGATAATGCGTGTCGTTCGAGCGTGTGGTGTCGTGTGCTCCGGGAATGATAGCGACGGATTTGGGCGCCATTCGGCGCATAAACTCCTCGAGCTGCGGCCTGATCATTTGTTTCTCCTTAGTAATCGCATTGTAACAGGTATAATTCGGCGATGCTCATTTCAGTTGATCCGTCGACCGGTGAAGAGATCGGGCGCGTGCCGTTGCTGGACGCCGCAGAAGTTGTTGCTGCTGTCGCAAAGGCGCGAACGGCGCAGACCTCATGGGCCAAACTCTCCTACAACGATCGTGCGCACTTCATCCTGCGCACGCGTGAGATCGTGCTCGCTCAACTCGACGACATCGCAACACTGATCTCACGCGAAACAGGCAAACCAGTCACCGAAGCAATCGCGATGGAGATCGTGCCTACGCTCGATCTGATGCACTACTTCGCCACCAACGCGAAACAGATCCTCAAACGCAAACGAGTCGGTTTGGGCCAGTACAACTACATGGCTCGCACTTCGTACATCGTTTACAAACCGCTCGGCGTCGTCGGGATCATCTCGCCGTGGAATTTTCCGTGGGCCACTCCGCTCGATGAAGTCGTGATGGCGTTGATGGCAGGCAATGCCGTGGTGGTGAAGCCGAGCGAGCTAACACCTCTGACGGCCCTCAAGATCGCAGATGTCTTCAAGCAAGCGCAACTACCGGACGGACTGCTCGAGATTGTCACCGGCGATGGCTCGACCGGCAACGCGCTCGTCGAAGCGGGTGTGAACAAGATCATGTTTACCGGCAGCGTGAACACGGGCAAGCGCGTCGCCGAAGCTGCTGCGAAACATTTGACGCCAGTCGTGCTCGAGCTCGGCGGCAAGGATCCGATGCTCGTGTTTGAAGATGCGAATCTCGAGAACGCCGCGCGCGCAGCGATCTGGGGCGCTTTCTGCAATTCCGGTCAGGCCTGCGCCTCGATCGAGCGTTGCTACGTGCATCAATCGATCGCCGATAAGTTCATAGATATCGTTGTTAAAGAAACGAAGCTGCTGAAACAGGACAAGCCGTCGACGGGCGATATCGACGTCGGTGCGATGACCAATCGAGAGCAATTGGAGATTGTTGAAGATCACGTGAGCGATGCTTTAGCGCACGGGGCCGAGGTGCGCGCCGGTGGCCACCGCCTAAATGAGTCAAAGGGCTGGTTTCACGAACCGACTGTCGTCACCGGTGTCGACCACTCGATGAAGCTGATGCGTGACGAGACTTTCGGTCCCGTCTTGCCGATCATGACTTTCCGAACCGACGAAGAGGCGGTGCGGCTGGCGAACGACAGCATTTACGGGCTCACGGCCAGCGTCTTCACGGGCAATCTCGGTCGCGGAAAGCGAATCGCTGAGAAGCTCGACGCGGGCACAGTGATGGTCAACGAGGTTGTTTACACACACGCTGTGGCGCAAACGCCGTGGGGAGGCGTGAAACAAAGCGGCTACGGGCGGACGCACGGCAGTCTCGGACTCCTGGAACTCGTTTCAGCACAGCATATTCATGTCAACGCGATGCCTGGATTAGCGGATGTGTGGTGGTTTCCGTATTCAAAACGCGCCGGCCAGCTTTTCCACGACTTCGCCCGGCGCTTCACGACCGGCTCAGTCCTGAGTTCCCTCCCACTGCTACCGAAAATCCTGCGACGCCTGATCGAGCCCCGGTAGATTTCTCTCCTTTACACTACGAACCTAAATAGTAGTATACTGTCCGCCTCCCAAATACCTTCTCGCTCTGCTGTTGCTGTAAACCGTAAATCGAGCGCTGTAGTTCACTCCCAAGTACTACCGCTATCCGTAAACTCATATAGCCCTGAAAATCTGGAGGATTCAGTGAAAAAGATTCATGCCTTACTTATGATGGTGATCCTTTGTACAGTTAGCTTCGTACCCCTGACGGCCCAGGCTCAGAGCGAGAAGGCTCTGGAACACCGAGCCGAGATCAGTAACGCAATCAAGTTCGACAAAACAACCAAGCCTCTTCGCGAGATGTTTGATACCGGCGAGAAACCGGAACCTGCTCGCGGTGGAAAAGATTTCGAGCCGGGCCGGCCGCAGCCAGTCGGTAACCGACTCACGCCATTTACAGATCCATTGGCTGACAAGAGCGTCGGAATTCCGTCTGCTCTCGCCGAAATCAAGGCGTCCACAAACGGCACGCCGGTCGATCCAAACGCTCGTGTCGCGCCGCCGGACACCACTGGCGACGTTGGTCCCAATCACTACGTGCAATGGGTCAACCTGCGCTACGCGATCTACACGTTGACCAGAGACGGAAGCAATAATATTACCGCTTTCAACCTCGTGCCGGGATTTCCGAAGAACGGCAACGTCGTGTGGCAGGGTTTTGGCGGTCGCTGCCAGTCAGATAACGACGGCGATCCGATCGTGCAATACGATCAGTTGGCCGACCGCTGGGTCTTAACTCAGTTCGCCGTCGGAGGCACACCATACACGCAGTGCGTGGCGGTTTCGACGAGCCCTGATCCGACTGGAACGTACTTCCGTTATGCGTTCTCGTACGACAGGAGCTTCAACGACTATCCGAAGATGGGCGTTTGGCCGGATGCTTATTACATCAGCTACAACATGTTTAGAAACGGGCGTTCGTTCACCGGCAACACGGTATGCGCCTTTGAACGCGCTCAGATGCTGGTTGGCGGTGCGGCACGGCAGGCATGTGTCAACACAACCGGCGGCCATAGTCTCGAACCCTCGGACCTCGAAGGTACGACATTGCCACCTGCCGGCTCGCCGAACCTGTTGATGAGTATCACGAGTACGGCCGTCCAGTTCTGGCGGTTCGCTGTTAACTGGACCGCTGGAACCGGCGCCTTGACTGGTCCCACCAATGTTGCGGGAGTTGCAGCATTTAGCCGGGCATGCGGTGGCGGAGCTTGCGTTCCGCAACCAAACACCACAACGCAACTCGATACCCTCGCTGATCGATTGATGTATCGCTTGAGTTATCGCAACTTCGGCGACCATGAAGCGCTGGTGATTAACCATTCGGTGACGAGTGGCAGCGGTGTCGGAATTCGCTGGTATGAGCTGCGGAATGCTGCGGGGCAAACTTTCGGATCCGCGGCGCCCGTGCTTTTCCAACAGGGAACATTCGCGCCAAGCAATGATTTTCGTTGGATGGGAAGCGCGGCGATGGACAAGACCGGCGGCATCGCCATCGGTTACAACATCTCGAGCTCGAGTACCGTGCCGAGTATTCGTTATGCGTATCGTGGCCCATCCGATCCGGTGGGAACGATTGGCAACGAGACTTCGGTCCTGGTAGGAAGTGGCTCGCAGACCGGCAACCTGACACGCTGGGGTGATTACAGCACTATCAGCGTCGACCCGGTGGATGGCTGCACGATGGTTTTCACGACGCAGTTCCAACCGGCCAACGGCAATTTCAACTGGAGCACTTACATTCACAGCTTCAAGCTGTCGACTTGTAACTGATCCTTCTTCTTAAGGCCATCCACAGATTACGCACATTCTGTGTAATCTGTGGATGGCCTTTTTACTTTTGTTCAAGATCCCCTTAGTATCGCGCATCGTGTCCATCTGGCAGAAATACATGCACCGGCGCGAGCGCTGGTATCACCAAAGAGACAACAATCGCCACGTCCGTCCCTTTGAATGGGGTCTGCAGTACGTCTTCGATCACGTAAATGGCGACGATCCGCGCGAGCTGTTCCGGGGCCACACCGCGCGCGTGCTGCCTGCGAGTGATGATTTTTATGCGCTGACTCCGATTACGGACTATCGTCTCGAAGGCGATCAGCTAACCTGGACTAGCGCAGTCCACACACCGTCGCCCGAGAATAACTTAGCGCGAGCGCGGTTCTTTCCCGCAAAAGATAAAAACTCACGCAAAGCCATCGTCGTGTTGCCGCAGTGGAATGCGCAGCCGCAGAGTCACGTCGAGGCGTGCCGGATCTTCAATATGATCGGCATGTCGGCGTTGCGTTTGACGCTTCCGTATCATCTCGAGCGTAAACCGCCGGAGCTCGAACGCGCGGATCATCTCGTCAGCAGTAATATCGGGCGCACACTCCAATCGGTCAGGCAGGCTGTGTTGGACACGCGCGCGGCTGTGCAGTGGTTAAAGAGTCGTGGCTACGAGCAGATCGGGATACTCGGGACGAGTATCGGGTCGTGTGTTGCGTTTCTTACGTTTGCTCACGAACCGGATCTCAAGGCAGGCACTTTCAATCACGTTTCGGGATATTTTGCGGATGTTGTTTGGAATGGGATTTCGACTGCGCACGTGCGGGCGGGCTTTGCGGATCATTTGACGCTTGAGGAGTTGCGCACTTACTGGGCACCGATCAGCCCGCTGCCGTTCATGCCGCGCGTCGCTCAGATGGGTCACCGGCCGATACGCTTCCTCGTCGCGCGTTACGATCTCACGTTTCCCATCGATCTCACACACGAAGCGATCGCAGAGGCGCGTAGTCAAAAGCTTCCACTCGACGTCGTCTGGCTTCCGTGTGGTCACTACACCACCGGCGAACTACCATGGAAAGCGATCGACGCCTGGAAAATCGCGACGTTCTTCCGAAAGCAATTCAAATAGGTTTTTAGCCCGGCTAAAATTTCTAATTGGCGAGCGGGAAGACCGGCTCGATGTCCACGGGCACGTCCTTCAGCTTGTCTAGCGCTTGCTGCATCGGCGGCCTGATCACCGCGAACTTATCCAGTATCGCTTTCGCCTTGTCGTACGAGCCCTCAGCTTCGAGCGTAAGCAGGTCGCGCGTGAGCTTTGTCACACCTTCTTTGATCTTCGCGTGATCGATGCTGAATGTTCCCTTTGCTTCGTTAAACTTTATCGCGCCCTCGTCAGTCAGGTAATTGAACTGCATCGCGACGCCGCGCCCGTGTGCCTCAGTAATTCCGAAACGCACCGAACGAAACATGCTGGCGAGATACGTCGTGTAGAGCGTTCGCTCCATACTCTTCTCGATGATGCCGCGATCGATCATGAACTGAAGCGCCCACAGTCCCGTCATGTCGGCTTTCGCTTCTTCGATGGCCGAGTAAAGCTCCTTCAACTGCTTGCGCACGGTCGTTTCCTGGCCACCGGCAGTGATGTTGTGTGGTCCAAGCCCGTGCATTAGCTCGTGACAGAGGATGTGCGTGAAGAATGACTCGAAAGCGAGTGCTGCCTGTTCAGACGGATCGAGAACGACTTTCGAGATCGGGATTAGCGTCTTGTTGAACTTCGCGTCCTGCACGTTCTTCAACATGACGCGCTTCGATCCCTTTTCCTTTACGACGCGCTCGTCGTTCGGAAGATTGAACGCAGCCGTTTGCACGCCGCTGTTGCCTTCACCTGAGGCGAAGACTTCATTCACGACGCGTATCGGCGACGCGGCGCCGAGCTTCGGATTCCGGTATTTCGGATCGATCGGAAGATTGTTTTCGAGTTCCTGCAAGTGGCCGCTAAACTTCGCGAGCTTTGCGGTCTCAGCATCGTCACGCAATGTCACATAAGATTCGAACGCGGCTTTGTAACTAAACAATTCGTCTTCGTAAGTCTCGTATGGACCAAAGGTGAGATCGATCGGCGAATCGAGATCCATCCACGCGACGTCGCTCTCGTAGTAATCATCGGAGCCGAATGCATCGGCGCGCTTATTCAGGAAGTTTTTGAGCGTTGCATTCGTCGTGAGCGCAGCCGCTTCGCGCAACAACGCTGCCGCCGGTCCGAGATATTCTTTGTAAGCCTCGCTGTAAGGAACGATCGTCAGTTTCCGATCCGCTCCACGCCGGATTAACCAGAAGAAACCGGTCGCTTTTTGCTTGTCGCTGTCAGAGAGTGTCTGAACCCACGAGTTAAACTCGTCCTTCGACATGTCGTCCGGGTAATAGCTCGCGTTGAGCGGCTTCTCACGCGGCACGCCGTCGATAAATGGCTCTTTCTCGTCAAGACGCGACCATGGACCATCATTGATGTAGAAGTAATGGAGTCGTTGTTGGCCCGCGGCGGACTTGTCAGCCTGCAGCTTTTTCTCGAGCGCTTCGTTACCACTCCAGACCTGACGCAGGAACAACGGATCGAGCAGCTTCGCGGCAGCTATGATCTTGTCGAGCGCTTGCCGATCTTTCGGCGTTAGCTTCGACGTATCAGCAGTCAATGTGGTCGGCGCAAATCGCGCGATCTTGCGAGCGAGATCTGGATCGCCGCCGTTAGGCTTTTGTCCGATCAACGTGGTGGAGAGTAGTGCCATTGTTAATGCGATAGTGATGGTAGCTTTCAACAGATTCATCGCTTTCAGAATTCGCTAAAGATTTCCCTCATTCGGCATGAGAAACCGGGGATAGCCGTCGTCGTCAGGCTTTCATCCTCGCCTAAGGCTTCCCGCAAAATCAGAGAGGAATCGGAGTTTATATACTTTTCCAATGTCTTGGATTTAGGATCTACGATCCAATACTCTTGAATGCCGTATGCGGCGTAGAGTTGAAGCTTGGTAATTCGATCCCGTCGAATGTTCGCTGGGCCGGGCGATACGATTTCAATCACCAGCGCCGGAGCCCCACTCAGTCGATCGTCTTTTACAATCGTTTCTCGTTGATCCTTACGAAAGAAGATCAGATCGGGAATCACTACGCTGAGATCACTCAAAACCAATCCTGTATTACCAACAACCGTTCCAATTGGGTTGGTTTTCAAATAATTCCAAATCAAAGATGTGAGGTTGGTCAAGACTATTTGATGCGTGAGACCGGGTGAGCGGGACACAAACAGTTCTCCTTCTATTATTTCGTAGCGATTTCCATCGCCGTGCGGCATAGCATCCCAGTCGGCGATCGTGAGAATTTTAAGTTTGGTATTCATAAGGCTCCGATGCTGGTGAGTGTTCAGCAGTTTACCACAATCACAATGCCTGGCGGTTCTTCAGGATCTTCACAAAAGACGCTGAGCGCAGTTCTTCCAACGTCAGTCCTGATAAATCGACCGCCTCTTCTTCAGTTAACGCGCCACAGTTGACCGCGCGTAAGAAATAATTCAGCAGGCCCTGGCCCGTCGCGGCGTCGTCGAACACGTCGCCCACGAGCGTCGCCTTCGCAGCTTTCTCGACGAAGTTCTTCAAACGCTCGGACGCAGCTTCCAGTCCTTCAAGGAAGAACGAATACACGGCGGCATAGCGCGTCGGTAGCTGCGCGGGATGCAGATCCCAGCCCTGGTAAAACGCGTTGGTTAACGAATGCTGAATGTGACTGTAGTGCAGCTTCCACGCGCGATGGACCACCTCGCGATTCTCTTCAATCTGCTCCTGCGTCAACGGCGCACCACCTTCGACGAAACGATGCGGCGCGACAGGCATGATGTTCGTCGCACCGTCTGAAAGCCAGATGCCCGTGCCGGCAAACGAAACCTGCATCATGTGCTTTGCAAAGTCACATGCCGGATGCAGCATGTGCTGGTGCGCGGCGGTGATGTTGCAACCGGCAGTGTAGTCGTAAGTGCCAAAGTGAGCCGCGACACAACGCCCTTCAGCAGCAGCTAGCAACAACGGCAGATTGATCTGGCCCTGGTGATTGATGATCGACTGCGTGGTTTCGATCATCATCTCAAACTTCAAACTACCTTCAGGAAGATCCGTATGCTTCTCGAGACGCGCGAGCACTGCCGCAAGTGTCGACACCTGTTCGGGGATCGTGATCTTCGGGAGGGTGATGACGAAGTTGTCCGGCAAGCGTCCATGATTTAAATCGGCGAGCGTGGAGACAAAGATATCGAGCGTACGAAAACTCCGTGCGCGGAACTCTTCGTTGAAAGGCTTGATCCGAATGCCGATGAACGGTGGCAGCGTTCCTTTTTTCATTCCCTCGGCCGTTTCCGCAGCAGCCGAAACCGCATGACCATCTTCCTCGTCGTCAGGACGATTGCCATAACCGTCTTCGAAATCGATGCGAAAGTCCTCAACCGGCTCACTATCGAGCTTTTCGATCACGCGACGATAGATCGTGTGTGCGAGCCATGCGCCTTTCTTCTCTTTGCGCGCGCGCTCCGGTTCTTCATTCAAAAACGACAGCAACTCGGTCGCTTCTTCGAACGATTCCGGCAGCTCGCTTTCACCCGGCAGGTCGATGGCGCGCGCAAACGTCAGAAAATCGGGCGCAAACTGATCCAACGAACGCCTGGCCAACGAGCCGAGACGCTTGGCCGAGTCGGATTTGAACAGGTGGGCGCCGCCGTAAACCGTGTGGACGGGCTGGCGGCGGCCGGTTTCGCCGGGGTAATGGCGCATGAACTCTGTGTTTGCCTCTCGCAGGCGGTCTGCCAGATCAGTCAGAGAGCCACCGGAAAAAGAAGATGTCATGGTCGTCCTCGCAAGTTAAGTGTGCCGACAGTCTAACAGACACGAAATTGTTTATTGACATGACCTCGCGCGCTTCGATATGTTGCTCGTGAGCCTTCTCACCGGGTTCGGCCCCGTTCTTCACCGCAATCTCAACAGAATTTCGAGTTTTGGAGAGCCGTTATGAGAAGAATCCTGCTTGTTTTGAGCTGCGCTGCGGTGCTTGTCTTTCAACCCGCTGGAGCAAAACCGCAATCGCCCCAATCGCCGCCTGCGCCCGTGAAGCATGGTGGCAAAATCGAGACCAGATACGACGGATTCAATTACGAGACCGTCATGCGCCTGCGAAAAATGAAGGTCAATTGCGATGGTTTCAAAGACAAGTTTAAGGATGCGTGCGTGAGTATCGAGGTCATGCTGCATTGCCCGGGAACGCAGGTCAACTACGTGAAGCAGGTCACGTTGCAAGTCGTTTTTGAAAACAAAGACTGGGTTCACTTCCACCCGCCCGATCAAAGAGATCTGACTCTCGTGACTGATACGGAAACGCTGCGGCTCGGTCGCATGAGTCCGGTCAGCAGGGATCAACCGGGCTGGGACACGAAGGTCGAGATTTTGGAAGCGAAGATGCCGTACGCGGTGTTCAAGAAGATGGTGATGTCGCAGTCGGTTGAGATTCAGGTGGGCCGCGACGCCGTTGAGCTGCGCGAGAAGAACATCGCCGCGCTAAAGGATCTCAACACACGCGTCATCGCACCGGCGTCGACAACGAGCTCCGCTAATTGAGAACTTCTCCCGCAGCGGCGCAACGGCGCAACGAAAAGAGCATTTGAGCTTTTCGCTGCGCCGTTGCGCCGCTGCGGGAGAAATCTTCTACTGGCACATCTGCCACAACTTGAGCGCTTCCACTGGCCGAATCAACATCAGAATCTGTAGCAACAGACTGTCGTGAATCCAGAATATTAAGATTGCCTCAATCACCGCGAACACAATCAACGAACGACGCAGGCCGAGCTGTCGTGCGATAACAAAACCGATCAGCGCACAAGCGAGATCGCCCAACGAGTTGACGATCGTATCGCCCTGGTAACCGAGTGCCGCGGTTTCTGTGCGGTACTTGTTGATTACGAAACTCGTGTTCTCAAAAATTTCCCACGCGCTTTCCAACAACAACGCCAGCCAAAACTGCCACACGCGCGGCATGCGCTTGAACAGCAGCGCCATCAACCAGAAAAACAGAAACCCGTGCAGCACGTGCGTGAAGCTGTAAGGGTCGAGTAACTGTTGCGACGTGTTTGAGCTGCACCAGTCGCTGACCCACAGCGCGAAATGGCCGCACGCGCACAAAATCATTCGTCCCTCCGCGCGCAGCAACAAGATCATTGCGAGCGGCACGAGGGCGGTGGCGATGATTGGCACCAGCCGGCGCCGATCTTTTGTCGTCGTCATGTTCCGAAAGAATTACATCATCAAAAGGAATTCTGACAATGCTTTCAGTCCTGTGTGAGGAAGTCTTCGATCAGCTTGCGATCATGTTCGTCCTTGATGCGGGTGAAGAGACGTGTGCCGAGTTTCTCGATGGTCGCGGGTTTGTCGAAAGGCAACTGGTCATACATCTTGCCACCGCTGAAGTGGCACGGCATGCACTTCGATTGAAAGATTGGTTTGAGTTGAGTGTCAAAATCGACTCGCGCTTTTACTGCGGAAGAAGCTGGTGGATTTGCGGGCGCGGCATTCGTCGTTCGCGCAGGCTTGACGACGCCGCCCGACTCGACGAGCAGCAACACCAGCGCAATCATGACAAGCACGAGCCGCATGTCGCAATCATACGCCTGCCGCAGCGGTTACCCAACGTTTTAGGTGCTCGAAGCTTACTAATCTGGTGCTTGCTCAGTTTGATTGCGGTTTTCGCTGACGGATATGTGCCGTAGATCGCTTCACTATGCGCCGCTCACTCGCGAGCACCGTGCGACAGCAGGATACGTTCTGCTTCCACATCGGCAAGCTCCCGGGCGATAGTGAGTGCCGTCTTACCATCGGGCCGGCGAATGTTGGGATCGGCTCCATGCGCTAGAAGCATTTCGATAAATTCATGCCGCTCTCCAAGTTCGGTTGCAAAAATCAGTGGAGTCCGACCTTCGTCATCGACGGCGTTAAGATCTACTCCGCCCCGGCCGCGTACTTGTGCGACTACGAGATGCTGTACCCAATCCCTCACCTCGATGAGTAATTGTCGATCAGAGCGGTCTATACCTCTCTCCTCATCCTCACTTTCCGGCGGAATAGTTTTAAGTCTTTGTTCAAGCTCAGGCCACCAGTGACGAAACGTAGTATCTAGAAATTGGGTATCCAACTTTTCGGAAGTGCTGGCTGAGTTTAATGTCGATAACAACTGTCTGGCTCCATCCAGATCTGCACGCACGGCTTGGAATTGCTCAAGAGGCCCACGCAGATCTGTGGGATAAAGGTTCAGCAGGAAGGGAACGACGTAGGCGTTATCTACTGTCTTTGATATAGCACCAGCTTCGAAGAGCAGCCACGGAGAATTCATGTTCTCTCGCGTAATGCAGAAGATGCCGACGTCTGTGTTATTCAACTGCGTAGAGAGAGTATGGCTCCAGCGTGACCCTGCTGCGATGTCGCGAGCAGACAGCCATGGTTTGACATTGTGCATAACGAACGGCAACCAATCGCGAAGCGCCTCGGCGACGAGCTTACTGCGTAAGCCAGACCAACTTAAAAAAACTCTCATTTGGGTCTCCAATTGTCTACGTTATGACAGCGGCTGACATAACTATATTAAGCGAGGATGGTTCCAGCGTTTATGGGTTTTTGTGAGGAAACATTACAGGTTGAGTGAGTCTCAATCGATGCGAAGGCGAGCCAGTGAACGGCCGATATTCTCACGCGCCCGAGCTTCGTATTTGGTTCGGAAAGACTCGGTACTGTAGATCCATTCGCGGTTCATGAACTGCTCCAAAACTTTTCTGCGCGCCGCTCGATACAGGTTTTCAGGTACCCACGAATATTCTTCACGTACTTGTACCTCGTAATCATCGAACCGATCGGCTCCCGCTGCGAGAATGCCCAGATCTATATCGACGAGAACCTCCGCATCTCTGCCCACCGGAACCGCGCTATGCATCGTCGCCATGATCAGTTCATGGATCCGATCGGCTTTTTCGTTCGACACACCGGCAGCCAATACACTATCGCGCGCCCACTCCGCACTTCGCTTCTCGTTGTCTTTTTTGCTGGTGTCGTAGATCACATCATGAAACCAGAGCGCCAGCTCGACTTCATCCGCGTGGTCAGCCAGTGCGCGCACACTTTCAAAATGCGTGAGGCACTCGTTCAAGTGCTGGATCGTGTGGTACCGACGGTGCGGCTCTGAATAACACGTGAGAATCTGATGATAAAGATCCTCATCCGCACTCGACGCACCAAGCTGTCGCCACGCAGATTGCCAACGTTCCAGTGAAGTTTTCATTCGGTCTTTTTAAGCTCCGCGGAAATGAGTGTCAGTCTGTGTTCGTAGTTTTTGCCGAGCGCGATATGTCTCGCCCTGGACGTTTCCGATCTTCAGATACGTGAGTGCCAATTCCTGTGCGAGCGCGGGATTATCCTGCGCGTCCTGCGATAAATTATCAAGATACTCGAGCGCGTCTTTTGACCAGCATCTCACGCGTGGCGGTCGCACCCGGCAGATTGGCGAGCTTCCGCACCTGCTCGAAACGCTTTTCAGCGCGCTCGCGTTGCGCAGCGCGCGCCTGGTAAGTCATCCCGACGATGCCCGCGATAAGCGCGAAGAAGACGAGCAACGTCGCGACAACGCCCACACGGTTGCGCTTGACGAACTTTGAGGCGCGATATGCGAAAGTGTCATTCGTTGCGGAATCGGCGCGCAATCGCATCAGTTCTTGGATCGGGTCATCCGTGACCCGAGCCAAGTTCCCCGCCCAAAATCTGGAATTTTGCTTAACGCTGGATTAATATCTGACCCTGAATCTCAAGCAGTTTCTCGCTACCCGAAGTGGCGGTACATGGCTCCCACTGGTTAGCGCCAGCAACATACTTCAGTTACATAGTAACAACGAGAGGACGGCTTAGATTTATGCCACAAATATTTCTATCCTACCGTCGCAGCGATAGTGAATACATTGCCCCGATGCTAAGCGAGAAGCTGCAACAACAATTTGGAGAAAACTCTGTTTTCTTCGACGTGCACACTATTCCGCTTGGAGTAGATTTTCGGGAGTACATCGAAAATGCTGTCGGGAAATGCGATGTACTAATTGCCATCATTGGAGATCAATGGCTCGGGGCGGTTGACGGTCGAGGCAACCGGCGCCTTGACGATCCATCGGATTTTGTACGAATCGAGATTGAATCCGCACTCAAGCGCAGTATCCCGGTCATTCCAGTTCTGGTCGATAAAATGGAAATGCCGGCGGCGGATGCCCTGCCGCCGTCTATTCAAAGTCTTGCTTTTCGGAATGCTACCGAACTGCGAGCGGGACGAGATTTACACCAACATATGGAGCAACTTGTCCAAGGTCTGAAATCGCTCTTTGGCGTTAAAAACGTCACGGCGACAGATCCTGTTCACGACAGCAAACCAGCGAAGGCTTCGGATGGGACCAGCACCTCCTCAGAAATACTCGAAGAGATTCAAAAGAGTCTTGATGGATTCACCGATCAATATCTGTTTATCGGAACGATTCCACCCAAAAAGCTTAGTAACGCAATTAAAACGTACGCGACTCAAGTTTCCCCGGAAGATGTCCTGCTACTCCATGACAATACATTTTTCGGAAGCGCGAAAGACGGTCTCATTCTAACGGCGGAGGCTATGTATTGGCGTACCGACAGCGGCGATCGAGAGCGACTTCGTTACACAGAAATCCGGAAGGTGGACTATCTCAAATCTGCCGGTTCCATAGTTCTCAACGAAAAAGAAATGAACATAATAATGGCCGACGACAAAGATAAGTTAGCCGGAGCCTTAGTGAAGGTAATCCGCGGTCTAACAAAGAAATGAAGCGGATAATCCTCGCAACTTTTTCCTGTTAAGAACATGAAGATTAATCGTCACAAGCCAAGTGAATTAGCAAAGCGAGCCAAGAGAGGATTTCGCGGATATCCTGTGGCAACGGTTGCCTTCTATGGTCCATCTGCGGAACGCGCGACCAAAGTCTCTGTGGGAATCATTGAGCAGGAGGGAAAAGAGCCGGAGACTTTGGAGACGTGGTTTTGCGATGAGGGTGATATTCGCAAGGATGATGAGGTTGGGTACGAAATAGTTCAGTTTATCCGTTCCCATCATGCATTGTCAGTTGCCATGGTCGATCGAATACTCGGTTGTCCTCACGAGGAAGGCATTGATTATCCAGACGGGGAAGTGTGTCCAGAATGCCCGTATTGGCGCGGTCGCGATAGATGGTCGGGCGAGAGCATAAACTGATTTTTTCAGCTTGCAGCTTTGGCCGACCTGTTCATGGTAAGAGATCACCTTCGAGAATCGCTTCTTTGATGCGTCCCTCAGTTAACGCCATTAAATCTCTGCTGAATTTTTGCCAGCGGTTCGTAGCTGGCAGTGAGTTGGCAAAAAAAAGGCCGCCCGAATTGACTCCAGCGACCTTCGCAATATCTTGGTAGCGCATACGGGACTCGAACCCGTGATCTCTGCCTTGAGAGGGCAGCGTGTTAACCAACTACACCAATGCGCCGCAGAGGTCTGGGATTATAGGTAAGCCAGGGCGGGGATAGCAAGTTATGGATGCGGATCTGTCCTTATTTGCTATACTGCTCGCGCTTGAGTTAGCTAATCCTCGATGCACCTTTGCCTATGAACATCGTTGTGTTGCGGGAGACACAAGCGGGTGAAGCACGCGTCGCGCTCATGCCCGAATCCGTTAAGAAACTCGCCGGACTCGGAACCTCCATACTCATCGAAAGCCAGGCCGGTCTCAACGCCGCCCGCACGGACGACGATTATCGCGAAGCCGGCGCTGAAGTAAGCTCCGATCGAGAAGCGCTCCTCGCCGCCGCCGAGGTACTCGCCGTAGTCAATCGACCTTCAGCAAACGATTTTGCACGACTCAAAAAAGGCGCAGTCGTGATCGGATTCATGCGTCCACTCGACGAACCCGCAGCGCTGTTGCCCGCAGTCGACCGCGGCGTCACGACTTTCTCCGTCGAACTGATTCCACGAATCACACGCGCACAGGCGATGGACGCGCTCTCGTCGATGGCCACTGTCGCCGGTTACAAAGCCGTCCTGATTGGCGCCGCACACATCCCACGAATGTTTCCGCTGTTGATGACTGCCGCTGGCACTGTGCCGCCAGCGCGCGTCCTCGTGCTCGGCGCGGGCGTGGCCGGACTGCAGGCGATCGCGACTGCAAGACGTCTCGGCGCCGTGGTCGAGGGTTACGACGTGCGCGCGGCCGCAGGCGAGCAGGTGAAGTCTTTAGGCGCGACATTTCTCGAAGTCGATCTCGGCGGCATCAAGACTGAAGACGCGGGTGGCTACGCAGTCGAACTCTCGGACGAAGCAATGAACCGCGGGCGCGCGTTGATCGCCGAACACGCAAAAGCCGCCGATGTGATTGTCACGACCGCACAGGTGCCGGGCAGACGCGCTCCGTTACTGATCACTGAAGCAGCAGTCAACGGCATGAAGCGGGGTTCGATCGTGATCGATCTCGCGGGCGCAACCGGCGGTAACTGCGCGTTGAGCCAGGCAGACGTGACTGTAGAACGTGACGGCGTAACGATCATCGCGCCCACGAATTTGCCGGCGACGATTCCGGTCCACGCGAGTCAACTCTACTCGCGTAACGTCACTTCCTTCCTCTCGCTGCTGATCAAAGACGGACAGCTAAATATCGACATGAAGGACGACGTTGTTGGACCATCGTGCGTCACGCATAACGGCGAAGTTGTGAACCAGCGCGTCGCGGCTGCGTTACAGGCCCAACCAGGCTAGGAGCAAGCGAATGCCATTAGACGATCCGGTAGTCCAAAAAATACTTTTGATTTCGGCGCTTTATGTTTTCGCGCTCGCGGCGTTTCTTGGTTACCAGGTGATTTCAAGAGTGCCGCCGCTGCTGCACACGCCTCTGATGTCGGCGACTAACGCGATCTCCGGCATCTCGCTCGTCGGGTCGATCGTCACCGCCGGTGCGCAGTACAACACCGTCAGCACGATCCTCGGTTTCATCGCAGTTGTTTGTTCTACGACGAACGTAGTCGGCGGATTCGTCATCACCGATCGCATGTTGAAGATGTTCAAGCGGAAAGAGATCGCGAAGAAGGACTAGAACCCGCGCTTGCAATTCTACTTCATCGAATTCAGCTACCTGCTCGCTTCAATCCTTTTCATCCTCGGATTGAAAGGGCTGAGCCATCCCGAAACCGCGAAGCGCGGAATGCATCTCGCGGAGTTTGGCATGTTGATGGCGATCATCGGCACGCTGGTGCACCACGAGATCATCACTTACACGTGGATACTCGCTGGTCTCGCGATCGGCTCTGTGGTCGGACTCGCGATGGGCGTGTGGGTGCCGATGACCGCCATGCCGCAACGGACCGCGCTCTCGCACGCGTTTGGCGCCTTCGCCGCAGCGCTCGTCGGTATTTCCGAGTTCTACCGGTTTGGTGGTCATCTCGAAAGCAGGGTCATGATGGGCGCGCTCGGTTTCGAAGTGATGCTCGGCGCACTCACAACCACGGGCAGTCTGCTCGCCTTTGCAAAACTCCAGGGCATGGTGCGCGGCACACCGATGACTTACAAGGGCCAGAACGTCTTCAACATGGCCCTGCTCGCAGTGACGATCGGAATCTTCGTGTATCTGATCGTCGTGCCCGGTTCGATGCCGTTGTTTTTCACGATGGTGGCCCTCGCGTTCGTCTTCGGACTGCTGCTGGTGATGCCGATCGGATCGGCTGACATGCCGGTCGTGATGTCTTTGCTGAATTCTTACGCCGGACTCGCCTCCGCAGCGACAGGTTTCGTGCTTTCAAACAAGGTGCTGATCATCGCAGGCACGCTCGACGGTTTTTCCGGATTCATACTCTCGATCCTGATGTGCCGCGCTATGAATCGATCGATGACGAACGTTTTGTTCGGCGCGTTCGGAAGCGCAGCAACGGCAGCCGCGAGTGGCGCACAAGACGGAACGATGCGCGAAGTCGGTCTCGACGACATCGCCACACAACTCGCTTACGCAAACAAAGTCGTGTTCGTGCCGGGTTACGGACTCGCAACCGCGCAGGCGCAACACGCGGTGCGCGAACTCGCAGACGTGCTCGAGAAGCGTGGCGTCACTGTTAAATACGGAATACATCCTGTCGCGGGCCGCATGCCCGGTCATATGAACGTACTGCTCGCGGAAGCGAACGTGCCGTATTCGTCGCTGTACGAGCTCGAACAGATCAATCCCGAATTTCCAACCACAGACGTCGCTGTCGTCATCGGAGCAAATGACGTTGTCAATCCCGATGCGCGCGACAACCCAGGCAGTCCCATCGCCGGTATGCCGATTCTCGAAGTCGACCGGTCGAAGTCAGTCGTGGTCTTGAAGCGTGGGCAAGGCAAAGGTTTCTCTGGTCTGGAGAACCCTTTGTTTTTTAAGCCGGTAACAGGCATGCTGTATGGCGACGCGAAAGACACGCTGACGCGACTGGTTCAAGCCGTGCAGCACGCGTAGGGCCCACAAAAGGCACAAAGAATTTTTAGCCACAAAAAGGTACAAAAGCACAAAAAATTATTGGAGATTGAATGAGAAGATTTTTAACTTCCTTCGTATTGGCGAGTTTGCTCGTCACCACGCTTCCCGCGACCTACGCCCAACGCGCTGCTCATAAATCAACAAAGAAGACAGCAGCATCTGCCGTAACTAAACGTGGTGTTGACACGATCGCGGCAGATCAACTTCGAGATTACCTGACATTCATCGCTTCCGACGAAATGGAAGGGCGCGACACACCATCGCGCGGGCTCAACACGACCGCGAAGTTTCTCGCGATGAATCTCGCGCGCTGGGGTTTCAAACCCGCGGGCGACGAAGGCAGCTTTTTTCAACGCATCGATCTGCGACGAGAACGCGCGGACACTGGTCAAACAAAAGTTGATCTGAGCGGGCGAACATTCACGTCGGGAACGGATTTTCTTCCGGTAACCGGCTCCGGCAATGTCAGTGGTCAACTGGTCTTCGCGGGGAACGGTTGGTTTGTGAAGTCGAAAGACATGGACGCGTACAAAGGAGTCGATCCGGCTGGACGTATTGCGGTGATCTTCGGAACTCCAAACATGTTGCCGCGTGGCCTCTCGCGCGCTGACCTCGGCAAGCCCAGGGAAGAGCTCATGAACGCGAGCGATTACGCGCGCAGCAAAGGCGTCATCGGTTTGATCTATGTGCCTGACACTCAGTACTTCACGAACTGGCGCCTTCGTCAGCGCTTCGTGGAACGTGGCTCGACTGTGGTTGCGAAGTTTCAACCGCAAATAGCAACCACGCCGCTGCCGACGATCGTGATCACACCGGATACAGCAAACATACTCTTTGAAGGAGAGACGCAAACCGCTTCCGCAATCTCCAACGCGGCTTTCGGGGCAACCCCGACCGCTGTGCCTGCGTTTCTGCTCAGCGAGCAAAAGAAGCTCACGATGAATGTCGTGAACACCACCGAGACGGTGCCAACGCAGAATGTGGTTGCTGTTTGGGAAGGCAGCGATCCGGTTTTGAAAGCTGAATACGTTGCACTCGGTGCGCATTACGATCACGTGGGTAGTGGTTGTCCGTCTGTTGGTGCGGACACGATTTGCAACGGCGCGGATGATGATGGCTCCGGCACGACCGCGTTGCTGGGAATGGCGGAAGCGCTGGCGAAGGCGCCGGTCCGACCGAAGCGTTCAGTGCTGTTTGTGTGGCACTGCGGCGAGGAGAAAGGTTTGTGGGGCTCGCGTTACTTCACTGAATTTCCGACCGTGCCGCTCAAGCAGATCGTGACGCAGCTCAATATCGACATGATTGGTCGCAGCAAGAAAGAAGGCGACACAAATCCAAAGAACAACGAGCTTACCGGACCGGATGCCGTTTACTTGATTGGCTCGACGATGATGAGCACCGAGCTCGGAGCGCTCGTCAACGATGTTAACAATTCGTTTTTGAAGCTCACGTTTGATACGAAGTACGACGATCCGAAGGATCCACACCGGTTTTTCTACCGCAGTGATCATATCAATTACGCGCGCAAGGGGATTCCGATCATTTTCTTCTTCGATGGTGAGCACGAGGATTATCACCGCGCGGGCGATACGGCTGACAAGATCGATTATCAGAAGATGGAGAAGATCACGCGAACGATCTATATGACGTTGTGGGAAATTGCGAACCGGCCGGCGCGCTTGAAGGTGGATAAGCCGTTGCCGGTGCAGATTACCGGGAGCACAGATTAACGCGGATCAGATCTTTCGGATAAGAGCTTTCTATAAGCTTCGGCGCGTGAGAGACCAAACTCACGCGCTGCTTTTTTTAGTGCGGCGCGGTGGTCCATGCCGTCGCGCTCGAATTGATCGACCAATGCCGCGATACTTTCCGATTGTTTCGGAAGATCAAGAACGTTGCGATCGATCAGCACCACGATTTCTCCGCGAATATCCGTCTTTTCCTCGTAATCGGTGGCTAATTTACTTAACAGTCCACGCCTGATCTCTTCGTGTAATTTCGTGAGCTCCCTGGCTACTACAGCTTCACGCTCGCCGAGTATCTCGTAAGCGTCTTTCAGGGTTGCGGCGAGACGATGTGGGGCTTCGTAGAAGATCAGTGTGCCCGGAATTGATTGCAATTCGCTGAGCCGAGTGCGACGCGCGTTCGTGCGTGATGGCAGGAATCCCGCGAAAAAGAACTCGTCAGTGGGCAGACCTGCTGCAATCAGTGCTGAGATCAATGCACTTGGACCAGGTACTGGAACGACTACGATCTCGTTCTCGATTGCAGCGCGGACGAGACGAAAGCCCGGATCGCTGATTGACGGTGTGCCCGCGTCTGAAACCACAGCGACGTTGGTTCCCTGTTTCAGTCGATCGATCAATTCCGTTGCGCGTTGCTGCTCGTTGTGTTCGTGATAACTGATCGTCTTCGTGTTGATCCCGTAGTGATTGAGGAGCTTATGTGTGTGGCGCGTGTCTTCACAGGCGATGAGATCTACATCGCTGAGAACCTGGAGCGCGCGGTGCGTGATGTCTGCGAGATTGCCGATCGGAGTTGCGACGAGATACAGGGTGCCGGGCATGAAGCCATTCTACAAGAAAGATAAAGGCCCCGGCGTTTGAACCGAGGCCTTTTGGCAGGGTAGACCAGCAGATTATAAGCGGAGTCAGATGCGGGTTAATACCGAGGGATTGGAATTCGTCTCCACCAATCGTTGTTGCGATTATTGTTACGGTCGTTGCGGTCGTCGCGACGCCAGTCGCCATCTCGATCGCGGCCGTAACCACCACCGTAGCCAAAACCGTAGACGTTGCTGATGTAGCGCAGCTCCTGCTGGATCTGCGACCACTCTGAAGCAGTGCGTCCATCAAATCCTCGACGCGCGAAGCGATCGAGATCGTCGGCTTCCTGAATTACTCGGCGAGCTTCATTCGCGCTACGGTTCAAGTCGCGACCATTGCCAACTCGCGATTTCAGATCGCCAACAGCGTCACGAAACTGGTGGACCTGATCGTTGATTCGATCTTCGCGGTTTGAGCCGTTTGAGCGGCTGCGATCGAGGGCGCGGTCGATGTCGCGCTCGAAATCTTTTGCGAGACGATCGAGACGATGTACGGAGTCCTTGAGTCCGCGATCGTCGTAGCGTCCGTACTGGGCGGAGGCTGCGGCGGGCAGAGCGAGCGCCAGAATGGCCGCAGCGAATATTGAAAACTTCAGTGTGTGCCGGTTCGTCATGTTGTTCAATTTCTCCTGCAATGTCATTGCGGGGACGTTTGGCAAGCGCTGTGCCTGTGAGGAAATGTGGCAAAAACGGGCGCGTTCTACTGAAGGTAACGCGAAAAGGTGCAAGGGCTACGGAAAACGTAAAGGAGATTTCTCACGCAGCGGCGCAGCGGCGCGACGAAGACGGGTTTCGTTGCGCCGTTGCGTCGCTGCGTGAGAAATCTTCTTCAGTGCCGCTTATCGATAAGAAGGACGAGGTGGCGCCGGATGTCGGCTTCGACGAGGAGGTAGTTCTTTTCGATCGACTTCCACGCGGGCGCGCCGGTGTGAGACTTCGCTAACAGCAGTTCCTCGTTCGCCCGCTTGATTCCGAGATGACGAATATTCGCCGCCGCGAGCCCGCCACCACGCACGATTCCATCGCGCGGCGCCCTGGGCCATCCAGCTTCAACATACAAAGTGCGGACACCGCTCGTGAGCGTCAACAGGTGTCCAACCATCATCGAAGTGCCGGTCGGAAACCGGTGGCCTTCCTGTTTCGCTATCTGAATACTCGCGCCCGCGCGGTTTGCTTCACCAGCCAACACGGTAAATTCCGCCAGCAGCCAATCGACGCCCGCTTTCCGCAGCAGGTCGTTTGAATTCTTCAGCGACAGGTACTCGGCGACTTCGCCGCGCCCGGCCAGTCGTGCTTTGCGCTCCGCCTCAGACAATGCCGCCGCCCACGCTTCATCTAGTTCGCTCATATTCGCTCGCCGATGGTATCATGACCGCCGAATCGTCCCCCCACAATCCCAGATGCGGAACATATCGACAATGACCCGATTACATCGAGCGCTAATGCGCCTCTTGACCGTAATCCCAGCGGTTGGGCTGTTTTTCCTAATCAGCGCAAACCCGTTCGCACAGTCAAACCAACTGCCTGCGCCGAGCAGTCACGTCAGCGACTTTGCCGGAGTGATCGATGCTGACACCAAGACGCGCCTGGAAACCCTTCTCCAGGGCCTCAAGGAAAAGAGCAAGATCGATCTCTACGTCGCTGTAGTCGAAAACACCGGCGCCCAGGAAATCGCACCTTTCTCGCAACAGCTCGCGCGCGATTGGAACATCGGCGTGAAGACGAGCCGCACGAGGACCTTGCTGCTCGTTGTATCAACAGCCTCGAAATCGTCGTTCACGCAATTTACCCGCATGGTGCAGACAGAGCTGCCGGAGGGCGTGCTGGGCGACATGAACAATCGCATGAGTGGGCCGTTGAGCGATGGACGTGTCGCTGAAGCAGTTGACACCGGCATACACGTGTTTGCGAATGCGCTCGCTGAGAAGATCGGTTTCAAAGTTTCTGATATCGAAACGACGTCGTCGACCGTTGCAGCGAACCCGACTGACTCGCCGCAACCGGTGCTTGTCAGTGCGAAGGACTCACCACGCACGCGTCCGCGCTCCGTTCGTGATGCCGAAGCACAGGCAACACCGCCGGTCGAAGCGCCCAAAACAGAACCGACGCCAGAACCCACGCCGAGTGAAAGTCCGGCGGCGGAGCCAACTGAGTCACCAAAGACTGAATCGACGACGCCGGAGGAATCGCCAAAGCCCGACGTCGTTAAGACCGACACCACGAAACCAGGACGCAAGAAACCGCCTGCCGCCGCTCCGAAATCAGCTTCCGTCAAACAGAAAACGGCCGCCGAGATCGCAGAACAGGATGCCGATGAGTCAGAGGAAGTCGAGCTGACACTCACGAAGCCTTTGCCAGAACGCGCAGTGAAGTTGAGAGAATTTCTCGACACACATCCCGAGTCGAAAGCCCGGCCGCGCGCGGTGGAACTGCTGATCAGCACACATGCAGGCTTAGGCGATCAGAAGTTGAAAAACGGGGACATCGGTGGCGGCATCGAGCAGATGATGCGCGCTATCGACGAGGCTGATACCACTATCCCCGAAAAACTTTTTGCGGGCGTGATCGCGCAGATTCCGACGAACTTGTACCTGCGCGGCGAGCGGGAAGCGGCTTACAAAGCGGCGCGGAATATTGAAACCAAATTCGGTAACGATCCAAAGCGTCTGCTCGAGATGGCAGGCTTTTATCTCAGCGTCGAACGCGGCAGCGACACTGTTCGCGTCGCCGAGAGTGCGGTGAAGCTTGCGCCCGATCTCGCCGAAGCACATCGAATGCTCGCGGTCGGACTGCACATCTCTTTGCGACTCGACGAAGCCGCGGCTGAATATAAGAAGACTCTCGAGATCGATCCGTCGTCGAAAGTCTCGCGTGGCAGTCTCGCGGATCTCTATCGCGCCGCTGGTAAGAACGAAGAGGCGCTTGCACTCTACAACGAACAACTCGCCGCCGATCCGAAAGACAAGGCTGCGCGCGCCGGCAAAGTGATCACGCTGTTTGAGCTGAATCGCGCTGATGAGGCCAATAGCGCGCTCCAGTCCGCACTCGCCGACGAGCCACGCAATCTGCCGCTACTCTCAGGCGCCGCTTACTGGCTTTCCGCGCACGACAACAACGAGAAGGCTCTCGAGCTGGCGCTCAAAGCCACTGCGCTCGAACCGCGTTACACCTGGGCGCAGATCGCATTGGCCCATGCGCTTGCCGGTGTGAAGCGGCCATTGGATGCCGAACGGTCATTGCGTTACGCGCGCCAGTATGGGAAGTTTCCAACGCTTAATTATGAGCTCGCGAGTGTGCTGGCGTCGATGGGATTGTATGAGGAAGCGGCAGAAGTTTTGCGCGAGTCGTTCACGATAAAAGACGATCAGATTCAGACGTACCTCGCCGGACGCGTGCAGGTGAGTGATGCGAGTTTTACCGATCTGCTTGCGCCGGAACGACGCGCAGGTATTTACCAGCCGGCGTCAGCAGACACCGCCGCGAATGCAAAAACGATGAAGGCGTTGCTTGCCTTCAGCACTGCAATAACGCCGGCTGAGGGACGGAAGATTGACGAACCGGCAGCAGTCGCCGCTGCGAAAGAGTTTGCGTCCGGCAGCGACGGTATGCGTCCTTTCCGCCAGGTGTATGCGGCGAGTCGACTAGCGCGCAACGGAGTCGGTATCAATACTGCACTCGATCTGATCGCGCAGGCGAGAAGAGCCACTGACGAAGCACTGAAAGTTCCGGTGCTCACGCTCGCTGTCCAAGCCGATGAATTTCGTGACATGCGTGCGAGTGCGATTTCGTCAGGAAGCGTTCCTGATGTCGCGCCGGCGCCTGCGGCGGTGCTCGCGAATATTTACAAGGGACGTTTGGAAGATCTCGAAGGCTGGGCGCTCTTCAACGACGAGAAGTATTCAGAAGCGGTAGTGCATCTGAAAAAGGCCGCGGAGATGTTGCCTGCAGAGACTCCCGCATGGCGCATCGCGCTCTGGCACCTCGGCGTGACACTCGAACAGTCAGGTCAAAAAGAACAGGCACTCGATGCGTACATCAAGAGTTATAAAGGTGAACCGGCGCCCTCGGCAGTTCGTCGATCGGTGATCGAACAACTCTACAAACGAATCAACGGCTCGCTTGATGGCCTCGAAGAAAAACTCGGGGCCGCAACCGGAACAGCGGTTAGCACTTCAACACCGGCTACTACAACGCCTGAAACGACAACACCGGCTCCACAACCAACCACGACTCCTGAATCAGCACCAACAGAAACACCAAAGTCAGAACCCGCACCACCGAAATCAATATCTGACGAAGCGCTGAAAAACGCTGCGGCACGTTTGCGAACAACCGTAAAAGTCATGGGACGCATTGTTGACGCAAACAAAGTCGGTATCGCGAACGTGACAGTTGTGTTGATTAGTCCGTCAGGCAGCGTGATGGCAGCGACGACGGATAACGAAGGAATCTACTCGTTCAAAGTTGCGCCATCCGAGAAGACTTACAGAGTAATCCCCTCGAAGGACGGTTACACCTTTACTCCGATCGACCGCACTCTGCCTGGATTGTTTGAGGATTTGAAGCAGATCGACTTCGTTGGTCAGAAATAGGTCCTATAGGACTTATAGGACCTATCTCTGTAGATCGACCGTTTACTTGTTGTTGCTGTTATCCGAAGCAGTCACGGGTTTTCCTTCAGCGTCGTACACTTCAAGTTTCCCATACTTCGACAGGATCTCACGCGCCTTCGCAGCATCTCCGACTGCAACCACCTGAAGATGGCCCATGTCGATGTATTTCTTCGCCGCGTTCTGCACGTCCGCAGCCGTGATCGCGGAAACCTTCTGCGGATACGTGTCCCAGTAATCCGCTGGAAGGTTGTAGAGCTTCTGCGTGATTATGTTCTGCAAGAGCGTCTGCGGCTGTTCAAGTGACAACGCAAAGCCACCGATGATCGCTCGCTTCGCATTCTCGAGCTCCTCGGCAGGTACCGTCTGATCGCGCATACGATTGAGCTCGATCATAAACTCCTTCATCGCGCCTTCGGTGACGTCAGTGCGAACTTCAGATTGCGAAACCCACGTGCCTCTGAATTTCGTGCCGCCAAAATTGCTGTATGCGCCGTACGTGTAGCCTTTGTCTTCGCGCAGGTTCAGGAAAAGACGTCCTGATGGACCACCACCAAGAACGCGATCGGCCACCAACACTGAAAAGTAATCCGGACTGGTCCGCTCGATGCCGAGTGTGCCGAGCTGCAACACAGTCTGCACTGAGCCCGGACGATCGATCAGAACGATCCGCGATTCTGACTGCGCGGGCGCAGGGGGAATGGTCGTTGCCGGTACGTCACCCTTCTGCCAATCGCCGAATGCCTTCTCGAGCTTCGGCATGATCTCCTTCATGGTAACGTCGCCGACGATCGCGAGAATCGCATTGTTCGGACGATAGTACATCGCATGAAAGTCAGCGAGGTCTTTGCTCGTCAGCTTCTTGATCGACTCGGCCGGCGCGGCAATCAATGAGGCCGGATGGCTCGTGCCGTAGATCGCTCTTTGAAACTGTTCCGCCGCGAGAAACTGCGGAATCGATCGTTGCAACTGAAGCTGCGCGAGTGTGCGTGTTTTGTATTTGTCGACTTCAGACTGCGGGAACGTCGGATTGCGAATCACGTCCGCAAACAGATCGAGCGTCTGATCCAGGTTCTCAACCAGGCCACTCGTGTTCACCGTGCTAATCATCGACGACAGACCGGAGTTTGCAGTCAATGTCGCTCCGATAGCGTCAACCTGCTCCGCGATGTCTTTGCTGGAGCGCTTGGCCGTGCCTTCACGCAACAACGCAGCGGTGAAGCCCGAGAGCCCACGAAAGTCAGGCTTGTCTGATAGACCACCACTCAACACCACGAGCTGCATGTTGAAGGTCGGTACTTTGTTAGACGGAAGCAGGATGACCTGCAACCCATTCTTCAATGTCGCTTCTTCAGCGCGCGGAAGTTTTACTTTCAGAACTTCCTTGTTAACAGGTGCTTTGCCTTTGACGACCGCGCCCTTTGTGGTTGGCTGTCCTGGTCCAGTTTGTGTGCCTCCCTGGCCAAATGCCATCGATGACACGAGCACGATCAGGATCAGTGCGGCGATAAGGTTGTACTTAGTCTTCATCATTCTCATTGCTCTAACTCCTTTACTGTCCCGATGCGCCGGTTGCGGGCTTCGCCTTCGCCTTCGGCATGGTGATTACAACGGTGCGATTGGTGTCGACCAAATACTGTTTGGCAACACGCTGCACGTCTTCCTTCGTGACTGCGGCAACTTTGTTGAGTCGCTCGTTAATCAAGTTCGGATCGTTGTAGTAAACCGCGTACTGGCCGATCTGGATCGCTCGCGCAATCGAGCTTTGCAGGCCGTTGATCAGGTTGCGTCGCGTCGTGTTCTTTGCTTTCTGGAGTTCCCAGTCAGCGATTGGTTCGGTCTTCAGCCGTTCGATCTCGGCGTAAACCGCCGCTTCGATGTCTTCGGTCTTGACGCCTGGTCTAAGAGTCGCGTTTGTGTATAACGCACCAACGCCACGCTTCTCATCCATGAAACCGCCAACATTGCTGACCATCTCTTTCTCTTTCACGAGATTTTGATAAAGGCGCGAGCTCTGGCCGCTTTGCAGCACTGCCGAGAGCACTTGCAGCGCGTAAAAGTCAGCCGTGTTTCCCGCGACTGCTTTGTAAGCGAGATCGACACGCGGCGCGCGTGCGAGCTGGTCGTCAACACTCGCGCGACGTTCAGCTTTTTGCGCGGGCTCAGTCATGTCGACTGCCGGTGGATCTGGTTGGCGTGGAATGCTCTCGAAGTTGGCTTTAATCTTCGCCAGGGCTTCTGCCGGTTTGAAGTCACCAACCAACACGAGCACCGCGTTATTTGGTGCGTAGTACATCTTGAAGAACGCCGCCACGTCTTCGACAGACGCAGCATTCAGGTCTTCCATTGAACCAATCGTCGTATGCTTGTATGCGAAGTTGTCGTAGATCAGCTCCTGCTGGACCTCGCCGCTCTTGCCGTACGGTTGGTTGTCAACGCCGAGGCGTCGCTCTTCCTGGACCGCGTTGCGTTGGTTGTCGAGGTTTTCTTTCGTGATCGCCAAACTCTTCATGCGATCGGATTCGAGGAAGAGTGCGAGATCGAGTTGGTTGGCGGGAAGAACCTCGAAGTAATTAGTGCGATCTTCGTTGGTGGTGCCGTTCATGTTGCCACCGTTATTGAAAACCAGCATGAAGTGTTCACCGGAACCAACATTCTCGGAGCCTTTGAACATCATGTGTTCAAAGAGGTGCGCGAAGCCGGTGCGACCCTGGCGTTCGTTGCGCGAACCGACGTTGTAGGTGATGGAAACTGCTACTACAGGTGCGGAATGATCTTCAACAGTGATCACGCGCAGGCCGTTCTTTAAAGTGGTCTCTTTGAAATCGACTCGCACGTTGCGAGGGCCCTGTGCCTGGGCAGAGAGAACCGCGAGCGCGCAGACAAACAGCGGGGACAAAAACTTAGAGACGCGTCTCATGCTCAAACTCCTTTGAATGGTGGAAGTGTATCGGTCGAAGATTTTTGGACTACTACCGGTATTTTGAATTTATGCGCTGGAGAGAACAGTGTCAAGCGGCCAAAGCCATCCACAGATTACACAGAACATCCATGTTTAAGGCTTCTGTGTAATCTGGGTAATCTGTGGACGGATTTCAGCCAACGCCTTCTGGCTTCTTACCATCCAAAGTCCTCGACTGTATAATCGTCGTCATAAAGCCATGAATAGAATCAAGCTCATCTGCCCCAGTGTTATGGCGGTTTTTGCCATCCTGATGCTGGGCCTCGCAATCAATGCTCAGCAGCCCGCGCCTCAACAAGCCGCCAGTCGTTTTGATGTGACGAACTACCGGATCGAAGCGCAGATCATTCCTGATCAGCATATGCTCCGGGCCGGCGCTGACGTGACATTTGTGCCACAGGACGCCACGCGCTCGGTCGTTTTCGAGCTCAACGGCTCGTTGAAAGTCGAGAGCATTGAGATGGCCGGCAAGCCGCTGACGGGCTACGTTCAGGACGCGGTCGGAGTCGGCTCGCTCGGCCCGAGCGTTCGTATCGACCTCGGCAGCGTAGTTCCTGCAAACCAGCCAATAACACTGCGAATTCGCTGGAGCGGCGCACTCGTTTCCCCGGAAGGCGGGCCACTCGCGACCAAGCGACTGGCTTACGTCGGCACCGAAGGCTCGTACCTGATGTATGCCTCGCGCTGGTTTCCGTTTCATGACTATGCCGCCGACCGTGCAACCTCGGACATCACGTTTATCGTCCCCGCAGGTTTGCAAGTGGCAGGCACGAGCGACGATGCAATCGTGGCGCAACCGTCGCCGAAAGAGGGCGCGGTTCGCTATCACTTCGTACACCGCCAACCGGTGCTGATCGGCAATTTCGCCGCCGGGCAGTACATCAACAAGAACCTGCGTTACGCGAATTACGATCTTAATTTGTATGCCATGCCGGGCAGTGAGAAACGGCTGGAACAGTACGCCGAGCTCACCGGGCGCGTGCTCGAGTTCTATACCAAGAAATATGGCAAGCCGCTTTTTGGAAATCGTTTAGTGGTGGTCCAAATCGACGACGAGAGTCTCGACACTTATTCCGGACCGGGAATCATTTATCTATCGAGCAAGATGTTCGATACGAATCGACCCGTGCCCGAAGAGAAGATTGAGCGAGAGATTGCTTACCAGTGGTGGGGACAGTCTGTCGGTCTGAAATCGTTTGACGATGCGTGGCTTTCGCAGGGACTCGCCGAGTGGAGCGCGTTTGCTTATCGCGAGACCACGTTGACTGCTGGCGGTCTAGATGCCGCTCAGCGCGAGCAGCAGGAACGGGCGCTGACGTTCGAACAAACAGCGTCGATCGCGAGGGCGCCGAGTGCTCTCGACGATCAGTCAGCCGCGTACCAGTCGATCGTCTTCTACAAAGGCTCGATGATCTTTCGCATGTTGCGCGAGACGATCGGCAAAGAAGACTTCGATCGGACGCTCGCGGTGTTTCTCGACACTTACAAAGGTAAGAATGCGTCGATCGACGACTTCGAAAAGCTCTCGGCCAGGATCTCTCAGCAAAACTTACGTTACTTCTTCGCGCAGTGGATTGAAGGCACGGGTGTTCCTGAGTTTACGGTCGACTATCAAATCATTCGCACACGCTCAGGCAAGTTCCGCACACGCGGCACAGTAAAACAGAACCTCGAGACGTTGCGCATGCCGGTCGAGTTGATGTTACGCGCGGAAGGCGACAACCAGCAGAAGATCGTTCGTATTGAAGGTCGCAGTGAGGATTTTGATTTCGAATCCAATGGACAGCCGATTGAGGTGGTTGTCGATCCGAATAACAAGATACTGCGAATGTCCGATGATTTGCGTGTTTCAATTATCGCGCGACGCGGAATCGAGCAAATGAAGGAAGGCATCTACGCTGAGGCGCAGCAGCAGTTTGAAGCAGCGCTGAAGCTCGATCGCTCGAATTCGTGGGTTTACTACAATCTCGGTCTGCTGTTTCTCGAACAGCGCAACTGGCAGCAGGCGCTCGACAATCTTGAAGCTTCGCTGATTGGGAATTTGAAGCCGTCGTGGATTGAAGTGTGGGCCCACATAAAACGTGGCAATGCTTACGATGCGAAGGGCGAGCGCGATCGCGCGGTGTATGAGTACAACAAGGCGGTGCAGTCAGGGATTGATTACGATAATGCTCAGGCGATCGCCAAGAAATACCTCGCCGTCCCCTTCGATCCGAAGGCCGAGCAAACCGCCGAAGCCAACCCACAAGGAAATTAATTTAGCCGCGGATTTACGCGGCTAAACGCAGATCAAAATTTCTTATTCTGATCCGCGTTTATCCGCGTAAATCCGCGGCCAAAATACAAATCTTATTTCTCTCAGCCGTACGAATCATTTGATCCCGATCGAACATCAAGGTCTTTCCCGGAGTGATGCATAGGCAGGTGGCGCCGGCTTCAATCATCGCCTCGATCGTCGGGACGCCAACCACCGGAACATCGAATCTCATATCCTGATTCGGCTTCGCCACTTTCACCACCGTCAATCGACCTTTCGCGAGCCGTCCGGCACGGCGGATTGTCTCGTCAGTGCCTTCCATCGCTTCAATCGCCACACACGCCTGAGCGCGAACCACGATCGTCTGGCCCAGGTCCAACCGTGCGATCTCGCGCGCGATCTCTAATCCGTAATTGATATCTTCGCGTTCCTGTTTCGACGGCTCGCGACGCGTCAGCGTTCCGCTCTGCGGTAACGAGTCCTGAAGAAAACAAGTCGAGTCAACCAGCTCGATTCCCTCGCTCTCAAGCTCAGACGCGATCGCGCCGATCAACGAGTCGGTATTGCGGCGCGGCAGCTTGAGTAACACTCGCAACATGCGCGCATCGGGCACGGCGCGGCTGAAGATCTGAACGTGCTTGACCTGCCCGGCCATGATCGCCTTCTCAACACCTTCCTCTTTGAAGAACCGGATCATGCGGCCGAGCTGTCCGATGCCAACCCACTTCACGCGCTCAGCGCGCTGGTCCATCTCGGGATCAGTCTCTTCGCGGATTGCAGCAACAACGAGCGGCACACCTGATCGGCGCGCACCCTCGACGACCATGAAGGGAAACTTGCCGTTGCCGGCGATCAATCCGAACTTCATTTGGTGACGCCGCGATCAGAAGCTTCGATGAAACGAAGTAGATCGGAGACTTCGGGAGAGCCAGTTATTTCCCGCTTGATACGTTCGACGGCCTGAGTGGTGTTGAGCTTTGCGGAAAGCAGCAGGTGAAATGCGTGATGAAGCGAATCTATCGTTGAGCGCGAGTAACCACGGCGTTTCATGCCCGTGATGTTGAGTCCATAACACTTCGCGTGATTACCGACTGTCAGCGCGAAAGGCAGCGCATCTTTGACGACGACCGAGTAGCCGCCAATGTAGGCTTCTTTGCCGACACGACAAAACTGGTGCACACCGGAATACGCGCCGACATTCGCGCGATCTTCGATCACGACATGACCTGCAAGCGTGGCCGCGTTGGCCATGATGACGCCGTTGCCGATCACGCAGTCGTGGGCAATGTGGGCCTGGGCCATGATCAAACAATCGTCGCCGATTTTGGTGAGCATTACACCACCGGCAGTGCCACGGTGAATCGTGACGAACTCGCGAATCTTATTGCGCTCACCGATGATTGTTTCCGACGGCTCGCCTTTGTATTTCAGATCCTGTGAAGCCAGACCAATCGAGACGAATGGAAAGACGTGTGTGCCGGCGCCGATTGAAGTGCGGCCATCGACCACGCAATGTGACTCGAGTCTGACGCCTTCGCCGAGTTGGGCCTCATCGCCGACGGTGCAGTATGGGCCAATGTAACAATCGTCGCCGATTCGCGCGCCCGGACTCACCACTGCGGTGGGATGAATGCTCGTCGGGTGAGTGGCTGTAGACATAAACAAATAGGACCCTATAAGACCTATTTCTGTTGTTCTTCTCGGGGAGCGACGATACTCATGATCTCAGCGTCAGCGGCAAGCTGGCCATCGACCTTGGCCTCACCGCGCATGCGCTGCACGCGCGAGCCGATGCGCAAAGCAGTTACCTCGAGCACCAAAGTGTCGCCCGGAACGACGGGCCGCCGAAAACGCGCTTCTTTGATACCCGTAAACAGTACGAGTTTCTGATCGCGATCCTCGATCTCACGCAACGCCAATATGGCGCCGACCTGGGCCAACGCTTCGACAATCAGCACACCAGGCATCACCGGCGCGCCGGGAAAGTGGCCCTGAAAAAAATACTCGTTGATACTCACCTGCTTGATGCCAACTATTCTTTCGCGGGGGACGAGCTCTACGATTCGATCGACGAGGAGAAACGGATAGCGGTGCGGCAGGAGCTGTTGAATGGCCAGTGCGTCGAGAACTGTTTCCATGTAGCAATCAAGGCCACAAAAAAGCACAAGAAGCACAAACATTCGCTTTTGTACTTTTTGTGACTTTTTGCGGCCCTACTTAGGCGGCGTTATAGTCGTCGCTGCGGTTACCGGGTTCTTGCTGTTGAAATCGGCGATGAACGCGCGCGTAATATCGATATTGTCCGCGGCGTACAGCAAAGGCACTTGCGCAGCGTCGATGATCACGTTGATGCCACGCGCTTTGGCGAACGCTTCGAGCGCTTTGCCGATCTCCTCCTGCAACGGGTTAAAAAGCTCCGCGCGTCGACGATTGTAATTTGCCTGGGCGTCCTCACCTTTACGCTGAATGTCTTTTTTCAACTGGTCGAGTTGATCAATCTTGGCCTGTAACGAGCGTTGATCGACGGGAGCGCCTTCCGGAGCTTCGCGCAGCTTGGTGATTTCGGATTCAAGCGACGTCGCGCGCGTCTGCATCTGCGTGAGTTCGTCCTTGATCTTTTGAAACTCGCCGTTCAGCCTTGTCACGAGGCTGTTGAATTTAGCGATCCCTGTTTTTTGATCGAGAAAGAGATCCGTGTAGATGACGGCCATCTTGCTCATCGGCAACTGCACGGAGGCCCCAGGCGCCGGCGTCGCCGGTGCAGTAGCTGCGGGCGTCGGAGTCGGCTGAGCAGCAGGACGTCCCGCGGGCTGTTGTGCGCTGATGGACGCGACAAAAGCCGCGACGAGCAACACGCTAAACAGGTGATGTCTGATCATGTCTTTTTTAATAGGTCCTATAGTTCTTATAGTTCTTATAGTTCTTATAGGACCTATTAACACTATGGCTGCGTTACTGACGCAGTTGCCGGGTTCTTGCTATTGAACTCGCTGATGAACGCACGAGTAATATCGATGTTGTCAGCAGCATAGACCACCGGCACCTGGCTGCCATCGACAATCACAGTGATGCCGCGCGCCTTGGCAAACGCTTCGAGCGCTTTACCGATGTCCTGCTGCAACGGCAAAAAGATATCCGCGCGGCGCTTGTTGTAAGCCTGTTCGGCATCCTCAGCCTTGCGCTTCAAATCAGTGTTCAACTGCGCAAGCTGATCTCTCTTTGTTCGGATGGCATTCGGATCCGCGACGGTCTGAGTGTCTTCAATCTCTTTGGTCAGCGCGGCGGCCTTGGTCTGCAGGGCCTGCAGCTCAGCCTGGCGCGGCTGGAACTCACGATTCAGAGTGCCCAGCAAACTATTGAATCTGGCAATACCGGTTTTCGGATCGAGAAAAGCGTCCGAATAGATCATTGCCATCTTGCTGTCCGGGACGGCCACGTTCTGTGGAGCCGCCGCTTGTGGAGCTGCAGGCGTCGTCGCGGGCTTCGTTTGTGCTGACACGCAAAATGCAGCAACCGTCAGCACGGCAACCGCAGCGAAAAAGCGAGCTATCTTCATGACTTTCTTGTGGTACTCCTTAAGTTGAGGGCGATTGGACAAAGCCTTTAGTTGTTCATCCAGCCACCATGGGTTGGCTCGGGCGATCAGAAAGTGCGCCCGACACTAAAGCGTATGACTCTCTTTTTTTCGTTAAAGAAGAACGGAAACCCGTCAATGAATTGGTTTGGCCGGGCATTTGGATTATACGCAAAGATTAAACGAAACGGTACATTGATGACGGGGACCTGGACTCGGACTTCCATACCCAGACTCGACCTGTAATCGCCGATGCTATCAAACAGCGACTGAGACAGCCTCACGACGCTATTTGTCTGCGCCTGGCCGCGAAGGAAGACTGGTTGGAACCCGGCAGGCAGACCTGTAAACGGATCCGGCGGATCCAGTCTCTGTGCGGCCTCGAGCTCGGCCTGTGTCACTACGCGGTTATCGCGCGCCACTAAACTAACCAGGCCCGGAGTCCCTGCCAGAAGCGGATTGTTACAAAGGGCAAGCGAACTCAAACTGATGCCCACGGGCACAGCAGATCTCGGACACGCAGTAGTATTCAAAAAACCAACCGTCCCAAGAAATGGTTGATCATCCAAAAACTCACTCGAGAACGCCTGATCGCTCTTCGTCCGAATATTGAACGCGGTGCCGATGTCCGCAAAAGCCGCGAGCTGCACTACGTCGCTGATGATCGGAATGCGGTATTCGAAGTTGCCGAGTAGCTGCGTGTCGCCACCGACTGAAGTGAACGAACGCGGCAGTGCGGCAATGTTATTGCCGCTCGAACCAGTGAAAGTACCGAGAGCCGCAGCCGATTGCGGGAAACCTGGAACCGGCGTCGGCGTGCCAATCGGATTCGTTGCAACGACGACGTTCTGAGAAGAGATAAAGGTGTCGACCGGAGAAATCGGGCTGATCGAACGCACGTTGTAACCGCGAATCGTGAATTCGTCGCCGAGGAAGAACCGCTCGAAGATCGGTACACCATCGACAAACGCGAGCGAATTGGCCTCCCGCACTTTCTGCGTCGTGGCGAAGCTGCCGACAGTTCCGGCGATGATGCGGAAACCGAAGACTTCCGGATGCTGTGACTTCTTACGTCGCATCGGGAAGAACTGCGTATATGACAGCGTCGGCTGGTACGTGCGGACGTCGCCACCTAATCCCGCAAGGGCAATCGCAGCCGAAAGCTCACGGCCGGAAGTCGGGTCGACGCTCGCGTTGCGCGTGTCGTAAGTGAACGTCAGCGTGCCGCGGCTCGTCAGAATGTTTGGCTGCCGGTAGACCACGGGAATGAACGCCTGTGGATTATTCGGATCGGCGTTGGATTCCGGATCCTTCACACTCGATAGCGATAACTGGTACGAAGCACCGACGCGCGAGAACTGCGTAAACCGGCGTTTACGATAAAACTCCGAAAGCGGCGCGCTGACGAAGATCGAGCCGCCGTAAGAATCTCGCGTGAAGAGGTTCTCTTCGTTGATGTCGTTAAGGTTGAATTGCGACGTGAGCAGATCTTCCTGTGCATTGATGTTTTGCGAAAGGAAGGTTCCCTCACCAAAAAACTTTTGAGAAAACGCAAACAGCGAGAAGCCGGCGCTGATTGGCCGATCTTTGATGTATGGCTCTGTAAACGAAAACTGGAATGAGCGCTGGCGATTGCCTGCCGCGAGGTTGAACGAGAGCACTTCACCGCGTCCAAGCAGGTTGTTCGTCGAGTATTCGAGACCGAAGAACGAGCCGCCAATACCCGAGATACCGCCGTTGAACGAGATCTGCTGGCGACCGCGCTCGCTAACCTTTAACGAAAGATCGACCTGCGCTTCTTCATCGTTTGTGCGGCGATCGACGTCTTTGTCCTTGTCGATGGGATTGAAGTAACCGAGTTGGTTCAGCTTGACGACTGAATATTCCCAGTACGCATCGTTATAGATGTCGCCTTCGTTGATGAGCACTTCACGACGCAACACGTTGTCGCGCGTGAACGTGTTACCGACGAACTCGAGGCGTCGCAGCGTGAACTGCTTGCCTTCTTCAATCGTGACAGTGAAGTCGACGATGCCTTCGTTTGGATTTGTTGGATTGTCTTTGAATGTCGGAACAGGCTCGGCGGTGTATTCGATAAATCCTTGTTGCCCGTAAAACTTCTTGAGATTCTCAAACAAGCCCTTACTGACTTTTTCACCGTCAGCAATGTCGCCCTTGTTGAGACCGATTACTGCCCTGACCTGCGCTTCGGAAAAGATCGAGTTGCCTTCGACTTTGAACTCACCGAGGCGATACACCTTTCCTTCCACGATCGGAACCGTGACGCGCAATCCTTCATCGACTGACGACAAAAACGGCAACGGCAGGACCGGAAAACCAGTGCGCTTCGGACCGACACTCTCGACTCGCGGCTCACCGTGACGCGCCTGGAGATAACCCTTCGAGCGCATGTAGTTGTCGACGAGACGCAGGTCATATTCGAGTTTTTCACGATCGAGGATGTCCTGGCTCTTGAAGCGCGTGATCAGCCCTGCTTCTTTCACGTACTTCATCGAGCCACGTAGCTGGCCATCGCTGAAAACCGTGTTGCCTTCAAATTGGATATCGACTACGCGTACGCGGTCGCCTTCGTTAACGTTGAACGTGATCGCGAGTGACGTCGCCGAAACTTCCTCGGTGCTTTCAGTTACAGTCGCGTTCGGATGTCCGCCCGCGGCGAGCAATTCCTTGATGACTCGCATCGCGTTCCGGACCTTCACCGGATCGTAAATGCTCTCTTTCGACACACCGACGCGGCGCTCACGGAAAGCCTTGAGCACGTCCGATTCAGCCACGCTCTTGAGACCTTCAAACGTCAGATCGCGAATGATCGGCAGTTCTTTGACTTCGAAAATGATGTTCACGCCGCCGCGCGGACCGTTCTCAGTCAACACACGTGTGGCGGTTTTGTCGAAGAAAGTCAGTGAGAGAAGCGTCTGGTAGTCACGCTGCACCACGTCAACGTTGTAAGGATCGCCCGGCCTGGTCTGGATGTAATAGAGAATGTCGTCCTTACGCAGACGACGATTACCGATGATGTCAACGTTCTCGACGACTCTTTGTTGTTGCGGTTGAGTTTGTTGCTGGGCTCGTCCCGGTATTACGTGTATTGCGGAGATTCCAGCTAAGAGGCTCAAAAGAAAGAGCCAAAACGCGCGATATGAGTGCATAGGCACCAATTCCCTCAATAGTTCTTTCCGGGCCTCAGAAACTTCGGGGAGCTTATGAGTGCTGAACTGGGTCGAAGACAGCCCTTTGATTCACTGCCAGAATTGCCAGTTGCCAGCTTTTGAGCAGCAAAGTGGCGCATTATAAGCGAAAAAAGAGCAAATCCAAAACCGTAATCAGCCACAAAAAGGCACAAAAACACAAAATGTAAAAGAGAAAAACTTTTGTGCTTTTGGGCCTCTTTGTAGCTACTAGTGAATCAGCAAAGCGTCGTCGGCCGTTTCCACGCCTTCGGGACGGAAATCGAGGTCCTGGCCGTTCAGGAAAACTTCAATCACCGTCGCGCCTTCGAGTTGGCCTTGGATCAACGCTTCAGACAGGGGATCTTCCACGTATTTCTGCAACGCACGCCGGATCGGTCTCGCGCCGTACAAGCGATCGGCGCAGGTCTTTTCAACAATCCAGCTCTTGGCTTCGGGCGTCAACCTGATCTCAAACCCGTGCCGGCTCATCGTCTTGTTTATCTGATCGAGCTGCAACTGAACGACTTCGAGCAACTCGATGTCGAGCAGTTGGTCGAAAATAATGATCTCGTCGAGACGATTGATGAACTCGGGATTGAACGTCTGCCGCACTGACGACATCACCATCTCTTCCACCTTTTCGCGCGTGGCGTCGATGTTGGCCTGGAAACCGAGCGTGCCCTTCTTTTGAATGAAGCGAGCGCCGATGTTCGAGGTCATGATGATAATGGCGTTCTTGAAATCGACCGTGTTGCCGAGCGCGTCCGTCAGTATGCCGTCTTCAAACACCTGCAAAAGGATATTGAAGATGTCAGGATGCGCCTTTTCGATCTCGTCAAACAACAACACTGAATACGGCGAGCGTTTGATGCGTTCCGTGAGTTGGCCGCCTTCTTCGTGACCAACATAACCCGGCGGCGAACCGATCAGCTTGGAGACCGAATGCTTCTCCATAAACTCCGACATGTCGAAGCGGATGAGTGCGCGTTCGCTGCTGAATAAAAACTGTGCGAGCGAGCGAGCGACTTCAGTCTTGCCGACGCCGGTTGGACCAAGAAACAGGAACGAACCGACCGGACGCAGCGGATTCTTTAGTCCGGCACGCGAGCGCCTGATCGCACGGGCGAGGGCGGAAATCGCGGGCCGTTGAGAAATTACGCGCTTGTGAAGCTCGGCTTCGATTCTTAAAAGCTTCTGCGTTTCTTCTTCTTTCAGCGAGTTGACGGGAATGCCGGTCCAGCGCGCGATCACGTCTTCAACGTCGTCGCGCGTCACTTCCGCGGAGACAAGCGCGTCTTCGTGTTGCATGCGGAAGCTTGTATTGTCGCCGTAAGATCGCGACCACTCATTCAACTCGTTCCAGTCAGCGAGATTGCCCTGTTCGCGTCGCACGCGGAGCTTCACGCGCGCACCGGCTTCATCAATCACGTCGATTGCTTTGTCAGGCAGGAAACGATCTGGAATGTAGCGATGCGATTGGTAAACAGCCGCTTGCAAGGCTTCGTCGGTGTAACGGACCTGGTGAAAACTCTCGTACCGTTCGCGCACGCCGTCGAGAATGCTTACGGCTTCAGCTTCGGACGGAGGCGGAACTTTCACTGCCTGAAAGCGCCGCTCAAGCGAGCGGTCCTTCTCGATTGACTTGCGAAACTCGGCGGGCGTGGTCGCGCCGATACACTGAATCTCGCCACGTGATAACGCCGGCTTCAGAATATTCGCGGCATCGAGAGAACCTTCTGCGGAGCCCGCGCCGACGAGCGTGTGTAGCTCATCGATGAAAACGATGTACTGCGGGTTCTCGACGAGCTCGCGCATGATCTGCTTGAGTCGTTCTTCAAACTGGCCGCGATACTTTGTACCGGCAACGATCAGCGAAAGATCGAGTGAAAGAATTCGTTTGTGTTCGAGGAACGACGGAACTTCGCCGCGCACGATTCGCTGTGCGAGACCTTCGACGATCGCAGTCTTGCCAACGCCAGGCTCACCAATCAGTACCGGATTGTTCTTCGTACGCCGGCAGAGAATCTGTACAACGCGCTCGATCTCCGCTTCACGACCGATCAACGGATCGAGTTTGTCATTCGCGGCGTCGTCGGTCAGATCGCGAGAAAACTCAACCAGATGGGGTGTGTCTTTTTTTTGTGACGTTCGCGCGTCCGCTCCTGACTGGCGTGCAATCTCATCGCGAACGGCGTTGAGGCGCAGGCCGCGCTCGTAAAGAATCTCGGCGGCCATGGAACGCTCTTCGCGAAGAAGGCCGAGCAGAAGGTGTTCTGTGCCGATGTGTCGATGCTGGAGGCGGTCGCTTTCCTCGTGTGCGTAAGCGAGAACGTGCTTGGTTTCGGGAGCGAGCGGCAGCTCGACGGAGGTCGAAATCTTCTCACGCAGGAGCGTCCGACCCTCGATTTCCTTGCGAATTGACTCGATTGAAACTTGTGCGCGCGGGAAAAAACGGCCGGTGAGGGTCTTGTCTTCACGCATCAGTCCCAGCAACAGATGCTCCGGCTCGATGGCCGGAGCTCCGAACTGTGACGCTTCGTAGCGCGCGAAAAAAATCACCCGTCGCGCTTTTTCAGTATAGCGTTCGAACATCTTGTTATCTTGTAAACGTCCTTATAATTACCGACGCCGCATTATAACCTAGATAAAAGTGGTAACGAAGCGATGTTTTCAGGGCCTATCCACAGATTACACCGATTCTATGAATTCGTCTGTGTAATCTGTGGATGAACCCTGCCGTTCTCAAGCACTAACAAGCGATCACACATCCCTGCCAAAGTCGCACTATGCGTCGCGACAATCGTGATTGCTGAGTGTTCGTGCGCGTAATCGACGAGCGTGCGTCCGATCTGCTCGCTAATCGCCTCGTCGAGATTGCCCGTCGGCTCATCCGCCAACAAGAGCTTTGGCTCAGTAATTAATGCCCGCGCGACAGCCACCCGCTGCTGCTCGCCGCCCGATAGATGTGCGATCGGATGCTCGGACCTGTCGCCCAAACCAGTTTTCCGCAACAACTCGGTCGCCCGGTCAAATGCACGTCGCTTCTTCCATCGCGCAATTAATAACGGTAACGCGACGTTCTCGACCGCCGAAAGATCAGGCAACAAGTAGTGAAACTGAAAAACAAACCCGATGTCTTTGCGATGGCCGTCGAGCGTGATGCTGCCGTGGTCCGGCGTCTCCAGGCCACCCAGCAAGTGAAGGAGGGTCGACTTTCCCGATCCCGAGGCGCCCGTGATGGCGATGCTCTCACCCGCATTCGCCGCGAACGTCACGCCGCGCAAGACTTCGATGCGCTCACCATTCGGCGCAACAAAACTCTTCCGCAGATCGACGACGCTGATCATGTGTCGCGCAGCGCCTCGACCGGTCGCATGCGCGACGCCGCACGCGCGGGATAAATCGTCGCGAGCACACTCAACAGGAATGCAACCAGGGCTGCTATCAACATTTCAGACGGTCTCGCGATCAGCGGCACGTTGCTGATTGAGTAAACATCCGCGGGCAGGCTGACGAGCTTGTAATGATTTCCGATCGCGCACGCGATGAATCCGATCGCGACTCCGACTGCCGCACCGATCGCCCCGACGACCGCACCTTCAATGATGAAGAGCAACATCACGCCGGTCCGCGTGGCGCCGAGTGCGTTGAGTATCGCGATGTCGCGTCGTCGTTCGACTACGACGAGGATTAGCATGGTTGTGATGTTGAGTGTTGCGATCGCGATGATTAGACCAATGATGAACAGGCCCATGCGACGTTCGAGCGCGAGCGCGGCGAAGAGTGGCTGGTTTGCTTGTTGCCAGTCGATGATCGTGTAGCTGTTGCCGAGAACTTTGGAAACATCAGCGCTGACCTGCTTCACGTTATCAACGTCATTTACCTGAACACTCATCACCGATGCAGCGTGATTGTTTCCGGCAAACTCGCTCGCGGTTTCTATCGAGACGTAGATCCACGTCGAATCGTAATCGAAGAGTCCTGAACTAAATACGCCGGCGACACGCAAGCGACGCGGTGTCGAGTCATTCGCAGGCTGCATTTGGAAAACATCACCGAGCGAAAGCCCGATCCGCGTCGCGAGATCTGCGCCCACAACAGCGTTCGGATTACTCGACGCGTCAAACAGCGGTCCAAACGAACCTTCTTTTACCCACCTTGATTGGACAGTATCTTTTTCGACACCACGTATGACCGCGTAACTGGATCCTTTTGTTCCACGTACGAGTGCGCCGTCATACGTCGTTGCTGAGGCGGTGACGACGCCATTAACCTGCTTCACCCGACTCGCGAGCTCAGAATAATTCTCAAGCGGATGGCCATCAGCACGCACGACGCTGAGATGCGCAGTGCCCTGCAAAATCTTTTCTCGCATCTCATCGCGAAATCCATTCGACAACGCAAACGCGACAATCAGCGCCGCCACACCCATCGCAATCCCGAGTATCGCAGCCACCGACGTCGCCCGCGCCAGCCGCCGCTTCCTCCGCGACCGCAGATAACGTAATGCAAGAAACAGCTCGTATGGCATAGATCATTTAGCCACAGATTACACGGATTAAATACAGATTTATGGTTTAGTAGGCGGACACTTCTTCGTATCTTCCGGCCTGTTCTCCGGTAACAACCGCGTCAAATTCGGATTGTCGCGCGCCAACGGATCACCGAGATAACTAATCTCGTAAATCGTGTCGTTCACATGCCGGAAACTAAAACGGTTCCCCAACTCAACGATCAACGGTATCTCGTCGCGTTGCCAACCACACGGCAACCACCAGCGCGGATCCGTATCGATAAACACACGACGCCGGTGATTCAAATGATTCTGAACAACAGAAAACAACTTATCGCCCGGCCACCCGCCGCCAGTCCCAATCGTCTTCCAACGCCCCGAACCAATCGACGCCCAGTAGTTCACCGCAATCGTCTGCGCGCCCGAGATCATGATCGCATCGAGCGGCACATCTTCTAATCGATGCCGGTACTCCTTACTCATCGCGCGCCGCTCAATAAACTCGTAACTCACCGGCCGCATAAAAACGAAAAAGATCACCGCCACCACCACGATAAACGACGAGCACGCAAACAACGCCCGCCGCTCACCTCCCAAACGCTGCCCCGCCACGCGTAACAACCAGTACGCACTCAACGGTACGATCCCAGGCAACCCGGTTAAAAAGTAGCGCCAGTTAACAGTCGTGCTGTAATTGAAAAACAGCAGCAGGTTCGCGAAAAACCCCACGGCCCACAGCAACAACATCGGCGACATCCCGCGCTTGCGCCACTCGAGCACGGGGGCAACCAGATTCGGTAAAAACACGAGCGGCGCACTGATAAAATAAAGCATCACGTACGGCCGCAGGTTACTGAGCTGCACCGGATGTCTTGCCGACTCGTCACGCATCGACTCACGCCAGCCATACCAAACCCACCGGTAATGCTGATCGGTGACGAACCAGTAACCAAACCATCCCAACCCAAGCACGACAAAAACAACGCACGACGCCAAAACCCACAAAACCTCGCGACGTTGAAACTTCCACCCGAGAACAAACGGCGCCAGCACCAGCCAGGGCCCATAAAAGGCCATCGTCTCGCGCAGGTTTACTCCAAAACCCATAAGCGCTGCGCCCAGCAGAACCATCCAAAACTTCTTTTCACGAATGCCGCGCAGGTGAATGATCAGCGCCACCGCGAGCAAAAGCACTGAGGGCACATCAGTCATCACCTGCCCGCCATAAAGCACGAACACGGGCGAGAACACGATCAAGATCGCCGCCATCGTCGCCGTGTAAAGTGAGCCACTGATGTCGCGCGCAAGTACCCAACACGCAATCACAGCGAGCGGCGCCTGGGCCACCACCACATACTTAAAAATCAAATACGCCTGGTCCGGCTGAACGTTAAAAAGCGTGTGCGCAACCTGGTAGAGATAATGATTGCTGAAGATGAAGAGGTTTCGGCCGAGCGCCATCGACGACGGGTAACCGGCGAGCGAGAGCACAGTGTAGTCCATGCCGTCCCAGTCGCCGATAAACGGGTCGACAAAATACAGAACGAGAGCTAATCCGATAACTGCGGGCGGTAACCACCATCGCCATGCACGCCAAAACGAGGCAGTACCGGTCGAGGCACTGGATTGTACGAATGGAAACGTCTCAGACGTGTTTGTCGTCAGGGGTATTTGGGTCAACGAGTTGAGCTTCAACCGGAGCGTCTGGTCGCTTAATCATTTTTACGCGATTACCCTGCGCATTGTACTCAACTTCGTCCATGATGTTGTAGATGAGGAGCACTCCACGGCCGGAGGTTCGAAACAGGTTCTCTGGATCGCACGGATTCGGAATCTCACGAATGTCGAATCCTTCGCCTTCATCTTCCACAGTGAAACTCGCTTCTTTCGGCGATAGCTCGGCGGTGATCTTCACCAGTTTGGTCAAATCGTTTTTGTTGCCGTGCTTGACTGCGTTGACGAACGCCTCGTCGAGCGCGACGAAAAGATTTGAGCGTTCGGGACGAATCAAACCGAGCTTCGCGACGCGCTCCTGTAGATAATCGAGCACACCATTCATCAACGCGAGATCGCTGGGAAGCTCGAATTCAATCTTCTCGTGAACGTGGGAAAAGGCGCTGGTGTTGTCAACGTAACGGAGTTTATTCGCGAGTGTCTGTTCGACGATATCGCGCAGCTCATCACGGTTGTAAGGCATGCGCATGTAATTCGCGGCGCCCATTTTGAACGCCTTGATCACGCCGGTGCCGTTGTTTTGTCCGTTGAGCTCAGTTACGAGGTGTTTGCGATGCCACTCACTGATGGGTTCGCCGTTTACTTCAGCCTCCGAAAGATCGCTGATTATCAGATCGAAACTATCGAGGTCGTCACGACGGAGCGCCTTCGCACGTTCGCCGGTCACGATCACTTCGTGACCCAGGCGCCCGAGAGCCTGTTCGAGTAGAACACGCAACTCATCGTTATTATCGACGATGAGGATCCGGCGTTTTTCCATCAAGCTCCAATCTTGAAAGAATCGTTTGAGGAGAGAAACTTCGATGGCCTGTACGAAAATCTATCGCCTCGTGTTCGAAATATATCAGAAACCGAGGACAGGATTACAGGACAAACAGGGTTTGCAGGATGCGCGCAATCCTGATAATCATGTAAATCCTGTATCCCGACCGACGGCTTTGCCTCAAAAGTCAGTATCGCACTTGGATCGGGTCAGTACAGGGAGCGATAGCGACCTGGTCACACCATGGGGGGTCAAGAATCATTAGGAATATCACATGCTGATCACTGACGAGGTCGCTATCGCTCCCTGTACTGACCCGATCCAACAATGATTTCTGACTTTTGAGGCAAAGCCCCGACCGACTGATGGCTAAACACGGAAAGCTCCGAACTTATCTTGAATACGCGCCCGTCAAGCTCGTCCTCATGACGCTCGGCCGACTGCCGCCTCGTACGTCATACGCGATTGGGCGATCGATGGGCAAGATTGGTTATTTATTGGCCGGCGATCTGCGTCGCACTGGCGCGATCAACCTGCGTCTCGCGTTTCCGGACAAAACTGAACAAGAACGTGCCGCGCTTTTGCGTGAATGTTTTGAGAGTCTTGGGCGTGAACTCGGACTCTTCAGCCAGATGGCGACGCGGTCTCGAGAAGAGATCCGGCAGCTCATAGAGCCCGTGGGATGGGAGAATCTCGAAAACGCGCGAGCCGAGCGCGGCGACCGGTTGATCTACGTCACCGGCCATCTCGGCGCGTGGGAGATGACGAGTTTCGGCATCTCGCTTCTCGGTTACCCGTTGACGTTTCTGACCCGCCGGCTCGACAACTCAAAGATCGAGGAGCTTGTCGATGGTGTCCGCACGAAGTTTGGCAACATGACGATCGACAAACTCTCGGCGGCGCGCTCGATGCTCAAACTGCTGCGCTCCGGTGAACAGGCGTTGGGGCTCCTGACCGATCTGAACACGCTTGATGACGAAGCGATCTTTGTCGATTTTTTCGGCGTTCCCGCGGCAACGACGTTTGTGGTTGCGAAGCTTGCAGTGCGGACGAACACGCCGCTCGTCCCGTTCTTCGCGCCGTGGAGTGAAGAAAAAGGAAAGTATTTATTGATCGCCGAACCGCCGATTCCGGCTGAATGCACAGGCGACGAAGAGGCGGACGTGCGTCGCGTGACGATCGAGATTACGCGGCGTCTCGAGAACCAGATCAGGCAGTTTCCGGGGCAGTGGCTGTGGATTCACAAGCGCTGGAAGACGCGCCCGCCCGGCGAGCCTAAGATTTATTAGCCACGGATGCACACGGATGAATACACGGATTAATCGGGCATACGAGTTTGCCGATCTTTCGGGCTATTCGTTTTTGGACCGGTTAAAGATTCGTGCGGCTGATTTGGTATTTTACCTGCTGATAAATCTGATCGGGCTGACGGCGCGCTTTGAAGTGATTGGTTGGGAGAATCACGAAAAAGCCGAAGCGAATGGCGGGCTTCCGATCTACGTCTTCTGGCACGATCGTATTTTTCTGACGACTTACTGGTGGCGCAAGCGACGCATCGTCGTCATGACGTCGCAGAGCTTTGACGGTGAGTACATTGCGCGGTTTATTCAACGGTTTGGGTACGGAGCGGTGCGCGGTTCGAGCACGCGTGGCGGTGTCGGAGCGATAGTCGAGATGGTGCGATTGATGCGTGCCGGATGCACGACGGCGTTTACGATCGACGGTCCAAAAGGCCCGCGTTACGTCGCGAAAATGGGCGCGGTGCTGCTGGCGAAAAAGTCAGGTCACCCGATCATGCCGGTCACGATGGCGCTCGATCGTTACTGGACGACGCCGAGCTGGGATCAATTCCAGATTCCGAAGCCGTTTACGCGTGCCCGCGTCATTGTCGCACCACCGATCTACGTTCCAGCAGACGCAGACGAGGCGACACTAGAGGCCAAACGCGATGAATTGCAGCAAACTCTCGACGACTTGAATCATCAGAGCGAAGAGTGGCGAAACTCAATCCGTAAAAAATCCGTGTAATCTGTGGTTAGAAAGGTATTGAATGATGAAATCGATAATGGCTTTTGTTTTGTGTCTCCTAATCGTCGGCGTCGCGAACGCGCAGCTCAAACCGCCCACAGAATCCGTCATGGATCGCTTCCTTCGTTACGTGAAGATCGACACGCAATCGCAGGAAGACCAGACGACCACGCCGAGCACGCGCAAGCAACTCAACCTCGCGAACCTGCTCGCGAAGGAGCTGACCGCTTTGGGAGCACAGAACGTGCGCGTCAGTGAGTTTGGCATCGTTTACGCAACCGTGCCCGGCAATCTCGCTGACAACTCGAAAGTGCCAGTCATCGGTTTAATCGCGCATATGGACACCTCGCCCGCAGTCTCGGGTGAAAACGTAAATGCGATCATTCACAAGAACTATCAGGGCGGAGACATCACGTTGCCGAAGGATCCGACGCAGGTGATCAGCGTCGAAAAGACTCCTGCGCTCAAAACATTGATCGGCGACGATATCATCACCGCTGACGGGACCACGCTGCTCGGCTCGGACGACAAATCAGGATGCGCCGAGATCATGACAATGATCGATATCCTGCGTCAGAACCCGCAGATCAAACATGGCACACTCGCGATCGCGTTCACGCCGGATGAAGAAGTCGGTGGCGGCATCGAGAAGTTTGACGTTAAAGCATTCGGAGCGAAGTTCGCTTACACGGTTGACGGTGAAGAGCTCGGCGAGATCAGCGATGAGACGTGGAGCGCGCGCACCGCGACGGTCACGTTCCAGGGAAAGAGCACGCATCCGGGAACGGGGAAGGGGATCATGGTCAATGCGATGTACGCGATTGCCGATTATCTCAACAGTGTTCCACACGATATATTGCCCGAAACAACCGAAGGGCGCGTCGGGTTTATTCATCCTTACGCGGGCGTGATCGATGTCGAGAAGTCGAGCGTGAAGATCCTTCTGCGTGATTTCGATATCACTGGTCTCGATGCAAAAGAGAAGTTGTTGCGTGACATGGTGACGAAGACCGGGGACAAGTTTCCGCAAGTGAAGATCACGATCAACGTCGAAGAGAATTACAAGAACATGAAGGAAGTGCTGAAGAACTATCCTGAGCTGACGAACAACGCGATGGAAGCAGCAAAGCGCGCGGGGCTGAAGCCGTTTCTGAAACCGATTCGCGGCGGGACGGATGGAGCGCGGTTGACATTCGAGGGATTGCCGACGCCCAATCTGTTCACTGGCGGCGGGAATTTTCATGGCAAGCTCGAATACAACTCGCGCCGCGGACTTGAGAAGTCAACCGAGACGCTCGTGAATCTCGTCCAAATATTTGCAGAGAAAAGCTAACCACAGATTACACGGATTAAGAACGGATTTTTATGAGTCATGCCGGCTATGTAGCGTTGATTGGTCGTCCGAATGCGGGTAAGTCAACGCTGCTTAACCGGCTCGTGGGGCAGAAGATCGCTGCTGTTTCTGATAAGCCGCAGACGACGAGGTTCAGGATTCAGGGTGTAATCACTAAACCTGAAGGGCAGATCGTTCTCGTCGATACGCCTGGTGTGCACCAACCGGGCTACGAGTTGAATCGACGCATGATGGCGTCGGTGCAGGAGGCGCTGCTTGGCGTCGATCTCGTCTGCCTCATTCGCGATGCGTCTGTTTCAACGGGGAATGGCGATCGCTTCGTTCTCGATCTGGTCAAACGCTCTGAAAAACCCGCGCTGCTGTTGCTCAACAAGATCGATAAACTCGAAGAGAGGTCGGCGCTCTTGCCGCTTATTGATTGGTATCGCAACGAGCATGAGTGGCGCGAGATCATTCCAATCTCGGCACTGAAAGATGAGATGACTGAGGTTCTGAGCGAGAGCGCCTTAAAACACTTGCCGGAAGCCGAGCCGATCTTTTCGGAAGATGAGTTGACGGATCAGTCGCTGCGCGTGCTTGTTTCTGAGATCGTGCGTGAGAAGGTTTTGCACGCGACCGCTGATGAGATTCCATACGTGACTGCCGTCGTTACTGAGCGCTGGGAAGAAGTTCGTGAAGACTTCACGCGCATCTACTGCGTGATCGTCGTCGAGAGAGGGTCGCAGAAAAAGATCATCATCGGAAAGGGCGCCAGTCGCTTGAAAGATATCGGCATTCGCGCGCGCAGAGACATCGAGGCGCTGCTGGGCCACCGCGTGCATCTCGAGCTGTTTGTGAAGGTCGAAGAAGACTGGCGCAACAAGGAACAACTGCTGGATGAATACGGATTAAGCGGAAATTGAGTCACGCAAAGGAACAACCGAGTGGATGGTATGCGCTCGATGTTGACATCGACGGTGCGGCACACGAGGCTGTCGAGTATGCGTTGATGGAAGCGGGTGCGCTCGGAACTGAGACTACAGACCAGGGTGTGACGGCGTATTTCGCTGAGACGCCGAACCGTGAGCGTGTTCGCAACGAGCTATTCGAGGCGTTGCGTATTTACGATCTGCCGTCGTCGTCAGTGCGCGACATGAATTTGCGCGAGGTTGCAGATCGTGATTGGCTGGAAGAATGGAAACAGAGTTGGCAGCCAGTTGAGATCGGACGCTTCATCATTGCGCCGCCGTGGTCTAACCTCGGCGACGTGAGTGATCATTTAGTGATTCGCATCGAACCGGGCATGGCGTTCGGAACCGGCACGCACGAGACGACTCGCCTCTGTCTCGACGCGATTCAGAAACACTTTGCGGGTGGTAGTTTTCTTGATGTCGGCACGGGCACCGGCATTCTGGCGATCGCAGCCGCTAAAGTCTTTCCAGAAGCACACATCGAGGCGTGCGACACCGATGAAACCGCAATAGCGATCGCAGGCGAGAATGCACAATTGAATGCGGTGCAGATCAACTTCTGGGCGGGCTCGGTTGATGACTCGACTGCATCCGCAGATCTCGTCGTGGCTAATCTGACTGCTGACGTGATCACTTCAATAATGCCGGCGTTGGTTGGCGTGGCGTGCGGAAAATTGATTCTTTCGGGAATACTCGAAACACAGCTCGAGATGGTCCAGGCTGCTCTTCACGATTCCGGAATTGATGACTTCGAAATCATGCAGGACGGCGAATGGGTAGCGCTGATCGTTTAGGTCAATGACTCGTCGAAGATTCCATGCTCCACCAACCGCCTTCACGCAAACAACCGTCACGCTCACTGCCGACGAAGCGCGACACTTGCGCGACGTACTGCGACTGAAAACCGGGGACGAGGTTTACGTCTTCGACGGCCGTGGCCGCGAGTTTCGGTGCAGCATCACAACCACAAGGCGCGACACAGCCGAGCTCCGAATCGAAGCGGAGGCCCAACCCGCAAAACCTGAATCACAGTTGCAGCTAAATTTGTGCGTCGCCTTGTTGAAGGGCGAGAAGTTTGATCTCGTCGTCCAGAAAGCGACGGAGCTCGGTGTCACGACCATAACACCACTGCTCACACGCCATGCTGACGTTCATTTACGCGATCAAAGCGACGCGACAAAGCGCGTCACCCGCTGGCAGCGAATCGCACTCGAAGCGGCAAAACAGTCTGGCAGGGCATTTGTACCGGAGATCAGTCTGCCGGTGGCGTTAGACGCCGCCCTGGACGTTGAAGGTGTAGGCGTAATGTTCTCGGAACGCAGTGGCGAAGCGTTAGAAAGTTTAACTGCGGCCAACTCGATCACGGCCCTGGTCGGATCAGAAGGCGGCTGGGCTGACGAGGAAATCGATGCCGCACGGGCACGAAATTTTCATATCGTGACGCTTGGTGGCAGGGTCCTGCGCGCTGAAACGGCGGCGATCGCGGTCACGGTCTTAATGCAACATCGTTTTGGAGATCTCAATTAAGAAATTTAGCCGATTCGAGTTGACCGCAGCCCATCTCAGGCTCAAAATGGGAGAACAAAGAATCCAGGGGAGACGTTAGAATCTCGTATGGCTATAGATAAAAACTCCGCAGTCGAGAATGCCCGAAACGACCTGGCCAAGCGCCTGAACGTCAACGCCGCCGACGTCAAGGAAAAATCAGTCGAAGATGACGACTTTCCCGACATGGCTCTCGGCGCCGCCGAGGATGGCGAGATGAGCGGCCAGATGATCACAAGCGGCTGGCGCATCAAGCTCGAAGCGCAGGGAAAGACTTACGAATACCGCGCCGATAAAAACCAGGTCAGGGCTTTTAACTTCAAGGGCAAAAATCACCGCGTCTAAGCTTTAGAGGTACCACCATGAACCGCAACAATTTCGTCATCCACCTCGCGCTCGCACTTGTTCTCGTTCTCGTGGCCGCTTTCGCTGGTCAACTGAGCCGGTGGCGGAAACAGTGGAAGTCGCACATCGGGCCCATTCCCGCCAGTGAGAAGAAAAGAGCAACCACCACTGAAGAGATCGCGCTCAGCGAGATGCGCAGCTTCGGCCGCCCTGAAGTGCTGGTCAAATTCAAAACCGGCGTCAGTCAGGAGACAATCGAGCGACTGACCGCGCTACGTCATGATCGCGTCGAAGATCGCATCGAGAATGTCGAAGGACTCGAGGCAATTGATGATCTCGACAACGCTGATGCCGCGACAGTGGTTAGCGAATACCAGCAACTTGCGGAAGTCGAGTACGCGGAGCCGAACTTCGAGATCGAGCTTGACGCGGCTGAAACTGCCGGGCCACTCGTGCCGATTCTCCCGCACGATCCGCAGTTCACCGATCAGTGGGCGCTATCGAATTCGGGTCAGCGCGGCGGCAAGCAGGGCGCGGACATCAGCGCCACGCTCGCATGGGCCACCACGACCGGCAGCGACAAAGTCGTAGTTGCAGTACTCGACAGTGGCGTTGATTACACACACGAAGATCTTATACAGAACATGTGGATGCGTCCTGCGTCGATGGCGCCGTATCACGACAATGAGCTCGGCACGATTGACGACGAGAACGGTTTCAACGCGATCGACAGTTCTTCCGATCCGATGGATGAGAATGGTCACGGCACGCACTGCGCCGGCATCATCGGAGCGGAAGGCGAGAACGAGATCGGTATCGCGGGCGTGAACTGGAAAGTCAAGATCATGCCGCTGAAGTTCATGAACGCCGGTGGCTTTGGAACGACGAAGGATGCGATCGAGGCGATCAATTACGTGATCGATCGGAAAAAGGCAGGCGTGAACGTCCGCATCATCAGCGCGAGCTGGGGTTCGACGCAACGCTCTCGCGCGCTTGAAGACGCGATTCGCAAAGCTTACGAGAACGACATTTTGTTTGTCGCGGCGGCAGGCAATGCGACGGTGAATAACGATCGTAATCCGCACTTTCCATCGAGCTACAACGTGCCGAACGTGGTCAGCGTTGCCGCGCTCGATCGACACGACGAGCTCGCTAAGTTTTCGAATTGGGGTGTGAAGAGTGTCGCAATCGCAGCGCCGGGCGTTGATATTCTCAGCACGTGGCTTGGAAATGCTTACGAGGAGAAGTCGGGAACCTCGATGGCGACGCCAGTGGTTTCCGGTGTAGCCGCGCTGATTTTGGCCGAGCACCCGCGCATGTCAGTCGATGATCTAAAGAAGAAATTGCTGGCTTCAACCGACCCAATCGTCGCCCTGAAAGGTAAAACCGTAACCGGCGGCAGAATTAACGCAGCCAAAGCTCTGGAATAACAGAACTCAACCAGCGGGGGCAAGCCCCCGCTGCTTAATCCTACGGCTGGCCTAATTTCTTTTTGGCTTCCACCGCTTCTTTGTAAGCGCCACCACGAACGTCACCGATCTTTATCGCCTCATCAAACTGTTTCGCCGCTTCCACAGTATTTTCGAGAAACATGTTGATGCGTCCCATCGCCTCATGCGCGCGCGACATGATCGCCTTGTCCGTTTCCGGTGACGATGCCGCCACCGCCATCCGATAGTGGCCCAACGCGCGGTTCAATCGCTCAGCCTGCACGTTCTCATCAGTCGCGTCAGACGCAGCCAGACTCGCCGTCTGTCCCAACGCGAAAAAGACTCGCGGCTCGCGCGGGTATTCCTTCAACATCTCACGCAAACGATTCTCAGCATCGGTGTAATCCTTGTTGCGCAGCGTGTCTTCGATGGACGAAAGATCACGCACGAGCGCCGCCTCTTTGCCGCTCGCCTCGACATTAGTCTCCGAAGCTGATCTCCGCGCGGCTGTTCGCGCTTCACGCGCCGCAGTCGCCCGCTGCACCGTTTCCGCATACTCCGATGGGCGCCTCGCTTCACGCACCGGATCAAACGACGCGATCATGTCCGGGAAAAAGTTTGCGAGATCGAATCCGGCACTCTCGATCCCCTTCAACTGATCGGCAAAGTAAAACGAGAGCACTGCGCCTTTCTCGTATTCTGCCGCGAGTCGCGCAACAGTCTCGTCCTGGATCGCTTTCATCCCGTCTGTTGCTGTCTTGCCAATGGTCGCGCGATCAGCTTCGGTCTTCGCCGCCGCTAGTTGTGCGCGCGCATCGCGACCAAGAACTTCCAGCCGCCGCATCTCCTCGTAACGTGCGTCAGCAGCAGTCACAAGCGATCGACTCACACTCAAAAACACATCCGGACTGACCTGCGCGCCCGCCTTCTGTCGCTCATTTAAGAGCTGCTTGATCTGTTCGCGGCGAAGCGCGATGTCTTTGTTGAATCGCAGCACGAGCGCGTCGATGACATACTGCAGGTACGCGCGCCGCAACTCAGACGAGCTCGGATCAGTTCCTTCAGGAACAACGGCGTAGTAATCGTCGCCGATGATGCGGAAGTTGATCGCGCCGCGCGCGGCTAGCAGGTCCGGCAGGATCAGAAAGCGACGTTCTTTTTGCCGAAATGAGTAGGTCTTTTCTTTCGACTTCTTGTTTGGGTTCTTAACCTCAACTCGTTCAGCAGAGCTCGTGATCGGCCTGGTGTGCAGGTACGTCAAAAGCCCGCGGACCATTTCGGTCACCGGCGCGTGCAGCCTGTCGCCCTCAGCCTGGTACGCGCGCACGTACTCGACCATGTGTTCGTCGATACCGGATCGACGAGTGAACTCCTGCACGAGCGGCGCGAAATCAAGCACTTCCAAAAGTCCCGCGGGCAAATCTTCGGAACGCTCAGGCGCGTCGAAGCCTGGCGATGGCCCAAGCGCGAGTGCCAGTGAAACGTAGCGCGCTGACTGGTCTGCCGGAGTCGCGGGTGCGGGCAGTCGATTGCGCTCGTAAAAAGTTTTCATCTTCTCGCGGAGCGTTGGATCGAGATTGGCGAGATCCTTTCGGAGCTTCGTGCGAAAAGCGGAAGGCTGCCGGCCTGTGGGCGTCGTGTCGAGTCCCGCCGTGTCGAGTGCGGCCATCATCACGATCAAGCGCGGATCGGCCTGAAAGTCGACACCGTATTCAGAAACTTCGAAACTCGATCCGGGCCGTTGCTGAACTGGCGGAGATGGTTGTGGTTTTGCCGGCTCTCGTTGAACCGTTTGCGAAGTCGCCACTCCGGCAGACAAAAGTGTAAATAAGAGGATCAGTAAAAAATGCTTCAATCCGTGTACTCCGTGTGAATCTTTGGCTTTTTCCTGGCTCGGTAAGCGCGCAGCGCCCGCAATGTTAGCGGATAAGCGAGTGCCGAACAAACTACCGAGAGCACCATGCCCCCGACCGAAAACGGCCAGACAATGTTGTTCCAGCTCTGCACAAAAAGCAGCTTGTAATAGTCGCCGGAAAAGATCCGCGGGTGTGTCAGGAGCTCCAGGCCCTCGTCTGGGATGCGCAAAGGGCGGCCAAGGATGAATGCGCCGACGGCGTAAGACGCAATAATTATCGGAACGAGGGTCAGAAACGGGTTGTTGACGAAGGTTCCGGTGTAGATCGCGATCTTGTTAAAACGAAATAGAAAGGCGAGCGCCGTCGCCATGATGGTGTGGAGACCGAGGAACGGCGAGAAGGCGATAAAGACGCCAATCGAAAAAGCAAGCGCCGTCCGCTCGGGTGGATCGTCGATCGCAAGCAGACGGCGAAATGCAGCACGAAACATAACTCTGTGCAACCTCTGTGTCCTCTGTGTCTCTGTGGTTGTTGTGACCTTTCACCACAGAGACACAGAGGACACAGAGGTTGCACAGAGAAGAAATCTACTCAAAACTCTTCAAAGCTTCCGCTTCGTTATCGTAAGAATCGAAAACTGTCAGCAGCTTCGTAATCACCAGCAGGTTCTGAATCCGATCCGTTAAGTTCAGCAACTTGAGCTGCCCACCCTGGCGTTTGATAGTCGTGTAGTTGGCAATCAACTCGCCGACGCCACTCGAGTCCATGTATTTAACGCCCGCCAGGTTCAGCAGAACCTTCTGCTTGCCCTGATCGGAAAGGTTCCGGATCGAATCGCGCAAGGCAACGGCGCCCTCACCGATGCGCACTTCGCCACTCATATCGAGAATGGTGACGTCTCCCGCCTGTCGTTCTTTCACGTCGAGCTCAGCCATTGGCTTTCTCCGTTCAAAGAGATCTTTACTTGTAACTGTTGAGGGCTTCGGTTTCGTTATCGTAAACGTCGAAAACAGTCAGGAGCTTCGTGATCGTCAGCAAGTCCTGAATTTTCTGAGTGAGATTGAGAAGCTTGAGCTGTCCGCCTTCTTTGTTGATGGCAGTGTAGCTGGAAACCAGCTCGCCGATACCGCTCGAATCGACATAGCTCACACCAGAAAGGTTCAGAAGAATGCGCTTCCTGCCTTCTTCGAGCAGTCGCCGGATAGCGGTGCGCAGTGCCACGCTTCCCTCTCCGATGGTTATCTTTCCGCTCATGTCAAGAACGGTGACATCTCCGGCTTGACGCTCGTTGATATTCAACTCAGCCATTTCAGAAATCTCCTTTATGCAATTGCGAATTAACGTCGCTTGAGCATGCGCACCGTTGTACCGCCGCCGGGTCTGATCAACCAGTCGACTTCGTCCATAAAACTGCGCATGAAAAAGATGCCACGGCCTGAGGCTTTAAGAATGTTCTCTTGTGCTGTTGGATCTGGGACTGTTTCCGGGTTGAAACCTGGGCCCTGGTCGTGCACGCTGATTTCAACAGCGTCAGGCGAGCTCTTCAAAGTTATGTCTACGGTTTTGTCCTCGTCCTGACGATTGCCGTGGAGCACAGCGTTGGTGACAGCCTCGCGCACGGCCATGTCGATACCAAACGCGGCATCATCGCTGATGCCTGAACGGCCAACAAATTCGGCGACCGCGGCGGCCACGGTGGCAATCGTATCAATGCGACTGGGTAAACTTAACTCGGTCGTCTCTACGGTCACAATGCTTATGCATGACCTCTCCGAAAGCCACTGCGCGAGGACTCTGGCTGCTTTCTAATAACACCCACACTTATCAGGAGTTTGACGGTGTAACATGCTGGATACGGCGCTGTCAAGAATCGATCAAATTTTAGCGGCTGAAATTAAACGATAAAACCCAGGCCCTTCAGCGCTCGATCCAACTCTTCAAGATCGAGCGGCTTCGTCAGGTAAACGTTGGTGCCGTTCTCCTTCGCGGCTTCTTCCATGCCGTAGACGTCATAAGCGGTGATAGTGACGATGGGCGTGTGATCGCCCTCAGCTTCGAGCTTGCGGAAGTTCTTGATAGTCTCCAAACCATCGAGAACCGGCATATTCAGATCGACAATAATCAGGTTCGGGCGATGGCGACGCGCCATTTCGAGCGCCTGCTGGCCATCTTCGGCCTCAACAACGTGGTAGCCTTTTAATTCAAACGCCCGCTTGAGCATAATGCGAGTGTCGTTCGAATCTTCGGCAACGAGTACTGTTGGATAAATTATTGCAGACACGATTACATCGGGCTAAACCCGCCCACCTTGTTACAAAATTGTGTTCTGGGGGATAAACCTACGCTGAGGGACTATAACGTTCGCAGGATGCGTAAGTTATAACACAACGTTGCCTTTTATGTCCCTTTAAGTACAGTAGTTGTATGAAACTTCAACCAGCACGTCGCATCGCCGGAGAGATGCGTTTACCCGGCGATAAGTCGATAGCACACCGGGTTGCACTCATTGCGGCGCTCGCGACCACCGGCTCGGAGATTTCAAACTTTTCAACCGCAGCCGACTGCGCCTCAACGCTCTCGTGCCTGCGCGAGCTCGGGATCTCGATCGAACGCACCGAGAACAAGGTGGTCTTTGCCGGCGACCAGGAACTTTCTGCACCTCGCGCGCCGTTGGATTGCGGTAACAGCGGATCAACGTTGCGGATACTTGCCGGTGTGCTCGCTGGTCATGATTTAACCGCGGAGTTGATCGGCGACGCGTCGCTGAGCTCGCGCCCGATGCGCCGTATCATTGAGCCGCTCGAAATGATGGGCGCAAAGATCGAGTCAACTGACGGCAAAGCGCCGCTGAAAGTGCACGGCTCGAGTCAACTGAATCCGATCACGTACAAGCTTCCGGTCGCGAGCGCGCAGGTTAAATCTGCGATCCTCTTCGCCGGATTGAACGCGACTGGACGAACGACCGTGATCGAAACCTCACCGTCGCGCGATCATACTGAGCGACTCTTCAACGGTTTCGGCATTCCCGTCACAATAAACGCTGACCATTCCGTCACGCTGTGGACATCTGGACGCTTTATTGGCGGCTCGATGACGATTCCCGGTGATGTTTCGTCAGCCGCATACTTCATCGCCGCCGCGATGCTCCTGCCTGATTCGCAACTGACAATCGAAGGCGTAGGTCTGAATCCCACGCGCGCTGCGTTTATTTCAGTGCTAACTTCCTGGGGCGCAGACATTTCCACGACAGACCTACAAACTGAGCGCAACGAGCCGTACGGAACGATCAATGTTCGCGGCGGGGTCAAAGAAACCGCGACCGCATCCGATCGAACCTTGAGCGGATCGATGATTCCGTCACTGATCGACGAGCTTCCATTGCTCGCCGTTGTTGGTTCGCAGATTGAAGGCGGCATTCAAATCCGTGATGCGGCTGAGCTGAGACATAAAGAGAGTGATCGACTCGCAGCCACCGCCGCAAACCTGCGCGCAATGGGAGCTGACGTCGAAGAATTTGATGACGGTCTCGCCGTTTCCGGCCCGACTCAACTACACGGTGCGCTAATCGATTCGCACGGTGACCACCGCATCGCGATGGCTTTCTCGGTCGCGGCCATGGTTGCCGAAGGTGAGACCGAAATCACGAGTGCTGAAAGCGTCGCAGTCTCGTTCCCTGAATTTTTCACGCTCTTGGAATCGGTAGCGCAGAGATGAAACGTCCGGGACCTATCGTTATCACGGGTTTCATGGGTTGCGGCAAGAGCAAAGTGGCTCGAGAACTTGCCCTGAGGCGCAACGAGGCAATGGTTGACCTTGACGAGTGGATCACATCGCACACTGGCCGCAGTCCGGCCCAACTCATAACTGAAGAAGGCGAGGCCGCGTTTCGCGAGATCGAGTCAAACGCACTGCGTGATTTATTACGGGCCGGTGAAGCAGGTGTGATCGCGCTCGGCGGCGGCGCGTGGATCGAAAAAGTAAACCGCGATCTCATCGACGAATACGGTTGCACAACCATCTGGCTCGACACGCCGTTCGCAATCTGTTGGGAAAGAATCGCTGCGTCAGAAGAAGATCGCCCGCTGGGAAGAACCCGTGAAGAAGCCCAGGCGCGGTACGATCTTCGTAAACCAATTTACGCTCTGGCCCACCTTCACATCGCAGTCAGCCCCGGTCAAATTCTCGATGACATAGTAGGGATTTTAGCCGCGGATTTACGCGGATGAACGCAGATCAGCGTTAATCCGCGTTCATCCGCTAATGATTTAGAACTTATACTTCAAAGCAAACTGCATCTGCCTCGACGATCCCGAGTCGCCTGTCGGGAAGCGCGTGGTCGTGATCACGCCGAAGGCGGTGCTACCAACCTGCGCGGTCCGTCCGGGTTGTCCGAAGTTGGCGTGATTGAACACGTCAAAGACTTCCCAGCGAAACTCGATCATCTGGGTTTCAGTCAGTTTTGTACGCTTAATCAGCGACAAGTCTGTGTTGTGGAAGCCTGGTCCGATAATCACGTTACGTCCCATGCTGCCGAAGTGATAGATGGTCCGATTGCCAACCGCGGCAACCGGTAAAATCACAGTCGCTCCTGACGGGCACGTACCACCGGGCCGTGGATCGCAAACGGCGGGCGAAAACCATTGCACACCGATCCCAGACGCAGCCGGTCCCGTCGAAATCGTGACTGGACCGCTGACATCAGGACGAAGTGTCGCCAGACCAGTCAACGAGTTTGCGTTGGCGGCCTGGATCGCACCGATTGCCGCAGCATTACCTGCCAGCAACGTCACGGGATTTCCGCCCTGCGATTGCTCGATGAATGAGAGCTGCCACCCTTCTTTGAATTGATTACCCTTGAACGGCAGCTCGTACAATCCGCTGATCACAAATCGATGACGCACATCGAAGTCTGACAAGCCGCGATCGTTGCGCAGGTTGTAACTATCCTGCACGGTCACGCCTTGCGAGCTTTGCGAGTTGTAATCGATTGATTTCGAGAAGGTGTACGAAGCATTGAACTGAAGCCCCTTGCCCATGCGCTTGTTTGCGGTGACCCAGAGAGCGTTGTAGTTCGAATTGCCCGTGCCTTCACGGAACGTAATGTTCTGGAGCGGCACTCCCGGACCGATCGGGCTGCTTGGCGACAGCGCCGGGAACGGACGCACTGGATTGAGCGCTGCATTCAAGAATATCTGATTCAGGTTTCGCGTGAGCCGCAAGTGTGTGCCCTTCGATCCGTAGTAGCCCACTGTTACTGCTAAACCCGGCCGGACCTCGCGCTGCACGTTCAGGTTCCACGATTGGATGTAAGCGTTGTCGAATTCCGGATCGGAAGAGCTGGGTGAAATCGTAGATCCCGGCACCGCGTTACAGCCGACCTGACAGCTTGCATTGAAGAGCTGCGTAGTCGAATTCGCCGGCAACGCCACGGCTGTCGCAAACGGCGGGTTCGCCGCGTTGCCGGTTACGAGATTCGTAATCGGCTGGTCGGCGAGAATCGCGTAGGCGCCGCGGATCGAAGTCTTTCCGTCCTTCCACGGATCCCATGCAAAACCGAGGCGCGGTTGAAAGTTTTTTGAGTTCGTGTGATAGACCGGGGCAATGCCGTTGTTGACCTGTATCAACGAGTTAACTTCCGGCACGTAGTCGACGAAGCGATCGAATCGCTCGGTCGGCGACATTAACCAATCGTAGCGGAAGCCAAGCTCTAACGTCAGATTGGGACGCACTTTGTAGTTGTCCTGAACGAACGCGCCGAGTGCGCCCTGCGCGATAGCTGAGGAAACGTCGCCAAGCGTAACGTTAAAGGCATTCGCAGTTCCGGCGAGAAACGCCGCCATGTTTGCGAACGCGAAGCTGCCGGTGTCCTTGCCGGTATTATTGTTGTAAAAGCGCCGCCATTCACCGCCAAACTTGAGCGAGTGATTACCGCGCAGATAGTTCAGCGTGTCGGAAACGACGTAAGTAGTATCTGAACGCCCTTGCGGGAAGCCGGTCGGCCCGCCGAAATTCAGACCAGTTCCGCCAATCGCCATCTGCGGTAATCCGATGTCCTCTGTAACGCCGTTCTGGATGCCAAAGTCGAGCGGGTTGAGTTGGGCGTTTGGCGTGAAAGCGATGTGGATTCGGTTGAAACCAAACCGCGCTTCGTTGACGACTGCGGCGCCGAAGGTGTGCGTTTCATTCAGCGTAAAGATCTGCCGGCGAGATTGGCGCGTGTCGCCAAAACCCGGAATTGAGTTTCCCTGTAGCGTCGGCTCGCCGCGCTCATCGCGTTGCAGTGCGTAGTAAACATGCAGGCGATCGTTAACGCCGATATTGTGATTTACGTCGAGGGTTCCCTGGTCGATATTCACCGGCGCCGTAGCTGAACCACCGAAACCGTTCGCGCCTACGTTCGGGAGCGGAATCAACGGCAGGAGGGCTTTGATAACCGGATCCGTCACCCCTGCGCGTTGGGCAGCCGTTGGAACAGTCGAAGCGGGAAGCGTCAACCCCTGTCGTTGGCGCAAGCCTTCATAGCTGAAGAAGAAGAAAGTTTTGTTTTTACCCTGGTAGCCAAATACCGGCCCGCCGTCACCGAAATGCGGCACGTTCAAAGGTCCGCCAACATTGAATCCAAACTGGTTTCGTTTGAACGGAGCCGGCTGGGTTGTGCGATCAAAGAAATTGCGTGCGTCGAAATAGTCGTTGCGCAGGAACTCGAAAAGCTCGCCGTGATAGTCGTTCGAGCCCGAGCGCGTGGCGATGTTGACGATCGCGCCGGAGTTGCGGCCGTACTCAGCGCTGAAGGTTGAGTTGTCAGCCTTAAACTCCTGAACTGTGTTGATTGACGGCTGGAACGTGATCTGGTTCTGGACCATGTCATTGAGATTGATGCCGTTGATCATGAAGTTCACGGTGTCTTCGCGATTGCCGGCAGTGTTAATTGCAAACGAGCCCTGACCGCGCAGTGGGGCTGTAAGAAATCCGTTTTGGGGCGGCGTCACCGAACCCGGAATCAAGAGCCCGAGATCGACGAAGTGACGTCCGTTTAGTGGAATCTCCTGCACGGTGCGTTGATTGATGACGGTGCCGACTGACGTGGTGGCAGTCTCGATCACGGGTATGTCTGAAGAGACCTGTACCTGTTCAGAGATTGCGCCGACGTCCATCTGAAAATTCTGGACGATAGTTCGGGCAACTTCGAGCGTTACCTGATCCGCGACCTGCGTTTTGAATCCCTGGACTCTTACTTCGATTGCATAGAGTCCGACGGGCAAGGCTGCAACCTGATAATTGCCGTCGCTGTCGGTCTGCGTGGTCCGTTCAGTCGCGGTGCTTTTATTCCTAACGACGACAGTTGCATTCGGCAGCACCGCGCCTTTGGAATCGGTGACGGTGCCCTGGACTGTGGCGGTTGATTGGCCCAATGCTGTGGAAGTCGCGAGGAGAGCGGCTACGAGCATTAAGAAAATAGCGATTCCTTTGCTTAGCATGTTACCTCCAAGAAAATGCGGGCGGTTGTAGGAAGGAGATTACCTCCTAGCAATGTGAGTGCCGTGACTGCACGTGATGCACCCCGAGTTTTCCTTAGCAAATCGTGATTTCGGACAGCCTTGAAAATCCAAAAACCACAAGGCCATCCGAAATTATCTACCAACGCAGCAGGAAGTCCTTGAGCGTCTCGTACATCTCGTCGAAAGAATCAGCACAAAACAGGACTGACTGGTAATGGGTTGGATCGTAGATGTTGTTCGCGGCGGCATCGATGTCGAGCGGTAGCAGCTCAGCTTTGTGCATCTCCGGCATCTCGCCGGCTGACGACAACAATCCTGTTCCATAAGCCTTGACCCGACCATCCTCACGCAACACGCCAAACTCGATCGTGAACCAGTAAACACGCGCCAGCCGATCGAGATCGCTCGGGTCTTCAGTGCGCTTCACTGCTTCGCCGAAGAGCCGGTTGAGTTCTGCGAGACGCGTGCTGGCGAGTGTCACGGCGTGACCGATGAGCTCGTGGGCCACGTCGGGCTCAGGCGTGTACAGCGGTGTCGAGTGATGGCGAATGTACTGCGTCGAAAGAAATACTCCGCGGGCCAGCGACTCGAGAAAAATCCGCGGCTCAACGAGACCGGCGACGGGCTCGAGACGGAAGCCGCTGATCGCTTCGACTTTCCGGCTCACTACATCGAGTTGCGGGATGCGATCCTTATCAAACGCCAGGCGATCGATGCAATCGAGATATTCAGCGCAGGCATGTTCGCGGTGCGCGGGACCAAGCGCTTGCCAGATCGTTTTCCAGACGCCGTGTTCGAGCTCTGTATAAGGTGCGGCGGGAATGGGTGAACCGGGTTTATAAGTCATGGCGATCTCGGCAATCGCATTGCGCCGGGCGCGGTATTCCTGGTCGCGAAAGCCCGGATGGTCCGGATCTAGTTGTACCAGGGAGATGTCTACGTGGTCGCGTAATGGTTCAATGGCTGTAATCACTTTGTTCACCTCGAAGAAATAAAAACGGCCACCAATCCTCCTGGGATTGATGGCCGGTTTTAGGAAACCTGTCTTTGGTGCTACATGGTCAATGCACGCCGACAGCCCATCGCCTGACCGTCCCTCCCATTGGAGAGCGGGCCGTAATAGTAATAATAGCGATAAAGGCTCTGGCTCATGACCGTTGAAAAGAATAGACCCGCAAGAAGCAGATCGTCAAGGCAGAATTTAGCTAAAACTTCAACACCTGACGCGACGAGAAGAATTCTTTCCACGCGTCGCCCTTCTTTAGCAGCTCAGGCACATTTGTGATCGTGAAGTCGTCGATCTTTATGCCCTTCGAGATCTGCGGCCACGTCAGCGGCATCGAGACTGTCGCCTTCGGCTTCGCACGCGCCGTGAACACCGCTGCCAAACTCTTGCCGCGTGCGTTCTGCATCCAATCAACGTATACCTGCGTGCTCTTTCGCTTCGCAATCGTCCTCTCGACCGTAGCGATCTTCGGCGCACGTCGCGCAACCTCGCTCGCAAACAGTCGCGCAAACTCCGCCACCTTTTCGTACTCGTTCGCCGGCTTGAGCGGCACATAAATATGAATGCCCGACGATCCGGAGGTTTTCGGAAACGCCTTCAACCCGATCTCATCCGCGACCTCCTTCACGACAAGCGCCACCTGCAACACGTTCTCCCACGGAGCCTTTTTCGGATCGAGATCGATCGCGATCCAGTCAGGCTTGTCGAGCCGTTTGATCGTCGAGTGCCACGGATGCTGTTCGATCGTGCCGAGCGTCACGAAGTGCAGCACCGATCCGATTGTTGAATAAACTCCGTAGTCGAGCTGCCGGCCTTCCTGATTCGTGAGTCGCGCGGTCTTGATGAACTCAGGCGCGCTTTCGAGGTCCTGCTGAAAGAACATCGGCGCCTTGATGCCGCGCGGATATCGCTGGAGGATCGCGGGCCGGTCCTGCAAGTATGGCATGATGTAATCCGCGACTTTCAGGTAGTAACTGAGCAGGTCAAACTTCGTGAGTTTCTCGTCGGGCCAGTAAATACGATCGAGGCTCGTAACCGCGACCTGCTCGCGGCCCGCCTTGATGATCAGGTCGCCTTTGGGCCGGTCGAGGCTGAGAAATTCTTCAACTGTAACAACCGTGCCGCTTTTTTGTTTCGTTCGTTTTACTTCTTCTTTAGGCATGCTAAATTCGGACCATGAGAATTACATTACTTTGCCTGATTCTCGCCGCATTCATCGCCGCTCCACCGCAAACGGTAACCTATAATATCGACGCCAGCCAGAGCAAGTTTATGGCCCACGCGAACCGCAGCGGACCTCTGTGGTTCAAAGGGCATAGCCATCATCTTGCGGCAAGCGACTTCAGTGGGCAGGTCGAGCTTACGCCTGACACGATCACGCCTGCGTCGCTGCGACTCGTCGTCAAGGCTGCGTCGCTGCACGAGACTGGCGCCGACTTCACTGAACCGCAGAAGCAAATCATCAACAAAGAACTGAAAGATATCGTGCTGCATCCGGACCAGTATCCGGATATCACTTTTCAGAGCACGAACGTGACGGCGAAAGGTTTGGGGGGTGGTCGATACGACGTAAAGATCAACGGCAACCTGACGCTGCATGGCGTTACGAAGCCGATCATGATCCCGGCAACCGTCACGCTGAAAGGGGGCATGTTACAGGCGGTTGGCGAGTTCAGCATCGATCGCGACGATTACAAGGTGAAAGCCACGTCAGCATTTCACGGGATGGTGCGCGTCGATGACGATATCAAATTTGAATTTGATATCGTGGCCCGTAGATGAACACGGATTAACGCTGATCTGCGTTTATCCGCGTAAACCCGCGGCTAATATCCTTCCGGGTGTTTAAGCATCCAGCGCCACGCAGATTCGATAATCAAGCCCAGGTCCTGGAACTGCGGCTGCCACCCGAGCTCGCTCTTGATCTTGTCTGAGCTCGCAATCAACACTGCCGGATCACCTGCCCGTCGTGGTCCCATGCGAACCGGGATTTCCTTTCCTGTGACACGCCTCGCCGTCTCGATCACGTCATGGACACTGTATCCATCGCCACCACATCCGAGGTTGTAGATCGCGCTACGCTCACTCAGAACGTCGAGCGCGAGAATGTGCGCGCGCGCCAGATCGATTACGTGAATGTAATCGCGAATGCACGTTCCGTCAGGCGTTGGATAATCGTCGCCAAAGATCTCGACGTGAGCGCGTTTCCCGGTCGCTGCCTGCAACGTGATCGGGATGATGTGCGTCTCGGGATCGTGATCCTCGCCACACTTCTCACTCGCGCCAGCAGCATTGAAATAACGCAACGATGCGTACCTAAGCCCATGCGCCTTCTCATACCAGTGCATCGCGCGTTCGAATGCGAGTTTTGTTTCGCCGTAAGTGTTGGTGGGATTGGTCAGCGCTGATTCGAAGATCGGCTGTGCCTCGGGCTCACCGTACGTCGCTGCAGTTGAAGAAAAGACGATGCGACGAACACCACAATCATGCATCGCATCGAGTAAAACCAATCCCGCGACGACGTTGTTTTGATAATACTTCGCGGGCTTCTCGACCGATTCACCGACGAGCGACGACGCAGCCATGTGAATGACCGCATCGATGCGATTGTCGTTCAGTGTCTGGCGAAGCTTTTCTGCCTCAAAAAGGTCGCCTTCAACAAAACGGGCGCCATCAACAACGGCGCCGCGATGTCCTTTGGATAAATTGTCGTAGACCACAACTTCGTGGCCGTCGTTTACCAGTTCTTCAGTGACGACACTTCCGATGTATCCCGCGCCGCCCGTTACGAAAACCCGCATGATGACCCTTGAAAATTTTTCGTTAACTGACCGCAACGTTCGGCTGTGTCGTCGCTGCATCCGCCTTAACCGGTTCTGCCGGCGTGACGTAAAGGATGCGACCACAGTTATCACACGTAATGATCTCGTCCCCACGCCGGATCTCGGCCATCATCTGCGGCCTCAAAGACATGAAACACGCGCTACACGAACGATTGCGCGCTTCCGCCACTGCCACACCATCGCGGATCCGCGCTCCGATTCTCGAATATAGAGAACTCATCGGCTTCGGCAGACTCGCGAAGACTTCTTCGCGTTCTTTGCGAGCTGTAGCCAACCGGTCACCGATCGTTCCAGTCTCGTCGTCAAACGCCTTAAGCTTCGCCTCGCGATCGGAATTCATGCTGGCGATCTCGTCTGCACGTTCCTTTAAAGAGCCTTCCGCTTGTTCGAGTTGTTCCATTTGTTCGAGGATCTGTGTTTCCAGGCCTGAGATCTGTTTGCGCGCTGCGTCTGCCTCACGAATCGCGGCGGTGTATTCATCCGGCTTCTTTGACGACATCAGGTTTCGCTCGGCTCGCTCGGCGCGGCCTTTCTGCTCCATAACCTCGTTTTCGAGGCGGGCCCGCGTGTGTTTGGCTTCTTCGCGGCGGTTTTCGAGCGCCCTAATTTCAAAGGCGCGCTGATCGAACTCTCTCTCGATCTCAGCGCGCCTTTCAGGTGTTGCTTGTTGGTCTTTTTCTAGTTTTCGTATGGTCGTATCAAGATTCTGCAAAGCGATTAACTTCTGCAATTCCGCTTTCACTCTTTATTCACTCCTCAAAAGATCAGGGCTGTTTATGACGATTCCCATCGCTCGCGATCATCACACAACCAACACGGTTGATGCAAGTATCCACAGATTACACTGACTTGATCTGCGTAATCTGTGGATACTGAGTGTCGTACTTAGCTAAATGGGGCCGTTTACAGTCCGGATACGGCGGGGCGTGACGCGAATACGCGGCATGTTGATGTCGATCGACGGAATCGACACCGCCGGAACCACCACTCTCGGCATTGCGATATCGATATCGGGAAAAGCGATCCGCGGAATCACGATGCGTCGTCCAACCTGCGGACGGTCCAACGTTCCCGGAACCTTTGCTTCGCTCGGTGTCACGCGAATCGTTTGTTGCGACTTGTTGCGAATGATCGTGAGCGTAACGTCGCCCTCTTTCTTACGATTGATGACGCGCGATAAGTCACCAGGCGAGTCGACTTCTTCACCTTCAATCGCGGTGATCACGTCGCCGGCTCTCACTCCAGCCTTCGCTGCTGGTCCATCGTTAATAACCGACGTCACTAACACGCCCTTGCCACTCGTGATGCCAAAATAGTCGGCGAGTTGCTTCGTCAGCTCCATCGTGCTCACGCCGATCCGTCGAGTATTGCCAAGCGAGAATGAGAAGTTGCCATCGTTGTCAAACAAATCGCCACGGTTGAACGGCGCTCCTTCCCACTTAAACGATTTCATATCCGGGCCTTCAAATTTCCACACCCTCGGTTCGCCGCGTAAAAAATCACCGGCGAAGCTTTGGTTGAGGCGTTTCGTGACTGTTGCGGTGACTTCCTGTTCCGCACCGCCACGACTGAAACTCACTCTGACACTCTGATCCGGAGCGAGCTCCGAAACCAGTCGATTGAGTTTGCGAACGCTCGAAACGTTTTCACCGTCGATGCGCAGGATGACGTCGTCTTTGCGTAAGCCGGCTTTCTCGGCTGGGCTGTCTTTGACAACCTGCGTCACGCCGACGCCGCGCACCTGGCTCATGTGATACCGGCCCATGTTTTCGCGGCTGACGTTCTCGGCATAGATGCCAAGGAAGCCACCACCATCAATGAAAAAAGAGAACGTTTGATCCGTTGGTTCGTCGGGGGGAGACGGAGGCGGCGGCGCGGTCTGCTGAGCGGCTACGACACCCGCGGCCAGAATTAGAGCAAGCAGGAGACTAAAAAAATATTTAGCTTTCATGCGAGTTTCCTCCGGAAGAGTTTTGCGGTTACACGCAGGCCAGGCGAGTCGGTTCCAGAAAATTTAGATCAGCGTTTACCCGGGAAAATCCGCGGCTAAGAAAGTGGTTTGTAGATTTCCGTTTGGTCCCGGAGTTCGTAGGCGAGCTTGCCTTCGGTCTGCGCGAGATCGAGGTGGGCGACGGCTTCGGAGACCGACAAAAACCGGTGCACATCGTCAGCTTGCGGAAACATCTTGAGCGCAACATCCCACGCCGTCATACCTAATTTCGGAATGAGCCCGATCACCTGCGCCTGGCGGTCCTGAAACGCGCGGAAATACCGGTGAAAAAGCTCTTCGTAATCGTGGATGGGTTCGCCATGCCCGCCGTAAACGAGCGTCGGTGAGAACGATCGCAACCGCGCCAAGCTCACGAGATATTCCGCCAACGATGGAAAGCGTCGCGTCGGATCGATCGGATCGGGCGACAGCACGGGATTCGGCGTAATTCGTTTCAACACACAATCGCCGGCGATGATCGTGCGGTCCGCTTCGCGCAAAAACGAGCACGAACCGGGCGTATGACCGGGCGTGTGCAGAATCCGCAGGCTGCCGGACTCAAACTCGAGCTCACCGTCGTCCCACAGCGACGTGTATTCGTCGTCCCCAAACGAATCCGCGTATCTGCGCATGTACTCATACAAGCCGCGCATGCGCTCGATCTCAGCGTCAGGAACACCGGCGCGCACGAGCAACGTACGATGCTCTTCATACTCGAGACGACTGTGGCGATGGCCCGTCTCCCAGTTATGAACAAATACTTCTGCGTTCTTTGCTTCGTCGCGTAAGGAACGCGCGAGTCCGCAATGATCTTCGTGGGCGTGCGTGAGTACGATGCGACGCAGATCGGAAACGAGATAACCGGCCTTGCGCAGTCCCGCACGCAACGCCTCGATCGTTTCTTTCGTCTTTGGTCCAGTGTCGATGATCGTCAACGGATCTTCAGCGATCAGATAGACGTTTACCGGACCAATATAAAACGGAGTCGGCAGTGAAATAGGAACGACGCGCATCAAGCCACCAAAGAAAACGGTTGCCACAAAAAGGCACAAAAATCACAAATGAAAAAGCCGGTACTTCTGCTTTTTGTGGTTTTGTGCCTTTTGTGGCTAATAAATCCACTTGTTCGCGGCGATGAGATCATCGGCGATACGCTGACGTGCGGCGATCGTGTTCATCGGCTGCAACTTCGTAAAGCGTCGCAACGCGGCCAACAAGGTCCGCAGCTCATCACCTTCCGACATGCCCGCAAGCGTATTCTTCGCCTTCGATTCGATACGCTGAACGGCGTCGTTACAGAACACGCGCGTCATGTCGAGATATCGCTCCGCGGCTTTCTCGCCCTGCGACGCAGCGAGCTTGCGTGCGCGCAGGATTGCCGTTTCCATCGCATAGGTGTCCATGATGATGTCCGCTATTCCCATCAGGATCTCCTGCTGGTCGCCGAGCTTCATCATGTACTTCTGCGCGGCTGTCCCGAGCGTCATGAGCGCGACTTTCTTAGCGTTCGCCGTCAGCTTCTGCTCGGCAGCAAGCAACGAATCGTCGTCATCGAAACCCGCCATCTGCGGCGACAACACCTCATCCATCAACGCCTGCGCGGCCGGAAGCAGTGCCAGGTTGCCGCTCAGTGCGCTCTTCATCAACCGTCCCGGAATCAACATGCGATTGATCTCGTTCGTGCCTTCGAAGATCCGGTTGATACGCGAATCGCGATACGCACGCTCCGCCGGATAGTCAGCAGAATAGCCATAGCCACCGTAAATCTGGACCATCTCGTCAACCACGAAATCGCAGTACTCAGAAAGCGCGACCTTGATGATCGAACACTCCGCGGCGTACTCCTCGATCGCACGTAACCGCGCGTCCATGTCCTTGGAATCGACCGCGCCGACGCCCGCTTCGATCATTCCGAGCGTGCGGTAGATCATCGACTCGCCTATCCATGTGCGAATCGCCTGCTCCGCGAGCTTGGCTTTGATCGCACCAAACGACGAAATCGATTTGCCAAACTGGTGACGCTCGTTCGCGTAACGCACCGACTCATGGACCATCAACTTCATCCCGCCGCAGCACATCGCGCCGAGTTTAAATCGTCCGATGTTCAGCACGTTGAAAGCGATCTTGTGACCTTTACCAACCTCGCCGAGCAGGTTCTCTACCGGCGTGCGCACGTCGGAAAGCACGAGCGCCGTCGTGCTCGATCCCTTGATGCCCATCTTGTGCTCTTCGGCGCCCGACGTCAGACCCGGCTGGCGCTCGACGATGAACGCGCTGAACTTGTCGCCATCAACTTTCGCGAATACGATGAAGATGTCAGCAAAGCCGCCGTTGGTGATCCACATCTTCTCGCCGTTAAGAATGTATTCCTTGCCATCGTCGCTGAGACGCGCCGTCGCCTTCGCGGCCATCGCGTCAGAACCCGAGCCCGCTTCGGTCAACGCGTATGCAGTGATCAATTCGCCGGCCGCGATCTTCGGCAGGTACTTTTGCTTTGCGGCGTCGGTTGCGAAGTAAACGATAGGCAACAGTCCGATGCCACTTTCCGCGCCGAGCGTGGTGGCAAACGAAGCAGAGCGTCCGATGTTCTCGCCGATGAGTGCGCCGCTTGTTTGATCGAGACCGAGCCCGCCGTACTCTTCGGGAATGTTCGCTCCGATCAATCCGAGGTCAGCCGCTTTGCCAACGAGCTCGCGCGACAGTTTCCAGTCGTGCTTTTCGAGCTCGTCGATGCGCGTCACCACTTCGTTGTCGACAAACTGCCGCGTGGTGTCGGCGATCATGCGATGCTCTTCGGTGAAATCCTCCGGCGTGAAGATCTCCTCCGGCGTCCGCTCCTCGATCAGGAACGCGCCACCTTTGATAAGCTTTTTCTGTTCGGCTACGGCTGACATATTCGATCCTTTCTTAGCCACAAAAAGGCACAAAAACACAAAAAAGAAATGCCTCTTCTTCTGAATGTGTTTTATGTGCCTTTTTGTGGCTCAATTCAATCTGTGCCTTTTGTGGCTTAATTAAGTCGTTCCAAAATTCCCGCGGCGCCCATACCACCGCCGACACACATCGTCACCATTCCATATCGCCCGTTGCGTCGCTCCAACTCGCGCAAAATGCTGGCCGTCAACTTCGCACCCGTGCAACCGAGCGGATGGCCCAACGCGATCGCGCCGCCATTGACGTTAACTTTATCCGGATCGAGGCCCAACGTCTTGATCACGGCGAGTGACTGCGCGGCAAACGCTTCGTTCAACTCGATCACATCGATATCGTTGAGCGTCAGTCCTGCGAGTTTCAAAGCCTTAGGAATCGCAAATACTGGTCCAATACCCATCTCTTCCGGCGGACAACCGGCTGTCGCGTAAGCAACAAAGCGCGCCAAAGGTTTCGCGCCCAGCGCACGTGCGCGCGAATCAGACATCACGATCGCCGCCGCCGCACCGTCAGACATCTGCGACGCGTTGCCGGCTGTGATCGTTCCCTTCACGTGAAACGCCGGCTTGAGCTTCCCCAAACCTTCGGCTGACGTGTCGCGCCTGACACCTTCGTCTTTATCAAACACAACCTCGCGCCGTTGCTTCTTGCCGTTTTCATCCATGTCTTCAAGCACGACGTGCAACGGCACGACTTCATCCTTGAACTTGTCCGCATCCAGCGCCGCCGCCGCGCGCGTGTGCGAGCGCAGTGCAAACTCATCCTGCTCCTCGCGCGTCACTTCATACTTGCGCGCAACGTTCTCCGTCGCGAGTCCCATGCTTAGATAAAAGTCAGGATAGTGTTCGACAAGATATGGATTCGGACGAATGATGTGACCGCCCATCGGTATCATCGACATCGTTTCCAGACCACCGGCGACGATCACTTCCGCGCCACCGCTCTTGATCCGATCGGCCGCCATCGCGATCGACTGCAACCCTGACGAACAAAAACGATTGATCGTCATCGCGCTCGTCTCAACCGGCAATCCTGCGCGAATCGCAGCCGCGCGCGCGACGTTCATCCCCTGCTCCGCCTCAGGCATCGCGCAACCCATAATCACGTCTTCAATTTCTGACGTCTCCAGCCCCGGAACCCGCGCGAGCGCTTCTTTAATGACAGTCCCGCCCATCTCATCCGGACGCGTCGTGCGCAACGTCCCCTTCGGCGCTTTCCCAACCGCTGTTCTAACAGCAGAAACAATTACCGCATCTCTCATAACTTTTTCCTATCCGCGTTCATCCGCGAAAATCCGCGGCTAATTTCTTAGTGGTTTTCCTGTCTTCAACATGTGCGCGAGTCGCTCCTGCGTTTTGCGCATCCCGACTAACTTCAGAAACGCTTCACGCTCGAGGTCCAACAAATACTGCTCCGACACACGCGTCGGATGATTCAACTCGCCGCCGGTCAAAATCCGCGCGAGCTGTGTTCCGATCTCAGCATCGTGATCCGAAATATACCCGGCGCGCTTCATCTGGTGAATGCCGAGTTTCAACGTCGCGAGCGCAGGGTCGCCCAACGCGAGGATGTCTTTGCGTTGCTGCGGCTGAACGTATCCACTCGCAGCGAGCGCTAGCACTTCCTTCTTCGCATCTGCGATCAAGCGATCGGCATTCATCGAGATTGAATCATCAGCCGCCAGGAAACCGAGCGCTCGCGCTTCCTCCGCTGACGTCGCAACCTTCGCGAGCGCAATCGTCTCGAACGCACGCTTCACAAACGGAAACGGATCCGCATCGTTGACGCCTTTCGGAATCGAATCCATCACGCGCAGCAGCATCTCTTTCGTGCCGCCACCCGCGGGAATGATTCCGACACCGACCTCGACGAGTCCTATATATGTCTCAGCAGCCGCTCTTACTCGATCGCCATGCAGGACCATCTCACAACCGCCGCCGAAGACCATCTGGAACGGAGCCACGACGACCGGCTTCGGCGAATAGCGCAAACTCATCGTCGCGTTCTGAAAAACGCGGCCCATCATGTCGAGCTCTTCCCAGTTTTCCTCCTGCGCTTCCATCAGCATCAACATGATGTTTGCGCCGACGCAGAAGTTAACGCCCTGATTGCCGACGACGAGACCGACGAAGTTTTTCTCGACCTCGCCGAGCGCAAACTTCAGCATCTGAAGCGTGTCGCCGCCAATCGCGTTCATCTTCGAGTGAAACTCGAGACACGCGACACCGTCGCCGATGTCGATCAATGAGGCGCCCGAGTTCTTCTTGATGACGCCCGTGCGCTCCTTGATCGATTTCAGTATCAAAACGCCCGGCTGATCTGTTAGCGGAACGTACTTGCCACTCGCGAAGTCGAAGTACGACTGCTGCCCGTTTTCTTTCTTGTAGAAAGAGCTCGCTCCGGACGCTATCATCTGCTCGACATTCGCAGGCACTGCGAGTCCGTCTTCCTTCATGCGCGCGACAGACTTCTCGACGCCGAGCGCATCCCAAACCTCGAATGGCCCGAGCTCCCAGCCAAAACCCCAACGCATCGCGCGATCGACTTCGACCACGTTGTCTGCGATTTCGGGAATACGTTTCGCGGCGTAAACGAGCGTGCGAGAGAGCGTCTTCCAAAGGAACGCGCCCGCACGATCTTTGCCCCACGTGAGCGTTTTGATTCGCTCGGGCAGGTCCTCAATGTTCTTCGCCATGTCGAGCGAAGGAAGTTTGACCTTTTCGGACGGGCGATAGTCGAGTGTGGCGGTGTCGAGCGCCCAAATCTCGCGTTTGTCGCCTTCGCCTTTTTGTTTTTTGTAGAAGCCGGCTTTTGTTTTGTTGCCAAGGAGACCACGTTGGACCATCGTCGCGAGCACTTCGGGGACGACAAACATCTGGCGCTCTTCGTCTTCGGGCAGCGCTTCGTAAAGGTTTTTGATGACGTGTGTAAAGACGTCCAGGCCGACGAGGTCGAATGTTCGGAATGTTGCTGACTTCGGACGCCCGACTGCCTGACCAGTCATCTTGTCGACTTCTTCGATCGAGTAGCCGTCGTCGAGCATCGTCTTGATCGTGAAGAGCGCACCGAACGTGCCGATGCGGTTCGCGATAAAGTTTGGACGATCCTTCGCCGGCACGACGCCCTTACCGAGTCGCTGATCTAGAAAGCCATAAACGAAGCAGGAGACTTCAGGCTTGGTCCACTCAGTGCGAATGATTTCGACGAGGTGCAGGTAACGCGGTGGATTAAAGAAGTGAACGCCGAGGAAGTGTTGCTTGAAATCGTCAGAGCGCCCTTCAGCTAGTAGATGGATCGGAATGCCGCTCGTGTTCGAAGCAACAATAGATCCAGGTCTTCTATATTGTTCAACCCGCTCGAACAGCGACCGCTTGATCTGTAAATTCTCAACGACCGCCTCAATAATGAGATCACAATCTTTTATTTTTGGAAGATCGTCATCAAAATTTCCAGCCGTTACTAACGAAGCAAACTCAGGCGTGAAGAACGCAGCGGGCTTCGCCTTCACCGCCGCCTCGAGCCCCGCGCGCGCAATCCGATTCTTAACCTGCGGACTCTCCAGCGTCAGCCCCTTCGCCTGTTCCTCCGGCGTCAACTCTCGTGGCGGTATATCAAGCAGCAGCGTCGGCACGCCCGCATTCGCAAGATGCGCGGCAATCTGCGCCCCCATAGTCCCACTCCCCAAGACCACCGCCTTCTCAACGCGCATATCCTTCCTCCGACACTCCCGCCAAATTAACAGCCCTGCATAATACTGAATGAACGCTCATTCAGCAAGCTTTTGTTATTGGGTTTTAGACATTTCACATTGTGGGTTCGGTCATAAAGTGAAATTTCTCGGTCATATAGCACCTTAGAGATTAGGCTGGCAGGGATGCTTATGAATTCAGATGGAGCAAGAAGGCACAGGAACAAAGAAATTAATGATGCCATGGACTTTGTCGAGCAATTCACCACTCTTAATAGTAATTTCAAAACGTCTAGTATCGTCGGAACCTGGACTCGTGGTTTCAACAGTGATAATGACAGCGGCAATTGGTTTTTTGCAGTCGGCGGATACTCGGCCGTCGGCTCGGCAAATGTCAAGGTGCTCCCTGACTGCATGTATTTAATGGAGTTTGCTTTCAATTTCTCCGATAGATACAACTGGGACGCTCACAAGGGGGTGACCATGCCGCTTGGTCATCGTGTAAAGGATACAGAATTGGGTCGCCTGCACCTGGTCGGACTCGCGCAAGAATACGATATGGTTGGGACGTATGAGATGAGGGTATGCTGGCATAAGGGATATCGATATCCCACTGAGCCAGGTCAAACGGATGATCCGGGGAGGACCGGACGTTGAGTAGAGTGGATTTACTTTTGGTGACCTGTTTCTTAGGCGCGGTCTTGTCCGGTTGTGCTACTGTTTGGAGCGGTGGACGTAGTTCAGTCGAACCGGATGTCACTAAAGAAAAGCTTCAACAGTACGAGAAAGTGATGCATCTGACGTTTCCTGGGAGCACGCGAGGCCTCAATGCACGCGAGGTGACGGGTGGACCAGATGATGCGCTCTATTTAAAAGCGGAGATTGACAAGGACGAGTTGGATTCATTTCTTAAAAAGTCTCCGTTCGCAGATGCTAACCTGCGGAATGACCAAAAGTTTGTTGGCAATGAAAAAGGTCAAACATGGTGGCAACCAGACGACGTGAAAACTTATAAATCCGGTCAAGTGTCTCTAACGCAAGGTGAGGTTCTAAACATTCTCCTAGACCTCGATCAAGATAAGAAAGTAGTCATTTATCTGCTGTGGCATGAGACGTAGTTCTGTTACCGACAGGCAACTGCCCTCAGTCTTTGTGTCTGATCGTCGCGTAAACCAAAGGATCTTCCCTCGCTTCCAAACGAGCCCAACACATTTTCTGAGAAATGGTTTACTACTTGTGTTGGTTCTGGCGGCCCAGACGCAGGCCATGCTTCGGGCCGGTCATTCCAAGTTATAGTTGCGCCCGTGCTGATGTTGTGTCTTTTCATGTCGTGTCACAACAATCAACCTACTGCAAATGAACATGGACAAGACGACGTGTTGAAGGAAAAGATTAATGCACTTCAACACGAGCCGCTCGGACCCATTGAGCTGGGGAATCCCAGTGCCGCTCGAACGGGAAATACAGAATATATTGTCGCTCAGAAAGATCGAGCTGTTCCGCTTCTAATTGAAGTTCGCACTGAAGTTCAACTTCTAATCCACGGCGTTTTCTAGTTCGAGGCTCCGAAGCGGAACGCTTTCCAGTTCGTGATTCTCTGTCCAAGCAGGGCAAAATCCATCCAAATGCGAAAGCACGTATTGGTTGGCAGTCGCACGCGGCTCGCGTAACCCCGACATTGTCTTGATAAAAATGTCGCCAAGTAAATACTCGAGCTGCACTTGTTACCGGGACCCCAGGCGTGCCTAGTAGGGAACTTTAAGTACACCTTGGTTTCTAATCACACGGTCCTTCCAATGAAACTACACGTGTCTCGACCATTGGTGGTTGCAACGGCAACGCTTTCTTGCGCGCTCGCATGTAGCTCAGGCACTGCGCAAAACGCGACTGCCAATAAAACGCGCGCAACACTGGTTGCCACGCCTGCCGTCTCAGCCGCGACAGCAATCGCGTCCTCTTCTTCTCCACGAAGTTTTTCCGACGCCGATTTCGCGCAACATGTAACCGACCTCAGAATGCGCATCAAGTCCAAACTCGGCAGCAACGACTTCTCGATCGTTATTGAGCGCCCCTTTGTTGTTGTTGGTGACGAATCAGAAGAGGCGGTGAGGCAACACGCAACTAACACTATTAAATGGGCAGTCGATCATTTGAAGAGAGACTTCTTCACAAAAGACCCGAACGAAATTCTTGAAGTGTGGCTATTTAAAGACGACGCGTCATATCGAAAGAACGCGCGGCTTATGTTTGGAGATAACCCCAGCACTCCATATGGCTATTACTCGAGAGCTCACAAAGCCCTGATCATAAACATCAATACAGGCGGTGGCACCCTGGTCCACGAACTTGTTCATCCGCTAATGGAAGCAAATTTTCCAGCTTGTCCACCCTGGTTCAACGAAGGTATGGGATCACTCTTCGAGCAGTGTGGTACGAAGAATGGACACATTTACGGATACACAAACTGGCGGCTACCGGGTTTACAGCGAGCCATTCGCGAAAAGCGAATAATTTCGTTCGAAACTTTGATGTCGATGGATGCCCAAACTTTCTATAACGAAGACCGTGGTGAAAATTACGCACAGGCCCGTTACCTTTGTTACTACCTACAGGAAAAGGGACTGCTGCAAAAGTTCTATCAGGAGTTTGTAAATAAACAAAGTGAAGACCCGTCGGGATTTAAGAGCCTGAAGAAGATTCTTGGTGAGACTGATATGGATTCGTTCAAGATCCGTTGGGAGAAGTACGTGTTGACGCTGACCCAGGGATACTCGGTTGTGGTTGAGTAGAAATAAAGGACCAGGGCTAATGCTACACACAAGGTCTCCCAAAAACACGGTGAGAAAATTTCAAGTTATGACCGAAATCTGTAGGAAATTCTCACGTTATGCCCGACAAGAATTTCATTTAATGACCGAATCGTCCGCGTAAGTTATTGATTCCATTAACAGGCCAATTTCACTTTATGACGGAACCCATAGCGGAGCGAAACCGCGCCGGCATAAAGTGAAATTTGTCCGAGTTCGTGGTGCACCACCTGAACTATGAGTAAAGACTTAGGCATAGTTGACGTTCTTCGGATGTTTGGTTTTGATCCGAGTTGTCGTTCGAAGATTGTCAGGCATCAGGACAAACGCTACGAATCACACGAGCTGCTTCGAAGGGGTTGGCTCGATACTTATCAGTGTTTCCAGTCGAAGCCCGTATTCGATAACCTCGACTACATCATCTCGTTCATCGGGGTTGGTGGGACACAGGCCCGGTTGCTTGGCGTGTACAAAATTCTCGGCCGTCGAGTTGGAAATATTGGCGCGCTTCCGCTGGGATGCCCTTATAAGGAGTGGCAGAGCAATCCCTACTACTATGAATTGGAGCGTCAGCCGGGGTTTGAGACACTGGAACATCGAGTGATTATCGAATGGGGTCCGGCGACGCAAGCATGGCACCAGTACACCAAGAACAAGATGATCACTCAGCTTTTACCCAAGGGACATCTGCTTCGACTCTTTACGGACTATCTAGACTTCACCCTTACTCACGGAGAGTTACGTTATTTATTCGAACATCAAGAAGCCAATAGTGAGTGGCGTGCTCGGCTCGCGGCCGTCGCAGGTGTGTACCTAATTCTCGCAACTACGACCGGTCGACAGTACGTGGGGTCAGCTACAGGAATCGAAGGACTATGGGGGCGTTGGGCTGCATATGCGGCGGATGGCCACGGCGGCAATAAACTTTTGCGGAATCTTGTGATAACCGATGGCGCCTATCCCAATTCATTCACGTACTCTCTGCTTCAAATTCTGCCGAAGACGACAACTCTTGCCCAAGCCCTGGAGTGGGAGCGTCTCTACAAACAGAAACTGGGTAGTATGGCTACGGGACTCAATTCGAACTAGAGATCGTTCTCCAGACCGATGCCTTATCCTAGCGTTAAGGCCTCTGCCCTAGTTCACAGCCTTCAGGCTCTTAACAAATATCTCTGCCTTCTTAAAAAGCTCTTTAGCTTGGCCGTTGCTACAGTGATCGTTGTTTTGATGCTTGTTGGATTGCCGCTATCGCCTTCTGTATTTTCTCTTCTGGGCATAACATGCCTTCCGAAATTCTAATTAGGGGATTGATAATAAACCCTTCGCGCCATGTCCCCATTAGTTCCGTAGGTCTTGAACCGAACAACCTAAATACTAATCCAGGATGTCCTAGTAGAGGCAAACCAGCCAGACCAGCAAGCAAAGCTTGAAGTTCGTCGTGAGTGGGTAATCGCGTCAACGTACATGGGACCAACTCGAGAAGCGTTGTTGTCCAGGTGGTCAGTTGAGCGGCTGATGTACGAGACTTGCCCGGCAGCGGTTTCAAGCCGAGCGTTCGCCAAGCAGAAGTAGGAAAAGACTCGATTGCCAGTTTCCTACCAGAAACTAAATCGTCGCTGCTCTTCACACGTGAAAAGCCATGTGCGCCCAAAGCATCGAACAATTCAATCGAGAATCTCGCCATGCGCGTCCATGAGCCCGGCTTAACGCATCCCGGCAAACCCGTCTTTCCAGGAGTGGCGAGTTCACGCTCGCACCGACGAGCATGTTCAAAACCGTTCGCAGGGTCCTTCCAGCCTTGTGGGCCATCGATGAGGATGACATCAGCCTCATGAGCACTAGCTAGGTCAATCAGCCAAGAAGTTGCGTCTTCAACGCAAGGTCGACCCTTCAAGCCGTATGCGCTCGCCTCGACAAACTCTATTAAGACAGATCCATCGCGGAATTCAAGAATAGCCACACCGATATCCCTATACCGATTTGACGCGAGGTCGACTGACAGAATGCTCATATTCGAATCGGAGCGAGGGGAGGAAAGTCTTTATGCCAGAGCGGTTCCTTAACCTCCTGCCTTACAAACATACGCGAACTCAACAGCGGTGGGCATCAACTGAATAATGATTTGTCCGAAGTCGCAGGTGACATAAAAAGACTGGAACATTAGCGTAGCTGGGACGAGCTTGCACGGTCTGAGGCTTGGTTCACAATACCGAGTTAAACGGTCTTGCGGCAGCGACCGTGTTTTTGGGATATTTGTTTTTGACGTGACCACGATAGACCATTGGTTATCACGCGCGGGAGACAGCACCGTCAACACGCGGCACATGAGTTCGCGGCTGGGCGGATCGGCCTTCATGGATTTCGCGGGCGCGCGACAGCGCTGCTTCAACGTGCGGAAGCATATTCTCTTCGCCGAGAAATTGCAGAAAATCAGACTGCCTCAACAACTGGTCGGGTTGACTACGGGCGCCACACAGCAGCAGCGTTCGGCCCGTCGCGCGCAGCCGTTCGGCCAGCCTCTCCAACTCGTGCAGACCTGTAGCGTCGATAGCTGTCATATTTCTTAAGCGCAAAATCACCACCGCTGGAAGTGAGTCTACATCGACCGTCGCCTCGGATAGTTTCTCAGTGGCCCCAAACAAAAATGGACCATGAATACGCAATACCAGGACGTAGGGAGGTAGCAGCTTGTCCTGCAAGACGTGCGGACGACCATCCTCAATATACTCCTCCGTCACCGGCGCAACTGTAGTCGTCTGCGAGACTCGATAGATGTAAAGCAACGCGGCGAAGAGCATTCCGATCTCGACTGCGACAGTCAGATCGGCGAGCACGGTGAGGGCAAAGGTCATCACCCACACGGTTATGTCCGCTTTCGACAGCCTGAGTATTGTTCTTACTTCACGCCATTCACTCATGTTGTAGGCCACCACGAAAAGAATCGCTGCGAGCGTGGCCAGCGGAATGAAACGCGCAAGGGGCGCGGCGACTAATAAAATGACGATCAGGGTTAGCGCGTGGACCATCCCCGAAACGGGAGTGCGAGCGCCTGATTTAATGTTGGTGGCGGTGCGCGCGATCGCGCCGGTAGCCGGTATCCCTCCCACGAACGGGACGACGAGGTTGGCAACACCCTGAGCAAGCAGTTCAACGTTGGAATTATGCCTGTCGCCACTCATGCCATCGGCGACTACTGCGGATAGCAGACTCTCAATAGCAGCGAGCATCGCCACCGTTACGGCCGCAGGAAGGAGCGGCACGATTAGATCGGGTCGGACCTGCGGTAAGGAGACATGTGGCAACCCGGTCGGGATGCCGCCGAACTTACTGCCAATGGTCTCGACGGGAAGTTCAAAAACAGCCACGGCGAGCGTAGCCAGCACGAGGGCAACAATCGAGCCTGGGACGCGCTTAGTGAGTCGTGGGAGCAGCAGAATGATCAGGAGCGAACTGACGCCAATCAGCAGTGCGGGCCACTGGATGCTTCCGAGGCCATTCGCCACAAGACGCATGCGCAATATGAACTCGCTTGGTACCGCCTCGGTCTCGAGGCCAAGGAAATCTTTAATCTGTGTCGAAGCGATGAGGATGGCAATGCCATTCGTGAAGCCAATGGTAACCGGTCGCGGAATGTATTTTACCGCCGTTCCTAAACCCGTCACCGCCATGAGCATGAGGATTACCCCGGCCATTATGGTGACCATCAGCAGGCCGGAAACTCCGTGGGCCGTGATGATTCCAGCCACGATGACCACAAACGCTCCCGTAGGACCACCGATCTGAAGACGCGAACCACCTAAAGCAGATATGAGAAAGCCGGCGACGACTGCCGTGTAAATTCCGGCCTGCGGCGTAACGCCAGAGGCGATCCCAAATGCCATAGCCAGCGGGAGCGCCACTAACCCAACGGTCACACCCGCAATTAGATCTGACGACAAGTCGTGCCTGGTGTAACCCGCTCGCAGGCACAAAACCGATTTTGGAATCCATTTCTTATTCAGCGACGTCACGGTTTCTTTTTAGAAAGGAGTAATGGGAAAGTTCTTGCCGCTTCTGTGCTCGGAATCAGTTTTACGCGGCCTTTTGGGTAAGACTTCGTCGACACGAGGCAGTGCGACACTGGCAGACCGCTCGGTCCTCTTCGAAGGAGTTTAAGTAGTCAACGGTTATCTCTTCTCCAGGCAGGATCTCCTGCAGTGCGAAGATGATCATGAGTCCGTCAATAATGAAGACATCTGCATTAGGCTCACACGAGTGGTTAATGTACTGCGTATCGTTCCCACGCACGCTTCCGTCGATGTAAAGGTCCGCGTCCAATTCACTGATGCGCTTCACGCCGGGTCGTCTCATTCTCCGCATCGCCTCCGTGTGAGTAATTCTTTCACCGGCGTATTCTGCTATGGCACAGTTTTTCGGAATGTGAACAGTCGCGAAACAACCGAAGCCCTGAAGTCGAGACTTCTTAACTGATAATCCGATCATCAACTTCTCCCCACCCCCTCAAACGTTCCCTTCCTCATGAGTTTTGCCGCCATTAATGATCGAGCCTGTTTTCAACGAACGCGCTGAGACGCCGACCGGCGTGCGGCTTTAGTCGGCGCGACCGCGTGAATCTCTTCAAGCATGCTGCGCACGCCGACGAGGTGGTGATTGAAGATTTCTTTGGCCGCATCAAGCAACTTAAATATGCTCTTGTCGCTCACGGAGTAATAGACGTTCGCGCCGTCTTTACGAGTGACGACGATATTTCTGTTGCGCAATACAGCAAGTTGTTGCGAGGCGTTAGCCTGCTCGACATCAAAACGTTGGCTGATCTCGTTGACGGTCAACTCACCATCTCGCAAGGCATCAAGGATAGAGATTCTCAAGGGGTGAGCCAGAGCTTTGAAAAAGTCTGCTTTAAATTCACTGAGTTGCTGTCTCATTCAATGCCTGTTCTCCCTTTATTAAACGACTCGGATATGCACATCTGCACATTCTTGCATATCTTAATGTTATCATTGCCGACTCGTCAATAAAACACTAGTCCACGAGTTAGGAACGCTACAAAATTACGATCGGGGAACCCAAACGATCATCCCGATACCAACTAGATGCACGCGCGCTCGCTTTGATCGAGGAGAGCTGATAATCGGTCGATTGCCAGGTAGGAAGATGTTGACCTCACAAGATCGCGACCGAAGGCACATGGCGATGGGACCGCAATTAGAAGCCTCCCACAAACATACAATTACTGAACGTAGAAAGATTGGATGCCTGAAGTTCAGGTTCATGACCGTAAGCAAATAAGTTACACTTTTCGATTCGATGCGTTGGGAGCAAGCTCAAAGCAAAAGATTTTCTTCTTATTCATATCGGACGAACAAGCGCGCCGAGTTCCGAGAGGTTGTTCGTAATGCTCTTCAGGATCTCGTTGAGACGGGGCAAGCGCAACGAGCTGAGCTCTGGGGTTACTGAGAGCTGCTTGACCATACTCATGGTGCCATCCTCAATGCGGTCAAAGCGGCAATCGAAAAGAAGCGGAGATCTGAGTTGCCAGAGGCTGTCACTAGGCTTTTGATAGATTTGGAAACAGAAGGAATACGCGATGCTTAGCTCGGCTGGAGCAAGGTTGCGATGCTTGCTATTTCTTTTTCCTGGACATCGTGGATGGAATGGGTGAAGCAATGATTGAAACCGAACTTGATGTACTGCGCGATGTCTCGCACCGGCTCGAAAGTGCGGGAATATCGTATATGCTGACCGGTTCAGTAGCGATGAACTACTACGCTCAGCCACGAATGACACGCGATATTGACCTTGTGGTTTCGCTCAATGAAACTCAAACCGAAGCATTTTTCAGCTTGTTCGAAAGGGAATACTATCTTGATCGGCAAAGCGTTGCTCACGCCATCTCCCGGCGTCAAATGTTTAATCTCATTCACAATGACGCAGTAATTAAGGTGGACTGCGTAGTACTAAAACCCGATGCTTACCGACAAGAAGAGTTTGCCCGCCGCCGGCAAATCACCTTAGGTGATTTTGAGACCTGGATTGTCAGCCGCGAGGATCTAGTTTTGTCCAAACTGGTTTGGGCAAAAGATTCAAAATCAGAAATGCAGCTGCGCGATGTCCGTAATCTTTTAAGCTCAGATTGTGATATTGACTATCTACGTAGCCGGGCGAAGACACTGAAGGTGGACGAATTGCTGGAGGAGCTTCTGGCTGATGAATGACACCACACCAAACATTGCCGCGATTGTTCGCGAACGTTTGCTGTCGCGATCCGGCGCTGAACGAGTTGTAATGGGGAGCCGAATGTTCGATGTTGCGCGAACTATTGCGCTCGCCTCATTTCCGCCAGGTCTTTCTGAGACTGAAACAAAAGGACGGTTATGCGAACGGCTTTATGGGAACGAGGTTAACGTTGAGGCTTACATCGAACACCTCATTATCAAAACTCACTGAACCCTTTGTCGTTTACCGATCTCTTTGCGCATTCCTGCTTTGATTAACAGCACGGCTACAGGCTTGTCCTGATGATCTGCCAATTCAGGAATGTAAGCCAATACCCTGGCCTTAACTTGCTCGTATAAAGCGTCATATAGATCGGGTGTAATTGCCGTCTCAATGTCCTCTCCGTATGCCGGTCTCAACATCCGTTCATGACAGTCCTTCCATCGATCATACATGTCATTGTCTTGATCAGTGTGACGTGATGTGACGAATGCAAAGAGGGCCTAAGTTATTGATTCCAGTAATAGACCAATTTCACTTTATGAGAATTGCGCGCACGATCTCATGCGAACCGAGCGGCAGCAAAACGTAATCCCATGATTTCGGTCGGCTTTGCGCGCGTTAACAAAAAACGTCCGTGTCGGATTTGTGGCAAACCCACTTATTGTGGCTTTTCGAGGGACGAAGTACTTCCATCTGCATGCAGCTTTGCCTCAAAAGTCGGAATCGCACTTGGATCGGGTCAGTACAGGGAGCGATAGCGACCTGGTCACACCATGGGGGGTCAAGAATCATTAGGAATATCACATGCTGATCACTGACCAGGTCGCTATCGCTCCCTGTACTGACCCGATCCAAGTGCGATTCTGACTTTTGAGGCAAAGCCTCTGCATGCGCATCAGTGGGAGATCCCGCTGGCCATCCCGCAACGGTGGAACCATACACGTCCATTCCAAAATTCCATTCATCACTGATCGCGAGAAACTAGCCTCGGAACTCGCAGGGAAAATGGTCCCTGCACCTTCGCCGCAAGCGACGTTTTTATATCCCACTGGGGATTCATAGTCCGGTCGGTTGGTCCAACGTGGCGATGAACTGTCTCAGACTACTCTGATTCATGTCATTTTCACGCGAGCTCAGTTCGAATTGCTTTGATTGCGTCGTCAATATCTTTCTCGGTGTTGAAAATATGCGGCGAGATCCGAGTGCCGTTAAGCACCTCTTTTCCTATGACCTTGACTACGATGCGGTACTTTTTGAGCAAGAGAGCGCGGAACTCCCGGCTGTCGACTGAATCAGGAAGTTTGAAGGCCACAAGTGGAGTAGCAAGCGGTCCGGGCGGCGGACTCACCAATTGAATCTTTGGGATTTTCTGAATCCCGCGTATGCCCGGTGCCGGAGTTCGATGATGCGTTTCTCTACTGTCGCCATGCTTCGTTTTTGCACGGCCTCGACGGCAACCCCGAGTCCGACCACAAGCGGCAGACTGCCAATACCGGTCGAGCCCAATCCCTCATTCAAAAGAGTCCTCGTCGGCACTCTTAAAAAGTGTCCGACCGATTAGGAAAGCAAGGACGATATTCGTATAGAAAACTAACAGGCCCAGCACTATGCTCAGAGGAAGAAAGACCAATAAATTGAGCACCGGAAGCCAAATCACGCCAAAACCCGTTAACAAATGGTGCGGGATCATCAATATCAAAAGGGTGCCGCCGACCGCGCCCGTCAGGCCCATCAAACCAAGGTACATGAGGAATAACTTCCAGTAGCTGCCGCCGATCCTGCCGATAGCCTTCAAGCCTGTGAATGGATTAATTGTCGCCGTGAAAAGCTGCGTCTCTCCAGCCACGAGCACTGCCAGCGGGTAGTAGCAAAGCAGCCAACAAAGAGCCAGGGCCAGAACCGGCGGATGGTTTGAGGCGAACCGCCAACTCAACAGTAAGGGTCCGGTGGTCACGAGCAGGATGGCCGCACTGAGAGAGAACATCTCCTGAGGGTCGGCGAGCAGCGAAGTTAGGTCAAAGACGCGATTGTAACTCAGCCGGCCGGCGGCGATGTGACTGATCACAAGCGTCATACAACCGAACATGACGGCGTTGGCGACGAGGACTGGCAGGAGGCCGATCCCAGCCAGTAGATAACCGTAGCCGGGTGCCGCCAGATAGGGCAGCAAGACGTGGCAAGCGCCGTAGATGACCGCAATGATGGACAAGGTCACGGGTTCTCGGAATGGATAACGCAAAGCCAGCTTCAAATCCTGCCAGCCGAAACCTGACCTGCGATCAGCCAGTTGCATAATCTTCTGCCTCACCTCCGGGTAGGGCAGGCAAAGAGAGCCGCATAAGGCGCAGATGCCGCAAGTCTGCGGGCCGAACACCTTGGTGCAGTCGCGGCAGAAAGGCGTCCGACAGGCCTTACAGATGTAGGCAGGCGAGAGATCCGGATGATAGTGACACCGGGCGTTAACAATCGATTCCGCGATCGCCGGGCTATGGGACTGCGCGTAGATGGCGAACGCGTCGTTTGCGTCGCGACCGTCCTCGAAAGACACCGCAGTATCGGATGATGCCGCCGGCGGCGAAACTTCGCTCAAGGCGGCGTGCCGGTCGGCAAAGGCGGAGCTCAAGGCCGGCGGGTGGCGCGCTTCGATCCAGTTCAGCGCCCCTTTTTTCACCCGATCGGTCAGTTGGACGCGTCCCTCGAGAATAAGGGCGCGGAGATCGTCGAGGCTAACCTCCAACGTCTCCTCACCAACCTCCACTAACCATTTCTCAGTATTCACTGTCTCTCCGGTCATGGGAATCTTTTTACGAAGCGACCAGGAACCGAGGCCATGAGTGTGTGTGACACTCAAAACTTTGAGTTGAATTTGCGCCCCTGCATCTGAGTTTAGTTAGTTAGGAAAGACTGACAGACTGTCCGAGGTGCATCTGAGGAGCACGCGAGAGCCGCGATAATTTTCCTGTGCGGCCGCGGAATTGTCAACACCGAAGAGTTTCTTCCGGCCCTAAGAGGCGTGGCTCGTGGAAAGCGAGTTCGCTCCGAGAGCGATTGAAGACGCCGGGCGTGCCGGTGGGAGCGGAAAAACTCTCAGTTGATTCGTACAGCGTGAATTGCTTATAACATTTAAGTCGAGGGGAACGTCACTCCCCGCCAAGGCAGATAGACGTCTGGCAGCAGATCAGCCACCGTTTCCTCACCTTGGCCTGACGTTTTGAGCAGTCGACCGGATAGCTTGCATTGCTTTCTGCATCCGCATCTTTCGCAATCGCTCCTTTGAGCCTCACTTCATAAACCGCGACCATCGCTGGAGAGCCTTGAATGATGGAAATCGAATGTCTCCGGGTTGAGCAAAGCCTACAACGCGTTTCGTGCCGTCGATTTCTGTGTTCAAGATGAGGTGCCATGGCAACATACGATTCTGTTAACCCGCCATCTACTTCTGAGTATATTCGCCGTTGGACGCACGCAATGGAAAACCAGCAGTATGATTCAGCGCTCTCGATCCTGGATGAGGGTTTGCAAACTGCCACCAGAGAAAACAACGCTGAAGAGATTAATCAATACACAAATCTCAAAAGATATACTCACGAGATGGTGGAAATACTCACTTCTCATAAAGAACGCAAGAGCGCGACCCTCTACTGTTCTATGTGTGGAAAAGGCGAGGCGGACGGTTGCATTCTTGTAGCCGGTGCGGAGTGTGTCATTTGCGACGGATGCATCAAGATATGCGTCGGCGTTGTGGATACACAAAGACGAGAAAAGGGTAGAGAGTTCGAATGTTCCTTTTGTGGCAAAAAGGAATCTGAGGTGCCGAAGATTATTGCCGGACCGGGAGTGTCCATATGCGACAACTGCGTCCGGATATGCACTGAGATATTAGCCAGAGATAGTGAATAATTCTCCATTAATATCACCAGAGCTGTCAAAGTTTTGAGTTGCTCTCCGTGTCTCTCTAATTACCAGAAGGTTCGTTCTCTTATCTCACGAATCCGCCGCATCCGTTGTCGTGGTTGATAAAAAATCGGGCTGTTTCCAACCGCGTCGTGTCATGCTGCTGCAAAGCGTGCCGCTCAGACCGGACACTTCTTTTGCTAATTTCACCGGACATATCATGTGCTAACGACAGGGTCTCAAAAAGATCTGTTGTTAGCAAATTAAAATGTCCGGTTTTTTTAGCAAGTGAAATGTCCGGTTTTGGTTTTACCAATTCAAATATCTAACCAGTAGTAGTGGCTGTGGGAATGTGGGAAAGTCAGGCTGCTTTTTGGCCTGACTTTTCCAAGCCGCTGCGGGAAGCGACGTTTTTTGTCGCTTTCCGTG